>Ga0307378_10000208_pt1 | contig 109598 bp, 97 predicted proteins | sample UN1MG_FD_202238 | JGI IMG/M metagenome (GOLD analysis project Ga0307378, IMG submission 202238) | Soil microbial communities from Risofladan, Vaasa, Finland - UN-1 | ecosystem: Environmental > Terrestrial > Soil > Coastal area > Acid sulfate soil | place: Finland: Risofladan, Vaasa | collected...
AACCCCTTCTTCTGCTTTCTGTATTCGCCTACCAACTTCTGCTCCTTTTCAATTTTGTGAACGGAAGACCTGCATCTCATGTAAAATACATAACAGATGGAGTATAATAATGACCACCCCTCAGTTATTTAGTATAAAAACTCTGGATCCCCTCAGGGGATATGGTTAATACAGATATTGGGCCACCAATGCCAGCATCTCCAGCGGTAGCTGGTTGTGGAAGAACTCGCACTCTAAAGTTGCTGAGGCGATATAGCTCTCTTGCAATATTAATCCAAAATCGTAAGAACTCACCCCTTGCAGCTAAACTGGAAGGAAATGGAAATCTGAAGCCTGTTGAATTTTGTATGTTGTTCAAAATAGGATTAAGCTGATCATACAAAATAGCGAATACTGAAAAATCTCCATTCCTTGTGGGAATAGGAAAATTATTACCAGTATATATTTGAGGTGGGTGATCTTCATGTACCCTTAATTCTCGAATTGGGGGATCTTCTCCTGGAACCAAATTAATCGTGCCATTGCCAAACTTAAAATGGAAATGACCATTATGAATGTGGTAGAAAGCAGGGCCTCGAACACCGTCTTTTTCGTCAAACCCACCAACATGAATTCCCATTCTATCGTTTATAGGACCACCAAATTCATTATTGAGCCTGTCAACTAAAGTCTCTGCCATATTCAAAAGAGTCATTCCGTTTGTCACGTCATTTTGAACAAAACCTTGAAGCCATGTATCAGCTGCTGTTCCATTTACAGAACCTCTGCCCCATATGGACAAACCAGCATTAATTTGAGGTACAGGAAGTAATTTTTGGGCGCCAACATAAACGCGACCATCAGGAAAAGTAACGGCGGAATCTGCTGCCATAGCAACACCGTATGTTGAAACTTCTGTCATTACCAGTGTCATTTTTCCACTCCTATATACAGGTATAACGCGCTGCGAGATAAGCTGCACCCCTGGGCTCGGCAGATGCTTTTCTTACATCTGACGTGCCAATGGGGCGGAGCGAAGCGGAGTCCCGCCTGCAAGACGGGATGTCAGCTTCATTGAGCGGATAGACGGCGCTCCGCGCTGAATAGACGCGAGATGAACAATCTCGCAGCACGATAGGCGGCGGTCCTTTTACCTGATTCTGCCTTCTTCCTTGTTATTCCGCTCAACACTTTTATTCCGCACTAGCTGAGCGGGGCGCTTCGAGCGAAATCTGTTTGAGCATGGATCGCATGGCGCGGCAAAACATCCGGATTCGGCTTCACCACCGGGCGGCGCGGAGCGCCGCCTATCGGATTGGGTAACCGGCGGGAATGTAGCGCCAGCGGAATTACCGTCAGCTTGACCCAAATGTTAGCAGCTCTTTCTATTTCAACCGATATAAGCCCACGTTCGGATTACCTGGTGCTACCAAATCTGTACCGTCCTTTAGCATTACCTTCAACGAGGATGAGTCGAGGAACACTATTTCGATGTCAGGGAGCATCTCGGCAGCATCTGACACAACGCTGGCAGCGGCATAGTATTTGCCCGACCCTTGCCCTGGCGTTCCGCGTTCTTTGATAAGCTGGTCTCTTATCTGTGATGGCAATTTTTCCAGAATTTGATGCGCGGTTAGATAAGAGCGACCGTATCGAGGATCATTCAGGGTCCTCTTCAATACGGCTTTCACTTCTTCCTTAATATCGGTTGGCATAAGCTTAGGCATGGTATCCTCCTTTGAATCACGCTGCCTTCGTATCGACCCTTGCGACGTTCTTCAGCCGCAGCAATAAGCTGTCGGCTGCAAGAGCCATGTTAGGTTTAAGGGTATCTATTGACTAATTGACTTCGCTTCAAGATCAAGTATTTCTCGACTGTTTACGTTGAAAAAATGTCCACGCCTGATATTTCTCTGCTCGCCTGAGAAATTTCTGGCTAAAGAAACTCTATAGCTTGCCCAATTGAAGAGCGAGACCTGGGAGACAATGGATTTTCTGTCTGCCGCCCAATTTACGGTGACTATATGCCCAAGGCGTCTCCTGCCTTCGACTGGTTCATCTCCCAAGATTGGATTATCATCGACGCTCACAAAAGGATAGTCAGCCTTCTTGCCATAACGAATAAAGCTTCTCGATGGGTCAAAGGATTGATGTAAAAGAAAATCCCTACCTTCCCAGTAGCCAAGGTAATTAAAAGCTATTTTTGCCACAGTTCGAAAAATGGCACTATCTATCAAAGTATCTACTTTACAAAGCCAATCCTCTTTTGGATTTTCTGATGGACCTGCCTCACCCTGATATTCAAATTTAATCGCTTTTTCAGATAGAACCCGACGTGCGGTATCAACATCAATACCAAAAGCTCTAATGGCTCTTGGGTGTTTCATATCAAATTCATTTTTATCTAGGTAACTTTTGTGTGGAATCTGATCTAATAGATAGTATTCGTACTCTGACGGTTCATTTTTCAAGAAACCGATTTGAGGCACAGGTTTTATCACGACTTTATCCTGTTCTTTAGAATATTCCCGATAAGCATAAGCTCCTTTACATTCGCCTTCTGCGATCTTGATTATCATCCTGCTTTGCTTACCAAGGGATTTGAATTCTTTCGGGCTTTTCAACGCAAATTCGAACCTAGATGCCCCCTCAAGCGTATCTCTGGCCATAACGATTTCAAGGTTGTCTCCGAAGTACTGATTGCAGTCGTCACACACTACATTCGCTAAGGTGAAATTGTTTGTAAACAAGCCAAAGGATTGAGGCATGACATGTTCAACTTTGGTAAATGCGGAGAGGGGTTTGTCCTCAACACAATAAACGCATTTCATTCGGATTAACCCACTTAAACAAGATTATTGAAACCTAACGCCCAGGGTAACCAGCCGCGCCAGTGACCGTGCCCCTAAGGCCGCCGAGCTCCTCGCGGTCTGGTTGACTCTGTCGTTAGGCTTAAAATATATTTCATTTCTGCCTGTTACATCTCACTGAGGCCTTTTTATATGAAATAAGCTAGGCAATCTAGCCTCGACACGCATTCTTAGATTTTCATCCTTTTCTAGGTCGGCGAGAAATTTGTCTACAGCATCGTAAAAATCTCGTATGAATAGATCCACACCCAAAACCACTAGGTCAGGATGTTTCGCTGGATCGTAAAAGTGGTTAAGGCAGTTTGGCTTGTATACAATTTTCTTGCATTTGTTTTTTCTACTCAAGTCAGACTCAGCCCCATACGTATGAACGATGCCACATCTTGCGCCATATAAGTCTTCTTCAGCGTATTGATATGGCTGTCCAAAGTCAGTTGTCATATATTTTTCAACCCAATTTTTGAAATCAAGCCTTTCAACCTTTTGCTTTCCCTGTGGCATAGACAAGAACGCCATTGCATCCACAGCACAATAAGTCAGAAGTACAGCTCCAGTTGGTGCATTATTTTTCAAACAAACATGAATATCATTGCCAATGCAATCAGCTATAACTTCTTTGAATAAATCCATTAATCATTTGCCCTCAACAGACAACACATTAGCATTCATGTCACAAAAGGCAATTAATATGCAGAAGAAATTCTACATATTCAGATGTTTTTGAGTTTCTACAGAATCTCGATGAAGAAACCCTTTCCCCTCAAACAACAAAACCCCACCTCTCTATGTGAGAAATAGGGGTCTTGATATTCAGTTCATGGCACCCTCGTTTTCTGCGACAACCAACGTCGCAAATCAGCCGGCGCGACTAGTGATCGGCTGCATTTGCTTTGTTATGTGCTATGTTTCCGATTCGGGATCGAACACATTCCATCCAAGGTATTTGCTTACAGTATCATATGTATAATCGAGTGACCCCACTTCTGATAGCCCCTTACGCATGCAGTCAGACATGATGTGATGAAGAAAGAAATCGAGGCCATTTCCATCATGCTCAGAGAATTGAGTTTGTTTGTAAGGGCTTGACCATGTTTTAGAACCTTTAAGAGAATAAAACCCAACAAATCTCTTTGAATCCTCAAACAGTGATAAATCAGGATTCATAGGATCAACAACCAAGACAAAATACCCGGAAGCCATACCGTCGGCTCCAAACATTCCATGTCGTTTAGATTCAACGTCTATAAGGGCATTAAAGTGTTTACTAAGCCGTTTCAAATCATATTGGCTCTTGCACTCAACTACTTCAGATACGGACTCGCAGCAAACAATAACTGATGAATCTTCATTTACAGCCAGCCGAGGGAAGGTATTTTTATCATAAACAAGGATATCTATTTGAGGGCTTATTTCATTTTGATTATTTGCTATTTGCCCAGTACCAACTGCAAAAGTTGAGGGCATATAATCTGTTAGTGTACGACGTATGACATGCTCTATTGACGTCCCTTTGATGACAGAATTGTCTGAACCAACTCTTGCACGATCAGTCTGTGCAACCAAAGAATCACACAATCTTTTCAGATGTTCAGTCCAGAATCGATCCATATCAATTATCTCGTCTAATCTGCTAAAAGTCTTCGCACATAACGCAGAAATAACCCGCCGCTGTAAGCGGTCGGGTTGAGTGGGTGGTTAGAGAAATTACCTTTTAATTTGGAGATTTAAAGATGAATCCAATAATCATTATTATTGTTGCAACGATAGCCATAATTGCTGCTATCCATGCTGCTTTTTTTGCCGAACGCGCATCATCTCGCGCTGATAAAGCAATAAAATTAGCTTCTCGGGCAACTCTGATGCTTTCTGATTCTCGGTCTTCTTGCCGAGATAAAACATCTTCAGATTTGGAGGACTCCAATTGACGAAGCCATTCTTGGGCGTGTGCCCGTTTAGTCTTGTTGCTCCAAAGATTGGCGTTGAGATGCTCACGAACTTTTTCTTCCCCAAGCTCTTCACATTTTTGGAACATCTCATCTTAAGATATAGTCATAATCTTTTACCCCTAACGCTGAGTTGAGACGCGGGAAACGCGCCAGCGTTTTCCCGTCGATACTCAAACGATTTGTTATAGTTAAAGTTTTTCTGGGCAAACCAGCTCGCCATTAACATCCAATATCTCATGTAAAACCAATCCAAAATAATTAACGAATCTTTTCAAAATAATATCGATTAAATGATCGAATTGGGATTCCTTATCAACGATAAAGGAATACTGTAAATTATCAGTTTGAACTGGGTATCCGTACAACGCACCTCTCGGATCTTTCTCCCTTGAATAAAGGATGGAATTACGAGTGTTTAAAATAGTGGTTGTCAAAGTCATATTTTTGAACTGCAAGCATTTAGTCCAAATGGTTTGTAGGGCTTCTATTTGCTTTGTTATTACTTGAGCAAGATGAGTATATTTGATAATTCGAGACGAACCGATTATATCGGGCTCCTTATTTTTAGCATGCTCTGTTATGTTATTAACAGATCCCTCAAGACAAAATAGAAACTCGCAATGGCCATTTCTATATATTGAGATTTTATGACCGTCACCTTCCTCCAAATTTTTTGTTTTAATGTTTGTTATTCCATTTTCATCAGGTCGAGTATCATATGCATTTAGTTGGGGGTTCCAGAAGCCATCACCTGGTAGATGAATACTGTTTAGAGTCTCTATTATGGCATCATCCAAGGGATGTATAGAGTCGTTATCAACGCGTAATGGTGTTAAGCTTGCCACAACCCAAATTTGAGATTTCGAAAAAGAAACCCAGGAATCATAAATCTTTTCTAGATACTGGGAATTATCAATTGGTTTGAATGAAAGAACACCGCGTTCAAGTTGTTCAGAAACCCATTTTTCATGTTCTTCTTTAAGTTGATGCAGTTTTGAAGAGGGCCATGAGTCAGGTAATTTGTCTATTTCGGAATGGTGGTTTGGACAAAGTAACATCAGGTTGGAATAGTCATCTCTTTTAGATAACAGCAGTGCGTCATTTCCTCTGGGGCCTTCTCTAGTGCGGCTAACAATATGGGCAATTTCTCCGATGGTTTCGACCGAACCATCAGGAGATAGTTCAATCTTACAAATCGCGCACCTGTTAGCAGAACGTCCCCACAATAATTTAATATCTTTAATGCGCATGTGGAATAATTCCTTAATATAACGAAAAACTCAGCCGCGCTGTTTCTTTGGCGTCGGCTGAAGTGGATGGTTAGGAAAAAAGAGATTGAAGAACCTGTATCGCCATGTGGAGCCACTTCCTTGGATCACTTGAAAAGCCACTCTCTTCAAGCGTGCGAAGCTCCTGAAAACTCGGCTTCGCTTTTGCCTTTACCTCCGCCCAAGCCTTTGCAAACGACGGTTTAGATAGGTTGGATTTTATGCCATCACTCCAACTGCGCCAGGTTGCGAAGCTCACCCGACCGTTCATTCTCAGAAACACCTGCTCATTAGACAAGTCTATGTACTGGAATAGATGGGGAAAAGCCTTCTTAAAATCGTCTTCACTTAACTCCGTCCCGAGGTGTGCTTCAACTGGAATCGCACGCGTCAACTCTCTGTACTCTCTGGAAAGGTCATCTTCAAAATCCGTTCTGGCTTGCTGGGTATTCTTGTGGACCTGCCAAGCGGCGATGAGTACCGCTATGGCTGTACCTATTGACCCAATCGCTGACCAATCGAACTTCATTGCCTCCCTCGCTAAAGCCTAATGCAGCGATTAGCTGTCGGCTGCAAGAGCCGTGTTAGCATGTCGATCTGCTCCACTCTTAGGCTATCCACAATTTGCTCTCACCTCCATGGCAAGGCGTGCTGCTGCGACTGTTGCCGGTACGTAATCGCCTCCGGCACCTCTGGCAACCTCCTTAACAACCTGAAGCTCTTTCGCCTCGCTTTCAAACTCCCAGTTCAGATGCACGCGAGAATTATTGCGTTCCCACCAGACTTCAGAAGGTGTGAACATAAGAAGGATATCTATCCTCGGCCGTAAGAGATCAACAGCGTAACCCAGGTATTGCAGTGCGCCTTCCAGGTCCTCCAAACGCCGAATTAGCGAGTCATAGTCCGTTTGAGGGTCAGGACCGCGGAACAGTTCTTCATCGAGTTCCTGTAAGAATATATCCACTACGGACGGCTCTTTTCTCAAGATCGGCTCCAAGTAGCCCCAAGGAGCACACGTGTAATGGTTCGGATAGATCGAGACATTCCCGGAACGCCGCTGAACGACCACCCTGTCCTCCACATTACTATTATCCTTGGGAGGAAAGGTGATTGCCAAAACCGTAACCAATGGTCGCTTGCAATTCAAGAAGTTAAGCCTGTCGAATTCTACCTCACCGTTTGAGAGCCAATCCTCTAGCAGATCCAGGTACGCCATCTCACAACAGCCAAAACAGTCCCTAAAAGGCCCTTCGCTGACCTCAATACGGGGCGTTTGGTCGTCTGATGGTGTGAGTAAATCAGCCAGATTGGTCACGAAGAAAGTCGGTGCAAAACTTGCGGTGCGGAATCGCGCGATATAATCACCACTTGCAATAGCTCTCACATCATCGAGCTTCTGCAGATTCTCTGTCGAGTGTTTAATAATGCCATCATCGAACTCTTTACATTTCTCTTTTTCTCCGATCGCTTTCAAATCGAGGATAAGCGTACTCCTTGCTGGTACCACGAAAAGAGGCCATTTATCATACGGTATGTGCCGCTTGTCCAAGGTGCCCCGGGCAGACTGCGTCAAATCATGGAAGAAGCCAGGAACATCAAGGTCATTTCTTGCTGATGGACCGTCCCACACTAGAGACGCTATATGAGCCGGGAATGGGAAAACCTTTCCGCTGTCCGCTGTGCTCCAATGAGACCATTCAACCCTTTCGGAGTGAGAACGTACGACTACCTCGGCGATAACCGCCTCCTGATCGAATCTACAACGAAGTTCGGTTGCCAAATTATTCAGTTTATTAATCTCGGAGACACACCCCTTTGGATCAGACCATTTTTCACCTGACAAGTCCATGTGCACCTCTATAATCACAGAATCTTCGGGCTTGCCTTTGTAATACCCCTGGCAGTTGATGACCGTGTACTCGTCGATTCCCATTTGATTGGGGGCAAGTTGAATATCCTTAAGATTGATATCTCGGCCACTCATGGCCTTCGCCCCGACGAAGAAACGCACCGAAATCAAAATCTTACTCATGCGGATGCTCCTTCTTTGCTTGGCCTCACTATTTGGGAGTTCCTATACGTCTGGCTAACGCCCACCATCACCAGTGGGCAGGGTTAATAGAGCGCTGTAAAATTGCAATCAAACAGAGTATTCGATAAGAGCTATTAACCGCCGCGACCCTGCCCATCTGCGTGAATGGTGTTGTTATGCATTGTCAAATAGTAGGGTTCCTGCCACTGCGAGTTCACACAACTTTGTTTGTATTAATTCTACTAGCTGAATTGACAAAGCGAGGCTTTCAATTTCATGCCGCGTTATGACAATAAACTGGCGGCCTTCTGCTAATGCCGCGTTAATGACATCATGTGCCGCTGTTCTATCAGCAGGATTCCCTGTTATGCCATTAGCAGCAACTAATATTCCAAAAGGCTGGGCTCTTCTTCGTAATTTTGAATCAAACCAACCGACTTCCTCACTCCCTAAAGGTCGTGACCAATTCTTACATTCAGCCAGAATTATGTTTTGAAGAAAATACAAGCCATTGTGATGGCGTCTATTCCAGAAAGCAACATCAATTTCTTCGGATAAAAACTGATTTAGTGTGTTTCTTTTTGTAACTGTGATTCCAGGCACCTTCCCGAAAATGTAACAAATAAGATCTTCGAGAGCTCTGCCTTTTTCAGTAGTTGTTTGGGCATTGTCACCTGCAGCAAGAAATTGTTGAATTCGCTGTTGGGATATGAGAGCCATTATATCTCTCCCCCATGTGCAATTATGTTCCTGCGTGTCCTTATTATGCCAGAAAAACTTTTTTCTTGGAGTTGTTCAATGAACTCTTCTAGTTGGAAAAAAATGATATTGAACTGTTGTGCTGCAGTTTGAGCTTCAAATGATGGCAGTCCTTCCAAATATAGTACCAAGGCAGATCTTGAATTACTTTTATTCATGTAGCGGAGTAATTGATCTGTAACCTTTTTAACCTGTGCAGCACTCTTAATGCTCCTTTTAATTTCAATTAAAATTGGGTTGCCAAATATTGAACTAAGATCGTCAGACCAAATAGCAAAATCGGCTCCAAGATCTGGTCTGTTTGATTGCTTGATTATTGAGATACCGCTCTCTTTCAGTATGTCACCCACAAAATTTTCGAGTTCGTACCCAGCGATTTTAGGATCTAAGGATTTTAGCCTGTTTCTTAACTCAATTACTCCGAATCCGGCAGGTTTACCAACATGAGGAGGTTTCTTTAACTGTCGCTTTTTTGTTCTTTTGATCGGTGCGGCAAGCAACTGATCAACTGTAAATCCAAGAGCTTCGATGTTGTCTGCATCAATTTTTAGATAAAGAAAGCCTGCTAAATCGGATGGGATTTTAAATTTCGGGGGGGCCAAGATAATTATCTGTTTTTTTTGGGCTACGGCCAGCCCTAATTCAAAGAAAATATTTCCATTTGGCAGATCGTCGTCGAAGACCGCGATAAAGAGATCTGCTTGTGAAATTAGTTTTGATATTTTTTCACTAATGCTTTCACCAGAAAATGGAATTTCGGATGGGTGAATATACTCCAGGCCTTTCTCGCTGAGTATCCTCTTTATTTTTAAAAGGTTGACTCCTGCTGGTGCTGAAATAAAGCAAGAAAGCATTTTAGTACTCCTTTATTATTTTGCGATGTTATGCATTCTCTTTTTTATCTGACTGATACTTCAATAAAGCATGCCTTAGATTTCTTACTTCTGCTACAAGGTAAGAGGTCTGGGTTGCAGTGGGGTCGTACTTTACGCCCCAAAAACCAAGGCTAAAATGTTCGAACTTACCTAAACCAGCTTCCAATCGGAAACTGGATACCCTCTTTAAACTCACGCCTGGTTCGGCCATATCAACTACAATATCACCAACTTGATATTGCCCTACGAGGAATTCGACCTCAAAAGATTGGCCTTTATTGATATGGGCTATTTCCAGGGTGGCAACGTTGTCCATTTTTTCTAAACTCAATTTTTTCCTATAAACGCCTAAATCTCCTATGTATCGGCCAACATATACCTTTGCATCATCGCCAAATCGAAAATACAATGTTATATTTTGAAGTTCAACGTTACCTGTATTACCAACCTTAATTCTTATCGTGCTAAGATCGGTTACTTGATTCGGACCCATAAAAACCTTTACAGGGACGCCAAAACCGGTCTCTAATTCCTCTTGGGTAGCATGAGATAATAAATTGCTTTCATTAACCAAAGACCAAATAATTTTCTTTTTCTTTTTGCTTATACGCTGAGTCAGAATTGTGAGCAAAACACCAAGCAAAAAAGTAACTCCCCAGCCTACAATTGTAATCCAGTCAGAGCTTTTTATATCAAAAGCCATCTATACCCTCGTCATTTATGTGTTTGCATAACATTTACATATAAGGCAATTTTGCCTGATCCCAATATATCGGGATTGAACAAACAAACAGGCAAATTTGCTTACTTTCAATATTCAACATAGTATTGTCTTTCTGATCGTAAAAAAACGATAAAATTGAAAATCTTACGGGCGCCCCGCTTTATGGCAAGAATAACAATTTAAGCCACAAATTGTTTTGAAAATTGCGAGTCAAAAGCACACCTGGAGCCCTGTCAAAAAATCAAAAGAGTCAAACGGAGACTTGACCCTTTATCAAGCGAGAAGTAACGGGTGCGGAAAGGGAGGCGAAAACGAGGCCGAGCTGATGCGAGCGTCTGGGCCAAGCAGAAAAGGAGAACTTTTTTGGCAGGAGAGGTGTTTTTTCCCTTGACTCGCCCTTTAATGGTCGACCCCCATTTTAGATTTTTTAGGATTTTTTCAATTCTGCTATTTATTCATCCCCACTTTCACTTTCCTCACTTCCGCCTCCACTTCTTTCACCCCTAGTTTCATCTTCAGAAAATGGATCAGGACGAGGAGTAGGAGGAGGATCAGGCCATGGTCGAGGTCTTTCCAGCTTTTCCGTCTTATCTATCTTGCGATCAGATTTTTCGACAAAGGATTCTATTTCCTCTATAATAATTGCAGCTCTCGATCTTTCTGGCTTTTCTTTGTCATTATTTTCTGCCATAATTGTATTTCTCCTTATATTAATCTTAAGTCAATTATAATCCTGTTGATTTTAAAACCTCATTATAACATTTTTCTAGCAACTTTGTTTTCACTGGCAAATCAGCCTCTTCTTTACTTGCTAGAACCTCCTTCTTTTTTGTATGTATAAATTCCTCTATTATTAGATCTTCACTTTTGCCATGATTTAAAGAGAACCAAATGATTTCATAATCAATTTTAATTTGATGCCATTTTTGAGCCACGTTAGTTGTATTCTGTATCATTTTTGACCAATTTAGGATCGGAAGTGCAATAGCCATCAACGCTGAAATGCCGGATAATAATTTCCAAACAATTTGAATTTCACTCCATATATTCCAGCTTGCTACGGTTCCAGATGCCATAATTCCTAAAAAAATCTTGTAGGCTTTTTCCCGTTGATTATAACGTCTCGCTAGGCTCGACCAATATCTGACATTCATATCAGCATCTAACTTCGAATCCCAAATATCTTTTTTCAATGAGTTCATTTTTGGCCTCCTAATAAAAGCTCAGGAAAAGGGGACGTTGGTTCCAAAACGATTTAAAGATATTTCTCTACCTCTGGCAACTCATCAGAAACGGCTAATCGATTAGCAGCAGAAGTATTTATACCAAGAAAGCATGCGACATCCGCACAAGAATAACCCATTTTTTTACCGCTGTCTGACTCATAAGAGCCCAAGGGTAAACACTGAGGGCATCTGCCCCACAAAGAGCCCTCAAACGCTCAAGAGAATCCTCCCGAGCTTTGCTGTTGCTAAATATCTTTACTCCACCAATGCCCAGACCCATCACATGATGTAAGGCACCGGGTGCATCAAGTCTTGGCTGTCTGGACATACAAAAAGCCTCACCCCTTTATGCCATTTATCAAGTCGTTTTGGAACCTACGTCCCGTTTCATGTTACGTGTGCTTGTGCTCCTTATTGTCCATTGATCGATTCCATGATTTGCTTAAAACTCTCGACACCGGCTTCAAGGTTTTCGATGATCTCTTCAGCCAGCACATCCGGATCGGGGAGGTTATCCAGGTCGGCCAGGCTTTCGTCTCTGATCCAAAAAATGTCCAGGCTGGTTTTGTCACGGGCCATGATCTCGTCATAGGTGAATTTTCGCCATCTCGCGTTGGGGTTGTCTTCTGTCCAGGTTTCTTGGCGTTTGTGCCGGTTTTCGGGATTGTAGCAGGCAATGAAATCCTTCAGGTCGTCATAAGTCATCTGGTTCTTCTTTTTGGTAAAATGGACATTTGTTCTAAAGTCATAAAACCAAACCTCTTTTGTCCACGGGTCCTTGCTGGCAGGCTTGTTTTCGAAAAAGATCACGTTGGCCTTGACCCCCTGGGCGTAAAATATGCCGGTGGGAAGCCTGAGAATGGTGTGCAGGTCGGTATTTTGAAGGAGTTTTTGTCGAACCGTTTCACCGGCTCCCCCTTCAAAGAGCACATTGTCCGGAACCACCACGGCCGCCTGGCCGGTGGTTTTGAGCATGGTGCGAACGTGCTGTACAAAATTGAGCTGCTTGTTGGAAGTGGTGGCCCAGAAGTCCTGCCGGTTGTATCGAAGATCCTCCTTTTCCTGTTTGCCCTCTCCATTGGTGATGGTGATACTGCTTTTTTTACCGAATGGCGGATTGGTCAGGACATAGTCGTATCGGTCACCGGTATCGGCAATCAGGGAATCATTGGGTGAAATGGTGGATTCACCGGTAATCTCCCCGATATTATGCAGAAACATGTTCATCAATGCCAGGCGGCGGGCATTGGCTACGATCTCGTTGCCGAAAAAGGTTTGATTCTTCAAAAAGATTTTCTGTCCCTTGTCCAGGTTGTAATTGTTTATTAAAAAATCATACGCCGCCAGAAAAAAACCACCTGTGCCGCAGGCAGGGTCGGCAATGGCTTTAGAAGGTTCGGGGCAGACACATTCGACCATGGCCCTGATCAGCGATCTTGGGGTAAAATATTGTCCGGCGCCGCTTTTGACGTCTTCGGCATTTTTTTCAAGCAGGCCCTCGTAGATATCCCCCTTGACGTCCGCTCCCATCATGACCCAGTTTTCCGCATCGATCATGTGAATAATCTTATAAAGCTTGGCCGGGTCCTGGATCTGGTTCTGAGATTTGACAAAAATCTGGCCGATCATGCCTTTCTGTTGGCCCAGTGCCCTGAGCAGCTTGATGTAATGGGATTCGAGTTCCGCCCCTTTTAGGGTTTTCAAGCTGCCCTAATTGTATTCAGCCGGGATGCCGACATCCTTTTTGTAAATCCTGCTGTATTCATCGGCCATCTTGAGAAACAGCAAATAGGTAAGCTGCTCTAAATAATCGCCGTAACTGACGCCGTCATCCCGCAGAGTGTGACAGAAACTCCAGACTTTTGAAACGATGTTTGCGGTATTGTTCATTTCGTTATTTTCTCTTTTGTTGAATAATATTTTTGTCTTGAGCTTGTCGGTTTCTCAGGAATTGTCGGCTTCAAAATACCCTGTTTCAATAAAGGCTGGAGAATTGTTGCTCGAAAATGCTCTCGATGCTTCAGTCCCAGAAAGCCCATTATTTCAGAAGTTGATTTTGGGCTTCTACAAAACTCAATAATTTTTTCGCTCTTCTCGACCTGCTCGGCAACTTGCTCGGCAACTTGCTCGGCAACTTGCTCGGTGACTTCCGGGGTAACTTGCGGGCTAAGGGGGACGATGCATTTAAAAATATCTTCCTCTATCAGTTCAGGAGTCTTGCCATCGGAATAATGCCGGCAGTATTTAAAAAGATTTCTCACCCCGGAACCAAGCTCATCCGCGCGTCCGATTTCCTTGAAAAAACTGGCCATAACCGGGTTTTTGGGAAAGGGAGAAAAATTTGCGGGATCGATCAATCCGTGTCCGTGGGGCTTGTTGCTGTTTTCAGCAAACAACCGGTTGGTTTCAATAATAAATTTTGCCGGGTAGGGATTTAGAAATTCACGGTGGATCAGCATGTTTGCAGCCACTTCCCTGAATATATGGTCTCTCAGGCTGATCCGCTGGTCTTTTTCCAGGAAGAATTTGTCCGGCAGATGTTTGGCCACAAATGCCATCAGGCGGTCATAACTCTCAATCAGGTTGGTCCGGATGTCATCGCGATCGTCGTACCTGTCTATGTTCTCCCGCCGAAGCAGAGCATCGGTGCGATGATGGGGCAGCACGGATAAAATGGCATTATCGTCTCCTAAAAGAAGGATTGCAGCTAGTGTAAAACCTTCCTTACCGCTTTGATAGTCCCTTTGAAAAAGCTGGGCGCTTTTGAGCAACTCGATATCCGACATACTGGCCCATGGATGCCCGGGTCTTTGATTGACAGCCAGCTTCCTTGCTTTGGCGATCAGGTCCGGGCGCAGGTTCTTCAAAGACACATAAGGATATGTACGATTTTCCGAATAGCTGGTCTGCTTTCGAATGTAAAGCTCTGTGACCAGATTGGTGTTGCTGGTGATATCAAGGTCTCCATCTTCATTGCGGTCATATATTTTACCATTGCAGCGGTGAACCTGGGAGCTTTCAGGGACAAAGAGGCGGATGATCCGTTTTCCTTGAATGGCCCAATTCTCGGGCGTCAGATAAAACGGCGGATTCAGCTTCTGAGGATTATTCAGGGCGGTTACAAGCTCGTTTTTGACCTGATCCACTGCTTCGGGGTCAATGCCCGTTATCTTTCCACTGTCACTCACACCAAGGAATAAATCTCCTCCATTGCGGTTTAAAAACGCGCAAATGCTTTCGAAAACATCTTTGCCCAGCTTATTCCGGCATTCTTTAAATTCGATGGAGATGCCTTCTCCTTTACGGATCTGATTTTTTATTCCGGCTTTGTTCATTCTTTCTTCATCTTCTTTGATCGCGATTTTTCCCGACCTGTCGCAAGGGCTTTTTCAGCCTTGATTCGTTCCAGCAGCTTTTCAGCCGAGTTTTCACCGAAAATCAGCTCCGGGTGCTTTTTCCGCCATTCTCTTGTCAATTCTCCCTCAAATGCCTTCTTCAATATGCTCTGCCGCAGGGCTTCTGCTTTCTTAAAGCTGTCTTCAATGGTTTGTTCAATTTTGTCGCAGACGGACAGACGGGATTCGATTTCAGAGACGATAAAATTTATTTCCATTTTTGAACATAATGGTATCGGTATATTTGAAACATCTGCAAGCGAAAGGTTGGCTCTTGCGAAATCGACCTTTTTTGAATTGTAAAATTTGTTTGCGGAAGAAGTATTTAAAAATATAGAAATAAATTCTTTTAGGTTTTGGTCCGCAAGTCTTATGAGAGATACAGCTTGATTAATGTTCGCACTTAGTTCAAGAGCATAAATTGCCGCTCTGCCGATGGAAGCCCCAACAATATTTAGCAGGATATCTCCATTTTGGAGGACCGAATTTCTTTGTTTTAAGCTAAACGCATTTTCCAAATACTTTGGATTATCTATATCGATGTAATTGTTTCTTATGTTTTCGCTTGTTATAAATAGAACTTGGGTAGGATCAGTAACATATTTAAATCCTTGCCACTTTGGAGAGGCCCCCTTTGTAATTAAATAAGATAAGTCTCCAAGTTTACACCACTCCCACTTCCTCGGCAGCTCCGGTAATTCTTTTAATTCTGTATCCGTAAGCGGCGGCAGTTCCTTTGGTCTTTTAGGTCTAGCGGGTTTCTTCTTGCCTTCTTTGTTTGCCAGTTCGCAGGCCTTTTCCCAATCTTCCACCTGTTTTTTATAATGCTTTTCACTCTCTTTCCGAATGCGCTCCAGAAGATTTTCCGCTGGTTCCGGCGGGTTTCCCGCCTGTATCTGTCGGGTGCGCCATTCTTTGCTGAACCTGCCTTCAAAGGCATATTTCAGCACGGCCTGGCGGTATGTTTTCAACTGTCCCCGGGCTTTTTTCAGGTTTTCGATGCCGTTATCCAGTTCAGAAAAGAGTTCCTCGATTTTGGCTACGATTTGGTTTTGTTCGGGTAGGGAGGGTAAAGGGAAAGGAAGCTTTCCAAATGCGGTGCCAGATATTTCACGAAAAGTTGTGCCCGAGGCTCTTTCTTCCGCAATATATTTGGCGGCCTTCAAATAGTAATATACATATTCATTAAATACACCTTGAGCTGGCACAAGACTCTTGAAACCTTGATTCGTACTTAGTGGCTGAGAACTGATAGCCACATATCCAATAGGTGCCCTTGAAGAGAAGTGAATGCTGCCTGCTGGCATTAGCTTCGCTGAACTTTTGGCAAGACCTTGATGCGTAAGGCTCTTAGCTCCTCTGGCGATAGTTTTTTTTGTGTAACCGGTAAGGTCGGCCGGTGAAATCCAGTTAATATCATCGCCCCAGTAAGACATCTCTTTGGTTGATGGTGTTCCACCTGAAACAATGTCGCCAAGAGATTTTATTTCTACCCATTTCCAGATTTGAGGTATGTTCCAGGGCTCCTTCATTACGCCGCCAATGCCTCATTCATTTCATCAATAATCCGATCCATGTCATCGCCGAACAACTGAAGCATTTTTCCAATGCCACCCTTGCCGTCAAAGGGGGCATAATCCAGATCATCCTTTTCAATATGCACGGAACTGATGATGTGATCCTTGACCATGCGCAACCATGTCATCTGTTCCTCGGAGAATTTCAGGGGCCCGGCCTGTTTTTCAAACACCCATTTCTGAAAGTTTCGGTTGACCGTCTGTTCAAATGAGGTCAGCGTGTCATCGATGCCGGTGATACGTCTGATCAAGGAAACCAGTGCGGTGAGTTCGTTTTTCGGGGATTTGCCGTTCACCTTTTCCACCTGTTCGTATGCCTGCCAGACCCGCGCCGGGGCAAGTCGGGGCTTGTTCTGTTTTAGGGTTTCGAGCACCGCTTTGATCATGTCATAGGTGATATCTCTGCGGTTATACGGTTGGTTGTAAAAGATGGAAAGGGCCGTGATCTCATCCTTGTGAGCTTCCATAAAGGTTTTAAAATCCTCTATGGTTTCTTCCGCCTTTACCTTGGCCTGCTGATCCCATCCGGTGTATTGCAGCTCGTCGAGGTTGATGCCGTCGATAATCTGCTCATGGGAGGTGCGGACGTTTTCGATAAATTCGTTCAATTCACCGGTAAATGTGTCTCTGGCGCGGTTGATCAATTCTTTTTGGGCATCCTGCTTTTCATCCTCATCCGGCTCCGTATCCGGTGGCAGGTTGAACTTTTCCTTCGCAGTTTCAATAATTTTATCTGGATTATACGCGTCCAGCAGTTCATGAACCAGTTTATTGATAGTCTTTCCGTCCGACAATTGCTTCAATTTATTCCGTTCATCTTCCGTGATCTGTTTTTCCAGCCGGGCCAGGCGGCCTGCCAGCGACGTATAGGTGTCTTCATCGGTTTGCCCCATCAACACCGCCTGGAGGAGATCTTTTAGGGGAACCGATTTTTTCCGCTCAAGGGGCCGGCTGTCAGTTTTGACGGACTTGCTGACCGCCACGGCATCAACGATAACAAATCCTGTTTTGCTGGTATGAACCGAAGGGGTAACCTTTTTCAGATCGTCATATCCCAGGGTGCGGGTCCCCCTGCCTTTCATCTGCTCAAAATAGTTCCTGGATCTGACATCCCGCATGAACACCAAGCATTCCAGGGGCTTGACATCCGTACCGGTGGCGATCATGTCAACGGTTACGGCAATCCTGGGGTAATAATCATTGCGGAAAGACGCCAGCACGTATTTGGGATCTTCGTCCGCCTTGTATGTGACTTTTTTGCAAAACGCGTTTCCCTCGGCAAATTCTTCGCGCACGATGTTGATGATATCGTCGGCATGGCTGTCGGTCTTTGCAAAAATGAGCGTTTTGGGGACTTCCCCACGCCCGGGAAACATTTCCGGCAGATTATCCCGAAAGGCTTTGATCACATTTCTGATCTGGCTTGGGTTGACCACATCCCGGTCAAGGTCGTTTCCGTTGTATATCACTTCTTCATCGAGTTGCTCCCACCGCTTTTTACGGGTCAGGCGGTCCCGTTTATCCACCCATTGCTCGGCAACCAGTTTGCTGCCGTCTTTGGTGATCCTGGTTTCAATAAGATAGGTGTCAAATCCGACATTGACCCCGTCGGCCACTGCTTCTTCATGCCGGTATTCGCTGACCACGTTTTCATTGAAAAAGCCGAATGTCCGCTTATCCGGAGTTGCGGTCAACCCGATGTAAAAGGCGTCAAAATAATCCAGTACCTGCTTCCACAGGTTGTAGATGGAGCGGTGACATTCATCGATCACGATGAAATCAAAAAATTCGGGCGGGACGTTTTCATTGTATTCAACTTCCCGGGGTCGTCCCAACTCCCCGTATTCATGGGGATTGGTCTGTTCCGCGGTTTCATCGAGTTCTTCCCCCTTGAGGATGGAATACATCCGCTGGATGGTACTGATGCATACCTGACTGTCCGGCGGGACATATTTCGAGTTCAGCCTCCGGACGTTATAAAGTTCCGTGAATTTCCGGTTGTCGTCACTCGGCGTATACCCCATGAACTCCTGTTCGGCCTGCTCCCCCAGGTTTTTGGTATCCACTAGGAACAGGACGCGTTCGGCATCCGCAAAATTGAGCAGACGATAAATAGCAGTGATGGCGGTGAAGGTTTTTCCGCTGCCGGTTGCCATCTGGATCAAGGCACGTGGTCTGTTTTCCCTGAATGATTTTTCAAGATTGGTAATTGCTCTGATCTGGCAATCCCACAGCCCTTCAACAGGCAAATTGGGCAAATGCTGCAATCGCTGCCGCAGGCTGGTTTTCTGCCTTATCCTGTCTTTTAATGTTTTCGGATGGTGAAATGAAAAGACATGCCTTGCGCGGGGTTTGGGGTCCCGCAGATCGGTATACCGTGTTAATATGCCGGTGCTTTCATAAACAAACGGGAGCGGTCGGCTGTCTGCAAACCATTTCAGTTTGCTTTGGGCATAATATTCCGCCTGCTGTTCATGAACGCTCAGGCGGTGACCTTCCTCTTCTTTTTTGGCTTCAATCACACCGATGGGTTCACGATCAACAAACAGGACATAATCAGCAGGACCGACATCGGTCTGATATTCACGAATCGCAAGCCCCGGGCCGAGGCTCCAGTTGATTGCATTCTTGTCAACAACCACCCAGCCGCACCGTTCGAGCATTTTGTCTATGTTGTCTCTAGCTTTTTGTTCGGGTGTTCTGTTCATGTTAAGATTTTCTCATTTTCTCATAACGCGGAGGTGAGGGGCCGGGCGGCATTTTGAGATAAAGCTTTCCGGCCCTTACTCATGCCCCTAAAAGAAGTACATGCGTTGAAACGACACCTGAATAGCCCGGTCCCTCTCTACCGCCTTGTTGTGCAGATCCACATTATTGATTCATCGTTCTTAGTAGATCGAGCCACACTTCTTGCTTCTGCTTTGACATGTTGCCCTTGATCTTTGTCAGTCCGAAGACGATCACTTGGTCGGCCTCGATTGCAAGGTTTTTCTTATCCCGATATACATTGTCAATCTCATCCAACAATGCCTGTAAATTTCCCTTGCCAACAAAGTCCCTATACTTCGACTTACCAAGATCGGCAATCTCTTGATGGTTGATACAGTCGATGTCTCGGAGTCCAACCAATATGCCTCGATATGCACCTTTAAGATATCCGGCCAAATAAAATACCTTTGAAGGCTTGTCTAAAGCTAACCATTTCGTACCATCAATGAGGAATGCTTCTTGCGCATATGCCGCATTGGTTACGAGGATTATTGACAACAGGACGAATACGAAGGATAGACGTCTCATAATTTGCTCCTATTCGTGTGCACAACGCAAAACTCACCAGCGGTTTACCGTCTGGTGGAGTGAATGGTTATAAGGAGGTGTATTTTGTTTAAGATCGTCATTGATCGAAAACTCAACGAAGACCAAGTCAACGAGGTTGTTAAAAAAATCTCAAGAGATGTCGAAAAGAAAGTCCTTTACTGCCTATTGGGGAGGCCAGAGTTTAAAAAACCCGATAACGGCAATGACGAACCCAGCGACTGTGGCAGCACCAAGGATGATATTCAACCAAAACACTTTTTTTCCAAGGCGGTCACTGGATACTGCTGCCGATTCAATCGATTCTATTAGGGGATTCAAATTGAGTTCGAGTAATCTCATCATGATCCTATCCCGATACAGGGAACCTTGTTCCTCGTATCCAAGGGCGTTCAGTAAAATTTCTTTATTGGTTTCCGTGGAGTATTTAGGCATGGGTTCTCCTTATAACATTAATACTATACTGCCGAAAAGGCGTAATTTTTTACGATTCCAAATCCAGAAGGCCGAATAAAGCACATAAATTCAATATCTTATTTTGCGGCTTTGTATTATAGGCGCAAATGAATACGCCTTACAGTCCTTTTTATCAGCGGTGGTTGAGAGCAGGATTTCAGGTGTGAGCTGAGTATGCGATAGAGAGTGCGATGGTTCGTGCATCGCGTGATAAGGAGAAATGGAATCGCGGTTTCGCATGAGCTGTCATGCTGAAGTAGGATTCTGTTTTAAGTCAGCAGATTTCTACCATATTGCTGCGCTATAAGCAAGAAGGAAAGACCCGGCGGCTCTGCCGCCGGCAAGTTGGAAGTTCGAAAAGGCGAAATGAAGCTCCCTGCAGTAAACTGCAGGGTATCAAGCGGAATTGCATGGAAATCCGATCTTTAACTTGGCTTCCTGACACCGCGCCTGCAACCAATCAGTCTAAGGTACAAATCTCCTTTAGACAAACCTTATCCTTGAAACAATATCCAGGAAAAACTCCTGGGACCAGATGGACAGGGTCTCCGGATTCTTGACAAAAGGCTCCACCTCCTTGCGGGCCTGCTCTACATTGAGACTATTTATCGCATGAATCAGCAGATCTTTAAACCGCTCCAATGTCAAAGGTGTATCTTCTTTCCAATCCCCGGTCTGTCGCATGCGTTGTTCAAGATGATAGAGGTGCAGCTCGGGATGATGGGCAGCATACCACACGAGATCATACCAGTCCCGGCCCTTAACCCTGCCTTTCCATCTTCGGCATAGAATGGCGTGCATTTTCCCCGCAAATAGGTCTGGAAGCACAAAGGCACGCACCGAAAAAGGAATGGGCTGCAAGAGGTAACGCGTCTGTGTAGCGAAACCCGATGGCGGGTCGGTATCCACTTCCAGCTTTATCTTCAAAATCCGGCCCTTGGGAATCGCCTTAACTATCTCCTCACCTGTTTCGATAACGAGGAGTTGAGTCCGCGTATTTGCCTTGAGAAAGGCAGATTGTATAGGAGTCTGTGCTGCCTTGTCGATTTTTTCAATCTGTATATCAAAGCCAAAACCATTGATTTCCCTTTCGAGGAAGCCAGTAAAACTCGTGATGTCAAAAGTGACTGAGGGCTCCAGTAGAGAAAAATCCATGTCTTCGGAAAATCGGTCTAATCCGTAAAGAACGCGCAAAGTGGTCCCGCCGTAGAAGGCCGCCTTTTCAAAAAGCTTGCTGCGCCAGAGTCCCAGCAGGGCTATATCTTGTAGGATTTCACGCAAGGCGTTTATGTAATCATTAAGCCCGCGGCATTCATATTTGGAAAGCATTCGGGCAATTGCTTCATGCATGGTTGCCTACCTTTTTGCCTGGCGGTGGATGCGACGAACCAGTTCACTGAGCAGCCTGATTTTTCGAGACTGGTAGCGTTGCGCAATGGCATCAAGTTCCATCGGCTTTAGCTCCCGCAGTACTGCCAGATCTATCCGGAGATTTGTCTCAAGATAATTGCTCAGTTCCTTTTGTGATTGAATTGCTATCCCCCAAACATCATAAAGCTTATCGGCCAATGCCTTTGCCGGCGTGGCCATTAGGAAAGCGCGGCCATCACCGATTTCAATCTGGTCCATTCCCATGCGGAAGGCCTCAAGAGGGATCATGCGATAGGTGAAAAGGCCGACCGATGTGGCAAACCGGCGGGACCGACCCGTGGTCACGGAGGTCACAGCCTCAACTCGCTCCGGGATGAGACCATAATGCTGTAATGCATAATCTAACGATATATAAGACGGCCCGTAAATGAGATTGCCCAGAATCTCCCGCGAAAAAGGCCTGCGCCGGTATTCATTTCCAAAAACGTAGAGCCCCTTTTTGATCCTTATGATACTGCCCTTTCTCAGCAGATCGGAGATCTTGTCTCTGGGGCGTACATAGCTCTTGAGACAGTCCAGAAGGGTCTGGTAGTCGAACTCCTCTTGCGGGATTGCCTTTCTAATAGTCTGTATCATTCGAATGAGTTTGTGTTTGTTTAGTGCTCGGCTCCGGAAGGTACCAAGTATGTGAAAATACCATTTTCCAGCATAGTATGTCGAGCAAATTTCGACATACTATGCAAAAAATCGAAAACATGGGAGTTAAAGTTGCTGCAGAGGATGATTTCCGAAAGAAATAACAATGAGAAGAGCACTGACAGTCACCGCATTATCCGGCCTTGTGCTACCTGCAATTAGAGCGTATCTTGAATGTTACGAGATGATTTTCAGACCTTTATTTCATCCATTCAGTTGCCCTTAACGTGCGCTGTATCAATCGCTAAGGCTCCACCTGATCTCTATTTGCCCAAGAGAAGTATGTTAAGAAACTCGGTCGGCTCTATGGCAGTAACCGAATGATAGTCTTTTCCGTCGTGATAGATGAGATCACCTTCGTTGAGTTCATAATCCTTATTGCCGTACCTGAATATGTCTTTTCCTTTTATAATGTACGTGAGCTCAACCCCTTCGTTTTTATGTTTGCTGATAAATTCGCCCTCCTCTGCCTTACCGAGGGTAACGGAAATATTCTCATCTAGAGCGCCCTTAGGAGCAAGGATTGTCAAATCCATCTTGTCGCTCTTGATCACGGGCTGCGCATCCCTTTTGATCAGAATGACCGATCGCTCCCCCGCCACAAATGAGGAGATGGGATAGTTTAGATGATAGGCTATCTCGGATAAAAGAGCTACCGAGGGGCTTACCTTGCCTGTTTCTATCCGGTGTATCGTTAGGAGAGTTACGCCCACCTTTTCAGCAAGCACCTTCATTGAAAGCCCAGCGTTCTTTCTTATCTCACGGATTTTGTTTCCTAGTTCTATTTGGCTATGTCTCATAGCATAGTTAACCCTCTCGTATAAATCTTGAATCGTGCTACGATATCCTCATCGCGCCGACTTCATTATCACCTTTACCTTGATGACTCACTCATTAATTTCACTTCTTTGCCTTTTCCCAAAGTCCAGGCTACCTGTCAACACCAATATCGGCTGTCGGCTCCCCTTCATTCACTCTGAATTCCTGTATCTTTCTTGTTAGATGGACAACGAGCGATAATACAAAAGTGAGCCATCCTAACCAAATAAACAACTGGGGTATCCATAATGGTGTCTGCATGATGGTAGATGAGAGCATATGTATTTGATAATTGCCATAACAGAATTTGAAGCTTTGCCAGAATAGTAGTCCGGCCACACAAATGGCAATTGAGGTCGTGACCGCCTCCAATACCTTTCGCGTTCTATATGACAAATACTTCACACCTGCGGTAACCGAAACGTGGGCCCCCTTTCTAAGAGCGTATGAAAACGCCAAGAATCCCATGCCTACAAAAAGATAGCCGGAGTATTCTTCAACAAAGTGAAAGGGATAGTTGAATAAATACCTAGATATTGTCCCCGGAACAATGAGGGCTAATAAAAGCACAAGGAATATCCCCCCTAATGTGATGCACATATTCTCCAGGAGCCTAATCATTCTGAAAAGAAGGCCTATTTCATCTTTTGCTTTCATCTTGTCTGCTCGGTTTGCTTTTAATCTGCAATGCAGCTGCATGGGGTTGTGACGGGTTCATCGTCTCCTCAGCACCTTTGCTGATCTATTCCCCGTCGATCTACCCCTTTCTATTGCAAGCCCTCCGTTAACTAAAAGATATTCCACGCCTTCAGCGTACTGCCGCGGTTCCGTGTAGGTAGCTTTATCCGTGAATCGATCTAGATCAAACACCACTACGTCCGCTTTCATCCCTTCCTTGATGAACCCTCTATCAGCAAGTCCCAAAGTCGTAGAAGCAAGGCCTGTCATCTTATTGATAACCGACTCCAACTCAATCTGCTTTCCCTCTTTGTAGTATTTACTGATGACTTTCGGAAAAGTGCCCCAACTCCTGGGATGAAGGCTTATAGACTCAATTCTGCTCTCTTTGGATGAGTTAACTCCGTCTGCACCAATCATTGTGTAAGGCCACAGAAACGTTGCTAACGTGTCGTCTTCTGAATATATCCACTCCAATACCACAACCTTAAAGAGATCTTCCCCTTCATCCGCCAGCACATCGAGGAATGCCTCTTGCGGGTCCTTGCCCATCATATTGCCGATTTCAGTCAAACGTTTGCCTTTGAATTTAGAATTAGGGTCAGCCGGAACTGGTTCATTTCTAAACCAGAATTCATCCCAATCAAGATGACTGAATTGGGATCTCATGTCCTTCAGAATCCGTGCTCGTTCACCCTTATCGGTCAACCGCCGGGTGGTCTCTTTTGTGCCTCCTTCAAATACCCATGGGGGCAGCAGTGAAGCCAGAAAGGTCATAGCTGCCATGTATGGGTGAACGTCACAGGCTACGTTGAAACCCTCATCACGAGCCTTTTGCATCATATCGATAACCCGCTGGCTGACCCCGGTGTTAGGGAACTTGGGAGCTATGTGTGACACCTGAAGATCCACCCCCGTTGCCCTTGCAACGTCAAGCGCCTCCTGAAGGGACTCCACCAAAGTAGGACCTGCCCTGAGGGTATCACCTCTCAAATGTGAAGAATAGATTCCTCCTTTCTTAGCGACGATGGCACAGAGATCCTGCAGCTCTTGTGTAGTAGAATTTATGCCCGGAGGGTAGACTAGGCCTGAAGACATACCGAACGCCCCCTGTTTGAGAGCGTCCATGAGCAGGCGTCGCATTTCCCCTTGCTCTTCCTTTGTCGGCTGTCGTGCGTCAAAACCCATCACTGCAATTCGTATAGATCCATGACCGACAAGTGGCACGACATTGACGCCAAGACCGTCTTTTTCTAGCTCTCTCGCATAACCATCAAAATCTTCCCAATCTAATGAATGGGAATGATTATACCCAAGCCCCACAAGGTATGACTCCAGTAATACCCTGTATTCGGCAACTACCGGATAACAAGACAGCCCGCAGTTCCCAAAAACCACTGTTGTTACCCCTTGATGCTGGGCGCTTGGTGCGTCTCGATCAACCAAAAGGCTATAGTCGGAATGATCCTGCATATCGATGAAGCCAGGGGAAACAATGAGACCCGATGCGTCAATGACAGTAACACCGGGTGGCACGGTGAGGTGTTCCTGAATTTTCGATATTTCTTCACCTCTAATAGCAATATCTGATGCATATCGAGGATTCCCAGTACCGTCAATGATTGTACCGTATTTAATAATAAGGTCATACATTTGTGCTCCCCTTGGAAATTGAAGTTAATGATACGTCCTAATTCTTACGAATTCTCCTTACTTGAACTATATCAAGCTGGCAGCAAGTTTGGTGGGAGAAGCGGTCTTATGCCCACCAAACTTGCTCGAAAGCCAAATGCATTGAATATAGGCATTCCCTATTTGTGAGTCTTCACCCAATTTTCATGAAACGCTTCCATTTCGGCTAGTAGCTCCATTCCGCCCGGAAACGTTTTTGCCCACTTTACCCAGCAACCTTCCTTCATTCTCTCGCGAATCTGTTGTCTGAAAGCGGGCCCGACGGAGGCGACAGTGCAGCCGTATTTATCTGAGGCATCTTTGACAGCCATAGCGTCAATTTCATGCTGCCTTTTTCGTGCAAGCTCTTGATACTCTACTGCAGCCTCACGGAGTTTTTCCTGCAAATCTGCAGGCAGTTCATTAAATGCAGATTTGCTGACCATAACGAACCAGCTGTTGCCCTGGCCATAAGCGTGAGTCCTCGTGAGGAGCTTTGCCACCTCTACATTCTTGGCCATTACTTGACCAAAGGTGCTGCCTACGGCGCCATCAACTACCCCTCTTTGCAGGGCTGTGTAGACCTCGGCAAAAGGTATGGTAACCGGTGTGCCCCCCATGGTGGCAATCATATCGGCGCTTGTCTTGTTAAATACCCGTATCTTCTTACCTTTTAAGGAATCCATATTTTTGACGAGTACGTTCGCCAGGATTGCCTGGCCGGGAAATGGATAGCTTGCAAGTGGCATCATGTTGTAATCGTTAAAGAACTTGTCGTATACATCTTTCAGAACCGTGGTCATGAGGGCCTCTTCCTCTTCCGGATTATTGGAAAAGAATGGCATATCCGTTGCCCCCAGACGCGGATCTATTCCCGCACAATACGCTCCAAGGACATCTCCCATCTGACATGCACCGGTTTTGAGAGCCCGTGGCATGTCAGGTCCCTGGAAAGGGTGTTGTCCGCCCACATATAATGTCACCTTGATCTGCCCGTCGGTCTTCTTCTCGATGAGTGGTGGTAACTTGTCCATAGTGGGAGAGACGGCGAGATTATACGGGGAGTACCATTTCCATTGGTAGACTTTAGCTTCCGTGGTATCGGAAGCTGCCAAAAACGCTAGTAGCGCAAAACTCGCGATAATGATTGTTCTAATGCTTTGTCCTTTCTTTTTCATGATTATCCTCCTTTCATTAAATTCGTTTGTTATCAAGAGACAGTTTCGTTATTGCACGGTCTATATTTCACCTCCTTTCATGCGGCTCTAAAGTCACGTTCTGAACGATGGCCCATGGTTCAAGTTCTACGTGGCCTACCTCATATATTAGAATGCCGTGAACATTTGTTGCGGCAACCAGATTGCTATTTCAGGAAAAGCATAGAGCAGTCCGGCTCCGACGAGTAACAGCACGATGAAGGGCAATGTGCCATACACAACCTCAGATAAGTTCTCGCCTGATACGCCTTGAATAATGAAGAGAATCATCCCCACAGGGGGGGTAATTAATGCTATTTCACACATGAGCGTAACGATAACCCCAAACCACACTGAGTCAAAACCGAGGCTCATCATGAGGGGATACGTGACGGGCAAAGTAAGAAGCGTCATTGATAGGGCGTCTATAAAACATCCCAGTACCAGGTACATGAAGACTATCGAAACAAAGACCAACCCTCTGTGGATACCCGCAGAAGCAACAAATTCAGCAATCCTCGCCGGAATCCGCAAGTCAGACAAGGTCATAGACAGTATTTGAGTTCCCACAATAATGAGGACCATCATGCCGTTGACAGTCACGGTTTCGACAATCGATTCCTTAAAGGCTATCCAGTGAAGTCTCCTGTATATTGCCGCTATTATGATCGCCCCAAAAGTCCCGAGGGCAGCTGCTTCCGTGGGGGTTGCCACACCAAGGTAAATAGTCCCCAAGACAAAGAAGATGAGTATTCCGACTGGTAGGATGTCCTTAAGGCCAAAAAGCATAGCCTTCGGATTGATTCTTTCCCTCCCCGGCGTTTTGCCAGGAGACAATACTGCGTTTAAAGCTATGTATGCCATGAAAAGGCCTGCGAACATTATGCCGGGGAAAATTCCAGCGATGAAAAGTTTACCGACCGATTCCCCAACCCACGCTCCGTAAACAATAAGGGGTATGCTCGGTGGGATCATGATGCCCAATGTGCCGCCAGCTGCAATGCTGCCAAATATCATCCTTTTGTCATAATTCCTCTTTTTCAACTCCGGTATGGCAATCGGGCCCATGGTTGCAGCAGTGGCTAGGCTGGAGCCGGAGGATGCGGCAAAAATGGCGCAAGATAAGATATTCGTGTGAAGCAGGCCGCCTGGCAAGATACCAACCAAAGGCACAGCACCTGTATAGAGCTTATCACCTAATCCACAGCGAAAGACTATATGCCCCATCAATATGAACAAGGGCATGGCTGTCCAAATGAAGCTATTGAGCACATTAAACTGCACCATTCCTATGATATCGAGACTCCCACCAATAAACAGAATATAGATGACAATGCCGACAGCTGCTATTGCCGGCCCAATCCACATGCCGCTCAGGAGAAACAAGGCCAGGAGGCTCAACATTAAAGCAGTAATGAGGACTAAGTTTTCCATAGTGCTAAACGACTCACATCTAGGATTTGACTCTTATACCGCCAAGAAAATCATATCTGGCGACAATATGAGTGTCTTTTTCCCCCGGATCTTCTCATTCCGGTTTGCCGCTTCTTGGTTTAGGTCTTTTAGCTCGTTGACAAGTATTCTTACCGGACTCCCTCATGGAGAAGACAAACCCAGTATTCTCATGGCGTTTTTATACAAAAACTTATCTTTCACGTCGTCTTTGAGCGGCAGCAGGTCCAGCTCTTTGACAACCCGTTCATGGGGAATAAGTGAATTCGTGGCAAAGAGGATTTGGTCTTGCAGGATGGAGTTTCCGTAGGTGAGAAAGAGCTCCCAGCCGGTGCCGGACCTGGAGATATACTTTGGCGATACGCCTCCTGTTTCGAGATAAACATTCGGATGCTTCCATGCCACCGCTATCATCTCGTTGACCCAGGGCCACCCTCCGTGATTGGCCACTATGGTGAGATCCGGAAAATCGCACGCAATTTCGTCGAGGTGCAGCGGGCGGCTGTAGTCGATTTTTTTATTCACGGAAAAATTTATTGAGGAATGTATTGCGACGGGCATCTTGCTTTGCTGGCAATAATCATAAAGGGGGTAGAATTTCCTATCATTGGGATACAGCCCCTGAACCCATGGTTGCAGATTAAGCCCTTTCATGTTCCACTCATTGACATACCGGTCAAGATCTTTGACCGGGTCTTTTGAGGCTGAGGGATCTATGCCTGCAAAGCCGATGAGGTTGTCCGGGTGCTTTTGTACTAATTCGCCAACCGTCTTATTAAGCAGATGAACATCGCCGTAACTATACTCCGCATGAAGAACGGCCAGCGAAATCCCGCTTTGCTGCATGTTCTCCAGGAACTTCTCGAAGGGAAGGCTGCAAAGCCGCCTGAAATCGTAGAGTTCTTTGTACCGGTCCATGAAGGGGGGCATGGCATCATAACCGCCGGGAAAGAATTCTGGTCCCGTTCCAATGACGCGAAAGTCGATGATCATGCAACTGCTCCTGTGTTTGGCTATCTACGAGTTTTGTTTTCCAACCGATCAAAGCAGCCTTCGGTAGGATCTGACTTTTCCTCTATGAGTCTCTGTTTCCGCACCCGTTCTGAGGGTGTTTTCGGTAAGCTCTCTCTGAACTCTAAGTACCGGGGAACCTTAAAGGCGGCCATGTTTTCTTCGCAAAACTCTATGATGTCTTCATAGGTAAGTTCCTCATTCGGTTTTAAGACGATATAGGCCTTCGCCTCTTCTCCCCGTATTTTGTCCGGTACCGGAATAGTGGCAGCGTCCAGGATTTTGGGGTGGGTCATGAGTACATGTTCTATGGATGCGGCCGATATATTTTCGCCCCCCCTTCGGATGATGTCCTTTTTTCTCCCCACAAAATGAAAATCGCCATCTTCATCCTGATAGCCGAGGTCTCCGGAGTGAAACCATCCCCCCCGAAAGGCTTTTTCCGTGGCCTCAGGGTCCTTGTAGTAGCCCTCCATCATGCCCTTGCCACGCTTAAGCACGATTTCACCGACCTCACCGCTCGGGAGTTCGACGTCATTATCATCCACGATTTTGGCTTCTCGGTAGTAGACGGGCCGCCCAATACATGCCGTGCCAACCTTCCGGTCCATATCAGCCGTTACCGCAATATCGGCCGTTGTTTCAGTAGAGGCATAGATCTCATACACGGGAACGTTGAATCTCTCCTCCCAGGCCTTGTGTATACCTGGAGGAATACCGGATGTCTGAACCATACTCAAGTTGTGTTGTTTATCTAAATCGGAAGGGGGCATATTATAGAGAAAAGAGGTCATTGAGCCGATGCAGTAGAAGCAGGTTGTTTTGTAGTGCCTGATCTGATCCCAAAATTGGGAGGTGCTGAATCGTTCTGCAAAGATCAGCGTTGCGTTATGGATCATGACCATGATGGTGTTCCACTGTGGGTCCATGTAGTAGAAGGGCTGTGCCGTAAAGACGCGATCTTCGTCGGTAAGCTGAAATAACTTTCCCTGGATTTCCCCCAGGTTTAAGAAATAATCCTGTGTAGCCATGCAGCCCTTGGGGTTTCCCGTCGTTCCCGACGTGTATATGATAACTGCAAGGTCGCCCTGGTGGATATCTACCGGTTTTAAACCTGCCGGGCTTTCAAGCAGGTTTGAAAAGGGAATGGCGTTATCGACATCTGAATTATTAATGTTGATAATCCTGTCGAGCAAAGGGATTTCTTTTTGAATCTTCCTTATTGTCTCAGCGTATTCATTTCAGGTGACCAATAATCTTGCTTCGGAATGGTTAAGGATATATTTGGTCTCCTCATCTACGAAACGACCATTAACCGGTACCATAACTGCACCGATCATATTCGCTGCCAGCCAGCAATAAGGAAATTCAAAACAGTTCGGCAGTAAAATGGCGACGTTATCCCCCTTTTTCACACCGAGCGATAGAAATCCATTCGCCACTTTATTTACTGTTTGCAGAACGGTCTCATAAGTAGCCTCTTGATCCTTAAAGGTAAAGAGGGTCTTATCAGGAGTTAAACCCGCCGACTCTTCCAACAGTTCCCTTATGCTCTTGGCTTTCATCTCACTTATAACCATCATTTTTTATCATTTTTTATAAAAACACTCTAAAAGTCAAGCGAAATTTATCAATTTATATAAATTTATTTCCGTGGGCACCTCAGCGCCCAGCTCTCAGGGGGGGATTCACCCTGTCACATTCCGCCTGGAGCCGACCCTGCAAAGCAGGGATTTAAAAGATTCACCCCCACCTAACCTCCCCCATCAAGGGGGAGGAGGTATGCGGTAGCCCTAAAGCGAGCTGCTGATAATCATCAAGTTGAAGCTACTAAAAATGACACCGATACTGAGTTCTGGTCTCAACGCTTGTTCAGGGCAGGGGAGCAGACCTCCTCATTAGCTAAATACGAAACACTGTGGCGTTTTTATTGGAAGAGAATAGCGTGCCCACATAAATGGTCAGGCTTGAGGTAAGTCGGGCAAAAGAAATATGGCTGGCACGAGATCTAGGATCTGCGCTTTGGTATGGGCGAGCTCTTTTAGTGGATTTTATTGATCTTATTTTCCTTTGCCTGTATAAGTGTAGTTCGTTTTTAGATGTTTTGTGTATGACGAATTTCCCGTATTGTGACTGATCAGCAAAAGCCCCGGTTAATCCGGGGTCATTTGTAGGGCATATCAATCACAAAGGACTACTGTAATGAGAAGAAAAGAACAGGAGATAACTGACAGAGCCGCAATTGAATCTATCATAGCAAAATCAACGGTATGCAGGCTCGCTTTATCAACAAACGATCGGCCTTACATCGTTCCCCTGTGCTTTGGGTATGAGGATAATGCCTTATATTTTCACGCGGCCCGGGAAGGAAAGAAGATAGATATACTCAAGAAAAACAGCAGGGTCTGCTTCGAGGTCGACTGCGACCATGAACTGGTGAGTAATGAGACTCCGTGCAAATGGAGCATGAAGTATCGCAGCGTTGTCGGAGTCGGGAAGGCTTCTTTAATAGATGATCCTGAATCAAAGCGAAGGGCCCTGGATATTGTCATGCAGCATTACGCGGGCCGACCATCCGGTTATTCAGCAGCCAGCATGGAGAAAATACTCATCATAAAGGTTGAGATAGAGAGCATGACGGGAAAGAGCTCGGGATGGCTTGAATGAACACCTTGAAAAGATCTTCGTGTATCTCTCACAGAGTACTCAAAGTCACAGAGCATGAAGATCTTCTTATGACACACAACAGATTGCTTACCATGCCCCTATGGGGGTGTTCAATCACGCAAGGCGGGATTGAATATGGGCAAAGTTTTCAAAGGAAAAAATGAATACATTCATATTTTTCCTTACGAACTTTCTCCCATAAAACGGTAAGCAATCGAATGCCTCATTACATAGCTCTGCGTACTCTGCGGGCTTGAGCGACCCTGAGCCTTGTGCTTTCGACCTGAGCTCAAGCCGAAGGGCTTGTCGAAGGGTCTAAGGGGAGCGGGCGAGAAAGCTATGAGTACATCTTTTCACGAGTGTAGCTGAATTATACCATCCCGCGAAGCCGGAGGGTTTTGAACATTGCTAAAAGGTATTCTCTGGTCAAGAATCACTTCGTATCTTTTTTGAGGTTTGGAATGGACTTGAAGTTACTCTTAACGGTGTTCGGCACGGTGTTTATTGCCGAACTGGGAGATAAAACCCAGTTTGCCACACTCCTGTATGCGGCCGGTCCCACAAACAGTAAGCTCACGGTGTTCCTCGGGGCAGCGCTCGCCCTGATTGTAGCATCGGGGATTGGTGTTGTGGCCGGCTCGTTCTTGGCACACTACCTGAACCCCAAGTACCTCTCGTGGATTGCTGGCCTCGGTTTCATCGCGGTGGGCATTTGGGTAATCATCAAAGCTTAGGGAAATGACGAGTAACAGCCGAAAACTAGGTACGGCGTGCCCAACCGGGCGACAGGCCTTTCAGCGGACCTTTTTTAAAGCCACATTTTTGTTTACAGGTAGCAGTTAGATGAAACTCCTTTTTTGCTTACTAGGGTTGGTCCTCATAGTCGAGGGGCTCCCGTATCTGGCATTTCCGGATAAGATGAAAAAGTGGCTGCGGCAGGTACAGCAGGTGCCTGATAATCAGCTCAGGGCAGTCGGTTTTCTGGCCATGTGTTTGGGCCTGCTCTTAACGTATCTTTTCAGGTAGGGCATGTATCGCGTTGAGGACTATGATTACGACCTGCCTGTCGAGTTGATCGCCCAGGTGCCTGCTCTGAGACGGGATGAGTCACGTCTCCTCTATGTGGAGCGCGGCGGTGAAGGGATTTCCGACCATCACTTCTATGACCTGCCCTCGCTGCTCAGGGCAGGCGACCTTCTGGTGGTAAACGATGCCGAGGTGGTACCTGCCCGGTTGTACGGTGAAAAGGAAACGGGTGGGCGAGTAGAAATTTTGGTCATCGATCACCCTGCCAGGCCTCTCAAGAGGGGGCAGGATAGACGCTGGTGCCTTGTAAAGGCATCAAAGAGGCCAAAAAGGGGATCGGCCATTGCCTTTTCGGATGGCCTCATGGGCATTGTCGAGACGCTCGGTGAAAACGGAAAAGCCTTGCTCAGATTTGAGGGGAAACACGGCCTTGACTACGTGTTGAAAAAAAGAGGTTGCCTTCCCCTACCCCCTTATATTAAAAGAGACAACAACGATAAAAGATCGGAGATAGATAGAGAACGATACCAGACCATATTCTCCCGTTATTCAGGGGCGGTGGCAGCGCCGACGGCCGGCCTTCATTTTACCCGCGATCTCCTCACGGCTTTACAATCCCGGGGAGTAACCATAGTGAGTATAACCCTCCTGGTTGGTCATGACACCTTTCGACCGGTGAGGGTGCAAGATATCAGGGAACATAACCTGGAAAGTGAGTCATATACGGTAAGCCCCAATGCCGCCAGCACCATCCGGAGAGCCAAGATCGAGGGCAGAAGGGTTATCGCCGTTGGAACGACCGTTGTCAGGGCCCTGGAAACCGTATCTCATGAGAAAGGAGCAATGACAGCTAATTCCGGGTCTACTGATCTTTTGATCTACCCGGGATTTGGTTTTCAGGCTATCGATGCACTGTTGACGAATTTTCACCTGCCCCGGTCTTCGCTTCTTTTTCTGGTGGCGGCATTTGCCGGTCGTGAGCTGACCCTGAGGGCCTATCAATGGGCCATCGAAAAGAGGTACCGCTTTTACAGTTACGGCGATGCGATGCTGATAAGCTGATCCAGGCAGAAGGGACTGGCCGGTAAAGGAAAACCAAATCGTGGAATTCCGGATTCAGAAGCAAGATACGGGGAGCAGGGCGCGGGTTGGTGAAATTGTAACCAATCACGGAAGCTTTGAAACCCCCGTGTTCATGCCTGTTGGGACGGCAGGCGCAATCAAGGGGGTGGCACCTGATGAAGCCAGGGATGCGGGAGCGGAAATAATCCTGGCAAATACGTATCATCTATACCTGAGGCCCGGCCATGAACTGATACGAAAGCTCGGGGGTCTCCATCGGTTCATGAACTGGTCAGGGCCAATACTGACTGATAGTGGAGGATTTCAGGTCTACAGCCTCTCGAGGCTCAGGACTATCTCAGAGGAAGGCGTTACCTTTCGGTCTCATATCGACGGCTCAACCCATTTCCTGAGCCCGGAAAAGGCAATGGAGATACAGGAGGCCCTGGGTTCGGACATCGCCATGACCTTGGATGAGTGTGCACCTGCTGAGGCGGACCACGACTATATCCTGAAATCCGTAAAACTTACGGAGCAGTGGGCACGGCGATGCCGCGTTACCAAAAGGGATGACGGCCAGTCACTCTTCGGGATTGTTCAAGGAGGAACATACCCTGACCTGAGAGAGGTGAGTGCCAGAGGCCTTGTTGAGATGGACTTTGACGGTTATGCCCTCGGGGGTCTGTCCGTAGGCGAAGACCGTGCCACGAGAGAACAGGTGATAGGAGTCACGAGGGAATTCTTGCCGGACGAAAAGCCGGTGTATCTGATGGGCGTGGGAACACCTGAAGACATTCTCGAGTCGGTGAAGCTGGGCGTGGATATGTTTGACTGTGTCTTGCCGACCCGGAATGCACGGAACGGCATGTTGTTTACCAAGCAGGGAAGGCTCGTGATAAAAAATACCCAGTACTCGGATGACAGCTCTGCAATCGAAGACGATTGTACGTGCTATACCTGCTCACATTATTCGAGGGCATACTTACGACACCTGTTCCTAACAAAAGAACTGCTTGCTTATCGGTTAAATACCATCCACAATCTCCATTACTATGCAAAGCTCATGGCGGGGATACGGATGGCGATACGGGAGGATGGGTTGGCTGATTTCAGCCGTGATTTTTACGCGGATAAGATACAGAATGTCGAAAAAGAGGGAGCCAAATCCCTACAAACTATCTAACAAAAGGGAGGAAAATTCATGTTTAATTTAGCTTACGCTATGGGTGCAGGCGGTGCCGGAGGGTCAGGAGGGTCAGGTGGTCTGGGTGCATTCTTACCATTGATCATTATCTTCGCCATCTTTTACTTTTTGCTGATCAGGCCCCAGCAAAAAAAATCCAAACAGCACAAGCAGCTCCTATCCGAGCTCAGAAAAGGAGATAAGGTAATCAGTTCAGGCGGTCTGCACGGCGTTATTACTGGTATGAGCGATGAGGTGCTGACCGTAGAGATATCTCCCAAAGTGAGGGTCAAGATCTCTCGAGGTTCCATATCAGGGGTGATCAGAAGGCCAGAGGCTCAAGTAAACAAGGAGTAAAACGTGTCCAAGAAATTGCAGTGGCGGGGAATCCTCGTTTTTGTAGTGGTTGCTATCGCACTGATCTACCTGACGCCATCCATCAGTAAAACACTGCCCACGTGGTGGCCCAATATACTGCCCGAGGAGAAGATCCGTCTCGGACTCGATCTAAAAGGCGGAATGCACCTGATCCTTGAGGTTCAGGCACAGAAGGCGGTGGACAGCCATCTCGATCGGATGGTTGAAGACATGAAAATCGGCCTCAGGAAGTCCAAGATCAGGTATCAGGAATTAAAACGAGGCGGCCCCGACAGGATTGCCCTCACCTTGCTGCGGCCTGAAGACAAAAAGGCAGCGGAATCAATGGTTGAAAAGGGCTTTTCCGACTTCATCGTGAAATCCGGGCCATTAGGAGGAGGTACCTTTACCTTGGAATTGGTCCTTTCCGAACAGGCCCAGCAACATATCAAAAAGATGGCGGTAGATCAGGCGGTGGAAACCATTACCAACCGCATTGACCAGTTTGGCGTGGCCGAACCAGATATCCGGCCGCAGGGTAGGGAGAGGATCCTGGTTCAGCTGCCAGGCATAAAGGACCCGAAGCGGGCTATCGACATTATTGGAAAAACAGCCCTTTTGGAGTTCAAGCTCGTAGATGAGGAAAACAGCCTGGAGGAGGCATTACGGGGAAACATGCCCCCTGGAGATGAGGTCCTTTACCAGATTACCGGCGAACCGGGCAACCAAAAAAAGATCCCCTACCTGTTGAAGAGGCGGGCTGTTTTGACCGGAGAATATCTGACGGACGCCAGGGTTCAGATAGACACACAATATAATGAGCCGTATGTCTCACTGTCGTTCGATTCTCGCGGCGCGCGGCTCTTTGAACAGATAACGGGGGCGAATATAAAGAAGCGACTGGCTATTGTGCTGGACAATATGGTCAACAGCGCGCCTGTTATCCAGGATAGGATTGCAGGCGGAAGGGCTCAGATAACCGGCCGGTTCACCATGGAGGAGGCCAGGGATCTGGCCATCGTCTTGAGGGCCGGTGCCCTGCCGGCGCCCGTCAAGATCATTGAAGAACGCACAGTCGGCCCCTCTCTGGGAAGGGACTCTATCGAGAAAGGGCTCAAGTCCATGATCATTGGTGGCCTGATCGTGATCCTCTTTATGGGCATCTACTACAAATTTGCAGGGGTACTGGCCGATTTGGCCCTCTTTTTGAATATCATCTTTATCGCCGCAGGCCTGGCATTCTTCGGCGCCACCCTTACCTTGCCGGGAATAGCAGGCGTTATTCTGATTATCGGTATGGCCGTCGATGCCAACGTACTTATCTTCGAAAGGATACGGGAAGAGCTGCGATTAGGCAAGACGCCGCGGGCAGCAGTTGACGGCGGTTACAGCAAGGCGCTGGTGACCATCCTCGATGCCAACATCACTACCCTCATAGCTGCCCTGGTTCTCTTCCAGTTTGGAACGGGCGCTGTCAAGGGCTTTGCCGTAACCTTGAGTATCGGTATTATTGCCAGCCTTTTTACGGCCATATTTATCACCCGACTTATCTTCGACTATCTCATCATCGAACGGGGCATGAAAAAAATCAGCATTTAACGGAAAGAGCGTACTATGCAATTCATTAAACCTGGCATCAACATTGATTTCATTGGGCGACGGAGGAAGGCTTTTTTCCTTTCTGGCAGCTTGATCTTGCTCACGATCATCCTCTTGCTCCTTCGGGGCGGACCTAATTATGGTGTGGATTTTGCCGGCGGCATACTGATTCAAGTACGCTTCAGTCAACCTACAGCACCAAACGCAATCCGTGACGCCCTAACATCAGTTGCGCTCGAAGGGAGCACCATCCAGGAGTTCGGAGAAAAAGGAAAGTCCGAGTACTTGATACGGGTGAACCAGGCCGATGTTGACCTGAGTGTCCTCTCCCGACAGGTGGAAGAATCCTTGCATTCCGTTTTCGGTGAAACCAATGTGGAACTCAGAAGGGTGGAGATGGTGGGGCCCAAGATCGGCAAAGACCTAAGAGAAAAGGCCCTCTTTGCCATCTTCTATGCGCTCCTTTTCATGGTTATCTATATCTCGGGCAGGTTCGAATACAAGTGGTTCATGAGTATTATCATGGCAGCGTGTCTTGCCTTTGCAGTCTATACCATGTCTCTGCTTGGAATGAGTGTTATTTGGCTTATTGTTGTCGCCCTTCTCATTACCATTGGGCTCTGCTGGTTTTTGCGCCTGGAATATGCACTTGGTGCAATTATCGCGCTCTTTCACGACGTCATCATAACCCTGGGGGCCTTTGCCCTTACGAACCGGGAGATTGACTTACCTGTTGTAGCAGCTTTCCTTACTATCGTGGGCTACTCCCTGAATGATACCATTGTGGTATTCGATAGAATCAGAGAAAACTACCGACGCTACCGGCGCCGCGATTTTTCCGAGCTGATTAACCAGAGCATCAATGAGACCCTGAGCCGAACCCTTCTGACCTCCGTAACCACCCTCATTGTAGTGGCAGCTCTTTTCATCCTGGGCGGTGGTGTTATTCATGATTTCGCCTTTGCCCTCCTCGTCGGTATCATTGTCGGCACCTATTCCTCCATTTTCGTAGCAAGCCCCATTCTCCTTATGTGGAGCGGCCAGCCGGGAAAAGCGGGCACGGGCAGCCTAAAGAGACGAGGGAAAGGAAGCTAATTGGCTGGAGAGAGACTGTCACGCCGAGAGAAGCGGAAACAAACGAGACGGACTATCGCTTTACTCCTCATTCTCTTGCTGTTCGTCCTTCTCTACCTTTCCATTGGCGGACTGGGAAGCGACTATCTCAAGGTCTCACTCAAGGGCCTCCTTAATCCAGTCCCTGCGTTCAACTGCCTGTTAGTAGAACACAACGGAGAGAGAAAAGCGCTCACATCAGGCAAGACGCTTCAAGCTAATCCTTACGATACCCTCAAGCTCGTGAAGATCGACACCTCAATTCCTTTTAATCGGCATATAAGGCTCTTTTGTCAGGGTTTAGACGTGTATGCCTTTCGAGATGAGATAGTCATCGCAAAACTGCTACCCGGTGAAGAACCTTTCCACCATTATAACTTCGTTATAGAAATCAAGTATAAGAATGATAGTCTTGGCCACGTGGCTCTGACCGTCTCTCCTTCGCTAGACGATTGGCTGATGCAGGCAGACAAGATGATAGATCCTCAGAAAAGGATAACCTTTTTGAACAAAGCTGTTAAAGAGACAGGGGGTAATCTCCAGATCAAGATGAGGTTGGCGGATGAATATCTGGCGCTCAAGATATGGAACGAAGCGGCGCGTACCATCGAGGATGTTATCAAAGAAAGAAAGGATGTGAGCCTTATGATAAGGCTTGCTGATGCTTACGAGAACCTACGCTATTACAACTCCCTCATCAGGACATTGCAAAAGATCCTCGTGCAAGCGCCTGAGAACCTCGACGCGCGACTTCGCCTCGCCGAGGTTCTCGAAAAAAAGGGAAGGCTCAATGAGGCCGTTAAGCAATATGAAATACTTTTGCCAAACCTTTCGCAGGCTGAACAAATCGTGGCCCTGAAGAATATGGGATACCTGTCATATCAGAGCGGCCAGAAAAAAGAGGCCCTCAAATGGTACCTCGAAGCAGCCAAACATGACAAAAACGACCCAAACCTCTATTACAATATCGGCTCTATCTACGATGAGCTCAAGCAGCCAAAGGAGGCTGAAGAATACCTGCGTCTGGCCATCAACCTGAAACAGGACGACATCGAAGGGAGGCTCAGGCTCGGACAGTCGCTGTTCAAAAAAGGAAAATTCGCAGAGGCCAAGGGGTACCTGCAGGAGGTTCTCACAAAAGACCCGGACCACCCTGAGGCCCTCACTATTTTGGCTCACATAGCTGAAAAGCAGGGCGACAAGAAAACCTTGGGAGAGGTCTATGAAAGGATTCTGTCTCGTGAGCCCAAGAATACCACGATCCTCTTTAACCTCGGAGTTATGGAGGCGGAAAAAGGAAACCTGCAAAAGGCCCTCTCCTATTTCGAGAAACTGGTTGAGATCGATCCGAAAGACGTGCAGACAAGGGAATCGCTGTTCGATATCTATCAGAGACAGAAAAGGAAGGATCTTGCCTTTATTCAAGCAGAGCAGTTGGTCAAACTCGATCCGAAGAAGGTTTCTTACTATGGGTACATGTTCAACTATCTGCTGGATCAGTCTAAGTTTGATCAAGCGGCTCAATACATGAGCGCCGGTGTAAAGGCCAATCCCGAGAATCTGGAGCTACGAAAAAACCTCATCCTGGCCTACCTTAAACTGGGAAAAAATGACCTGGCAGCAAAGGAACTGGAAAAGGCCGTCACATTGAGGCCTTCAGACACAGATCTCCTGCACCAACTCGCTACCCTCAAAGAGGCCGCAGGCGATCTTGAGGCAGCTTTCGACTTATACAAGAAGATCCTCACCATATCCCCAGACGACGAAAAGGCCGAAGAGGCCTATCTCAAGCTGAGGTTTGAGCTCTTGAATAAGCGGAAATAGGCTCGCTTACCCCTCCTCAGCTCCCCCCCGTTCCCCTCCATGCAATTTCAGCGGCATACCCAATACCTACTATGTCCATGATTGGACATGATGCTTCGGTGTCTCATATCTCCCGAAGATGTGGTTTTTCAGCGCTCCAGGGAATCCGAAAACGGCGAGGATACCATTTAATTGAGTTGCAGGAAGCCGCCGTGCTAGGGCCGATGAATGGGCCGGTCCGAAAATTGCATAACTGGTTGAGAATTGAACCAGAATATTGTATGTATAGTGTCGTAGCTTTACCTTGTTCAAATAACACCTAATACAAGAGGATACCCCGGGAAATTCTCATGGCGTCTTTTATCACCCTCAAAGGTATAGACCAGGCCATATCAAATCTCAACTACCAAAACAAGAAATCACTGAAATACAGGCTTGTTACCGTCTTGCGGCAGTTTTACGAGGATGAAAGCTCAGTTGAATCCTTGCGGGGTATAGACGCCGATGAGCTCATCAAGGTGCTCTGGGGCACCGCGGATGATCCTGCAACAACAAAGGAAAAACGAAAGAACCTGAGGGGGATCAGATACTCTGTCAACGCCGGCCTAAAAACCCTTTATAGGGAAGGAAAGAACCCTGAGGGCATTATTATCGGGCCCACCAATGCCTTTGTGATGTCTGATGAGGCCAAAGACAGGGCCCTTAAGGCCTTGCTGGCGGACAAGATCAGTGCAGAAGGGCCAAATGCCGCTGGCGCGGGGCTCAATTACGGATTCCTGGGAGGGGACGCCGGGCCTAGCGAGGAGTTGATGAGAGATGAGGACATTCTCCAGGCCATTGAGGAGTTGGATGAAGACTACCCCGTAGGGGGTCTTGAAAAGGTAGAGATAGGTGACGACCTGGGGGAACGCACACTGGACGAAGACTTGGAAGAGATTGAAAGACCTCAGGAAGTGCAAGCCACGGGCAGGCCTCGTGGAGCCACAGAAAGAGCAGAATCAGAAGCTGAACAGGCCAGGGCGTTTGCCGAAGAAATGGAGAACGAGGAAGACCTGGGAGAAATCACCTTTGGTTCTGATGAAACCCAGTATCTCAGCGTTCAAGAGGATGGGGCATTGCCTCGGGATCCCCCTGAAGTTGACGCAGCAGGAGGAATCACAGGTTCAGAAGACACCATGGACGATGGGCGGGCACCATTGGAACGGCCTGATGTCATGAGTACGGCCGATTCAGAGGAGAAGTCGCTTCAGGAAGAGACCCAAGGAGTGGATGCGTGGAGCGAGCCTGTTCAAAGCAAGACCAAAGGTAAATCTGAAGACGTCGGGATTGTTCGAATTGCTCGAGAAACAAGGCAACAGGAAGACCTGGGAGAGATCACCTTTGATTCTGATGAAACCCAGTATCTGACTGTTCCCGATGGTGAAGCAATACCCGCAGATCTCGCTGAAGGTGACACAGCAGGAGGAATCACAGGTTCAGAAGACACCATGGACGATGGGCGGGCACCATTGGAACGGCCTGATTTCATGAGTACGGCCGATTCAGAGGAGAAGGCTGCTCGGCAAGAATACCCGGAAACCGATGCGCGGACAGGGGCATCCGGAAAGGTGGCAAAGAAAAAGGGATCTGCTTATGTTCCAAGACCTGGCAAAAAAGGTAAGCAGACTCTGAAACAGATGGAAGACGCCCTTGCTGAGAGACCCGATGATATCGATTTGCTCCGGCAGCTGGCTCAAGCCAGGGAAAGCTCAGGCGATCTGCAGACAGCCTTAAGCCTCTTTCAGAAGATCATTGACCTCTCCCCAGGAGAGGAGTCGGCGGAGGAAGCCTGTCTAAGGCTCAGCCTGAAACTACTGGATAAGAAACAGTAAAATTCATATAACAGCGCTCATCTTAGCAAAAAGCGGTGAATCCGTTTGATGCGATTCTGCCAAGCTCCCTTCCCATGCATGGCACGCACCACAAGGCCTCATTCTTAATCCCCACCACTTTCACCGTTTTTAAATTGACTGAACCGCCTCCAACCACTATACCATGACCGTGCGGGATTACCCTGCGGCATGCGTGCGAGGAACCTGCCCTCTTATATGAACGTGAACAAAGCATTATCTCTCGTCAATCACATTTCGATAGCTTGCCGATGACATGGAAAATGGCTTTTGCGCTCCTTTTGGGGCTTAATACCGGCTACATGTTCTTGAATATTCCCCCGGCTCTCCTGCGTCTCGCGGTTCGGTCGCTGTGTCTTCCTTATTCTCTGGAAACGACAGCGATAACGTCTAACTCCACCAAGAACTCAGGTCTGGCAAGGGCGGCAGGTTGCATGAAGGTGCTGGCCGGCGGTTCATCAACGAGTCGAGGAGCGTGCTTCTGATAGTATTCTAGCTCTGTCTTCCGCATGATCTGATAATCCTTCACGTCTTTGAGCAGGATAAGGGTCTTGATGATATTCTCCATGGAGCTGCCCACCTCCTCCAAGCCGGCTTTTACCTTATCCAGGCACACGATCATCTGATCCGCTATGGTGTCGGTCAGGCACGCGCCCGTCTTAGTATCCTGAGCGGTCATTCCCGACAAGAAGACTAGGTTGTCAACAACCACGGCTGAGGCGTATTTGGGGGTTCCCGGGTGCACATTTGGATACACCTGTTTTACACCGGCGATGTAGAACGGATAGTATTTAACTCGTTGGCTCATAGCTATACCTCCTGTTATATGTTTTATGGGTTACAGCCGTTAAGATAAAAACACCATAAGACGCTCTACCTCTCAGGTCCAGAGAAGGGACAGGCTTGTGGGACCTGCCTGCTTCCGGACTATGTGCCGAGGTGCACTCTGAAGAAAACAGGATCGAGAATCCCGATCCTCCTTACAGTTGACGTTTGACCAAGAGCTGTTCGGAATTCCAGACGGAGACATCCCGGATGAAACGGTAGGTCTCATCCTATTGATGATAAGACAGCCACCCTTCCCTCTCAAAATAAAAGCACTGCGGGAAACAGTACCCTGATCCGGTTCATCATTCTCCAATACTACGCGTAACGTGAGTTGCAATAATCACTATCTTCGTGGAGCCGTTTATGGGTGTCTTTACTACGCTTGATGAACCACCCTGCAGCAAGCTGCAGGGTATCCAATGTCAAAGTCCCCTCCCTTAATGGGAGGGGATAAAGGGGAGGGTGACCAAACACTTTATCACCCCCCCCTAACCTCCCCCATCAAGGGGGAGGCACTATGTCGTAACCCTGCGGCAAGCTGCAGGGAATTATCAAGTTGAAGCCCTCCGCCATGATCTTTCGGGGAGCCTGCCCTGAGTTCCCCGTTCAAAATCTTTTGCTGCTTTCAAAAATAGAGGTCGGTTAAAGAGATTCATCGATTTCAGCCTTAATACTTTAAAAAGTCTAAAAATTTCCAGCAAAACAAAAGAATATAGAGAAAATGAGCTCATCATGCTAAAAGAAAGGAGTTGACAGACATGGTGAATATCCATAATGATATCATATTATAATACCAAGTCTTGTATTATGGAACAATCACCACAGAAAATCAACGCTATCCAAAAGGCCCTGGCAGTCCTTGCATCCTTTGCCCCTTACAACCAGGAGATGGGCACCGTTGAAATCAGCCAGAAGCTCGGCTTCCATAAAGCCACGGTCTCGCGAATCCTGCTTACCTTAACAAAGTGTGCCTTTCTCGAGCAGGACCCCCAAACAAAGAAATTCAAGCTCGGAGCCTCTATTATGACGCTCGGGCTAGCGATTAACCATTCTCTCAAAACCAATCTGGTCCAAATGGCCAGACCATACATTGATGAGCTGAGAGATACCCTTAAAGAGACTACCGTGTTGGAAGTGCTTTCCGGAAAGAGCACCTTTATCGCTTATGTCGCCGAAGGGCCCCAACGGGTGCGTATAGCAGGCACCGTTGGAGACAGACTGCCGGTCCATTGTGCAGCTGGGGCCAAGGCCATACTCGCTTTCTCAGCGCGTGAGGTGAGGGACGACCTCCTAAGCCAGGCAATGCCGCGCCTGACACCCAACACCATCACACATCCAAAAGAGCTTCGACGTCAGTTGGAACTCTTTCGGAGCCAAGGTTTTTCGTTTGAGAATGAGGAGATTGACATCGGCATGAGCGCTGTTGGAGCACCGGTATTTAACCACGAAAAAAGGCCGGTGGCTGCTGTGGTGGTAGCGGGACCCTCCCAGCGGATGACGTGGGCGAGTGATTCGCCCATTGTCCCTCCCTTGAGGGAGACGGCTGCTAAGATCACAGCGCAACTTTATTATGACGTACAATAAATAAGGAGGAATGGCATGAATTCAAAGGAAAACGGGTTGGAGTTCTATGACCTCAGCAATGAGTTCGGGGACAAGGCCCCTCTGTGGCCTTACTTCGAAGACGTAAAGATCGAACGCGTCCATTATCATGCAAAGTCGCGAGTGCTTTCTCAGAAGATTACCACGGTCATGCACTGCACCACTCACACCGACGCCCCTGCTCACGTTGTTGAGGGGACCCCCTTTATCGATGAGGTTCCATTGTCGTCGTTTTTTGGCAAGGCAGTTATCGTCTCTATTCCTAAGCAGAAATGGGAGATCATCACGCCTGATGATCTGGAAAAGGCCGAGCCCAAGATTCAGAAGGGAGACATCGTCATCGTGAATACCGGTTGGCATAAGTACTACTCAGATAGCCAAAAGTATTTCTGTTACTCTCCCGGATTCTACAAGGAGGCCGGTGACTGGTTTGTCAAAAAAGGCGTCAAGGGTGTTGGAAGCGACACCCAGGCCTTGGACCATCCATTGGGCACGGCCATAGGCCCTCATGGAACGGGGCCCCTTCAGCCGTGGATCCTTGAAGAATATAAGAAAGAGACCGGCCACGAGGTGATAGAAGATTTCCCACTTTGGGAACCTAATCACCGAGCCATCCTCTCAAACGGTATCGTCGGATTCGAGAACGTGGGAGGGGAGATCGATGAGGTTACGGGCAAGCGGGTAACCCTGGCTGCCTTTCCATGGCGCTGGGTGAAAGGAGATGGCTGTATTGTCAGAATGGTCGCCATCGTGGATACAACGGGCAAGTATCGCCTATAACTTACAGGAGGGTCATCATGAAAGTTACGAGATTTAGCGAGTGCAAGAAGTATAGCCCGCCGCAACACGACATAACCATACACTCCATGCATTTACAACACAGGGACATGGGGTGCACTGCCCCTTATTGGGTTGGTTGTTCATACTATCTCCCCGGGTCTCGTGCCGAAATGTCGGCGACGCCTCTGGAGAAGGTTTACGTTGTGCTGGATGGAGAACTGACCATTGAATTTGAGGGTGGTGAGATCGTGAAGCTCGGGAAAATGGACTCTATATTCATCGATAAAGACGAAACGCGTGAGGTCCGAAACGAAACCAATGCAGTGGCAACCATGCTGGTGGCGATGCCCTACCCACCTGCAAAATAGAGTATGCACCCGTAACTCACTTCGGAAAGCAGGGGCATCATGCCCTGCCCTTCAGCACTATGGGGTTATCAACCCATAGTGCTGACAGAACACACAATCATTGAGAGAGGATAGAGCCATGAAAAAACCGTATTCACTGTTCGACGTAAGCGGTAAGGTTGCACTCATCACCGGGGCTACCGGAGGCTTCGGTCATACAGCATCATTAGGGCTGGCACAAGCCGGTGCGAAGATTATGGCCACCGGGCGAACCAAGGAAACCCTTAAACCCTTGGTAGATGAAATAACCAAAGCCGGCGGCGTAGCCGCCTATTCCCCTGGCTCTCCAATTGATCATGGCGATGTAAAGCGAGTAGTCAAGGATACTGTCAATGAATTCGGGGGCATCGATATCTTAATTACTGCGGCAGGTGTTAACAAACCAAATCCCATTGTTGAACAGCCCCTGGAAGAATGGGATATGATCATGGGCGCCAATGTCAAAGGGACTTGGCTGTACTGCAAAGAGGTCGGGAAGGTAATGATCGAGCAAGGGAGGGGCGGTAAGGTGATCCTTTTGGGATCGGCGCGCGGCGAGCTGGGCATGGCCAACTATACCGGATACAGCCCATCCAAAGGTGCGGTCCATCTTTTAGCAAAATCACTGGGATGCGAATGGGGCCAGTACGGTATTAATGTCAACGCTATCGCGCCCACAGTATTTCGGACGGCCTTGACACAATGGATGTTTGACGATGATGCGTTCTACAAGAACTTCTTGAGACGCATCCCCATCGGGAGGTTGGGAGAGCCGGAGGATTTTATTGGGACGGTTATTTATCTGTCTTCAAAGGCATCCGACTTTTTGACCGGGGCCATTATTTGCGCAGACGGCGGTTACACCGCAGGGTAGGGGGGCATATGTCTAAAATAGAAAATATTGCCGTCATCGGTGCTGGGCTGATGGGACATGGGATAGCCCAGGTTTTCGCCTGTTCCGGTCATCCTGTATGGCTTGTTGATACTGACGAAGGTATACTGAAACAGGCCAAAGGACAGGTCGCCAAGAACCTGAGTCAGATGGTTCAACACGGCATCAATTTCAAGGACGACGTCACCAAAATTGTTGAGCGGATCAGCACTACCACAAAGTCAGCTCCTGCATGCGAAGGGTGTGATTTCGTCATAGAGGCCGTTTACGAAAATCTGGAGCTGAAGCAGCAGGTCTTTGCCGATCTCGACAGGTTCTGTCAAGGCGATACCATCCTGTGCAGCAATACTTCGGTTATAGCAATCACGGAAATTGCCGAAGGTGCGACAAGAAGAGAACGCATTGTGGGAACCCACTGGTGGAATCCGCCATACCTGATTCCCCTCGTCGAGGTTGTTCGTGCTCGAGATACTGCGGACTGGTGTATCGACGCAACCTATGATCTTCTCAAGCGAGTTGGCAAGCACCCGGTGCGTGTTAACAAGGACGTTCCCGGATTTGTCGGAAACAGGTTACAGCATGCCCTCTGGCGAGAGGCATTTGCAATTGTCGATGATGAAATCTGTGACCCTGCAACCGTTGACGAGGTTATCCGCAAGGGTTTTGGTCTGCGCCTGCCTACTCTTGGCCCGGTCGAAAACGCCGATATGGTTGGTCTTGACCTCACCCTAGCCATACATGACTACATTTTGAAATACTTGAACGCCAGCCCAACTCCTTCCACTACCCTTAGATCACGGGTGGAGCACAAGGATTTAGGTTTCAAGACCGGGAAAGGCTTTCAGAACTGGTCTGAGGCGCAAATCACTGCATCCAGACAGAGATTAACGAACTATCTCATGAAGGTAATGGCTGAGGAGATGAACAGGACCTAGAGTTTTTTTCCGATAACTCAGGCTAATGGATTCTTGCCGTTCATCCCTTTCACATTGGACTATTAGGACTCCCATTGGTAAAGGAGACTCTATGGAAAAACTGATTATAACTGTTGCACCAACCGGGGCGTGGCCTACAAAAAAGGATACACCATATGTACCGACACAGCCCAAGGAGATCGCTGATGAGGTCTATAACTGCTGGAAAGCAGGCGCCTCAATAGCGCACATCCACGTAAGAGAAGACGATGAATCGGCTTCGATGAACTTTGAAAAATTCAAGGAGACAGTGGGGCTGATTCGGGAAAAGAAGGATTGCGATATTATTCTTAACCTGACAACCTCCGGAGGCATAGGGTTAACCGATGAAGAACGTATGAGGCCCTTTATGGAACTCAAACCGGAAATGGCCTCCTTTGATGCCGGAACCATGAACTGGCAGCATAGAACGGTGTTCGAAAATAGGCCCGATTTCTTGGAGAAATTGGCCCGGACCCAGAAAGAACACAATGTAAAGCCTGAACTCGAAATATTCGATGCCGGCATGTTATATAACACCCTCTATCTGGTGGAAAAAGGCTTCTTGGAATCCCCCCTCCACTATCAATTTTGTCTGGGAGTCCCGGGAGGCACTGCTGCCACTGTTGAGAACTTCATGCACATGAAGAGCATACTTCCGGATGGGGCTACCTTTTCGGCCTTTGCCGTAGGACGAATGCATCTGAGCATTCTCTTTATGACAATCGTTACCGGTGGACACATGCGGGTAGGAATGGAAGATAATGTGTATATGGCCAAGGGTGTGCCGGCCAAATCGAATGTGGAATTCGTTGACAGGGTGCAGCGGATCGCCAGGGAGTTTCAGCGGGAGATCGCAACGCCAGCCGAGGCCCGTAAGATACTGGGATTAAAAGACTAGAAGCTGCTCGTACCCTTAAAGGCGTCATTCATAACATGAAATGAGGTATGGGTAGAAGGTTGGGAGGCTGCCTGGATAGTACCCTGAGTATACCAACAACCACTGTCATAATTAAAGCGAGGGCTTTATGAGACCTAAGAAAAATGGTTGGAGGTGAAGATGAAATACGTTTTAGGCCGTCTGCTTCATAACGTTCTATTCCTTTTTTCCAAGACTTCTCGTCTGTCTTCTTTCGTGACAGTCACGGCCGATCAAGTTCTGACGTTCTTGTGTAGATCACGAACCCTCTCCAGGTACTTAGGTTCCCTAATCTTGTGGGTCGTGGCCCTTCTGATCAGGGTTTCAGCAATGCTACATCCCGCTTTTAAGGAACGCCTCAGAGAAAAAAACTTTACCGCTCAGATCAAAACCAATGACCGTGCCTTGGCGAGATCCTACACCTTTGAAGACGGAAAGCTCATTTCCCGCCCAGGCATCCACCCCAACCCGGATGTGACCATTACCTACCGGAGTGCCGGTTTGGTCGTCAAGTTGGTCGTCCCTTGGAGGGATCAACTGGAACAGGTCAATGCCATGAAAAATTTTCAACTTGGCCTGGAAGGTCCTGATGAGTTAACCATGTGGTTCATGGAAACTCTGAGCCTTATGCTGTCGGCGGGTCTGGAGTATGGAACGGCCGCTGGAAACGGAGTTAAAAGGTATACGAGCAACACCAACGGCGGGCCGGTCTTCGTGTACGTGAAGGACGGCAAGATCGTACGCATCACCCCCATTGAATTCGATGAGAGTGACGCTCAGCCCTGGACCATTGAGGCCAGGGGGAAAAGCTTTACCCCTCCCCGCAGAACAACGGTCTCCCCCCATACGCTAGCCTGGAAATCGATGGTCTATTCACCGGACCGGCTGCTCTATCCCATGAAACGGATCGATTTCGACCCTAACGGCGAACGAAATTGCCAGAACAGGGGGATATCCGGATATGAACGGGTCAGCTGGGATGAGGCAACGGATCTTGTTGCTAACGAGATCAAGCGAGTGAAAAGGGACTTTGGCCCAGGTGCCATTATGAATGGCAGTGGGTCTCACCATACCTGGGGTATTTTAGGCTACTGGTTGAGCGCAAGGCTCCGCTTTTTTAACTCTATCGGCTTTACGCCCGTCGTCCATAATCCCGACAGCTGGGAGGGGTGGTACTGGGGTGCCATGCATCACTGGGGTTACAGCATGCGTCTCGGCGCTCCTGAATCCTACGGCACCGTCGAGGACTCCCTCAAGAATTGCGAAATGGTGGTGTTCTGGTCCAGCGATCCGGAGGCAACGAGCGGGGTATACGGTGCATTTGAAGGGACCGTGCGCCGCCAATGGCTTAAGGAACTGGGAATCACAATGGTACATATCGATCCATTCTACAATCATACGGCGGCTTTGCTCGGCGGCAAGTGGTTGGCCCCCAGGCCGGCAACGGGCAATGCCCTGGCCCTTGCCATCGCCTATGTCTGGATCACCGAAGACCTCTATGACAAGGAATATGTGGCACAGCGGACCCTCGGGTTTGACAAATGGAAGGACTATATCCTGGGCAAGGAAGACGGCATGCCAAAAACGCCGGAGTGGCAGGAACAGGAGGCAGGCATCCCTGCAAAAGACGTCAGGGCTTTGGCTCGAGAGTGGGGAACAAAAAGGACCTACCTGGCTGCAGGAGGGATAACCGGTTTTGGCAGCGCCTGCCGGTGTGCAACCGGAAATGAGTGGGCCCGGTCAATGGTTTGCCTGATGGCCATGCAGGGCTTGGGGAAACCGGGCGTCAATATGGGGGGCATGCAGCAGGGGACTCCTGTGGACACCAGTTTCTTCTTTCCGGGCTATGCAGAGGGTGGACTATCCGGCGACATAGAGGGTACGGCGCTGGCCGTCAATATGTACCAGAGGATGCCTCAGCTCGCTACGGTAAATACCGTTTATCAGCGGGTCCCACGGCTGCGTATTCCCGAAGCGATCCTGGACGGCAGCACCTTTGGCTATCCCACCGACTCCAAGACTATTGAAGGCCAGTTCTTGAAGTTTGATTATCCTGCCCCAGGCAATGCGCCAATCAAGATGTACTACAAGTATGGGGGCTCTCATTTCGGCACCATGAGCGAGACAAACCGTTACGTCAAGGCGTACCGCTCCCCCAATCTGGAGTTTGCAGTGAATCAGTCCATCTGGTTTGAAGGCGAGGCCAAGTTTGCCGATATCCTCTTGCCTGCCTGTACCAGTTTCGAGCGCTGGGATATCAGCGAATTCGCCAACTGCGGCGGCTATATACAGCACAGCTTCAACCAATGCAATCATCGGGTCATGGTTATGCAGCACAAGTGTATCGAGCCCTTAGGGGAGTCGAAGTCGGACTTCCAGATCTTCCTGGAGGTTGCCAAAAAGCTGGGGCTCGGGGCTCCCTTTTCCGAAGGGGTGACTGAATTAGACTGGTGTAAACGGCTGTTCGACGCCACCGATCTGCCCACGGTCATTTCATGGAAACAGTTCCTTAAGAAGGGCTACTACGTCGTCCCCTCTCCCAAGCAGGAGTTCAGGGATCCGGTATCCTTTCGATGGTACGCTGAAGACCGGCCCAAGGACACACCGGAGCTGGCACCCCTGCCGGCGGATTACACTGAACAATTCGGCAAGGGACTCCAGACCCAATCGGGCAAGATAGAGTTCGAATGCTCGAGCCTGAAACGGTTTGACCCGAATGACCCGGAGCGACCCACCATGACCAAGTATATTCCCTCGTGGGAGGGTCACCATACTACCGAGCTCTACGAAAAGTACCCGCTCCAGTTGATTTCTCCCCATCCCCGGTTCAGCTTTCACACCATGGGGGATGCCAAGGACAGTGTCATTAACGATGTGAAAGACCACCGGGTGTTGATAGACGGGTACTACTACTGGATCGTGCGGATCAACTCCAAAGACGCCCAAGCGCGGGCCATCAGGGAGAACGACCTGGTCAAGGTCTTCAACGACCGGGGGGCGGTCATCTGCACCGCCCAGGTCACCGAACGGGTCCCGCCGGGAACGGTGCACTCGTATGAATCGTCTGCCATCTACGATCCAGTCGGAGAACCCGGTCATTCCGCCGACCGGGGCGGGTGCATCAACCAGTTGACCCCGAGCAGGATGATGATTAAACAATCCCACAGCATGGCCGCCAACTCCTGCCTCGTGGAGATCAGAACGTGGGAGGGAGAGGAGGGGATTGCATGAAAAAGTGGAACCTCATCATCGATATCGAGAAATGCGAGGACTGCAACAACTGCTTTCTGTCCTGCAAGGATGAACACGTGGACAATGCGTTTCAAGGCTACACAGCCCCCCAGGTGAAACACGGCCACCGGTGGGTGAATATCATGCGCAAGGAGCGGGGCCAGTTCCCCCAGATCGATGTGGCCTATCTGCCCGTCTTCTGCATGCACTGTGACAACGCCCCGTGCATCACGGCAGCAAAGGATGGCGCCGTGTACAAGCGAGACGACGGAATCGTGATCATCGACCCGGTAAAGGCGCAGGGTCAAAAGCACCTGGTGGATGCCTGCCCTTATGGTGCCATCTGGTGGAATGAGGAGCACACTCTCCCCCAGAAGTGCACCCTCTGTGCCCACCTGTTGGATCAGGGCTGGAAGGAGCCACGGTGTGTACAGGCCTGCCCCACCGGGGCCTTACGCATCGTCAAGGTCGAGGATGGGGAGATGCAGGAAATAGTCAAATCCGAAACCCTTGAAATCCTCCATCCGGAGTACAACACCAGACCCCGTGTCTACTACAAGAACCTCTTTCGGTATACCCACTGCTTCATCGCCGGAAGCGTTGCCGTTGAAAAAGACGGCGTCAGCGACTGTGCCCAGGATGCCGCCGTGTCCCTGATCAAGGACTCGGAGAAAAGACAGACCACAACCGATACCTTTGGGGATTTTAGATTCGATGGTCTTCCGGAGAACAGCGGCACGTACCGTGTGGAGATCACCTATGAGGACCGAACGATGAAGACCCTTGCGGTGGAGGTAGACAAGAGCGTGAGCCTGGGCACGGTGTGGGTGTAAGGATCCCTAAACAGAAACTTTCGTAACACTTTAGCTCTTTGAAAAGGTGGGGCTCCTGTCCATTTGCTGATGCCCGGTGGCTATTCGTAACCGAACCCAGGGGACCGAGCATGGAGATATCTTTTTTTGCTCTGCCCTCTAAACAAGGCCCCGTACAGGGCCGTTTCAAACCGGCACACCGCCCCATAAGCCTTAGCACTAAGGTTGCAGCCTGTGTGCGCCGTTTTGAAACGCCCACTGCTCTGAACGATGGGAGGACAGAGACAAAAAAAGATATCCCCATGCTCGTGTTAAGATTAATTTCAAAGAGGTAAAGTGTTACAAACTTCCAAATATCCTACACTTGGTGGGCTGGCACTGCAGGACATGCCGCCTGGTCGGCAAAAAAAAGGAGGCTTGATATGAACACGAGAACGCCTCTGAACAAATGCTCTATTGAATAGGGGATGGGACATGGGAAAGGTAGAAAAGCTAACCAATGGCACAACAGGCGGGCCTGTGTTTGTCTACGTTCAGGACGGCAGAATAATGCGCATCACCCCCATGGAATTCGACAAAAGCGATGCTCCCTCTTGGGTAATCGAAGCAAGGGGTAAAAGGTTCTCTCCACCTCGAAAGACCACTCTCGCTCCCTACTCATTTGCCTGGCGTTCCTTAGTCTACTCGCCCAAGAGACTGCTTCACCCTCTCAAGCGCGTCGATTTTGATCCTGGCGGAAAACGAAACTGTACCAAGAGAGGAGAATCAGGATACGAGCGAATCAGCTGGGACGAGGCCGCGGATATTGTCACCTCCGAAATCAAACGAATTAAGCGGGAGTATGGCCCGGCTGCTATCTTGAGCACCGCAAGTTCTCACCATCTGTGGGGACACCTGGGCTACCGTCACAGCGCCTATTTTAGGTTCATGAACCTCGTAGGCTACACCTACGCGGATCATAATCCCGATAGCTGGGAGGGGTGGCACTGGGGAGGCATGCACCAATGGGGATTCAGCCACAGGCTCGGCATCCCCGAACAGTACGATCTACTGGAGGACGCTCTCAAGCATACGGAAATGATAGTATTCTGGTCGAGCGACCCTGAGACTACCCATGGAATCTATTCTGCATTTGAAAGTACCTGTCGCCGTCGATGGCTAAAGGATTTGGGAGTCAAGATGGTTTTTATCGACCCGTTTTATAATCACACGGCCGGCATGTATGCAGACAAATGGTTTGCCCCGAGACCGGATACTGGTAATGCCATGGCCTGTGCCATCGCATTTGTGTGGATAACGGAAGATCTTTACGACAAAGCCTATGTTGAGAGCAGAACGATCGGTTTTGACATGTGGAAGGACTACATCCTGGGCAAGGAAGACGGCATACCCAAGACGCCTGAGTGGGCAGAAGAAGAAAGCACCATCCCTGCTAGAGAAATCAAAGCCCTGGCTAGAGAATGGGCCTCCAAGAAGACCATGCTGGCTGCAGGCGGCCTCGGAGGCTGGGGAGGTGCGTGTAGGTCCGCAACGGGAACAGATTGGGCCCGCCTTATGATCAGTTTGGCAGCAATGCAGGGCTTAGGAAAACCGGGCAGTAACATCTGGGGAACAACCCAGGGAGCGCCCCACAACTCAGATTTTCTCTTTCCTGGCTATACCGAGGGAGGGATGTCTGGCGACGTGGACAACTCAGCAGCCGGTTTTCGTTGGGTCTACCGCATGCACAGAAAGCCCACCCGTTCGAATATTAACACCCCTATGGGCCAGCACATCCCCAGACTCAAGATCCCGGAATGCATTCTAGACGGTAAGTTCCAGTGGCGAGGAAAGGGATTCTGTGGTCAATCAATCGAGGCCCAGTTCCATAAATACAAATACCCGGCGGACGGGTATCCGGAGATTCAGATGTACTACCGATACGGTGGCTCTTTTATCGGCACCATGAATGAAACCAATCGGTATGTGAGGGCCTACAGGACCGAAAGACTGCCCTTTGCGGTAAACCAGTCCATCTGGTTTGAAGGTGAGGCCAAGTTTGCCGACATCATTCTGCCCGCATGCACCAACTTTGAGCGGTGGGATATTAGCGAATTCGCCGGCTGTCATGGATATATTCCTGATAGCACCTCTCAGGTCAACCATAGGGTCATCACCTTGCAGAAAAAATGCATTGAACCATTGGGAGAATCGAAATCAGATTACGAGATCTTCACCTTCTTGGCTAAGAAATTAGGGTTCTCAGAGGTTTACACCGAAGGCGGCCTGAGCGAACTCGATTGGGCGAAGAGGATGTTTGACGCAAGCGATCTGCCCGATTATATCTCGTGGGATGATTTTTTCGAGAAGGGCTATTTTGTGGTTCCCATGCCGGATGACTACAAGGCAACGCCGGCCCTGAGATGGTTTGCCGAGGACAGGAAAAGGGACACACCAGACTGGGGACCTCATCCCGAATGCCAGGAAGAATTCGGTAAGGGCCTTCAGACAACCTCAGGGCTTATCGAGTTTGAGTCTTCCAGCCTCAGGAAATTCGACCCAGGCGATGAGGAGCGGCCCCTCATACCCAAATACATCCCCTCCTGGGAGGGGCACCATACCGCCAGGCTCTACAGCAAGTACCCGTTGCAGTTGATATCTCCCCATCCCCGGTTCAGCTTCCACACCATGGGTGATGCCAAGGAGAGCTGGGTAAATGAGATTAAGGACCATCGGGTCTTAAAGGAAGACGGCTATTACTACTGGATCATACGGATTAACTCGAAGGATGCCAAAGAGCGGGGAATCAAAGAGAACGATCTGGTCAAGGTATTCAATGACCGGGGCGCTGTGATCTGCGCAGCCCAGGTCACCGAACGGGTTCCTCCTGGCACGGTTCACTCCTATGAGTCCAGTGCAGACTATGATCCTATGGGTAAACCGGGAGAATCAACGGATCGAAATGGATGTATCAATCTGCTAACGCCAAGCCGTTACATAACGAAAAATTCCTGCGGCCAGGCACCGAACTCATGTCTCGTACAAATAGAAAAATGGAAGGGGGAGAGCAGAAAATGAAAAAGTGGAATCTGGTCATCGATATAGCAAAATGTCACGATTGCAATAACTGTTTTCTCTCCTGTAAGGATGAATACGTGGGTAATGATTTCCCGCCTTTCTCCGTGCCCCAACCCAACCATGGCCACCGATGGATGAATATCATGCGCAAAGAGAGGGGCCAATACCCTAAGGTGGACGTTGCCTATCTGCCCATCCCGTGCATGCACTGCGATGATGCCCCGTGTATCAAAAAATCAAAAGACGGGACAGTGTATAAAAGAGATGACGGCATCGTCATTATTGACCCGGAAAAGGCAAAAGGCCAGAAGGATATCCTTGCTACCTGTCCCTATGGTGCTATCTGGTGGAACGAGGAGAAGGCGGTGCCGCAAAAGTGCACACTGTGTGCCCATCTGCTCGATGAGGGGTGGAAAGAGCCCCGGTGTGTTCAGGCCTGTCCCACCGGGGCCCTCCGCATTGTTCATGTCGAGGACGCTGAGATGCAGCGAATCATCGAATCTGAGAATCTTGAGGTCCTGCATCCCGAGTATAAGACAAGGCCCCGTGTATGTTACAAGAATCTGTACCGCTACACCACCTGTCTCATTGCGGGCAGTGTGGCCATAAGGGATACAGATGAGTGTGCCGAGGGGGCTGCAGTATCACTAAACAAGGGCTCAAAGAAGACAATCGCAGAGGCCGTGACTAATAACTATGGGGACTTCAAATTCGATGGTCTCGATGAGGATGGTGGCGCCTACAGCCTCGACATCTCTTACAAAGACCGGCCAAAGAAGACCATTAAGTTAGAGCTCAAGACCAGTGTTAATGTGGGGACCATTCTTCTGTAGCTCTCAGCAAGGCGCGCTGGCCCAGAGGTAGCGCCACAGGCAAGGTGTCTTGCTCTAAGGCATTGGGATTTTCGGCATTGACATTTATTTAGGCCCGGTCTGGCGCGACAGAACAGGATCATGCTCTTGCCATCATAACACTATGATCGCAGAACGTATTGAATTGAACCATTGTACATCGGATCTGGGCCAGAGATTTTAGTATTTGAATTTGGGATTTCTATTCATGCCTCTTCGATTTGAGATGAAACTTCATTAGATGTGTCAGCACGGCTAACATCTCCTCACCAGCTCGTGAAGATATTCCATATCAATCTTGACAAGTCCATCGAGAATCAGCAAAAAACCTCGATAGAAATCTGTCCACGCATCTTTTTGTGCCTGGGAACAGAACTCCCCAACCCAGCTTCCCAGGTGTTCTGTGAGAAACTGTTCTTCAGCGGCGACCGTTCTACTCACATCAACTGCAGATGCCCACTGTTCCTGCTCACGTCGACATAGATTTCTCATAAAATCGAGCTCAACGCACAGGTAGTCCGCAGTCTCGAGAACTGTTTCATCTGGCAACAAGCCAGCCTTTCTATAGAATTTTTTGACTTCAAGAACCGACGCCCCTCTCCCTTTCCCGTACCTGTACACTCCCTCGTAGGGAGGCCTGAGGTTCGTATTGCTCGTTCCCCTGAGGATTCTGGTTCTGTCCACAGACAACTCAGCGAGAACCTCTTCATCGGGCTTGGTTCCAACAGCAGCGCAATATGACTTGACATGGTCAACGCCGGATTTGAATCGTGATCTGTCCCATTCGTAGAAGCTATCGAGTAATTCATCAAGGCCATTGCCCTTTATCCGAATCAGGAGATCTTCATCCGGAAGGCTGCTGAAGACCCCCACGAGCGAACCGTACGCCTCGGCCCTCCTTTCGGCCACGTGTGCCATTGTTTCCCTATCCTTAAACGGCTTCTTTCCGGGCATCCTATCCCCCTCCCACCAGCGTCTTCAGGTAGATGATTCCCGAACTTAACCACACGCATGCTGCCAAACTGCCGAGGACCAGCATCCACTCTGCCGCGGTTGGTTTATAGACAGGCTTCTCATCGAATTGGCTGTAAGGGAACGGCACGGTTGGACTCATCTGGTACTGCCTCATCACGTGAGACTTCTCCAGAAAAACGGCCACAAGGATGAGAACCGAGGCAAGGGCCGGAAGAAACGTATTCTGGGGACTGAGAATCTGGGTCGCTATGAGGATCAGGAGGATGAACGTATCCAAGAAGAGAATCTTCCTGTCAACCTCGCTCCCCGTACTGGTCAGAGATGCAATATATGATCCGGCGATGGGAATCAGTGCGAGGATCGTCAGGATGAGAAGAATCCCGGCCAGATTGCTTTCTTTCATCCCCGTTGCCAGGGCGATCAGGGTCACCAGGGCCATTCCGCCCCAGAGGCTCTGGGCCAAGGTATCAAGACCAAGAAAGGGTTGGGATCTGAATCCTGCTCCCACCCTCGATAGGAAAAAGAGCGTGTGTATCATCACATAGGCCAGTGCCGCAATGAGGCACAAAACGGACCATACGGTCGCAAGCAGCCCGCCATTGTGTATGATCCCAGTGAGAAAGATCAGGTTTAACACACCGCACAACGAGAGCATGAAGAAATCCCAGGTCATGGGTGACGCGAAATTTTTACCGGTCAAGATCTTCATGCCCCGAAAGGGCTTCCCCAGATCAGCACCGATCAAGGCCCCTGCGCATATAAGGCAGCTCAGTGATACTGCTGCTCCAATTTCTACGAGACGCCGAACTGCCTCTATCTCAAAGAGCGTGGCCACTGCCACAAACACGAGGATGCCGCCAGCCAGGGCCGATAGGTAAAAGAATCCTTGTATATAGAGGCCCCAGTTGAAGGTGTCGTGAAGGGCTGTCGTTGTCAGCCCCCACCGCAGCTGCTTGAGAAATACAAGCCCAGCTATCACGGAGAGTAAAACCGTTACCGTAATCAGTATCCAATACAGCATATAGCCCTCCTCAGCCCTTAACGTAATAGACCGAAGGTTGCGTGCCAAGTTCCTCCCGAAATCGGGTGCCCCTGTGATCGGCAATCAGCCGAGAGACCTCGCTCTCCGGATCATCCAGATCCCCAAAATATCGCGCCTGCGCTGGACATGCCACCACGCAGGCGGGCAATTGTCCTTCCTCCAGTCTCTGGAGGCAGAAATCACACTTGACCACGGTCCCCTTCTCAAAGTCCTTCTGTTTGAGGATTTCATAGGGTGTTGGCACGTGACCCGGGTAGTAATTCCTGATGTCCCAGAGAAACTGCCTGCTCTCGTACGGGCATGCCACCACGCAGGCCCTGCACCCGATACACTTGTCCTGGTCTATGAGCACAATTCCATCCTCACGCTTATACGTAGCACCTGTCGGGCAGACCTTGAGACATGCCGGATCCTGACAGTGCATGCAAAGGATAGGCAAGAATTTCATCTTTGCAGTCGGATATTTTCCAACCTCATATTTCTTGACCTTATTATACAACACCCCTGCGGGTGTTCCATGTTCCGCTCGGCAGGCGACGGTACAGGTACCACATCCTACACAGCGCGAGAGGTCGATTACCATCGCGTATCTCATTTACGTAGCTCCTTCTTGTACAGCTTCACACGTGGGGCACTGTCCTGGCCTCCACTCACTCCATCAAAGGTCTTCTCGTCTAAAGAAAGCAATGTGTTAAAGTTCGGTCCTATTCTGTTCAACGGGTTTGACTGTAGGGTACCCAAACCGTAATTACCTGAAATACCCACAGCGTCTGGGTGGAAAAGCTCAGATACGCGCACCTTTCCCTCAATCTTGCCGTACCGTGACTCCACAATGACCATATCTCCATCCTTGATATTCTTCCTTTGCGCTGTAACCGGGTTTAAACAAATAACGGCCTCATAGGGATCCTTGGAATAGAGTTCCGCAAGCCACGGGTTCCCGGCCACATTACCGGCATCACTCGAGTAGTAGGGCGTCTTCCAGTTTATGGCCCATAAGTCGAATTCCTCGGGTGCCCTGAATTCCGGTGTTTCCACCCAGTGCGGTACCGGACGATACAGGTCGAAGACATAATCCATATCATCGACGCCGGGGAAGGATATATTGTGTTTAAGAAGGTTCGCGCGCAACTCATCGCCTACCTTTTTTAAGCCCAGGAAATAGAAGGGGTGTCTCGTTTTATCGTCGGGGAAATAATAATAGTTGTAAAACTCTTTCCGCGGTTTCCAATAGGCTATGTATCCTTTCTCCTTGAGATCTTTCAAGCCTTTACCGCCACTGTAGGGCCAGCCCCTGATCTGTCTGTCGACGATCTCTTCCAGGGTGTATTTCCTGTTGATATCGAGCTTATATTCCCCATTCATGTTCAACCCATCGGACTTATCAACCCAATCGATGTTGTTATTCAGGTGATCATACAGCCCACCCTCGCCACACAGGATACCCAGACGCTCCGCCAGTTCCGCGAAGATTTCGTCAACGTGTTTGGTATTGAAAATCGGCGGGACCGGTTCCCGTAGCTGAATCATTTTGAGCCCATTTACCTCGTCATCGATGGATTGATGTTGCGGGTAAAAGGCAGCAACACGGAATCGCTCCAGGGCGCTGTGCTCAGGCAGGAGCACATCCGAGAGAATGGCAGGCTCATCCATATGCAGGGCAATGGATACCACAAACGGTATCTTCTTAAAGCCCTCAACGTATGCGTGGGGTTGAGCATTCATTTTAATGGGATTGCCCCCAACCGAGATATAGGCCTCGATACGGTAGTCAAGATAGTATTTTTCGGGGTCCAGAATCGACTTGATGGCAATATGGGGAGCCGTATGCTGGTGCGGATAGAACTCCGCCAAGCCGATATGATCAGGGGGAAATTTGAAGGGCTTCGGAATCGCCTCATAGGCAGGCTTCACGGTTCCGTCCTCATCAGGTCCCATGATCGGGCCTCTGAAGCTGCAACTCAGACACCCGCCTGGTACCTCGATGTTGCCGACCAGCATGTTGATAATCTTGCCGGTAAGATCAGCATAGGTTCCACCCCTCCGGTTTGTCACATTTCGCTCGGTGTTCAGGGACACGGGCCGGAAGGGAAACGTGAACCCATCGATTTCAATGGTGCTCCCAATCCGCGCGTGTGCGACAAACTCCCGTGCAATCCGCCTAATCGTTCCAGCAGGCACCGTGCAGATTTCCTCTGCCCATTCCGGAGTGTACGTGGTGAACTCTTCTCGAACCACGTCAAAACCAGTCCGGCATTCGACGCCATCTACCGTGAAGGTGCCGGTGAGGGCGATGTCCTTGAACCGGGCATCGAACGATTTGGCCTTGTTCTCCTCTGGGTCCCACATGAGTGGCTTCCCCGTCTCTTGATCTCTGCAATAATCACCATCAGGCGCAATCAGATAGGGCGCGTTTGTGCGATTCTTGAGAAACCACATATCATACTCTTTGATATCGGAGAGCATGACATGGGCCATGGCAAGCAAAAATGCCAGGTCTGAGCCGGGACGGATGGGAACCCATTCCCCCTTCGAGGCCTCATACGAACCACGGGGGTCTACGACAACCAACTTCATTCCACGCTCCATTGCCCTGGCAAACTTGCGCGTTCCCGGTGCGGTTGCAAAGTTAGGGCCGAGTGAACGGCCTAAGGTGATGTGATATTGGCAATACTCCAAATCTACAATAGCAACCGGATAACCGGCATGGACCAGTCCTGACGGATAGTGAACCGTACAGAGTGCCCCATGAGAGCCTATTTCATTGGGTGTCCCAAAGGCCTGTCCAAAAGGCAGTCTCAGCATCGTATCTCTCTCGCCCCACCCTTCGCATATTACCAGGCCTCTCTGGTCTTTCTCCCTCACCTTTCTCAAACGCTCAGCCACTATATCCAGGGCCTCATCCCAGGTTACTTCCTTCCACATAGGATCGACATCCAAACCCTTCTCGGGATTCGTACGGACCATGGGGGTCTTTATGCGGTACGGGTTGTACATACCCATGAGTTCCGATTTACCCCGTGGACAAAGGCTCCCATAATTGGGAGGGGCTTCCGGATTTCCTTCTGTCTTGACTACGATTCCATCTTCCAGATACACTAAAGTCGCACAGTCACCTTGCATACACGCTCGGCACAATCCATACAGGACTTGCCGTTTTCCTTCTTCTTCAGGATCAACGGGCTTCCACTGGTATGGTGAGAGCTCGAACATATTCTGTTTTGCCTCACGTTTTTTAGATTTGCGCACATGTTCAATAAACCTTTTGAGCATCAATCGCATCCTCCTATGCACATGTAGAGCCACATCCTCCCTCTCCCCTTGCACCATTTCCACTGATGGTCTCATTGGAGATGAAAGGTGGAGGGCGGGAGGAAGTAGAATATTCTTGGGTCTATGTTCCTAGACGAAAAAGAGCTAAGAATTATTACAATTAACTGATTTCAAAATAACTATCCCTTTCCAGATGTCAATCCAGAAAGCACCCCGGCGGCCTTGTATTCCCATGCCTTTGAGGGCAAGCGGTACCGCAGTTGCAGGGACGACAAAAAGATCTTACCTTGTCGGTGCAATCGGAGCGAAACCACCGTACTGTTTCGCCACCAACGCCTTTGCAGCCCCCCACTCGCAAATGGCAACCGCCAGCCTTTATCCCACGGCCACCTTCCACCAGAGCTCCAAGGTGCTGGCTCCCTCCGGACAGTCTTTCAGGCAGGCCCCACAGAGCCAGCATTCCTCCGGATAGGCTACGAAAACCTCTTTGTCCTTACCGATACCGAAGATATCGCCGGGGCAAATGCCGTAACATACCCGGCAGTTGTCGCATACTTCCTTATTGATTACTCTCTTTGATAGAGCCAGAAAGGCAACCCTTCTCCGAGGTGAACAAGCACAAACTTCAAGCCCAGATACCTGTTGAACAGACCGTTATAGATCGGGGGCATTGCGTGCAGGCATGTCTCATCACCAACGCCCAAGCGCGGCCCGGCCAACGGAAAACTATAGTCCGCGCATGGCTTCAGCATAGACGGCGATGGCCACGTGAGGTGAAGGTATATGAGCACATCGAGCCTCTCAGCCATTTCGAATATCGGCCAGTATCTCTCGTCATCACTTCACCAATATGCGAAAATTAGAGACCTTAAAAACCCATCCTGCCGGGCAACCACGTTGCCAGAGAAGGAAAAAGCATTATCAATGCCAGGCCAAGCATAAGCAAGAAAAGAAAAGGCAGGGACCCGCCAACAATATCCTTCATGGTAATGCCTTTGACAGTCCCCTTAAGTATGAACAAATTCAGGCCAACAGGAGGGGTAATCATCCCCATTTCCACATTGATAGTGACCACGATTCCAAACCATACCGGATCAAACCCGAGCTGGGTTACAATCGGGAAAATGATCGGAAGGGAGATGACCATAATGGCCATCGGGTCGAGCAGGCACCCCATTCCCAACAGGATAAGGTTGACCATGATCATGACGGCCCATTTTGATACGTTCCATGAGGCAATTGCCTCTGTAATGTATTGCGGTATGGTCAGACTTGACAGCAAAAAGGCCAAAACATTCCCACCAATGACCAGAAACATGATCATGGCAGTCACCGCAACGGTGCGCAGCAAGGCACCGTGTATGGCCTTTATGGTGAGCCGTCGATAAAACAGGGCAATTACAATAGCAAGGGTTGCACCAATGGCAGCCGATTCGGTTGGTGTTGCAATACCGGCATAGATGGTCCCTATTATGCTTATGGCCAGAATGACAAAGGCCCATACCCGTTTGAGAGAGGAAAACCTTTGCCCCCAGCTTACGCCTTTTGTTCTGGGCGCCAGCTGAGGTCGTATTTTCACGGCAATCGCAACGGCAAGGGATAAGATCAGCGCCAGGATGATGCCCGGAATGACCCCGGCAATGAAAAGCTTTCCGATAGATACCTCGGTAATAACACCGTAGATAATCATGGTAATGCTGGGAGGTATCAGAATACCCAGGGTGCCGCCTACGGCAATTGACCCTACCGCCAATTTTCTATTATAGCCCCGCTTTATCATCTCCGGAATAGCCACCAGGCCTACCGTTGCTGCCGTCGCCGGACTTGAGCCGCTAATTGCAGCAAAACCGGTGCACGTGGCAATGCTGCTAATGGCCAATCCCCCGGGCAGCCAACTGAGCCAGTTATGGGCTGCCGTATAAATATCATCACCGACACCTGAGAATGACACTACCTCAGCCATGAGGATAAACAGCGGCAATGTTATCATAAAGAGATTTGTGCCGGTGGTTGCCGCAACCTCGGCGATCTGGTAGAGCGTACCAATATCCAAAAGGGCCAGTATGCCGGCAGCTCCCAGAAATCCCAAACAGAATGATATGGGCGTTCCAAGACCCAGCAGGATTATCAAGACAATAATCAGGATAATTGAGATGAAACCAATGCTCATAGCTGACTTATCCCTTTTCTGTCTCTTTCTCCGGGGTTACATCTCTAAACTTCAGGGCAGCATCGCACAGGAACGTAACGACCAGTAAAAAAGACCCGAACACCATGACAACATAGATGTATGCATAGGGCGCGTTAAGCATGGTGGGTGATGTCCACTTCTCCTTGAAGGCATACCAGGTCATCTCCGAGGTCTCCCAGAGGAGCACGAAGCTGAAGATCATGGCAAATATGGCAGTGGCAAGGTTAATAATACGGATTGATTTGTCATTGAATCGATCCACCAGGAAGGTAACCCGAATATGCATCCCTTCTTGTAAGGCATAGGCGGTCCCCAGGAAGATAATGTAGAGAAAAAGATATGTTGTTATCTCCGTAACCCAGATGCTCGGCCTATTAAAGAAATACCTGAGGATTACGTCCACGAAGATAGAAAAGGTTACGAATAGGAGGACTAAACCTGATAACGTCGCACATATAACGTTTAGCTTCTTGATCTTATCGTACACGGAGGAAAGGTTGCTTGTTCTCATTATCAGCCCTGCCTACTAGATTTCTGATAATCGGGGACAAGGGGTCTATCGCGACCCCCCCCCGACCATACACGCCATTCGCTCATTGTTTCGTGACTATTGCAAAAAGCCTAAACCTCGATACCAATCTGGACTGCGTTCAGAGAATAGACTTTGTCTTTATCCCCCTGAGATATGGGCAAGCCTTTCAAGAATTCCATGCATTCCTCCGCGTCCTCATAGGGATAGTCTGTACCCAGCAGGATTCTATCGATGCCCAACGCCTGATAGGTGCACATAAAGGCTGGCTCAAAATAGTTTCCGCTGGTAGTCACAAATACGTTGTTTTTCAGATACTCGCTCGGCCTTTTCTTAAGCTGCGGCAGAGCCCCCGGATCGGCCTTGAAATGAGGCCTGACATAGGGGAAGTCAATGCGCTGCAAAATAAAGGGCAACCCCTCACCAAGATGCCCCAGAATGACCTTCAAATTCGGAAATGCGTCAAAGACACCGCTGAGCACCAGTCGCATCATGGTCATGGCCGTTTCGACGCCGAATCCAAAGGGAGCCCCTGCCAGGGCGAACCCGTATGTCCTCATCTGCTGGAAGCTCGGAATGGTCGGATGCAGATAAATTGGCACGTCAAGCTCCTCGGCCTTTGCAAGGATGGGCCAATAGGTCTTTTCATCCAGATAGGAATCTCCATAATTTGAATGGGTCTTCCAACCTCTGAGACCAAGTTCCTTGACGGCGCGTTCGAGCTCACGGGCACCCTCTTGGGGTTTTTTGGGCGCAAGAGCGGCATAGCCGGTGAACCTGTCGGGATGTTTCTGAATGATCCCAGCCAGTGAATCATTTGAACTTTTGGCCAAGGCTTCACCTATTTCGGGGTCCAGATGCTCAAAACCCGGGGCGGTCAGGGTGAGTATCTGAACAGCAACGCCCGCGGCATCCATGTTTTTCAGCCGCTTTTCCCCCACATCGAGAAGTCCGCCTAAAAGAACATCGGTAAAGGGCTCACTCACATCAGCGGTAAAATACATTCTGCGGGTCTTTGCCGCTTTATCCTCAACAAGCCTAGGGTAACCTTTGTTCCGATAAAGCGCGTCAACCCATTCTTCGGTTACGAAATGGGCTTCAAAATCAATCTTTTTCATCTCAGTTGCTCCCGCTACACATGGATGCCTAGTTGGTCTGCATTCCCATAATAGATCTTATCCTTCTCCTCCTTTGGTATGGATAACCCCTCCAGAAATCGAATGCATTCATTCGGATCCTCATAGGGGTAGTCTGTGCCGAGAAGGATTCTCTCTATGCCCATTGCCTCATATGTACACATAAAGGCAGGCTCGTAGTAGTTTCCGCTGGTCGTAACGAACACATTGTTCTTGAAATAGTCGCTGGGTTTTTTATTAAGCTTGGGCCTGGCATTGGGATCGAACCAGGGTATGACATAGGGGTAGTCCATTCTTGCAAGAAGAAAAGGTAAACCATCACCAAGATGTCCAAGAATGACCTTTAATCCCGGATACCTGTCAAATACACCGCTCAGGACAAGACGCATCATGCAAATGGCCGTTTCAACTCCGAATCCAAAGGGTGCGCCGGATAGAGCCCAGCCGTAATCTGTTTTTAGTTGTGGGATGGCAGGGAAGGAGGGATGAAGATAGACCGGCACATTGAGTTTCTCAGCCCTCTCAAATATGGGCCAGTATCTCTTTTCATCCAGGTAGTTCTCGCCGTAATTGGAATGGGTCTTCCAGCCTTTGAGATCAAGCTCCTTTACAGCCCTCTCTAGCTCATCAGCAGCCTCCTCCGGGCTCTGAGGCGCAAGGGCCGCAAATCCCAGAAACCTATCAGGATATTTTCTGACCACATCAGCAAGGGCATCATTGACGTTCCTCGCGAGAGCTGTACCGGTCGAAGCATCCATCAGTTCAACGCCGGGGATGGTCAGAGAGAGCACCTGCAGATCAACCCCGTTATCATCCATGACCTTCAACCTGCCTTCCCCCAGGTCAAGCAGCTTATTGAGGAGGATATCCCCAATGGGTTCCACATCATCAGGAGACCACTGAACGCGGCATTGCGCTGTTTTTTCATCCCTCACGTAACGAGGATATCCCTTGTTTTCAAACATCATGGTCACCCATTCATCCGTTACAAAATGGGCCTCAAAATCAATTTTCTTCATGTATAGTTCCTCCTTACATCCTCATTCACTGAACCTGAAGCACGCTCAGGAAATTGCAGGCACGGAAATAGCGCCCGAAATCGCGCGTACAAAAAGTATCGCGCTTCCTGGATCTGAATCTAGAACAACGCCTCTGTCTATCCTTGTTTTCTGGTTTTGCTTGGTTCTTTCTCTGGAGGGAACCTATCTCTGGCTCCTCCAGAGCGTGGGCTTATCTGTCTCTAAAATCCCCCAAAATATCCATGAATTGACTGCCGATCTCACCGGATACTTTTCTTACTTCAGGATATAATGAATATGTATCCTTTAAATAGCGGCTCTTCTCCTCGGGAGTCAGCTGATAGATCTTTGCTCCCTTAGAGACCATGTCCTTCTTTATGTTTTCATAGTACTTCAGGGTTTCGTGGAAGATCCATGGCTTTATTTCCTGCACGGCTGCAGTAAATATCTCCTGATCGGCCTTGGTCATGGCATTCCATTTTTTGAGATTCATTGTCACATTTTCTATGTTGTTGCTAAAGCCCGAATCCATTATATAGGGGCCAACCTCATAGAGCTTCAGGCCGTAAACAATATCGTAGATCAGCATGTACCCATCGATAACGCCCCTCTGAAGGGCAAGATACACTTCGCTCGGCGGCATGAACACGGGGCTCGCCCCCCACATTTTCGCTAATGTCGATTGCCAGCGACCGGCGAGTCGCATCTTTTGCCCCTTCCAGTCCTCCGGCCGCTTCAGGAATTTGGTTTTGTGAGGGAAAATAGTGCTGCCGGGTAGCTGGATTACAACATGGTGGACACCCTTTCCCTCAAAGAGCTTGGTCAAAAGTGGCTCGACGGTCTCTTGCATCTCCAAGAACCTGTTGATCTCATACGCTCCATAGATCTCGAAGATGCTGAGCTCAGGAATCTTGCCGGTTACAAAGGATACGGGGCCGGTGGAGATATCGGCAATTCCCCTGGCAACGGCATCGACATATTGAGGTTTTGTGATAAGGGATCCACCGTAGAAATACTTAAACTCGATCCTTCCATTGGTTCTCTCTCCAACCATGTCTCCCAGGCGCTTGATTGCCCTAGCCTTCATGTCCCCCGGGGGATTGTCAATCCCACACTTCAGGATCATGGGGTCTTCCTTACTGTAAGCGAATGCCGATCCCGAAAATGCCAGCGTCACACACACAGCACCGGCAACCAGCAATGCCGCAACATAACCTTTTCTTCTCATCTCGTTTCCTCCTTTTGTTAAGGGTTACAAGCTTAAGGTCTCCCAAGCCTTGTTGTTTGTTTACCAAGCCTTACCGTGGCTCAACGGATCTTCAAAAGCCTCTTGGCATTTTCACCTAAAATCTTCTCTTTCTCCTCCGGGGGGATATACATCGACTTGACACCGGCAAGATTCTCCCTAATGAAATCCTCGCCGGCCTCCGCTCCAAATGGATAGTCCGAGCCATAAACCATCCGATCGGCACCAAAAAACGCATACCCGCAGGGAAAGGCGCCCAACGTTCCATCCACAGCAGTATCTCCGTAGATATTGCCCCAATATTCAGAAATGTGCCTCGGCAGCTTATCGCTCAGGAAATTGTTGAAATTCTGCTCGATTCTCCGCACAAAGAACGGGATATAGTTCCCCAGATGGTGGGTCACGAGCTTCATGGTGGGGAACCGATCGATGACCCCTCCGAAAATAAGCCTCCAAACCGCCTGGGTGCTATCGTAGTCCCACCCGAACACGTGCAGGAATCGCCAGGCATTCTCCATATCCATCAAGGGGGAGCACTCCCAGTGCGTGCCATGCAGGAGTATTGGCAGGTCGTGCTCGACCACTTTCTCATAGAAGGGAAAGAACTCGGCAGAATCCAGTCCCTTTCCGTTTTGACTCGTTGAGATGGTGACGCCACGGCAGTCCAGTTCATTGAGACACCGTTCAAGCTCCTCCATGGTGCTCTTCATATCCACAAGATGAAAGATACAGATGTTCACGAACTTGTCGGGGTATGCCTTGCACAGGGCGTAGTTGTCTTGATTAGATAACCGGCATACCTCAGTGGCATCTTCATCAGTGAGGCCAAGAAGGACGGGCGTTGTTTGGCAAAGTGCCTGTACATCAATCCCGTACTTTTCCATGAGCGCCAGTCGAACTTCGGGATCTGCATTTTCCGTAGGATACGGGAATTCCTTGCCTTCTCCGTAGTATTTGGCCTTCTCCATCACCTTGCCCACCGATTCCGATATGAGGTGACTAAATATATCGATGATCATCGTATTTTTCCTCCCGCTTCAGATTTCTTCAAAATAACCGCCCTTAGCGGCCCAAAACCCTTTGCCCGATCCACTTAGCATTCTGGAAACAATCCTTATCCTTATTCAACCGCCTTCTGCCGAAACCTCATCCCGTCAGATCCCATACCAGGCCTCCACGCCCTATCCGCCGGAGGCCTAAACCCTGTCTACCCGCCACCCACAAGCGCAATTATAAGGATCTCATCTCCATCCTGGAGTACCGTCTCCATACCATCGAGGAACCCAATGTCCTGACCGTTGATCATTAATCGGACATGCGGAAGAGGGCTGGCACTACCCGGGTGAAACAAATAGAAGGCAATTTTTTCTCCCCAGGTATCGACCATCCAGGAAAGTAGCGCCTCCAGAGTGCTTCCCTGTGGAAGGGAAACCTCAAGCTCTCTCTGACCGACGATTTTTTTTAATACCGGGGTTGTGTGAATCTTGACCCCAATCACCGCGAGACCTTACTCTCTAAACGCCTAAAACCGGTCAGATGCATTTCCAAGGCCGAACTCCATAAGTTCATCTCCGGTGGGAATGCCGGAAATGACATCCCAGCCCCTAACCGCATACTATTCGTCCAGCCCTTGTTTGAGATCTTCTCCGCCAATGCTTGGCAAAAGGAACTTACATGGAACCAGTATTCATACATTTTTGGCCAAACGCCTTCCATATGCTATAGGAATATTTTTACTAAGAAGGCAAAGCTACTCTCCACCTGCCAGCCAATATGCGAGACTCCACCTTAGACGATTACCGGGCGGCAATTCCACGCCCTTGTTTAGTGGCAGGGAAGGCTGGAGTGTCGATTCTTCATTAGAAAGCTACAGGATGATCATGGCCCTCTCAAAGTTCTGCCCCAAGAGCTATCGGCCGATTGTCTCTTTAGCGTATAACTCGGGCAGCAGATCGGCAAGAGTGCCCATTTCTTCAATGCAATGTTGCATGAGCGCTCTACCGAACTCCTCGGGGGCATCGAAAAGCCAGAATCGGCTCCGCATTTCACAGCCAAAATCGGTATCGCGGACAAAATGGATCAGGTAGCCCAATTGTTTGTCCTCTTCAAGCAATCCGACATCTCCACAGACAGCAGCTCCAACCTTGGCCTCTTCGAACCGTGATGTGTCGAAAAAATCAGACGGTTCCCGGAATGTAATTTTTAATTTGACAAGCTCTCCACCCACGTATTCGTGGACGAGATGGCTTGCACCAATATAGTGACCAGGTCTCCAGTGCTCGTCCCAGTCTCCGATTATGTGGTCTTTAGGATGCCACATTTTGTATTTTTCCGTATCCCCGGCATATCCAAACCACCAGTCGACCATTTTTCCAGCGCACTTGGGCATCCGGGTTAGAACGGCTATATATATTTGGTTGTTTGGTAGACGCATGTAGCCGGTCTCTGTTGGCAAATACCCTGGTTTCAAAAGTTCATTTACATCCTCCAGTATCATGGTTTTCCTCCTCATTTTATCGATTATGGTCCCCCGTTCTGTTCCTTACATGGTGCACTCCCGAACACTCTTGTCTGTAACTATAGACTATAACTAGTCAAACACAAATTTCGTCAAAAACTAAACATCCGCCACTCTTGACTCTGGATAAAAAAGTTGAGCAGAAAAGTCAGAAACTGTCATTTCCCGAAACAGCCCTCAAAAATTCATCAGTTGTGATAACCCACCCCAAAAGTGTCTCAACATTCCAGAGTGTAGCTTCTTGCGTTATTGGCGGGCCAGCATTGTTAACCGCATCTGATACAATGATTGGCCAATAATCCAAAAAAAACCCGTCTCTTAGAGTTGATTCAACGCAAACATTCGTTGCAACACCGGTATAGATGCAATATTTTATGTTATAGGTTTTCAATATAACATCAAGATTCGTTCCAGCAAAACCGCTATATCGTTGTTTCCTGACTAGTATGTCCCCAGGCTGTATTTCCAACTCTTTACAAATCTCTTCGTCCCAAGATCCTTTGGTAACAAACTTTCCCCAATATCTGGGATTACTTCTCATCATCACGAGACCTAATTCTTTATGCCAATTTGGAGATTCGGGGCCCCCACTATTGGAGTAATCAGGTTCGTAACTCATTTTTAGAAATACAATCTTACAGCCTGCTTCTCGTGCTGTATCGATGATTTTTGTATTATTCTCGATCACACCTCTGGCAGCAGATATGTCCCACCCAAAGGTATCGAACATTCCATCCTTGCTCACGAACGCATTCTGCATATCAACCACAATCACAGCCGTCCTGTGCAGATCTATTTCAATTGGTTCCGGTCTTGCTCCTAAGGTGGCGAATTTTCCGGGCCTCATAAATCCCTTTGGTTCCTGGCCCGCTAAAGGCATTGAACCTTTATTGCTTTGCATTAGACACACCCCTTGATGATGAGGATTTCCCTGAAAATACTCGTTCAACATCAAGCCCTTGATGTTGTCTGCGGTTACTGGGAAATTGTGAAGTAATTTGATTCTCTCCAATAATTAGATGCAGACTATTTTGTGCCACCCTAATAACCACTTTTCAACAATTCGGCCATAGGGGGAAGCATGAGGGTCTTATCTCCATCCTGGAGTACCGTCTCTATACCATCGAGGAGCCCTATGTCCTGACCGTTGATCATTAATCGGATATGCGGAAGAGGGATGGCACTACCCCGGTAAAGCAAACAATCCTCGCCCAAAGGACGTGGTTTTACAAGTTAGAATAGATATGAGGAAATTTTCCCCCAGGTATCGACCATCCAGGAAAGTAACGCCTCCCGAGTGCTTCCCAGTGGAAGGGGAAACCTCGATCTCCCTCTGGCCGACGGTTTTTTCATGCTGAGATACTGCCAATCCTGACCCTGATCACGGTGAGTCCTCACTATCTATAACCCTAACTGGTCAGACACATACCCAAGGCCGAGCTCCTCAAGTTTTTCTCGGGTGGGAATACCGGAATCAAGATCCCAGCCCCTAACCGTGTAGTATTCGTCCAGCATCTGTTTGAGATCGTCTATGCTGATGAAATGACCTTTGGAGGCGCCGCTCCGCAAAGGCTCCTTCATCAGTCTCTCTGGCAATGTATCGTCTGCCCTGCTAAACCCTTCTCGAACATTAAAGGCCCTGGCCAAATTATTTATCCGCTCACCAACCTTTTCGATCTCCTCGGGTGTGTAGCTAAGCCCTGTAACAGCCTCCATTAAAGCCGCTGTATTTTGGGTAGCAAAATGGGCAACGGCCATGTCCAGAAGAAAGACACACATGGTAGGACAGTCGGCTGTAGCCGTCCGTACATCCTGGTTCCACTTGGTAAGTTTACCTTTGCCTTCCGTGGCGAACCTGTCCACTGGATAGGGAGTGGGAATCCCGAAAATTTCCTGAAAGGCGTAGCCCCTGTTGTGGTCGGCGCCGGTAAAGGCCGTGGCATAATTCAACCCGTGGGCCTTGGCACCGCGGACATCATAGCCGGGGAGCTCCAGGCCCTTCACGTGTAAAGCGTATTTGTTTGCCCCTTTACCTATCTTCTCAGCCGCAACCTTAACACCATCGGCAAGGAGGTCTCCAATCCCCTCCCGGAAGGCCATCAGCCGGAGCAGGGTTACCATAGCCTGGTGGTTGCCAAAGTTGAGCTTTAGGCCACCGGTGTCGGAGGTCCCCAGGATTCCCTTCTCAAACAACTCCATGGCAAAGCCGATGGTTACCCCTGCCGATATGGTGTCTAACCCCAGTTCGTCGGCGAGCCGGTCCGCGGCAATAATGGCATCCATGTTGTCAACGCCTGTCTGTCCACCAAAGGAGTACATGGTCTCAAATTCCGGACCTTCAGCTAAGATGCCAGTGTAAGGCTCTGTACGGGCCAGTTTTAACTGGCTGCATCCAACGGGGCATCCATAGCAAAATTCCCTGCCAACATTCCGGGTCTCAAGGGCCTCCGCCCCGATTTGCTCTACAGGGGTGAACTCACCCGTAGCTGACCAGTTCTTGGCGGGAAATATCCCCAGGGCACAAGTATTGTCCACATTTGAGGGAGTGCCAGTTTTTGAGAATTCAGGATAGAGCACAGCGCTTTCTTTCATCGCTGCTTTCATCTTCCTGCTTGCAGTCTTAAATTTTTCTTTCGAAGCCACGCTAATGGAGCCGGTGCCCCGTACTGCTATTGCCTTAAGGTTTTTGGACCCCATCACCGCACCAAGTCCCTTACGCCCTGCAGCCCTCATCTCATTAATGATACAGGCGATTCTGCTCAGGTTTTCGCCTGCAGGCCCTATGCAGGCAATCCGTACATTCTGGTCCTTTAGCTCGTTCTTGATGATCTGCTGGCAGTCTGTGGTTTTTAGACCCCATAAACTGCGTGCGTCACGAAAACGAATTTCACCATTCTTAATCCAGATATAGGTGGGCTTTTCGGCCTTGCCCTCAATGATCAAGGCATCATACCCGGCGAACTTCAATTCCGCAGGAAAATGCCCTCCGGTGAGGGCAACACCAACCGCATTTGTCAAGGGAGATTTGCCGGTAACGGCCATCCGGCTGGCACAGGGCACGGAAGTACCCGAAAAAGGGCCCACAGCGAAAATCAGTCTGTTCTCTGGTCCCAAGGGGTCAGTACCTTTCGGAACCTCATCAAACAGATACTTAATGCCAAATCCTGCGCCGCCGATATAATCCCTGGCAACTTCGAGGGTCAATTCTTCTTCCCTGGCGGTCTTATCGGTAAGATTAATTCGCATAATTTTCCCCGTATATCCGCCGTCAAACATCTCTTACCTCCTTTTTGACCTCACAGGTGTTGCTCAGTGCTATAAAGCAAACGTCCTTTACTTGATTCGCCAGGCATGCGCCACCTTTTGCGGAAGCGAACTACATCATCCTCATTAAAGGCTCTTAAAATAACATTTGAATGAGCCCCTGCCCTGCGGAGCATCCTGTCATTGATACTCTGAACGCAGGTTTTGTCCAATGCCAAGATTCAAAAAAATTCTCTCATTTGAAAGGTATCCGGAAAACGACTTTATTCGAATCTATTTTGCCTTTCCAACCCAAGCATCTTCACCACGTAGGATGTAAAAATCGCCAGCCCACTTAGTTAACCATTCTGCTAGAAAATCCTCCTGGAAGGCTTTAGAGTCGAAATCCTTCTGCCAATCCTCGAGATTTGTCAGATCCATGATACCAATAAATTTCCAGGGTGATTTCACCTCTACCGGTTGGTTATTAGGGTCGTTGCCATCTCCCTTTACACCGCCCACCATTCTTGCAAGGGTGAAACCCTTACATGCAGGCAAGTTGATCATAAAAGGCCCTTTAAACTCCGCGCAATATTTTACATATTCTTCATCCGTAACCGTATCCTTTAAATTATAGAGAATTATTTCTTTTGACATTTTTTTTCTCTTTTCCTTTGAGAGAGACGAACTTATACCGAAGATGTGACTTGATAACGGAGGCAGTAGAAACCACCTCAAAGGCGTGGTTATCCAAAACCTGATAAACCTCCCGATCTGCTTTCGAGACAATGTCTTAATTCAGGAATTTATTACACTGCACGTCTGATCTGATTACAATTAACAATCAGTGTCTTCATCATCTGTCAAGGTATTTTGTCTTAGGCGGTTCACCTCCTTTCGCAATCGAAAATGATATGGTCCCAAGAGTTAGATTTCAGGATAAGCCCTGTTATTCACGGATTGAGACCATCTTTGCCTGCACGGGTAGGTTGTTGTAATTTCCATTAGAGACAAGCACCGCTTCAAAGGGGTATTTCTTTCCCTTGACCCATTGAAGGCATCCAGAAGGTGTGACGGCAATATTATCTTTGGTGAATTTAGTGGGGCCTTGTAGGGTCTCAAGTTCGGTATCGGCGAGGGCCTTTCGGATTGTCTCCTTGTCCAGCGTTTGAGCCCGCCTCAGGGCGTCGGCCAAAATCTCATAACCGGAATAGCACCCACCGATCGGTTGAGTCCACTGTTTGCCGGTCGCCACCTCGTAAGCATCGCTAAATTGCTTACTAGTTTCACCAGTCAGAGATGACTTGAATGGATAAGCAGAGTGCCACACGGCCTCCGATGTGACCCCGCGGCCCAAACCGCCGCCGATGGCCTCTATGGCCGAGGAAAAGAGTCCCGCTCTGCCGGCGGTGCAGGCCTTTGGTATAAATCCCATGCGGTAGCACTGTCTCCACAGCGTAGCGAAATCGGGTGGCGCCATGTTTGCAAATAGGATCTCCACGTTCTCTTTTTTCCAGCCATTTATCTGGGTGGTATAGTCCCTGGTCCCCTCGGGAAACCTACCCAAGTCAACCAGTTTATAACCTGCAGCTCTAAGCGCGCCATAGGCTCCTTCAGCCCATGCTATTCCATCGGCATCATTCTGGGCGCAAAGGCCAATAACTTTGTTGGTCTCAATTTGATCCCAGGCCTCCATGAAGGAAGCATTATAATCCTTTACGCTAAAGGAAGCATCAAAACACCAATGATACGGCCCTCCCGGCAAAAACATTTCAACAGGCATCATGGTGCTGACCGATGGCATCTTGAACCTTTCGCAAACACCTGCAACCGGACTCACCGTGGCTGGTGTGCAAGAGACATACATAATGTCTATCTTGTCTCGGAGTATAAGCTTGGAAGCCAGTTCAGCTGCCTTTGTCGGGTCGCTCTCCGTGTCCAAAATCTTTACCTTGAGGGGCAATTTTTCCCCGAATTCCTTTATGTAGATGCCGCCATCCTTATTGATATCAGCCAAGGCCTTATTGTCCAGCCATGGCGAGGATTCGCCAAACGCTGCCACAGGACCGGTAATGGGCAGGGGACGCCCCACGAGGATGTGGTCCCTTGAAGCTGCCCGCGCTGGCTTGAGGAGCTTTGGGAAAGTAGATGAGATACCAATTGCACCCGCTGTATATCCCACCTTCTTCATAAAATCCCGACGAGTCATACCCTTTTTCTTGTCATTTTTCATCTTACACCTCCTTTTTTTCATCTTTCGAGCCTTTCAGAAAATTCGGAAATTCTTATCCTGTAAGGGTCCCCATTTTATTATTCACGTCCACCTCTAAAATCCCGGCTCACTTGGAATGAGAGCAGCTTAGAATCAGTTCATCGATTTAGGTTTTCGAGCTCAGAATTTTGAGGACTATCTCCTTCGGGGAGAAAGAATTTCAAAGCCGAGTCTTTCCTGTATGGACCCCATGATACCCTTAGGAGCAACCAGGATGACCATAATCGCTATCGCCCCCAATATGAGTAGGCTCACTGAGATATATTCGGCCAACCACTGCGATAGAAGCACGTAAATGAAGGCCCCTACAATCGGCCCTTCAATAGTGCCAATCCCCCCAATGACAACAATAAAGACCAGTTTCACCGTCCAGTCAATGGCAAACGCCTTATAGGGCTGGATAAATACCTGGAACGTATATAAAACCCCCGCCGTGAGTCCTGTAACGAGGGCTGCGATCAAGAAGCAGAAAAGCTTTGAACGAAACACTTCTACCCCCATGGTACTCGAGACTGCCTCATCATCTCGCATGGCCATCAGGCCGAGGCCTATCTTTGAGCGCAGAATCCCATAGACCAGAACAACGGCACCGACCCCGATGATAAGAGCGCCGTAATAGAGGGCCGCAATAGAGGGCGGATGTCCTGGTTTTATGAAAAGCCCCTGTGCATACTTGACGTATCTCCACTGCCCAAACGAGAGCAGCAGCGCCTCGGCAAAAATCCACGTCCCAATGCCGAAGTACACCCCTTTCATACGAAAGATGAACAGGGACATGAATAAAGCAAGCAAAGCGGATAGAATACCGCCAATAGCAACGCTAAGCCAAATGTTGACGCCATAATAGTTCGTCGCGACCGCTACGGTGTACCCGCTGAAGCCGATAAAGGCCTGCTGACCGAGCGACAGCAGGCCGGAATAGCCGATCAGCAGATTCCACATCTGTCCAAGTGCCAAATAGAGGCAAAAGAGCATGCAAAAGAGGACCACATAGTCGGAGCCCCAGACAGGGGCAGTCGCAAGCGCCAGTACCAAAAACCCCCAAACATACCATCGTGCTTTATAGACTAGCTCTCCCATAACCACCTACACCGTCCCAAATATCCCCTGAGGCCTCAATGCCAGGACAACCAACAACACCACGTAGCCACTGAGCAGTTGGTAGCCGGGCCCCAGAAAGTGGGCACCCATAAGCTGTGCCATAGCCAGAATAAATCCACCGACAAAACACCCCTTCATGCTGCCAAAGCCACCGATGACGATAACTCCAAAGGCAACGATAAGATACTGAGGCCCCGTATGCGGGTAAAAGGTAAAGGTGGTGCCGATGAGTACACCTGCAATGCCGGCCGTCATCATGGCGATTCCCATGGCCTTGGCATAGATGTTCTTTGTATTGATGCCCATCAGTTGAGCCGCGCCCTCGTCATCCGAGGCCGCCCGTATAGCACGGCCAAGATAGCTCTTCTGAAAGAAGTAGTAGAGACAAAAGATAACTGCTAACCCTGCCAAGAAATCCACGAGGTAGACAACCGGTATATTCAAAGATCCGGTTACCGGGATAGTCTTGAGGGTGAGACTACTCATCAAGCTTCGGGCATCGGGGGTGAAAACTAAAAGCAGGAGGTTCTGCAAAATGATCGAAAGGCCAAAGGCTACCAGCAGGGGCGGCTCCATCTCTTTCCCCAACACCCGGTTCAGAAGAAATCCCTGAACGAAAAACCCGACACAGTACATGATCGGTACCACAGCCAGAATCGTCCAATAAGGGCTGAGCCCTGTTGAGCTGGCCAAAACGAGACTGAGAAAGCTGCCCAGAATCATGAGGTCGCCATGGGCGAGATTCACCAGTTTAACGATCCCAAACATGGTGGACAGCCCGATGGCAATCACGGCATAGAGGCCACCCAGCAGGATGCCGTTCAGTATCGGTTGTAATATATCTTGCATACCCACTCCTGTGTGATCATACGGTGCGTGGGGGCTAAGATCAAATGCCGAAATAGGCCTTCTTGACCCGCTCCTCGGTCAACACCCCCGGTTGCCCCTCCAGGACCACCTTGCCCTCCAGCAGGATATAGGTATAGTCTGCCGCCTTGAGGCTTCGGGTGATGTCCTGCTCCACCAGCACGATGGTGATGCCCTCCGTGTTGATCTGCTTCAGTCGCTTATAGATCCCGGCGATAATCACCGGTGCCAGCCCCAGGGAGATCTCATCGCAGAGGATGAGTTTCGGCGCTGACATCAAGGCCCGACCGACGGCAAGCATCTGCTGCTCTCCTCCACTGAGGGTGTCTGCCATCTGATCACGCCTGTCTTTGAGGACCGGAAAGAGCTCGTAGATGGTAGCCAGGGCCCGCTCTCGCCCGGGCCTCGATTGTGGTGTGTAGGAGCCGATAACGAGGTTCTCGTAGACGGTCAGCCGGGGAAAGACCCGTCTCCCCTCGGGAACCAGGGAGATGCCCCGGGCCACGGTCTCATGGGGGGGCTGGCCGTCGATGCGGTTGCCGTGAAACTCGATGGTTCCCCTGGTGGGGGTAAACAGGCCTGAGGTGGTATTGAGCAGGGTGGATTTGCCGGCACCGTTGGCACCGATGATCGAGACCACGTTACCTTCCTGGACCTGAACCGAGACATCCCAGAGGGCCTGGAAGTCCTTGTAGTGGACATCCAGCCCGCTGACCTGAAGGGCAACCGTTTCCGCCATCACTCCTCCTCCACCCCGAGGTAGCACTCCAGTACCTCCGGTGAGCACATGACCTCCTTGGGATCGCCGCACTGCAAGAAGCCCCCCTCGGCGATGCACAACAGCCGGTGCACCCCCTCGGACATCATCATGAGGATGTGCTCGATCCACACGATGGTGACCCCCCGGCTCCAGATCTTGTTGACCGTCTCGAGGATCTGCTCGCCCTCCTTCTCGGTGAGCCCCCCGGCCACCTCATCCAATAAGATCAGGTTCGGCTGGGTTGCCAGGGCCCTTCCGAGCTCCAGTTTCTTGCGGTTTAAAAGGGATAGGCCGCCGGCAAGGGTATCCTTCATGGAAACCATATCGACCAGCTCCAGGATGTCGTGGATCTGGTTGCGGGCGTGGCGCTCGCTCAGGCCCCCGCCGTGCATAGCACCGACTAAGAGGTTCTCGTACACGGTGAGCTTGTCAAAGGGATGGGGGATCTGGTAGGTCCGGCCCATGCCCAGGTGACAGCGCCGGGCCGGGGATTCATCGGTGATGTCTTTTCCCAGAAAGGTGATGGTTCCGCCGTCTGGCTTAAAGACCCCGGTGAGCAGATTAAACACCGTGGTCTTGCCGGCACCGTTGGGGCCCATGATGCCCAGGATCTCCCCTTCTTTCACCTCAAAGGACAGCTGGCTGACTGCCGCCAGGTGGCCGAAGTTCTTCTGCAGATGGTCTACCACCAGGATGTCGGTCATGGGTAATCTCTCCGTTAGGGCTTTCTACCTCCTCCAAATGGACATTACAGGGGCTTCTTTGCGTCTATGAGCGGTTGCCGATCCCCTGTTGTCAAGAAAAGCTCATCAATCATTATCTCGGAGCCTTCCCTTCTCATCCCAACCCCGCACGCTATAGTAGTCTGCAAGGAGTTGCTCCATCTGCCCCCTGGTGATCACTTTACCGGTTTCAGGCAACGCTTCCGTGTAAAAGCGCTTTGGTAAGTGATCTTCTTCTGGACTCAGTCCTTCTCTAATGTTGAACCGCCGCGTATTGTTGGTTATAGCGCCTGCTATGGATCTCATACGCTCCCTATCCATCTCCAGGCCTGTGATACCCTTAATCACGATGGCCAGTTCTTCCCATTGATACAGGTCTCGGTAGAAGCGACAGAGAATGAGTGAATCGAAAATGGTCAATCGATCCTCCCATTCTGCGAACATCTCCGCCTTACCTTCAATCTGATCCGGGTCTATCATATTGGCTAACTCAGGCTTATAAAAGGTGGCCCTGAGATGGCAAGCACCCCGATCAGAGGTTCCATAGGCAAGCCCCATACCCTTCAGTATCCTGGGGTCGTATCCTGCCGGTTCCATTCCCTTGACATGGATTGCCTGGTCTTCCATATCCCAGGCCTTTGCCACAGTCTTGATGCCCTTGGCCAAGGTGTCCCCAATACCTCTCCGGTAGACGATGTCCTCCAGAAGACCGGCGATCTTGTCTACCTGGCCGTAGTCGATATCATAATCGATCTTTCCCTGGCGGGACGCCTCAATGGTGAACGCCACCAAATTACCAGCGCTTATGGTATCAAGACCCAGACGGTCGCAGATGTCATTCAGGTAAGCTATTTCCTCGATACTGTCTACCTCGCAGAGCCCTCCCAAGGCGTAAATGGTTTCGTACTCAGGTCCCTCGATCCTGAGCCCCTTATGGCGCCCCTGTTTCACCGTAGCTAGTCTCCCGCAGGCGATGAAGCACCTTCGGCAGGCATGGGGGAGAACATTCAGACGCTCATGTAAGGCTGGCGCATTGATGCTCTGTTGGTGTTCGGCCCGGCCCTTATGCCAGTACCGGGTCGGAAAGCTGCCAACCCCGCTCATGACATCAACCATCATGGGCGTGCCCATTGTCTTATAGTTAAGCACTCCCTTGTCGTCCTTTGCCTTCTTAGCGAACTCCTTTGCAAAGGTCTTTACCAGTTCAGGGTTGGCCAATCCCTTCTTCTTTTTGCCCCGGAAGGCGATGGCCTTGATTCCTTTCGACCCCATTACCGCTCCGACGCCCGTGCGGCCAGCACTCCTCCAATAGTCGTTTTCGATGACTGCAAAGGCTACCCGGTTCTCCCCTGCGGGCCCTATGCACACGACACCGCAGTTCTTGGCATCGGGCCGGTTCTCTTTGATCAAGGCCTTGACTCGATCTTCGGTCACATAAGACTCCGTTCCCCAGAGGTCTTGGGCTGAATGAAAATAGGCTCCCTCCTCGCTGACCTCGATCCACACCGGGTCCATTGAGGCCCCTTTGATCATCACAGCATCGTAGCCTGTCCGTGCCATATACTCCGCTGCAGTACCCCCTGAATAGGATTCCGAATAGTAGCCTGTCTGTGGGGATTTCGTGAAAACCCCATGGCGACACGAACCCCAGATCGGTGTGTCAGTTACAGGCCCGGTTGCGATGATCAGGTGATTGTCCGGGGAGAGGGGATCAACCTGCGGAGGATTATGCTGAATGAGGAGATGGGTGGCCAAACCCTTCCCACCCAAGGTTCCTCGCAAGATTTCGTCAGGGATGTGATTGATGGCAAAGGATTTCTTGTTCATATCAATCTCTAACAGCCTGTTGTAAAAACCGAACATATGTCGCATATCCTTTCTTAAGATAATTGCGATACTATCGCGCTCGCAGCATGCATGTTAGACGTCTAGGTAAACAGGGGCCTCCGTTCGCTTTGCACAGATACCGTTACCCGTTGATGCTTTGAGGGGTTGAAAATTCGCCGATGCCATCACTACGGACCGCAAGAGATTCCGTTCTTTTGAATGATTGTGAATCAATCATACTGGACGAGCTCTATGGTCACCCCTTCCGGGTCCTTCATATACGTAGCCCAAACACCTGGCCGGAGGTTCTCGGGAGGGCAGTGAAACCGAACCCCCGCATCGGAGAGACGCTCATAGAACTGGTGTATGTTCTTAACGGTAAGGGCAAAGTGGGTGAGCCCGAAGTCACACTGGCGCTTCGGACCGCATTCGTCTCCGGCCGGCGTGTGGTACTTAAACAGTTCAAGCCGCGTTCCAAAACCTTTGAGCATAACAACGTGGGCGTCCGCATCGGATAGCCCAACTACCCTGGACAGGCCTTCCCCGCTATAGTGGTCTCTGTCCCAGTCAACCTCGAAACCCAAAAGGTCCCGATAGAATTCCAGCGCTCTATCCAAGTCCCTGACGGATATAGCCACATGGTGCCATGTTCCCTCCATCGCATCGGCAGACATAACGGTAACTCCCTTTTGTGCCCTGCTGCTGCCCAGTCATCCAGATGTATGAAGCCAGAAGTCAAGGCGCGCAACTGGACAGCAGCCAATCTAGAGTAACTTACTGAAAGAACTTCAAGACGTATAACTAACTTGATTACGCTCATTCAGTTCAGCCCGCTGAAGGGACTTGTCGAAACCGCTTTCAGCTGAGTTAACCGAAATCAGCTCGCATCAGTTTCCCTATCCTCATCCTCCCAAGTTGAAGTGCACAGTATTATTGGCCTACGCCTTGATACCGGCCATCTCCTCCAGCAACGTGACGAGACCGAAGAAATCGAGTTCTCCCTTTCCTTGTGCCTTCATGGTCCCGAGGAACTGGCGAACGAGGGATGTCATGGGCATGGGCACGTTATTGGCCTTTCCCGTGTCCAGGGCGATATCGAAGTCCTTGGCCATCTGCGCGGCAGTGAATGCCGGAGCATAGTTCCGATCCTTGAGCATCTGGGCCTTGTACCCAACCAGTGGCGATGCCACGACGCTGCTATTGACGATGTCGATCATCTGGTTCCAGTCTATCCCTCCGCCCTCACCAAAGGTAAGGGCCTCGGCGGTCATGGCCGATGTGAGCCCCACCATCATGTTAAGCACCAACTTCAGATAGCGAGCCTCCTCTCCGGTGCCCACATGAAAGGACTTTTGGCCCATGACACCGAAGATATCCACGCACTGATCATAGACATCCTTGGGGCCGGACGCAAAAATCGTGAGGGTACCCGCAGCAGCGAGGGCGGTACTCCCCGATACCGGGGCCCGCAGATATTTGATGCCCTTCTTTGCAGCAACCTCGGCAACACGAGCCGATGCCACCGGGGACACGGTGCTCATATCGATATAGATGGTTCCCGACTTTGCCGCCTGAAAGGCCCCGTCAGGACCGATAGAGACCGCCTCCAGGGCGGGGTCATCTGAAATCATGGAGATAATCACATCAGCATCGGCAGCCACGGCCTTGGCCGAATCTGCAACCTGAGCTCCTTGGTCTGCTAATTCTTCCCTTTTCTCTTCGACTATATCGTAGACAGTGAGGGGATAGCCTGCTTTCATGAGCCTTTTGGACATGGGCATCCCCATTTTGCCCAGACCAATCCATCCTATTTTTTGTTTATCTGCCACACTCTTGCTCTTTTCAACTCATCAAAAGACATTGTCTTTCTTTAAGAAATCTTGTACGCATCTAGGCAACAGAAGAGGAACTATGACAAAAGCCCCCATGTGTTTCCGCCATAGTTCCTCGGTATGCTAGAAGCTATTGAGGGAGTGGGAAAACCACCTCTGCCGTTTTCTTAATGTAAGGATTCTGCTTGTTGTAAACGAGCTCAAGCTCCCAAGGCCACTTCTTCCCTTTCACCCACTGGCCTCCTACCAATGGGGTCTCAGAGTAGTTCTTCTCGTTGTATTTTATGTGACCAACGATGGTGTCCATGTTAGTGCTTGCGATGGCATTCCGGACCTTGTCCTTGTCCAGGGTCTTGGCTCGCTTAAGGGCATCTGCGGCGATCTCAAACCCCGCGTACTTGAAACCTATGGGCTGTGTCCACGGTCTTCCCTTTTCCTTGGTCCAGAGGTCACAGAGCTCTTTTGCCGTCTGACCCGTCAGCGATGATTTAAATGGGTGATTAGGGCTCCACCAGACCTCCGTGGTCAAACCGTTTGGCAGGTTGCCTCCCAGGGCGTTCACATCTGCGGGAAACAGACACGCCTTGGCTATAGTAGCCATCTTGGGAATCAGGCCCTGCTGGTGGCACTGCTTCCAGGCCGTGCTCCAGTCAGGCGCTATCAAACAACCGGTCAGAATATCTACCTTCTCTTTCTTGAAAAGACTTATGAAGCTGGTGAAATCTTTATTGAAATAAGGGAATCTGCCGGGATCTATGAACTTGAAGCCAAGCTCTGGAAGTTTTTTGTGGAAAACCGCAGACCATGCAAGCCCATCGGGATCGTTGGGGAAAAACCCGCCCACGACCTTGTTCGTTTGGTCGGCGTATTTATTCCACATGCCGGCAAAGATGTCCGTCACCGTATCAACCAGCCAGAAGGCATGAAAAGACCACTTGTAAGGACCGCCCGTCAGCCACGCCTCTACCGGAGCGTCCAGAGAAATACAGGGCATCTTGTATCTCTCGCACATTGCGTCCACCGGGTTGACCGTGTCCGGCGTGTGCATGACGACCATCAGGTCAACCTTGTCCTTGAGAATCAGCTTGGAAGTCAGCTCTGCGGCCTTAGTGGGATCGCTTTCAGTGTCAACCATCTTCAGCTTAATCGGAACCTTTTTGCCGTACTCTTCAATGAAGATCCCTCCTTGCTCGTTTATGGCCTTAATTGCCATCTCATCTGCCCAGGGAGAGGCCTCACCAAAGCCGGCAAGAGGTCCTGTGCTGGGATTGGGATGACCAATCAAAATATGATCTCGTTTGGCAGCCAGGGCCTTTGTTGCAAAAGAAGGAATCATAGCTGCCGCTCCGAGAGCAGCCCCAGCAGCACCGGTCTTCTTGATAAACTCCCTCCGGGTCAGTCCCTCGCCTTGACGTTTTTTCTTTTGACTAGACATATCAAACCCCCTTTGTAATTTTTGCCCCGATTCATAAGATGAATGAGGCAAGGTTAAAATCCGGTTTTTCAGGTCTTCGACTTCGCTCCAGATCTCAAGATGGAAATTTTCTCACCCCCTTTCTGTAAATATGTGTTTCTTCCTGCTTTGATAATGGGTAAACCTTTTCAAAAAGTTTCCCCCTGCTCAATTAGTCCTCATAAGATACTTTACAGCCCGGTAGACCGCAAGATATAAGATGATTACGAGGATAATTTGTGATAATCTCGCAGTTGTCACTGGTGACCACGATCTGCTCCTCGAACCGAGCGCCTCCTGACCGGATAATGTTAAAAAAGCCGCTGATCCCTCTATGGCCGAGAGTTGTTTACCACAACCGGCACCGGATCGATCTTGAGATGCATGCTACCGCGTGAAGGAAGCGCGGACGACTCTTGTTTCCCTGAGCATGATGATTTGCTGCCTAAATCTGTTTAATCGCTCCCCGCAAACAAAATTCAATACATTCTCCGCACTCGACACAGTTTTCGGAAACAACCTCGGCGATTGTGCAATCGTCCTTCTCAACATAAACGATGGCGTTATTGGGACACATGGAAATGCATGTCCCGCAACCTTCACATTCCTCTGCAACAATCATGACAGGCATCCTGATGCTCCAGTTCGTTATAACTAAGGTTTTTCAGCAGCAGCACTGATGCCGGCGATACGGCCAAAGGTCATCGAGTAGCAGATCATGGTTCCGCACAGATAGGAGCCCTCGCTGAAGAGACCCCCCTGACATTCTCCGGCGACATATAATCCGGGAACAACATTGCCGCTATAGTCTAATGCCTGCGACTCTGGATTGGTTTTCAAGCCACCCTTGTAAGAAGTAAAGCAATCCATCAGTTTAATGCCATAGAATGGAGGCTTTTCTATCTTGACTGGCGGTATTTTATGGGGACCCATGAGCAATTTTTTGCCGAACTTGGTGTCGTATCCGTTTTGGTCGATATCATCATTATATTCTTTTATCCCTTCGACCAGCTTTTCCGGTTCAATACCCAGCTGCGTTGCCAGTCCTTCGATCGTGTCATCTTGGAACTCTTTAAAAATCTCCCAGTTTACCAGATGGATCATGTCCCGAATGACACTATCATATATCGTAAATACGAATTCACCTTCCTGGGCAAAGGATGATTCACCCAAATCGGGGAATATCTTCAGGCATTCATTGACATATCGCTTGCCTTGCATGTTGACGAATATGGAGCCGCATAAGGTGTGGTGCAGCGTGATGGCATCAGGGATTTTTGTAACCGCGTCCATCGGGATAGACGGCATTGCCGCGGTCCCAATGTGGCTTGTGGCCACGCCGACGCTCATGGCCATTTTTATTCCTTCGCCGGTATGGCCTTTCATGGTGGGAAGACAACGCTTGGCATATTCCTCTCCCCTGAATTCGGTGACCATCTTGGGATTGTTGCCGAAACCGCCCGAAGCGATAATGACGGCCTTGTTTGCCTTACAGTTAACTGTTTTTCCACCGCTTTCCGCCTTAACACCGACGACCCTCTTTTTAGTTGTGTCCACATACAGCTGAACGGCCCTGTGTTTAAATTTGATGTCAGCACCATTCTCCTTGGCTCCCTTTTCAAGGAGTTTTAGAAGTTGCGGCCCGCCGCCGACAAAATAGTGTGCACGTGCTATACTAGCGCCGGGCAGGATCCATACCTCAAGAGGTTCATATCCCAATCCGACAATCAATTCGTAGGTATCCAAATGGTTATCCACAAATTTGCGCCACATGACCGGATCGCCCTTGCACTGCTCCAGACCATCCTTGTAATATCCATCCGGAGAATCCTCCGTGCCCTGCGCCTTTTGAAATGGACTACCGGCAAAATTAATGTTACCGGCACAGACAGAGAGACTTCCGTTGGGCGATGGAGCTTGTTCCAGGACCACGACCTTTGCCCCGGCCTTTCTTGCTTCAATGGCAGCACACAATCCGGCAGTGCCGGCCCCAATAATGACGATATCCGATTCAACATCCCATTCTTTTGGTAGAATAACTTCGTTAAACATGGCAATATCCTCCTTCTTTTTGTTTGAATAGAAAAATGAATACCTTAGGCTAAGATTTCCTACTCGATATTTTCCATGAAATCTCCACTCGCGTTCGTAGCATCAGTGTTTTTGAATTAATATACCTCACAGCCCGGGAGGCCACACGAGATCAGGTGGTCACTGGGATAATTGGTTATGATCTCACAACCATCCTTGGTAACCACAATCTCTTCCTCGACTCGCGCTGCCCCTGAGCCGTCCTCCGCCCCGCACCAGCATTCGACGGCAAAGGTCATGCCCTCCTTGAATTCAGTTGGGTGATCGAATGAAAAGCGGCGAGAGAGAATAGGCCGCTCCCAGAGACTCAAACCGATACCGTGGCCGTACTGGAGCAAGAAGGCCTCATCTTCATTGCGGTACCCGAACTCCTCCGCTTTCGGCCAAACCCCGGCTACATCTGCAGTGGTCGCCCCGGGCTTGATGACATCAATCCCATCGGACAGCCACCTAGAACAGGTCTCATAGGCTTCAATCTGGTACTTGTTCGGCTTACCGCAAATGAAGGTTCGGTAGTAGCAGGTCCGATAACCGTTGAAGGCATGCATCAAGTCCAAGAAAACCATATCACCGGGCTGGATAATCCGGTCGGAAAAGGTATGGGAGTGAGGCTTGCCCCGCGCGCCAGAGACGGAATTGACACATTCGACCCTCTCAGCGCCGAGAAGAAATAGCTTGTCGTTAGCCAGCGCAACCAGTTCATGCTCTCGCGTGCCCGGACGGATGGCCCGCGCGATATCCTCATACACTGCATCTACCATACCGGCGGCCTGTTTGAGCAACTCGATTTCGTCTGCGGTCTTTACCTCCCGTGCATCGAGCATGGCCTGCTGGCCGTCGACCACCTCAATCCCCTCCTTCTCTAAGGCCCGCAGCATGGGCAATTCCATGATGTCAACACCGAGCGGTTCTTTCTCAATACCGTAGTCGGTTAACACGCGCTTGATTTGCTTTGCGAAGCCATCCTCAACCTTCATGGCCGGAGGAAGGGCACCGAGCATGGTGCTAATGGGTATCTCCATGCGCTCTTCCATCCACGGAGAACTAATCCGTTTAGCCGGTACGGCCGGATCAAAGAGGAAGGAGCCGCCTTCGCAAGGGCACAGGGCATACCTGTTCATCTTGTCCCTGCACCACTCGCCGATATGGGTTCCGGTAATGTAACGGATATTGTCAAAATTAAAACACAAAACAGCGCCCAGGCCTGTCGCCTTTACCGAGGCCTGGGCCTTTTCGAATCGCTCCTTAATGAGGCGCGGGAAATCAACGCCGGCCTCCCAGTCAGTGGCCATGGTTCCCCATGTAGCAGTTGCATGCGGTCTGTTGTACTCCATCATCAACCTCCTGAGGGATTGCGCCCTCTTCACTATATTCTATATTTTATATACCCTCCGCCACAGGCGTTCAAGTCAAAAATCCGGTTTGAAAAAGGCCGCAGCCGCGCAACAACCTGATCAATCGGTTCACGAGGGCTTCTTTGGCGAGTCAATGGCGAGGCCGCTCCAATCCATGGCAGCCTCCATAACCGTCTCGCTGAGGGTCGGGTGAGGCCTGACCGCCTCGGCCAGCTCCTCCACTACCGACTCCGTACTCATAGCCAAAACCGACTCACCGATGAGATCAGTGGCATGGGGGCCCATAATATGAAAACCGAGCACCTCACCGGTTTCGGTGTCGCCGATGATCTTGGCAAAACCGGCCACGCTTCCCAAGGCCTGAGCCGCCGCGCTGTTCATGAACGGGAACTTGCCAACCTTGACAGGCCGGCCGGTGGCCCGAGCCTCTTCCTCGGTCAGGCCAACGGCACCTATCTCCGTAAAACCCCAGATGCAGCGAGGGATCCGCTCCGGCTTGACTTCTTTGCTCGCCCCCAGAATGCTGGCCACGGCAGCCTCGGCCTCTGCCGAGGCCTTGTGGGCGAGCATCATTCCACCGATAAGGTCACCGATCGCATACACGCCAGGCAGGTTGGTCTCAAGCCGTTCGTTGGTCTTCACGAAAGGCCCGTCGGTTATCAGACCGAGCTTAGCCGGATCGACCCCATCCAAAACCGGCGCCCGGCCCGTGGCTACCAGGACCCGGTCCGCCCTGAGGCCCTGTGTGCCATTGCCCCGATCTCGGAAGGTCACCTCGACTTCATCTCCGCGGATCGCAATCTCCTGAAGCTCGGCCCCGAGATGGGTCTTGACCCCCCGCTGATCGAAAAGCCTGCGCATTGCCCGCCTGATCTCCTCGTCCTCGGTGGTAAGGATATCGGAGAGCACCTCGAGCACGGTTACCTCGCTGCCCAGGGTCCGGTAGATTCCGGTCATCTCCACGCCGATCACCCCGCCACCCACAATAATCACCCTGCCGGGAATATCGTCGGAATCGAGGGCCTCATCCGTGGTTTGGATATAGTGGCCGTCTACTTCAATGAAACCCGGCACCGCCGGTCTGGAGCCCATCGCCAAGATCACGGCTCGTGCTTGGTGTTCTTTGCTGAACCCATTTGCCCGGCGCACCCTTATGTGTCCCGGGGCGATCAACTCACCGAAGCCTTGAGCCACCTCGATGCCATAGCTCTCCATAATCTTCTCGAGCCCGTCTACGAGCGATTTGACCACCTGTCGCTTGCGGGCTACCATCTTGCTCGGATCGATCGAAAGCGTCTCTGCGCCCGTTATCACCTGTGATGTTTTCGCCGCTTCGAGGACCTTACCGTCGTAGAAAAAGCATTTGGTGGGTATGCAGCCCCGATTCAAGCAGGTCCCGCCAAGTGAATCCTTCTCAACCAAAAGCACTTTCAGGCCCTGCTGGGCACCCCGTATGGCCGCCACATAGCCGCCGGGCCCTCCGCCGATAACTGCCACATCGTACATCGCTCCCTCCGATCCGCTCACAGATTAAGGAACGTGAAGGCCGGGCGCTCGAGTTTCCACTTCAGGTTCTGAAGAAAATCGGCTGCTACGGCACCATCAATGATCCTATGGTCTACCGAAAGACCGAAGGTGACAACCTTCTTCCCTTTGACAGCCCCATCAACGAGGATAAGCTCCTCCCTTGTTTTACCAATGGTCAGAATGCCGCTCTGGGGGGGATTCAAGATGGCGGTAAAAGAGGTGATGTCATACTGGGCGAGGCTCGAGACCGTGAAGGTACCTCGTTCGATCTCATCCATGGAGAGCTTGCCGATCCGAGCGCGCTGGACCAGGTCTGTCCGCTGCCGGACGATCTCGGCAAGGCCAATTTTATCTGTATGGGCAATGGCGGGAACGATCAAACCGCTGGCGAGGGCAACGGCAAGCCCGATATTCACATCGGGCAAGATATGGATCTCCTGACCCTTGGCGGTGGCATTAAGAAGGGGGAAGTCCAGGATATTCAGGGCTACCGCCTTGATGATCAGATCATTGATGGAAAAGCGCGTGCCGTATTTCCTTTCGAAATCCGGGAGGATGTCCTCTCTCAGGTTGAGCAGTGGCTCCATCCAAACGTCGGTGAAGAAGTAGATGTGCGGCGCGGTGACAGCGCTTTCGGACATCCGCCGTGCAATAACCTGCCGCATGGTGTCCATGGGGATAACCGTGCCGAGTCGGGGAGCGGCTGCTTCCTCGACCGCCCGCTCCACATCGGCTCGCATGATCTTGCCGCGGATACCGGTGCCCGCGACCCCCTCCAGGGGCACGGCCTCTTTTTCGGCGAGCCGCCGGGCAAGGGTTGAGACCTTGACCGAAGGCTCAACCCCAACCTTCAATCTAGTCTCAACATCACGGAGGAGAATCACTCCCTCCGGTCCGGTGCCGGAGAAAGTTTCCAGGTTGAGACCCTTATCTCGTGCCAGCTTTCTCGCGGCAGGCACTGCCTTAATCGGTCCTTCAGGGGGAGTTGAGGCCATGTGCAGGGAAGCGGCAGCAGCTATCTGCTCAGCACCTATGGGGGCTTCGATCTCGGCCGGTGGGACTTCCACAGATGGCGCCAGGTAGCGGGCCGGCACCTCCTCACCGGGTTCTGTGATAACTGCAACGGGCGTGAGCACCGGCACCTCCACACCAGCAGGAACCATGATCTTTGCAAGGATTCCCGATGCCGGAGACTCAACCTCGGTTGTCACCTTTTCAGTCTCGACAATGAAAATGATCTCCCCTTTCTCAACGGGATCTCCCTCTTTCTTCAACCACTCGACTATCTTACCCCTCTCCACGGTAATGCCGAGCATGGGGACAACAACTTCAGTAGCCACAGGTCATTCTCCTTTCTCAGGCGTATTCCATCAAACGTTTGATTGCCGGCACCAGATCTTTAACGTCGGGTATATAGGCCTGCTCTAAAGGCGGCGAGAAAGGAACCGGAGTATCAGGAGAGCACACCCGAGCCACGGGCGCCTTCAGGTAGTATATCGCCTCCTCAGCCACCATGGCCGAGATCTCGGCTGCTACACCGCAGGTCTTGTGGCCTTCATCAGCTACGAGGAGCCTGCCGGTCTTCTTGACCGACTCGAGGATAGTTGCCCTGTCCAGTGGCACGAGTGTTCTTGGGTCAACGATTTCCACGTCGATCCCCTCTTTGGCTGCCTCTTCGGCTGCATTCAAGGAACGAAGCACCATTGCATGAGTAGCAACGATAGTCAGGTCCCTCCCCTCCCGTTTGATCTCGGCCTGGCCAAAGGGGATCGTATAGCTTTCCTCAGGAACATCGCCTTTTTCAACATAGAGTTTCTTATGTTCTACGAAGACGACCGGGTTGTCATTCTTAATGGCCTCTATCATCAGACCCTTTGCGTCATAAGGGGTTGACGGTACAGCCACGTACAATCCCGGAATGTGCATGAAAAGGGCATGAAAACTCTGGGAGTGTTGGGCGGCTGTGCCCCTGCCCGCTCCGATGTTGATCCGGAGCACCATGGGAACCTTGCCCCTCCCTCCGAACATGTAGTGCATCTTTGCCATCTGGTTGATGATCATATCCATACATACCGTAGTGAAATCGATGAACATGATCTCGACAACCGGTCGCATTCCGGTCAGGGCAGCCCCTACCGAGGCACCGGTGAATCCGGCCTCGGCAATGGGCGTATCAATCACTCGTTCAGGTCCAAATTCATTCAGCAACCCTGCGGTAACTTGGAAAACACCGCCATATACCCCAATATCTTCTCCGAGCAGGATCACCCGCTCATCCTCCTTCATGCACTGTCTCAAAGCCTCATTGATCGCCTGGGCATACGTTAATTCTCTCATCTTCTTTCATCTCCCTGCACGTACACGTCTTCATACATTTCCTCGAGGGCGGGAAACTCGCTCTCGTTAGCATAGGTCACAGCCTCCTCAATCTCCTCCATGGCTTGCTTCTTAAGGGCATCTAGCTTTTTCTTGGTTACAACCTTGTCCGTGATTAGGTTTGCGGCCATCCGCTCAATAGGATCCTTTTTCTTCCAGCTTTCGATCTCTTCAGTCGTGCGGTACCGCCTACCCTGGTTTGGGTCTCCCTCGTGATGACCTCGCCAACGATACGTTTTGCACTCTATGAGACTGGGACCTTCACCGGCCCGCCCCCTCTTCACGGCCTTAATCGTTGCATTATATACCTCCAAGACATCGTTTCCGTCCACCACGACGCCGGGCATATCGTAGTTGGCGGCCCGGAGCGCAATATCCTGAAGTAATCGTTGTTTCTCCTGGCCCACCGATATTCCATACAGATTGTTCTCACAGACAAAGATCACGGGGAGCTTATACAGTGACGCCAAGTTGAGGCTTTCGTGGAAGGTTCCATTATTGGAGGCGTCGTCGCCAAAGAAGCACGCGGTCACCTGATCTGTCCCGCGCAACTTCGCAGACAGCCCCGAGCCCACGGCAATGGGAAGCCCGCCGCCGGCGATTCCGTTTGCACCGAGAATGCCTAACTCCATGTCGGCAATGTGCATGGAACCTCCCTTTCCCTTGCAATAGCCGGTTTTCTTACCGAACAGCTCTGCCATCATCAGCTTTAGGTCAGCTCCCTTAGCCATAACGTGGCCGTGTCCGCGATGAGTGCTGGTTATGTAGTCGTCATCCCGCAGTCCGGCGCAGACTCCCGAGGCTATTGCCTCCTCGCCGATATAAAGATGAACGAGCCCTGGGACCAGACCCCGTGCATACAGGTCAACGATTCGCTCCTCAAATAAACGGATCTTGAGCATTGTGGTGAAAAGCTTTAGAAGTGTTTCTTTGTCAATCTTCATCATAATCCTCCTTAATCGGTAGCCGGTTTCTATCGATTTCTGCCGGCAGGGCAGCATTTCTCAAGCTTAAATAGCAACAGGCGTGCCACCCCCTTCAGACTTCCTCTATGATGCAGATCTTATGGTAATCATGGGAAAAATACTTAATTCATGAAAGTCGTATTCACGACACTACTGCTAATGAACTGTCTCATAATAGAACACATGGCTCATTTTGAGACGATAGCATAGCAAAACGTGCCTTCTTGCTCCTAAGGCTGCTATTGATGACCTTTTTTCGGAGAAACGCACAGCACGAACCTCATGGGTTGAAGATACTAAGGTTATTTAAAAAAGCATGGAGCCGTAACCAAGGAAGCAACCTGATTAAGACACTGGCCTGGTTTGAGCGAGAGCCTTGATCCCCTGTACCCTTCACAGTCCTTGGTGCCTCCCTTCATCCAATTCTTTTTTGAGCTTACCAGGTCGGTGAGAGAGGCTCAAAACGTCCTTTCCAATACTGGAGACATGTAGCATGGCAGTTAGACAAGTATCTTCATTTTGCTAAACAAAACGAACGAACTCCTCATTGACAATGTGGCCCATAAAGGGTTATACAACCAGGGCTATATGCTACAAGAGCTTTCTTAATTTGCAGAGACTTGCCGTTGAGGCATTTCATGATCAAGGTTACTCGCTGCATCCAAAAGCCTTAGGCAATAGAGTCACACGTGATTGTAGATGAGACTTATTTCATCGCTGCATGATAGAATCTTGATAAAGAATGTGCTGTTTGATGTATTCAGGACATGATGATACCACCCCGGTATGGAGGAGAACGGTATGACTACCGAAGAAGATCTTGTGAAGATAAAAAGGCGCGTCGAGCTTACGATAAATGGAAGGAAGGTCGAGATCGATATCGAGCCTCGAATGACGTTAGCCGAGTTTTTACGAGAGGAGTTGGAGTTGACCGGGACCAAGGTCGGTTGCAACCGGGCGGAATGCGGGGCCTGTACCGTCCTGCTTAATGGAAATCCCGTGTATTCTTGCACCGTGCTGGCAGTTGATGCAGCAGGCAAGGAAGTGCTGACAATCGAGGGACTGGCAGACGAGGGGAAACTTCATCCGCTCCAAGAGGCCTTCGTCGAGCACGACGCCCTGCAGTGTGGATACTGCACCCCAGGGATGATTCTGTCTGTTAAAGCTCTTTTGGATAGAAATTCCCGCCCGACTGAAGATGAAGTCAGAAAGGCCATTGAAGGCAACCTGTGCCGGTGTGGTTCCTACCCCAACATAATAGAGGCGACGATAGCCGCGTCCGAGAAACCAGCTCAAAAGGAAAGGGTTAAGTGATGGCAGAAGGCAAGCTGCTGGTCATGGGCAAGGTGCCTCCTTCACTGGACAGGGAGTTCACCGTTGTTGGCAAGCCCCTGAATCGGAGAGACGGTGTCGAAAAGGTCACGGGGCGTGCAAAATACTCGGGAGACATCAAACTCCCCAACATGCTCTACGGCAAAATCCTTCGTTGTCCCTATCCCCGCGCCAGGATCGTGAAGATCGACACGAGCAAGGCGGAGGCGTTACCGGGAGTAAAGGCTATAGTAACTAAAGAAAACACCAAGGGCTGGCGTACAAAATGGTATCTGATACCCCAGATCGCCTTTCCAGAGTGTATCACCTATGAAGGTCAGGAGGTCGCAGCAGTAGCGGCAGAAGACATCAGCATCGCGCGAAGGGCCGTGGACCTTATAGACGTGGAATATGAGATTCTTACCCCTATGCTCGATGCAGAGGAAACCTTGAAGAGCCCACCTCCCCCATGCGTAGCCGATGAGGAATATCCGGGACGTGATATCTATGACAGGAAAGAATTCGTGATTGAGCGTGGCGACGTGAATAAGGGTTTTGAGGAGGCGGACGTCATAATAGAAGACACCTATACCACCCAGGCTCAATATCACGGGATGATTCAGACCCGGGTGTGCGTGGCGGATTGGGACGGCCAACATCTCACCGTCTGGGACTCCACGCAAGGGGTATGGAACTCCAAGAGAGTTCTCGCTGATTCGCTGGGCCTCGATCGCGAGAATGTCAGGGTCATCGTGAAGTATCTGGGCGGGGGTTTCGGATCAAAGGCCTCGTCTCAGAGGATCTCCTTCTACGCAGCGAAACTTTCGATGGTCACGGGAAGGCCCGTGAAGATGGAGAGAACTAAGGCGGAGGATTTCGTAAACCACCCTCACCGGCCGCACTGTAAGATGTACCTCAAGATGGGGGCTAAGAAAGATGGCACGCTCACAGCCATTTACCAAAGGGCAATCGTGAACGTGGGTGTTGCTGCGGGGATGGCTAATTACTATCCCAGACAGATCATATGGCACACCTCCAACCTCTATAAGTGCCCCAACGCATATCTTGAGCAAATAGGTGTGTTTACTAACCTGCAAATCATCGGGCCTCAACGTGGACCATACAACATGACCGCTATATTTGCCTTGGAATCGCATATTGACAGACTGGCCCAAGAGTTGGGCATTGATCCTCTGGAATTCAGGTTTAACAACTATGCCACCTACGGTTATGATAATCATGAAGTCTCGGGCGGACAATTCAAGCCCCTTTCCATCACCGGTGACCAAGAGAAGAAGGTTCCCTATTCGAGCAAGAGACTTGAGGAGTGCATGAACCTTGTCGCACAAGGAATCGGATGGAACCGGAGAAAGAGTTCGCAAAATGATACCCAACGCAGGTTAAAACGGGGTATTGGCATGGCGACTTTCGTAGTGGGTCAAGGGGTTGGCCTGCCACCTTACACTGCAGAGGCGGATGTCGTCATAAAGCATGATGGCACAATCAGTTTATTCATTGGTGTTGTTGACATAGGCGCTGGACAACTAACCATCTTCCCCATGATCGCGGCAGAGGAGCTGGGAGTACTTGCTGACGACATAACGGTGATGGGAGGAGACACAAAGGACACGAGGTATGGCCCCTCGTGTCACGCATCAAGGGCAACTCCTGAGATGGGACCGGCTGTTTTGCAGGCTGCCGCCGAGGCGAGACAAGAGCTCTTTGCAATAGCTGCCCCGATGCTACAAGTGAAGCCTGAAGAGCTTCAATCCAAGTACGGCGAAATCTACGTGAAGTCAGATCCATCTAAGTCTATTTCCTTTAAGACCGTATGCAGGAAAATACACCCCGATAGGCCGATCAGAGGCAGCGGAAGCAGGGCCCCCACCCCCACCGATTATCCCCGGTTCGCGACGTTTGGTGCGCAAGCCGTTGAGGTGGAGGTGGACGTTGAGACTGGTGCAGTGAATATTGTCAGGGTGGCCGCAAGCCAGGATTATGGGAAGGCTATAAACCCGAAGCTCTGCATCTCTCAGATCTATGGCGGTATAGAATTTGGTGTAGGCTATGCGCTTTCAGAAGAGGGCATTTTCGACCCCAAGACCGGAAAGATGTTGAACAGTAACTATCATCAATACAGAATGCCGACATCGCTTGACATGCCCCATATAGACCCCTTTATCGTGGAAGATGAAGACCCATACTTCGCCTATTCCGCAAAAGGCGGGGGGGAATGTTCAAATGCTCCTACCCCGGCAGCCATAAGAAATGCCATATTTAACGCGGCAGGTATCTGGCTTAATGATTTGCCGATGACCCCCGACAAGATCATCAACGCGATTCGCGAGAAGGAAAAGAGGTGATTTAGGTGCTGCTTTACGAATTACCGAGTTTTGAACTTCGTGATGTAGCGACCGTCAGGGATGCTGTCGCTTGTCTCAATAAATATAGCGGGAAGGCAAGAGTGGTCGCCGGCGGCACAGACCTGTTGAGCCTCATGAAGGACCGGGTAGAGGGCCCTGAGCTTAAGATTCCAGGTGTCCTCGTCAACACCAAGACTATCCCCGAGCTGAACCAGATCACCTATGATGAGCACGAAGGCGTAAGGATAGGTGCTGCCGTAACCCTGAACCGGTTGGAAGCCTCTGACATTATAAAGGAAAAGTTCACTGTCTTGACCCAGGCAGCCGGGCACGTGGGTACGACACAGATCAGGAATATGGGCACTCTAGGAGGCAACATCTGTCAGAGGCCGCGGTCATGTATTTCAGACACCCGCATTTTCCCTGCTTTAAGAAAGGGGGTGCCAAGTGCTATGCTGCAGCAGGGGAACACCGATACTATCACTCGATTATGAAGAATGGGAGATGCGTGATGGCACATCCTTCCGATATAGCCCCGGCCCTTGCCGCATTGGAAGCTGAGGTGATCATAGCCAGTTCCGAAGGGGAAAAAAAGATGACCTTACAGGACTTTTTCACTCCGGCAGATGATTTCACGGAGACCGTTCTCAAGCCCGGTGAATTCCTGACTGGAGTTCAAGTTCCGAATCAGAAAGGGAAGACATATCAGTCCTTCTTGAAACGCCGGATACGGCATTCCACAGATTTTGCGCTTGCGAGCGTAGCCACGGTTGCCCGGATAACAGATGGGGTCTGCGAGGGCATCCGAATTGTGCTGGGCGGAATAGCCCCATTTCCCTACATGGCTTTCAGGCCTGCTGAAATACTCAAGGGAAGAAAGCTCACCGAGGGGCTTATTTCACAGGCCGCAGAGGCATCCTTAGCCGAAGCTCACCCGCTTCCAAAAAACCGCTATAAGATCGATCTTGTAACGGTCTTGGTGAGACGCGCCCTGACTTCAATGTGGCATGAAGCTGCTGGGATATAGATGTCGAATCATTGTCCTTTTACTCCTGGTGCATCTTCACCTCAGGATGGAAACGTAGCTTATCTGTTTTGCCACATTTTCCTAACGTACGTTTCTGATAACATTGCAGGGTGTGAGTCCTGTATCGAAAAGACCATGCCAAGTGTTTCTCTTAAATCCAGCGTATAGCTGAAGGCTAAAGTCTTGACAGGCCCTAATTGTCATGATACGCAATAAAATAGGTCTAAGTAACAGTAAACCAAAATCTTTTGAGGAGGTTTCAGATGAAAAAATTAGCACTATTGATGGTATTAGGTTTTATCTCCTTTGTGCTCGTGGTAGAAATGGTGCCATCCACGGCAGTTTATGCTGGACCAATAGAGCTTAATTGGGCAGCATTTGTACCCAATACAAGGCCGCCAGCCTCAGGCGTTCAACGGCTATTTATTGACAAAATCAACGAAGGCGCCAAGGGCGAGCTTATCATCAAGTACCGTGGCGGACCGGAGACAATCCCACCCTTTGATCTGGGCAAAGCGGTACAGAAGGGTGTGGTCGACATTGGCATAGCTCCTGTTGGCTTTTATGAGCCGATAGCGCCTGGAATTGGCGGAGCTGCGCTTACACAGCTAACGCTAGAGGAAGAGCGGAAGCCAGGGGGAGGTTATGATTGCCTCAACGAACTCCATAAGGCAGGCGGTTTATTCTATCTGGGGCGAGGAACGTTCTCGAACGAGGACTATTTCTATTTGTGGCTGAACAAGAAGGTTGAGAAACCCGAGGATTTCAAAAAAATCCGGATAGGGAGTGCAACCGGCTCTAGGGCTGCCGTGGTAGGATGGGGAGCTGTTCACGTTAGTATTGGCATGGGAGAATACTTTCAAGCCATGGAACGAGGTGTAGTCGATGGGATTGCTGGCGTCCCGGAGACGACTTATGTTTCTATGGGTATTCACGAGGTAACCAAGTATTGCGTCGACCATCCGTACTGGCAGTCAACTGTGGCGGTCTTCATGAACTTGGCTAGCTGGAACAAGCTTCCTAGGCATTTGCAAAAGCTGGTAATGGAGTGCCAGATTCAGGCGGAAAAGGACTATATCCCCTTGGATGCTGAGGATAGGGCTGCGGCGCGGCAGAAGGCGAAAAAGGCTGGGTTAGAGTTTTATAAACTCGCGCCGGATATTGCTAAATGGTTCCTTGATACTACCTACAACGGCACATGGGACTATCAAATGAAGCGATTTCCAAAGGAAACCCCTCGATTAAAAGAGCTGTTATCAAAGTAGTAAGCCGGTATGAGGTTGTTTATCAACCCGCTTGAGTCTACTCCCTTACGTTGACCTGAAAACCAAAACTTTGGGTAAGCTCTCGATAAGCACCCCACCTATAGATACGGTTTGGTATCTAGGGGTGGGGTGCGAGAGGCGTTTGCGGTAGGGGGCTTAAGCCTCTCCGCGGCACCATTCTAGTTATAGCCTTTGTCCTCTTATTCTTAGCAACAGGAGAAAATTGGCGGAGACCAGAGCTCGTATGAGATTAGTAAAAAAACTTACCAGTTTTTTCGATCGCATCATTGTCCTTATGACCATTCTAGCCGGCATTCTCCTCGTCTTTGCCATGCTAATCATCAGTGGGGCAGTTGCCTCGAGGTACTTTCTGGGTCGGCCAATAGGCTGGGTGATAGAAATCAGCGAGTATATTATTCTGTTTGTTACCTTTTTGGTGGCTGCCTGGGTGCTGAAACTGGAGGAGCACGTAAGAATGGACATCGTGCTCAATCAGTTAAATCCAAGAACTCAGTCCATGATTAATGTTATCACTTCTGGTATAAGTGCCGTCGTTTGCTTCATCCTTACCTGGTATGGAGCCAAGGTCACCTGGGAACTTTTCCAAACCGGTTACTTTACCCCCACACTACTAGAGCTTCCTAAATCTATTATCATTTCTATTATCTTTATTGGCAGTTTCCTACTTTTTATCCAGTTCACGAGAAGAACCCATAACAACTGGGGAAGCTGGAGAGCGTCACGAGCTAAAAAACGTGGGTCTGCAGGAAGCGAAGCCTAGACTATGAGGTGAACTTCGGTGGAATGGCCATTAGTACTCCTGATAGTATTTGGTGCCCTAGTGATCCTGATGGCCACTGGAATGCCCGTTGCCTTCTGCTTCATGCTCATTAATGTAGTAGGGGTATACATACTCTTTGGTGGCACAGCAGGCCTGGAGCAACTTATCCTCAGCATCTATAGCTCTTTAGCCACCTTTGTCCTGCTTCCAGTTCCCCTGTTTATCCTCATGGGGGAAATAACCTTTCACTCAGGGCTAGGCACGAATATTATAGACATCGTGGATAAATGGTTGGGGCGTCTGCCCGGTAGAATTTCGCTGCTTGCGGTGGGTTCAGGGTCTTTGCTTTCAGCCCTGACTGGCGCTAGCATAGCCAGTACGTCTTTACTGGGTTCGGTACTGGTGCCTGAGATGGAGAAGCGGGACTATAAAAAGGCTATGAGCCTAGGGCCCATTCTGGGCAGCGGGGGATTGGCCATTATGATTCCCCCCAGTTCTCTAGCTGTCCTTTTGGGTGCTATAGGTGAAATATCTGTTGGTAAGATATTGGTTTCTATTGTTGTTCCTGGCCTGGTGATGGCTGCCCTCTATGCCACGTATATCGTCAGTAGGTGCTGGCTTCAGCCTTCCATCGCCCCCGCCTATGAGACGCCCCCAGTACCCTTGTCTGAGAAGATCATAGCCACCGTAAAGTATGTGCTACCCATAGGATTCATCTTCTTTCTGGTTGTCGGGGTTATCTTTATAGGCGTTGCTACCCCGTCTGAGGCAGCAGCTACCGGCACCCTCGGTGTCTTCATTATAGCTTTCCTCTATAGACGCCTCAATTGGGAGGCAGTAGAGAAATCCATCGCTAGCACCCTTAGGATTTCGGGCATGATATTACTGATCATAGCCGGAGCAAAGGCCTTTAGTCAAATCCTGTCCTTTACTGGCGCGAGTCGAGGTCTCGTTGAACTTGCAACGAGTCTCCCTGTAGCCCCGGTACTTATCGTCATCATAATGCAGGTTATCATACTGTTCCTGGGTGGCTTTATGGAGGTGGTCGCCATAATGATGATTACCTTGCCCGTATTTGTACCTACTATTGTTGTTCTGGGATTTGACCCGGTGTGGTTCGCAGTATTAATTCTGCTCAACATAGAGATGGCTATGACAACGCCACCCTTTGGCATAAACCTTTTCGTGATGAAAGGCGTAGCTCCACGCGATACCACGATGGGAGACATCTATCGGGCGGCTTTGCCCTTCCTCGGCTGTGATTTGGTAGCGATGGCGTTGATTATTGCCTTCCCTGCAGTAGCTCTCTGGCTGCCGGGGCTGATGGGGTAAGTATCATCACTCGGAGGAACGAAAATAACTCAAATTCAGTCATATTTGGAAACGCGCAAGCTTTTTAACTGCCCGGACGGAATTGTTTCGCGAGAGGTATTGGAATGAACGTGTGTACAAGCAGTGGATATGCCCCTTGCTCTTTAGACACGATATCGAAACTGCTCACAGTGGTAAGAGTAATCTTGCCAAGTCCCTATCTAAGCCTTCTGTGTACGAAGGAAGGGGCATTTGTGCGCGATGAGCGGCTGCAGGTGGATCTGGGTGGGCTGAGGATTCTTAACCCCGTGGGGTTGGGTGCCGGTTTTGATAAGGATTGCGAGATGGTGGGTTCCTAGCAGCGCCTGGGTTTTTGATATGTTGTGGTCAGTTTAGTAATGTGTAAGCCAAGATTTGGGAATCCTTAGCCTCGACCGGTGCGCGATCCAGCATTCCAATTACGTACTGGATTGTCTGTCGGTGCGTAAAAGCAAGAGACTTAATTCTTGGAACCTAAGGAAGAAAAATGTCGAAGTTTAGATTGTTGAGCTACGCTAGGCCCGATGGGTCTTCCCGGGCGGGATTATTGGTCGAGGACCGCGTATTTGATTTAGCAATGGCGCTAGAGGCCGCAGGCCTGAGATGTAATTTTCAATCAAGTTCGGTTTTTTCCGTGCTCAACGCCTGGGACCTGGCTCATCCCCAAATCGACAATGTGGTGTCAAAAATCATTGCCGGGCCCATCGACTTTTGGGGACCACTTGGCCAACCATTGAAGAAGGTTAAACTCCTCGCGCCGGTTCTCTATCCCGGCGTGCTTTACTGTGCGGGTGCGAACTACCGCGACCACGTCATTGAGATGACCGGGAAGGAACCAGCGAAGAACTATAAGGAGCCGTTCTTCTTCCTGAAAACCGTGGCGGGCACGATTATAGGACCTGATCAGGAAATCCGATTGCCGCCTTATTCATCGAAGGTCGATTGGGAAGCGGAAATCGCTATGGTGATCGGACGCGCCGCGAAAAAAGTCCCCGTGGACAGGGCAATGGACCATATCGCCGGATTCACTATCATGAATGACTTGTCCGCGCGGGATTTGAGCAAACGCGACGACGTGCCGTTCGTATTTGACTGGATTGGTCAGAAATGCTTTGATACTGCGGCCCCCATGGGCCCATGGATCACGCCGTCGGATGCGATAGCCGACCCAGACAATATGGATATCAAGCTGTGGGTCAATGATGAATTGAAGCAGAATTCAAACAGCAGGCAAATGATCTTTAAATTTAATGAACAGATCGCCTATCTCAGCAGTCGTGTGACCCTGAATCCGGGTGACATAATAGCAACGGGGACACCTGCCGGTTGTGGGATGTCCCGTGGTGTGTTTCTTGAGCCAGGCGACCAGATCCGGATCGTCGTGAGCGGTTTGGGGGAACTACGTAACCCCGTGGTTGCGGAATGAAACGACCGTATTATTGATGATCTGGCAATGTCTCTCCTACGTATGCGGCGAGAGTCATACAAAGGAAGATGCAATATGAAGCTCATAACTTATCAGCAATTGTGGCTAGTCGTCCTACGATATTATTTCGGCACTTGCAGGTTGTGTCGATGAAGACTGTCTGTCGCCAGTTCTATTGAGGTTCAACCGTCGGCAGAAGCTAAGGAGATCTGGTAAAAAACTGAACGTTCAGTAGATGAGGATAAGACAATGGTAGACTATGGAAACAAATACGACAGGCTGTACGTGGCGATGGTAACCCCGCATAAGGACAATACCGATGAGCCTGACGAGGCCCAGCTGCGGAAGTTCCTGCAGTTCTTTTTGCAGCCGCAGTATGTGGATGCCGGTATCGGGATAGTAATCAACCCGGAGGCTGGAGAGATATTCTATCTGAGCCGAGAAGAAAACCTTCGCAATGTCGAGATTGCCATTGACGAGGTCAAGGGCAAGGTTCCCGTCTTTGCCGGGGCAATTGCCCCTTCTACTGCCGAAACAGTTCAGGTGGCCATCGACGCCAAGCAGGCCGGCGCCGACGGCATATTCGTGATCCCGCCCATGGGAGCAATCGATGTAACAACCGCCTGGGATGCCGCCAAGTACCCCGAGGTCTGGATCGATATGCTGAAAGCCCTGCAGGAAGGCGTGGGTGATATGCCGTTCATTTGTCATCCTACCGGCAATCAAAGCATGAAGTATGGCGAAGGCCTGCCCGTTGAGGTGGCGGTCAAGACATGTGAGGAAATCGAGAACGTTGTCGGCTGGAAGATGACTTACAATTACACCGGTTTCAGGATCATCTCCCGCGCTCTCCGCAAGCTCGACCGCCACGTGGGCATTCTGGGTGCCCCGGCGATAAACTTCCACGAGAACCTGGCCTCGGATCGTTTTGATGGAACGGTCAGCGGGTCTTGGAACTATGCTCCGGAGCCCATGCTGGATCACATTGTCGCCTGGCGTAATGGTGACCTGCAGGAAGCTCGCCGAATCTGGGACGGCGGCCTGGCCGAGATCCAGGAATACGTTTACTCCGAGTTTTCACGGCTGCATGTCCGTTACAAGGCGGCCACCTGGCTGCGGGGATTTATCTCCAATCCCTTTATGCGACCGCCCATGCCCAAACCGCGGAAGGAAGAGGTCCAAAGGCTTGAGGAGGTGCTCTCGAACGCCGGTTTGAGCATTATTGACAATGAGAAGATTAAAGAAGTAATGGATTTCCTGCCGCTATAACTGGGATTTTGGTTCAATTTTCCTGGTGAGGAAGGACCCCGATTCTTGGTTTCTGCGTGGTAGGAGGTGAAGCTCAGATGCAACAAAGGAAGCAGTGAACTTCACCCGTCAGCCACTCAGGATCTGACCAAAAAGGAGGAAGCACTATGGTTTATGTTGATGGATGGAGGGGGAGGATTGGGCTGATAACAGTGGTCTCTGGTAGCTCCACAGAGGCTGAATTCAATCGATATGTTCCGGAAGGTGTGGCAGTGCTTACAACCAGGATACCCCTCGGAAAGATCACTGCTGAAGCTCACATCAAAATGGTGCCTTATGTTGATGAGGCGGCGTCTCTTCTTGCTGGGGCAGAAGTGGATGTGATCGTTTTTGCTGACACAGCCGGAAGCCTGGTAAGGGGCGTAGGGTATGATAAAGAAATCATTGAGGCACTCCAGAGCCGCACGGGCGTACCGGTCACAACTACGTCCACTGGAGTAGTGAAAGCCCTCAGTGCTTTGGGAATTAAGAAAATCGCTGTTGCTACGCCTTATCCTGATGATGTGAACCAGGCAGAAAAGGTTTTTTTGGAGGACTCTGGTTTTGAGGTTGCTCGCATCAAAGGGTTGGAATTTTTAGAACCCAGGCTGGTGCCGCAAGTCCCTCCTGGGGAAATGTATAGACTCGCAAAAGAGGTGTTTTCAGAAGACGTCGAGGGGGTATTCATAAGTTGCACAGGGCTCCATGTAGACAGGATTATAGAATTGCTGGAAAAGGACCTAAAAAGACCGGTTATTACGAGCAATCAGGTGATGCTTTGGGACGTGCTTAGAAAGATAGATATTAACGAAAAAATTGAAGGTCTTGGGAAGCTGTTTACCGTCTGACGTCGCCTGGAAATGGCTTCTAGCGATGACAGACCGGGATTCTGGGTATCTGGGTGGTAGGAAGTGAAGCTGAGATGAAACGACGAGAACAATGAACTTCTCCCAGCAGCCACTCCAGATCTAACGAAAAAGAGGGATAGATATGGCTTACGTTGATGGATGGAGGGGGAGGATTGGGCTGATAACAGTGGTCTCTGGTAGCTCCACAGAGGCTGAATTCAATCGATATGTTCCGGAAGGTGTGGCAGTGCTTACAACCAGGATACCCCTTGGGGGGATCTCTCTGGAAGCGCTCACAGAAATGAGGTCTCATCTTGATGAGGCAGCCTCTCTTGTTGCTGGGGCGGAAGTAGATGTGATCGTTTTTGCTTGCACAGCCGGAAGCCTGGTAAAGGGCGTAGGGTATGATAAAGAAATCATTGAGGCACTCCAGAGCCGCACGGGCGTACCGGTCACAACTACATCTACTGGAGTAGTGAAAGCCCTCAGTGCTTTGGGAATTAAGAAAATCGCTGTTGCTACGCCTTATCCTGATGATGTGAACCAGGCAGAAAAGGCTTTTTTGGAGGACTCTGGTTTTGAGGTTGGTCGCATCAAAGGGCTGGAACTTTTAGAACCCAGGCTGGTGCCGCAAGTCCCTCCTGGGGAAATATATAGACTCGCAAAAGAGGTGTTTTCAGAAGACGTCGAGGGGGTATTCATAAGTTGCACAGGGCTACACGTGCTCAATATCATCGAAATACTGGAAAGGGACCTGAACAGGCCTGTTATTACCAGTAATCAGGTTACTCTGTGGGCCGCGCTCAGAAAGATACATATTAACGGAAAAATTGAAGGTCTTGGGAAGCTGTTTACCGTCTGACGTCGAGCCTTAAGGCGGCTAATAACCACGAGCGACATGATAATGGCTGTTTCGATGAGCAGAACAGTTAATGGAATTTATGAAGGGGTAAGGTGGACACAGTAACTGCTTGAACAAATCGCTCTTTCATCAGTTTTGGTTGGGCTGAGAGTCTAAATAGGGTTAGGGCCCAGTAAGCGCTATCGAAAGACGAGTTTCAGAATCCCTTGAAATCACTTCTAATGCACATAGTTTCAATACGTGGCCTTAATTCCCTTTGGGGAGGATCTTGCAGTGAATATGTATAAGCGGTGGTTACGCCCACTGCTTTTTAGACTTGATGCGGAAACCACACACAATATGGCAAAAGCAATTTTACAGCGTCCATACCTAGGGCAGGTGCTTGGAGGTGAAGCCATGTTTGTCCGAGATGAGCGGCTGCAGGTTACCCTGGGTGGGCTTAGGATCTCGAACCCCGTTGGGTTGGGAGCCGGTTTCGACAAGGATTGTGATATGGTGAATTCCTTGCAGCGCTTTGGCTTTGGATATATTGTGGCTGGTTCAGTAATGTGCAGCCCAAGGCCGGGAAATCCTCGGCCTCGTATGGTGCGTGATCCAGCGCGGGAGGCCCTTTACAGCTGCATGGGATTACCAAGCAAGGGCTTGAACTATGTGGCCAAACACCTGGAGCAGCGCCATCACGGTTACGTACCGTTGATCATCAATTTCAACGCAACGGACCTCAGAGACTACCTGACGTGTATGGAAGCACTGCAGCCTTTGGGCGACGCCTTAGAAATCACCTTATTCTGTCCAAATAGACCCGACGATGCAGGTGATTTTCTAAACCCTCGCTTTGCTGAAACCCTATTCGTTGAAATTGCTAAACGGAAAAAGAAGCCTCTTTTTGTTAAGATCCCCGGATACGTGTCAGAGGACGACCGCCAAAACCGACTGGATTTGATTGATCGAATCCTTAAGTACCCGGTGGACGGAATTACGATTACACCTGAAAGCCGTGTGAAAGAAAATCGGCTGTCTGTTGGTTACGGTACCCTTACCGGCCGACCTCTGTTTCAGCAAACGCTGAGAGTTATACGAGATGTCTACGAATTAACGGGGGACCAGTGTGATATTAAAGCTACGGGAGGCGTTTTTACTGCCGAAGACGCCTTTGAGGCTATTGCCGCAGGAGCCACATCGGTCGAAATCCTTACAGGTTTCTTATACGAGGGCTGGAGTATTGCCAAAAGCATCAATCGAGGGTTAGTCAACTTAATGCATAAGCGTAACATCGAGAACGTGCAGGCCCTTCGCGGAGCCAGGATGCAAAAAATTCCTATCCAAAGTGCAGGGCTTTGATTTAATGTAACAGATTTTGGAGGACTTATGTACCAACAACAAAAAAATGGTACCTCTAAATCTTAAAAGAATGAGAGCGCAGTAAGAAAAGGAGAAACAGAAGATGGTAGATTATGGAAACAAATACGACAGATTGTATGTGGCGATGGTAACCCCGCATAAGGACAATACCGATGAGCCTGACGAGGCCCAGCTGCGGAAGTTCCTGCAGTTCTTTTTGCAGCCGCAGTATGTGGATGCCGGTATCGGGATAGTAATCAACCCGGAGGCTGGAGAGATATTCTATCTGAGCCGAGAAGAAAACCTTCGCAATGTCGAGATTGCCATTGACGAGGTCAAGGGCAAGGTTCCCGTCTTTGCCGGGGCAATTGCCCCTTCTACTGCCGAAACAGTTCAGGTGGCCATCGACGCCAAGCAGGCCGGCGCCGACGGCATATTCGTGATCCCGCCCATGGGAGCAATCGATGTAACAACCGCCTGGGATGCCGCCAAGTACCCCGAGGTCTGGATCGATATGCTGAAAGCCCTGCAGGAAGGCGTGGGTGATATGCCGTTCATTTGTCATCCTACCGGCAATCAAAGCATGAAGTATGGCGAAGGCCTGCCCGTTGAGGTGGCGGTCAAGACATGTGAGGAAATCGAGAACGTTGTCGGCTGGAAGATGACTTACAATTACACCGGTTTCAGGATCATCTCCCGCGCTCTCCGCAAGCTCGACCGCCACGTGGGCATTCTGGGTGCCCCGGCGATAAACTTCCACGAGAACCTGGCCTCGGATCGTTTTGATGGAACGGTCAGCGGGTCTTGGAACTATGCTCCGGAGCCCATGCTGGATCACATTGTCGCCTGGCGTAATGGTGACCTGCAGGAAGCTCGCCGAATCTGGGACGGCGGCCTGGCCGAGATTCAGGAATACGTTTACTCCGAGTTCTCCCGGCTGCATGTCCGCTACAAAGCGGCCACCTGGCTGCGGGGATTTATCTCCAATCCCTTTATGCGACCGCCCATGCCCAAACCGAGGAAGGAAGAGGTCCAGAGGCTTGCGGAGGTTCTCTCGAACGCTGGCTTGAGCGTCATAGACAATGCGAAGATCTCAGCCGTAACGAAATCTCTCCCATTATGATTGCCTAATGCCGAAAGGTCCAGATGGGAGGCATGCAATGTCCGGTTTCTACCCGCTGCAGTGTGCCCGCGGTTTTAGGTTTGCATTGCAACCATTATTTCCATTTACCCTTTTCAGCCAGGTAACTCTCAGAAACATCATAGAGACGAACCCATTCCATATCATTGAGAATTGACGCAATTTGTGGGAAAAGGTGTCGTCCCTGTGAGAATCGTTTTTCTGTCGAACTGAAAGGAACGCGCCCCTGATGCATCGGTAAGCTTTCCTAGCCATAGCGGGCACGTTTAATCACAATGAACTCTCCCCGCAGCAAGCTGCGGGGTATCGCGTCGGCTCTGCCTTGCAGAGCCGATAAAAAGGATTTTGACTATCCTCTCGAACCATCCCTGCTGCAAGCAGCAGGGAATTCCAAGTTAATGAATTGACACGCCTTAGGAATTCTGCGATAAGCCAGGTTTGGGGAAGCGATAGGCCAATAGGAACAGGGTCTTAACCAAACACAAAACCTTAAAACTAAAGGAGGTATCCAAATGAGAAAGAAGTGTTTACCTATGGTATTGGGGGTCTGTTTGGTCTTATTAGGCATGGTACTCGGCTCTGGTGTTAACGCCCAAGCGGCACCAAAAACCATCAAACTAAGCACCGTTGTGTCACTTACGGGGAACATGGCTGCAAATGGCAGCCAGTGCAAGACTGGGTACGAGATTTTTACAAAGAAGGTCAATGATGAGGGCGGTATCTACGTCAAGGAGTACGGAAAGAGAATCCCTATAGAGCTGAAGGTCCTGGACGACGAATCCAGTGGGCTGAAGACCCAAGCTCAGCTCGAGGTGGCCAATTCATGGGGTGCCGTGGCCAATCTGGGAGGATTGGGTTGTGCCTCATTTGAAATGGGCACACCTGTTGCCATGAAGAACAAGATGGTATGGATCGGCCCGGGATGCGGCGGTTGGATGCCCCATCAGCTCGGCAACACATGGCTCTTCTCCATATTCATGAAGACTCCCTTCTTCTCCCCCCTAGTCTTCGACATGCTCATGAACCAGCTGCAACCTCGGCCCAATAAGGTGGCCATCTTCGAGATTAACCAGTTGGACTGCCAGGAGGCAGCCCTTTACTGGCGCCAGGCAGCCCAGCTGCACGGCTTTGAGATCGTGTTCGACCAGAAGTATCCAGCAGGCACCAAGGATTTCAGCGCCTTGATTACCGGCGCAAAGGCTGCCGGGGCCGAAATATTGCTGGCCTATCCGGTCCCACCAATGGGCCCGGCTATCGTAAAGCAGATGAAAGAGCTCGACTTCAGCCCCAAACTCACCTTCTGGGTCAGGGCGCCTGAGTCTACCACTTTTGGTCCATCTCTGGGTGAACTTTCGGACTACGTAACCACTCCCGTTGCGTGGAGCAACAAGCTCAACCTGCCCGGCAACGATTACATCCGCAAGGCCCACCAGGAAATGCACGGCAGACCGCCCGAGCCGGTTGTGGGCTCAGCCTTTCTCGCCGGGCAAGTTCTGGCCAACGCAATAGAAAAGGCAGGCACACTGGATAGAACGGCTATTCGAGACGCCGTCAGGAACACCGATACGGACAACACGGTGGTCGGGCGCATACGGTTCAGCGATCAGGGCTGGGTCGTGGATCGACCGCTCTTCGTGCTTCAGTGGATGGGAGGGGACATGAAGATAGTCCACACCAACGAACACGGCCAGAAATACAAAGACATGATCCCGCTGACGCCCTTGAAGTGGCAGCCAAAATGGTCTGAGAGATAAACAGACCGTGTCGTCGGGGCCGTCCCAACCAGCCGAAAACGGGGCGGCCTCTTTCACGAGAAACAGAAACCCTAGCGTGACTTTACTAAGCGTGACTGTTCCATAGGGGTTAAGTTATTGTAAAAACGACAATAAAATCATCATTCAGTTGTATACACTGAATGGTATAGTGGTCTTTAGGTTTTTTTCGAGCAAG
>Ga0307378_10000209_pt1 | contig 109515 bp, 106 predicted proteins | sample UN1MG_FD_202238 | JGI IMG/M metagenome (GOLD analysis project Ga0307378, IMG submission 202238) | Soil microbial communities from Risofladan, Vaasa, Finland - UN-1 | ecosystem: Environmental > Terrestrial > Soil > Coastal area > Acid sulfate soil | place: Finland: Risofladan, Vaasa...
AATCCTAAACCTGAAGGTTTGGTTTTTGGTAATTAGTATTTTGAATTTGTTTAGGGTTTCGTGCTTAGGATTTAGGATTTATTCCGGGAAGGGGGTCAGGGGAATAGGTTGTTAAACAGTCTCTAATCCGATATACTAAATTATACATTTAAGATGAAGCCAAAAACGAAGCCTCCCTGGACACATAAGATTAGTCTTAGCATCAAAAAAGCACTGGGGATGCATATAATCCTGTGTGATAGCTGTAAATGGGATTGGCGCGGAGCATGTCACAACCCGGAACGTCCTAACGCTACCTGGTGCCCCGACTATGAAAAACGAGGGAAGTAATACTAACCCTGATTGATAACTTGCATTCCAGTTATAAAATAGGTTATTATTTCAGCGCAGTTTAAGAATTAAATATTTTCTCCGAGCCTGTCCTCCTAAAGGTATGCCAATGGAGGCTGGCCGATAGGGTACTACGGGAAACGGTAGTGCCTCCCATGTTTGGAAAGGAGAGCTTACCCATGCCAATATTTTTGTGGCTTAGAGCACCTCCTTTCGGGGTGCTCTTTTTTATCAGTTTGTTTAATCATTTTTATGTCAACTTTTAGAGAATAATCTAGAGAGGTGAAATAGTGAAGAAAGCAACTCGCTATTTAATAAGCATAGTGATACTTTTGGCTATGCTGGTTAGCTTTATTGGCTGCACTACTGAAGAAGAACCAACTCAGTCAAAAGGCAGCATTCCTTCGGGAGAGGAATTACTCCAGCCAATGGAAAGGCTGCGAGTAGCCACAACTACCAGCCTTTATGACACCGGTCTTTGGGGCTATCTTGAACCAATTTTTGAGGAGAGATACGGTACTGAGCTAGATGTGCTTTACGCCGGGACTGGCATAGCTCTGGAATATGGTAGAAGAGGAGACGTAGATGTCATCACCGTCCATTCCAAGAGCCGTGAAGAGCAATTCATTGCCGAAGGATACGGAGTGGAACGGATTCCCTTTGCTTACAATTATTTTCTCATTGTCGGACCGGAAAGTGACCCGGCAGGCATTAAGGAAATGACACCCGAAGATGCCTTCAAGAAGCTTGCTGATACCGGCACTGGCTCATTTATATCTCGTGGGGACGATTCCGGAACACACGGCAAGGAAAAAGCAATATGGAAAGGTGCGGGATATGACTACGAAGCAATCCGGCAAGCTGAGGAATGGTACATAGAGGCAGGAAGGGGCATGGGACCAACCCTGCTTATGGCTAGCGAAAAACAGGCCTATACTCTCTGTGACATGGGGACTTTCCTCGCCTACAAGGGTAAGATAGACCTGGTACCCATTGTGGACAAGGGTAGTATACTGCTTAATGTTTACTCTGCAATTGCCTGTAATCCAGAGAAGAACCCCAAGGTCAAGTATGAAATGGCAAACAATCTGGTAAACTTCCTCACATCACCTGAGATACAAAAACTAATCGGTAACTACGGCACCAAGCAATACGGCGTGCCACTATTTATACCTTGTGCTGGAGCTGAACCTCAGTCTTGAATAACTCAGGTGGTAAGGCACATTGACTGAACTGTGGCAAGGGCTAATTAAAGCGATACAGCTGATAGTAACCTTTGACCCGGAGGTTATGGAGATAGCCGGGAGGTCGCTGGCAATCGCCGCGACCTCCTGCAGCATCGCTTCTTTAATGTGCCTGCCATTAGGTAGCTTGATTCACTTTAGCCGCTTTGCGGGCAAAAGGCTACTAATAAATTTATTGCAGACCCTGTACAGCGTCCCCACTGTCGCCATCGGTCTTTTTGTCTTCGTGCTCTTTTCCCGAGCCGGACCAATAGGAGGACTAGGCTTGGTGTTCACCCCCATAGCAATCGTGATAGGCCAGGCACTACTGGTAACACCAATAATACTCGGGCTTACTATTTCTGCCCTGAGCGGTGTGGATAAGGCAGTAACTGAAACCGCCATATCCCTTGGTGCCAGCAGGTTTCAGGCAATTATTCTCACCATAAAGGAAGTGAGATACGCGATACTGACGGCGGTGATAATGGGATTTGGTCGGGCAATCTCAGAGGTTGGGATATCTCTGATGGTGGGTGGTAATATCAAAGGATTTACCAGAACCATCACTACTGCCATCTCGCTTGAAACATCAAAAGGTGACATTGAGTTATCAATAGCCCTGGGAATAATACTGATTTTACTGGCAATGATAATAAACTTCGCCCTGAACCGACTCCAGCAGAGGTAATAATCAATGAGCTTGATAGAAACCATCAACCTAGGACAACAGTTTGACAGGCGATATGTCCTGAAAGAGATAAACCTTAAAATTGATAAGGGTGAGGTCTTCGCCTTAATCGGTCCCACCGGTGCCGGTAAAACAACACTACTAAGGCTGTTAGACCTCCTGGAAATATCATCTTCGGGCACTGTCTATTTCGATGGAGTGGATGTTACCCGCTCCCAGCGTCACCGGCTAGAGGCACGCCGCAGGATGTCCTTTGTACAGCAGAAGCCGATAGTATTCACTATGAGCGTTTATGACAATATTGCCTGCGGCTTAAGGTGGAGGCACGAAAAGGACCAGACTATCCGGCAGAAGGTAGAAAGTGTTTTGGAACTGGTGGATATGGCTCCTTACAGCAGTAGGAATGCCAAAACTCTTTCCGGGGGTGAGACACAGCGGGTAGCTATAGCCCGGGCACTGATTGCCGAACCAGAGGTGCTATTTCTCGATGAGCCCACCGCTAACCTTGACCCTGCTTCCACAGCCAAAGTAGAGGAGATTTTGGCACATATTATCCGTGAGCAAAAGACAACTGTAGTCATGGCTACCCACGATATGTCCCAAGGACAGCGCATCGCCAGCAGAATCGGGGTTCTTATGAGCGGAGAGATACTGCAAGTAGGTACTCCTAACGAAATATTCTGTTTGCCCAGTACTAAAGAAGTGGCTGAATTTATTGGCGTCGAAAACATACTTAACGGGATAGTGATAGAAAAAGATGCTAATCTGGCAACTATTGAGGTAAACAGTAGCATAATCCAGGCAATTTCCGATTACGCAGTAGGCGACAGAGTTTACGTTATCATCAGACCTGAGGACATAACTTTCACACTTGCCAAAGATACAAGCAGCGCCAGAAATGTATTCAAGGGCAAAATAACCAGAACAACCCCGGTAGGACCACTGGTAAGGATTGAGGTGGATTGCGGTTTTCCCCTGCTTGGCGTGGTAACAAAGAAGTCAGCAGAAGAGTTGGAACTTAGCATCGGTAAAGAGGTTTACACCAGCTTTAAAGCTACTGCGATACACACTATCAAGAGGTGGAACCAGTAATTTAAACAACACGGGCATTGAGAGGACAAGGCCTGGCATTGACACTCTAATTTAATCTGTGTAGTATATCTTTGCGTGGCAGCGTAGCTCAGTGGTAGAGCAGAGGACTCATAAGCCTTTGGTCGTGGGTTCAAATCCCTCCGCTGCCAGTTTTTTTTATTGTCTTTTTACACCACCCTCTATCTGACCTCAAGGGGATTCTTGACCCTCACATCCTATTTGTTTGAGCAACTGCAACAAGCGACTTTCATTCTACGCCAGCACCACCCCCCTTTCAACAACCTGCCCTAAAGGTCATTTAGAACCTATCCCCCTGACCCCCTTCCCTTATTAAGGGAAGGGGGAATTTAGACAAGAGAGGGCTTTGCCCCCTCTCTAAATTTTCTTACCCTTTCTTTTGACGACGGGAGCCTAGTTAATCAGGGCTTAGAAGTTAGTACCTAGTTTTGAGAAAGTGGAGTGTTTAAGAGGGGCTAACGCCCCTCTTTCAAAACTATTTCCCCCGCTCCTTAAAAGGAGAGGGGGATTAAGGGGGTGAGGTTGCTAACCAATATCTAAGAGGACAAAGCCTGTAGTGAAATCCAAAATTCCAAGCACGAAACTCTAAACGAATCCAAAACACTAATTACCAAAACCCAAACCCTCAGGTTTTGAATTCAGGGCTTAGAAATGAGTTTAGCAACCTTTCACCCTCTTAGCTGTTTGTTCAGAACCTATCCCCCTGACCCCCTTCCCTTGTAAGGGAAGGGGGAATTTAGACAAGAGAGGGGTTTCACCCCCTCTCTAAATTTTCTTACCCTCTCTGATAATGGGGGTTTATTTAATCAGGGGTGTCTAAGAAGGGCGTTAGCCCCTATTCTAAAACTATCTCCCTCTCTCTTTGATAAGGAATAGGTACTATAAGGAGAGTCGAAGAGAGGCTTCGCCTCTCTTACAATTAAACTCCCCCTCCCTGGTAAGGGAGGGGGATAAAGGGGGCGAGGTTGCTAACCAATACCTAGGGGGTGAGGTTAATAAATAATCCCAGTTTGCTATGTCTATCCCGGGCGTGATAGACTTCAAGGAAAACAGGACACCTGGCATGAAGATACTGGTAACTAATGATGATGGAATATTTGCTCCAGAGCTATGGATATTGGTTAAGGAGCTGAAAAATGTGGCTCAGGTAGCAGTGGTAGCCCCCGATAGAGAGCAGAGCGCTATCGGCACTGCGGTTACCCTGCGCCGACCATTAAAGGTTCACAGCTTGAACTCGGTGACAGCCGGAGTAGAAGCCTACTCAGTAGAAGGCACACCTGCCGATAGCGTTATTCTGGCTTTGGGTAAACTGGTTAAGGACAAGATAGACCTGATTATTTCAGGCATAAACCCGGGACCGAATCTGGGCGATAATGTACTTGTTTCGGGGACAGTGGGTGCCGCATTACAGGGCTACCAGCATGGTGTCTCCTCCCTGGCCATTTCCGTAGGCGCTCCCGATAACCGCTACTTTGATAATGCCGCTAAATTAGCCGCTTTGTTAGCTAAGAAGATTGATTCCAATGTCTTACCTGAGAATATTTTCCTTAATGTAAACCTGCCAGCCTTACCTCTGGCAGAAATCAGAGGAATAGAGATTACCGAAGTAGCCAGTAAAGCTTATGCTGACACGGTTGAGGTGGAGGACGATGGGAGACGGAAATACTACTGGCTGATACGTCAGCAAGTGGGCAAGGATACCCATAAGAAAACAGATATAGGAGCAATAGAGCGGGGTAGTATCTCCATCACCCCCCTGCATGCCAATTTGTTCTGTAAGCCTTTCCTTATTCCGGATAGTCTATGTTCCGACCTCCTTCAGGAACTACGGTCAATGGGCAGAAGCTAATTTGGGGGACGTTTAGAACCTATCCCCATGACCCCCTTCCCTTACCAAGGGAAGGAGAAGTAAGTGAAATCCAAAATCCCAAGCACGAAACCCTAAACAAATTCAAAACACTAATTACCAAAACCCAAGAAACCAACACACTTTTAAGTTTAGAATTTATTCTGAGAAGGCGGTGAGGGATTGGGTAGGGAATAAAGAGAGCTATGTCCTGTTTAATAACATCAAAATGTATAATGATGCCCTGAATTTTGACCTCCTGGTAGCAAAGGGAACGAAATAATTCTGAAGAAGTAGGGCTGTCCGTAACTTGTTTTCTATTCTTCCCGGATATGTTGCTATGGTGATTGCTCTGTCTGTGATTTAGCCTGGCGGTCTCTCAGCCAGCGTTTAATCTCATCCAGGGCGGGAGGGGCGATATAAAATAACTGTATATCTGACGGGAGTTGAACCTGATGTCCTTCTCGCATAAACAGTATCCCGATTTCATCCGCTTTAAGTGTTTTATCAATCTGCTTGGCAATGTATTCGTTTCTCTTTTTGCTTGCCCTCAGGTAAGAATCATAGACCCTGTTAATTACCTTCTGATTCTGCAAACCGACAACCAGGCACCTACTCCAGTCCATAAATTCGGTCAGCAAATCGCTCTTTTCAGCGGCTTCCAGTTGAGCTCCTTTGTCTAACCTGTTTTTAATAATCCCACAGCTTTTATCATTCAGTTCTTCTATCGCCTTAATCCCATCATCCCCACCCACCGGGATTAATTCGTGGTATATTTTGTTAACCTTGCCCAGTTTAAGTTCCAGGTCAGTCATCTGGTTTTCCACTTGGTTCCAGTACTTGTTAAATTTTCCCAGATACTCAGCTTGTGGCTCTATGCCACGGTAAATAAGGGGAATAAAATATAACCTTCTCCCTTCCTTAAACTCCTCAACCAGAGGTTTCTCTATTTTCCCGAGCTCTTCAGCCATTATTAACCTCCCAAGGCAATTGGATTTTATTATAAAATAGCTAGGGACGCAAGATTGTTGCAAGAGGGAGGGTGCTGATATAGAATGAATGGAGGTAATACTGATGAGAGTGGTTAGGCTTATCCCGATACTATTTACTCTTCGTAAAATATTAGCGGGAATATTTTCATATATTCCAGGAGTTACCTCGCTGGCACATAGAACTATTGTTAAGGTAGAGGAGGTAGGGATAATTCCTGAGGCGAGATATCGTTACTCTACTTGGTTAAGGTATCTCGTAGTAGCTTACCAATACGGTCTCCCTACGCAACCGGAAGTTGTCGTTGAGCTTGGTCCGGGTGCTTCTATCGGCGTAGGGCTTGCTGCCTTAATCTCAGGTAGTAGTGAATACTTCGGACTCGATGTTGTCAAACGTTGTAACCCTGAAAAAGATACTAAAATTTTTGACCAGCTGATAGAATTATTCAATAAACGAGAAGCTATCCCGGGCGAGAGTGAATTTCCAGTGGTATTACCACGTTTAAAATCATATGAGTTTCCAGGCAACATACTTACTGAGGAGCGTTTAAAAGCATCCCTAGAGTCGGACAGGATAGCCTTCATAAGAAACAGTCTTGCTAAGATGGAAAGCGTAGAAAGTAATCCCATTCAATATGTTGTTCCCTGGCAGAGTTCGGAAATTATTAATAAATTAGAATCCTGTGTTGATATGGTATGCTCTCAAACGGTGTTAGAGTATGTTGATAATCTTGAAGATGTTTATAAATTACAGTATCTTTGGCTTAGACCAGGCGGTTATGTGTCTCATGAAATTCCTTTCGGAAGTCTTGGACTTGCCGCTGAATGGAATGGACATTGGAGATATTCAGAGCTTGCATGGAAATTGGTTCACGGGAATAAGCCGTTCTTTATAAACAGGCAACCCCACTCTGCTCACCTCAAATTATTAAGAGACTGCGGATTTGAAGTCGCCTGTTCTCTCCAATACAGGAAGCCCACTAGGATTCAAAAAAAACACCTTGCCCCTCGATGGCGAAACGTTGTCTCGGAAGATGACTTAACTTGTAGTGCGGCGTTCATTCAGGCAGTTAAGAACTTTAAACCTGACCAGTAGTATATGAGAAGCTGACAAAGGCTAATTTTGAGATAAATACTCTGCCACCGATTACCATAAGTTTTCCTATTGGTTCCAAGCTTGCCATTTTTGTTTGCTTGTCTCAAGGGTTACAGCCTTACCAGAGCCGCTTGCCCTCCCTGTTGCCACATTTTTCTCTATTATAACAATAACTCAGTGAGTACTGGAAGGGAGTAAGATAGGGATACGGCTTTAGGTTTGGCTTTGGACTATTTTCGAGAGGGATATAAAAAGACAATAAAAAACTGGCAGCGGAGGGATTTGAACCCACGACCAAAGGCTTATGAGTCCTCTGCTCTACCACTGAGCTACGCTGCCACGCAAAGATATATCACACAGATTAAATTCTACTGTCAATCTTAGATTGTTTATTAACCTTACCCTTCTAGGTAGTTGTTAGCAACCTCACCCCCTTAATCCCCCTCTCCTTTCAAGGAGAGGGGGAGATAGTTTTAAAAGAGGGGCTAACACCCCTCTTGGACACCCCTTATTAAATAAAGTTTCTGTTATCAAAGAGGTAGGGGATTGGTTGTGTAAGAGAGGTTCCACCTATCTTTGACTCTCCTTATAGTACCTATTCCTTATCAAGGAGAGGGGGAAATAGTTTTGAAAGAGGGGCTGATGTTCCTCTTAGACACTCTGATTAAGTAGGCTCCTGTCGTCAAAAGAAAGGGTAAGAAAATTTAGAGAGGGGTTTCACCCCTCTCTTGTCTAAATTCCCCCTTCCCTTATTAAGGGAAGGGGGTCAGGGGGATAGGTTCTGAACGAACATCTAAGAAAGTAAGGGATTGGCAAGCTCTTTCTCAAGCCCTCTTAGATATTGGTTAGCAACCTCACCCCCTTAATCCCCCTTCCTTACCAGGGAGGGGGAATTTGATTGTAAGAGAGGCTTTGCCTCTCTTCGACTCTCCTTCAGTATTTTTCTTTCTGAAGGAGAGGGGGATAGGTTCTAAATGTCCTCAAAATGGTTTGTCCCAAAGACAAGATTTGTGATACCATTATGTGATATGCTTCTGCCAACATTATGTTAAACGGAAGCTCAGCCCCGTAACAATAAGAGGTGGACAGATGAACTACATAGTTTTGGTGAAACAAGTTCCCGATATCAAGAAAATACCCAAAGATGCCTGGGATAAAGAGAAGGGCACATTAAAAAGGGGCTTGTTAGATAATGTCTGCAATGAGATGGACAAGCAGGCATTGACCTTTGCCATAAGAATGAAGGAGAAACATAACGGCAAGGTAGTCAGCTTAACTATGGGGCCACCTTTCGCCGAAGAGGTATTGAGGTATGCTTTATCTATAGGGGCTGACGCCGGCGTTTTATTGACTGACCGGAAACTGGGCGGCGCTGATACTCCGGCTACTGCCTATCCCTTAGCCCGTGCAGTGAGACGGATTGAAAAGGAGATTTTTAAGGGCAGTAGGGACTATATAATTGTCTGCGGTATGCAATCAGTTGACGGTGATACCGCCCAGGTTCCCCCGCAGGTTGCCGAGGAGCTAGGCATAGCGCATATCGCCTATAGCACATCATTCAACTTTGATAATGGTCATTTAGCCGTTACCAGAATAACCCGAAGAGGCACCGAAACGGTAACCCCGGAAAGCTATCCCTGCCTGGTGACTGTCGCCGAGTGGACACAGCCACTAAATGCTACCTTCAGCCGGACGAGATGGGCGTATTCCCAAAAACTCTACCAGTGGAGCGCTGAGGATGTCAGTACCGAGGAATCCCGCATCGGACTAGGCGGCTCCAGAACCAGTGTTGTCAAAATATTCTCCCCGGAAGAAATCAGGCAGAAGAAGTGTGTTTTTGAAGGCGACTTGAAGAAACTGGTAAGCTGCCTGGCAAAATCCTACACAAGTAAACAGGAGGCTGTAGAAGAAACCCGCAAACCAAAATATCAGCCTCAGAAAGGAAAGAGGAGCACTTATACCGGGGATGTCTGGATATACGCCGAGCAGGAAGGGGGAGAAATAAACCCGGCTTCACTGGAAATACTGGGCAAAGCCACGGAACTGGCCAGCTCCCTCGGTGAAAAGGTTGGCGCTGTGGTGGTAGGTAAAGATATAAAAGGATTATCTGAAGAATTGATAGCCTGTGGAGCCGACAGGGTATTTGTTGCCGAGCACGAGTTGCTGGAAAATTTCCTGCCCGTTCCGTATAAAGAGGCAATTTCCCAGCTAATCAAAAAATATAAGCCGCAGATGATGTTGTTTAGTGCTACCCCTTTAGGCAGGGAGCTGGCGCCAAGGGTAGCTTATAGCTCAAAATCGGGATTGACTGCCGACTGCACTGAACTGGAGATAATAGATTATCAACAGAGTGACCAGGAACTCACCGGGATTCTAATGCAGACCCGACCGGCGCTGGGTGGAAATATAATGGCAAGTATCATCACCAAGAACTCAATACTGCAAATGTCTACGGCACGACCGGGAGTTATGAAAGCCCTGGAACCAGACAGGAAAAGAGCAGGCGAGGTTATCGAGTACATACCCGATATAACACCATCCGATTCAGGCGCCAGGATAATCTCGGCGGAGCGCTATAAATCTACCTTTAACCTCAGGGAAGCTAAAATAATCGTCAGCGGCGGCAGAGGATTAAAGACCAAAGAAGGCTTTGAAAAGTACATACCTCCGTTAGCGGAATGCCTGGGCAAATTCTTAAAGCAGGAAGCAGTGGAGGGAGCCTCAAGGTTAGCTGTGGAGTCGGGATTCATCGACCGCAGTCATCAGGTTGGTCAGACCGGGCAGACAGTCCAGCCCAGGTTGTATGTAGCAGTTGGTATTTCCGGAGCAGTGCAGCATCTGACCGGTATGCAAAGCTCTGATATTATCCTGGCTATCAATAAAGACCCCAATGCCCGAATTTTCACTGTTGCTGATTACGGAATAGTAGGTGACCTGGAAGTGATAGTCCCTGAACTCATCAATATACTGGGTTCACAGGAAGGAAAAGGATGAACGGTCTAAATAAGATGGATGTATTAATTGTTGGTGGAGGTGCCGCCAGTCTAGCCGCAGCTATAAAACTAAAGCAACTGCTAAATGAAAACGATAGAAAGGAATCAGTGGTTGTTATCGAAAAAGCGGACAAGCTGGGGCAGCATAATCTATCTGGAGCCGTCTTTGAGGCTGATGTGCTGGAGGAACTGGTTCCCGACTGGAGACAAAGAGAGGACAGATTTGTCCCCAAGATGCTGGCAAACCGGGTGGAACGGGATGAACTGACTTTCCTACTGACCGATAAACTGGCGATAAAGGTCCCTGAAATCTTTGTCCCCTCAGCCATGCGCCATAAAGGAAACTACACTGTTTCCGTTAGCGAGCTGGTTAACTGGCTGGGAGGTATTGCCCGCTCCCTTGGCGTCGAGGTATATACCGGTTTTGCCGGCAGAGAAATCGTCGTCAAAAATGGCTTTGTCACCGGCGTAAAGCTCGGTGATAAGGGACTGGATAAAGAGGGGGGAAGACAACCAAACTATATCCCCGGAGAAACACTGGAAGCCAAGGTAACTGTCTTCGGCGATGGCTCTCTGGGAATGCTATCCGACCAGTTAGTCAAGGAATTTAATCTCAATGACGGGAGAAATCCGCAGGTCTATTCCGTCGGCGTTAAGGAGATTATCAAATTACCTGAGACAAATAACTTCGGCAACAACCGGGTGATACATACCATTGGTTTCCCCAACAAACTATTTACCCCTGATATCTTCGGGGGAGGCGCAATATATAGCATGGGAGAGAATACGGTAGCGCTGTCTCTCATCCTGTCTATGGACTGGAGATACTACGACCTCAATCCTCAGCGAGAACTGCAGCTGTTCAAATCCCACAGGCTGGTCAGGAAACTGCTTAAGGGTGGGGAGGTGATAGCTTACGGTGTCAAGACGCTTCCCGAAGGCGGCTATTACTCCGTACCCGAACTGGTCACCAATGGCGCCATTCTGGTGGGAGATGCTGCCGGTCTGGTTAATGTGAAAAAGCTCAAGGGGCTGCATTACGCCATCAAATCAGGAATAGTCGCCGGTGAGGCTATCTTCAAGTCTCTGGAACACAACGCCTTCTCCAAGTGGGCATTAAAGAGATATGAAGACCAGTTAAATGAGAGCTTCGTTATGAAGGACCTGGAGGGAGCGAGGAACTACCGACAGGTTTTTACCAAATCAGGCAGGTTAGGAATATATATGGGAGCACCGCTAACATTCATCCAGCAGTGGCTCCCCTTTAAATTAGGTACTAAGCCAGATTATGAAGGTATGGCCAAATCCAGGCTAAAAAGACGATATAGTGGTGGCATTGACCGGCTGACTGCGGTTAGCCTCTCCGGCACCAATCACAGGGAGGAGCAGCCCTCCCATATCATTATCCTGGACCCGGCACAATGTACTGCCTGTGAGGAAGAATATGGATGCCACCCCTGCGAGTTATTCTGCTCAGGAGAAGTATATAAATTTGAAGATAACAGCCTGATGTTAAGCCCGTCCAACTGCCTGCACTGTCAATTATGCCGGGTAAAATGTCCCCGTCAGAATATCCGGTGGGTGGTTCCTGAAGGGGGCGACGGACCAAAATACAAGGTAATGTAACCTTTCACCCCACAAGTTAACTGGCTTGACACAACATACCGTCCCTGATAGACTTTTCAGGATGCGTGGCCCCGTGGTGTAGCGGTCTAACATGCCACCCTGTCACGGTGGAGATCGTGGGTTCAAATCCCACCGGGGTCGCCAGCTAGACTCCCCCAAAATTTTTGTCAGCCTGCTCTACATTGTTTCTGGGAAAGCCCTAACCAGCACACGGGCATCTACGGCAGCACACCCTTTCCCTTCATCAAAGACTATCAGCGGGTTTATTTCCATCTGGTCTATCTCGGGGAAGTCCTCAATTAGAGCAGAGAAGCGAAGCAGCACCTCTTTCAATGCATTTACATCGCGGGGATGGCTGCCGCGCCACCCCGTCAGCATGGGCAGGCTCTTGAGCTGACGTAGCATCCGCTCCGGGTCAAGGTCGATGAGGGGATGCAGAGAAAAGGCTACATCCTTTATCATCTCCACCTGAACGCCTCCCAAACCCACCATCACCAGAGGTCCGAATACCGGGTCCTGCGACACCCCCACAATTACCTCCTGACCTCCAGAGACCATAGGTTGGAGCATCACACCCTCCATCTCATCCTCACGCCCCAGTTCTTTAAGCCGACGGGTTATATCATTAAACGCCTGCCTCACCTTCTCCGCAGATTTCAGCCCCAAAATTACACCACCTACGTCAGTCTTGTGAATTATTGTTGACGAGCGTAATTTCATTACCACTGGGAAACCCAGTTCTTTGGCTTTTTTAGCTGCTTCTGTAGCTGAAGCAGCAGAAACGGTAGGTACTACGGGGATGCCATACATCTGGATAAGATTAATAGCCACTTCCGGTGGCAGCCAGGTGCCTTCCTCGGTAACCTTTACTGAGGCATGAAGGAAGTCGCTGGCTTTCTCTGAATCAATATCAGGAAACCTGGGCACTTTACCTTCGGGCATCTCCCGATACCGGGTATAGCTATAAGCCTGGGCTAGCGCTTGCACTGCATACTCGGGGAAAACAAAAGAGGGTATGTAGCGGTTGTTGTCCAGTTGCAGATTTACCGGTGAACCCCGAGACATCATAAAGCAAGCCACCAACGGCTTTTCTCCCTGATGACTTGCCACCACTTCCCGAACGGCAGAGGCTACCTCCTCAGGACGAGTTACCAAAGGCGGAATATAGATAAGAATGACAGCATCCACCTCAGGGGCATCCAGAACAGTGGCAAGGGCTTGCCGATATTGCTCCGCCGTGGCTGAAGCGATAATATCGACCGGGTTAGCCACACTGGCTTCCTGAGGCAAGAACTGACTCAGCTTCTTTTGCGTCGCCTCGGATAAAGGTGGTACACTAAGCCCATAGCTCTCACAGGCATCAACCGCCAGGATACCCGGACCACCGGCGTTGGTGATAATGGCTACCCGGTTACCTCTGGGTAGTGGCTGGTAAGCCAGTACCTGGGCAACACCAAACATCTCCTCAATGGTATCAACTCGTATCACCCCAGCCTGATGAAAAAGAGCATCCACCGCCACATCAGTAGCTGCCAGAGCTCCGGTATGGGATGAAGCAGCCCTGGCACCAGCTGCAGAGCGACCACTCTTCATCACAATGATAGGTTTTTTCCGTGAAACCCGCCGGGCAATACGGCTGAATTTGCGGGGGTTGCCGAAAGACTCCAGATACAACAGAACAATATCAGTATCCTCGTCATCTTCCCAGAACTCCAAAAGGTCGTTAGAGGAAATGTCGACTCTGTTACCGATACTGACGAACTGAGCCATTCCCAGGTTGATGCTCCTGGCGTAGTCAAGCAGGGCTATTCCCAAAGCACCACTCTGGGAGCCCATGCTTATCCGTCCCGACGGAGGTATCACCGGGGCAAAGGTCGCATTAATGGACACGTCTTTATCAGTATTGAGCATACCCAGGCAGTTGGGACCGAGAAGACGAAGCCCGTAAGAGTGTATCTTTTCCCGCAAGGAATGCTCCCGTTCTCTACCCTCCTCTCCGGTCTCACCAAATCCGGCTGATATAACGATGAGGCTCCCCACACCCTTCTGAGCACACTCATCCACCACTTCTAAAACAGCGGCTGAAGGGACTACAATCACCGCCAGGTCTACATCTCCAGGGACATCCAGAATCGAGGGATAGGCTTTGACACCACCCACCGCCGGGGCACTACGGTTAACCGGAAAGACGGTGCCGGTAAATCCAAACTCAAGGATGTTACGAAAGATAGCCCCACCCACCGTTTCCGGGTCTCGGGAAGCACCGATAACAGCCACACTTTGCGGGTAGAAAAGACGGTGCACTCCTGTCAATCGGGCTACATGTTCCCGATAAGCCTGGCGCTGGACAAACTCCTCCTGCCGGGTCAGGTCAATTAAGTAGTTGTAAATGCCATCTTCGTAGTGTTTGGTGCTTTGAAAGCCACTTTCGTCAAAAACCTCAAGCATCATGGTGTTTTCCGCCAGCACCCGGGCAATAAACTTCTGGTAGCCAAAGCGAATGGCGGCGGCAGCTAGTTGCTCCAGAAGAGCAGTGCCGATGCCACGCAACTGAATATTGTCCTCGACGGCAAAAGCTACCTCGGCACTCTTGCCGTCAGGTAAAGCATCCCAGCGCCCGATAGCGATTATCCTCTCCTGTTCTCCCTCACCAGTGGTCGCCACATAAGCACACCGCTGAGGAAGCTCCACCTCAGTATAGTAGGCTGCCTCTTCATCGGAGGCGTAAGCCTTGGCGTATTGAAAGCGAAGGTAGCGGGTTCGCGGGCTGAGTCGGTAGAAAAAATCAAACCACCGCTGTTTATCGTCAGGTCGGATGGGTCGGAGACGCAGGCTCCGACCATCTCGCAGTATCACCACTTCAGCGGGCAACTGACGCAAGCTACGGGTTTTAGCTTTTCCTCTCTGAGAAGACATGCTAAAGCCTCAGTCCACTTCTTATTTTGATGATAGGTTTACTCCACTGGATTGTCAAATTGAATTAAACACTGAGCTTTTTCTCAACCGAGCTAAAACGCTCATATTATCTACATCTGCTCTTTCCTGTTCAATGTCGCCATCTTCTTAATGGGTGACATTTTCTCAGAACAGTTACATGGTGATAAAATCATAGAGCCTCAACACACAGGCAATTCGGAGAATTGACAAGGGTTCACTCCCATGCTAACCTTTAAAGTGTGTTGGCTAAAAGAAGGAGGTATTTTGTGGAAGAAATCCTAAAACAGTTACAGGATTCAATGTATGAAGGCAATAGAGTTGAATCTGAAAGGCTGGCTCGGGAAGCACTATCAAGTGGTATAGAGCCTCTGAAGGTTATTGAGAAAGGGATGAAACCTGGTCTAACCCGTGTAGGGGATGCATTTGAGACTGGTGCCCTTTTCCTTCCAGAATTAGTTGGTGCCGGAGACGCAGCTCTAGCGGTTGGTAATATTATTGACGAGGCACTTGGCGAGAGGAAAGAGACTATTCCATATAAAGGGACTTTTGCTATTGGTTCAGTTAAAGGTGATATCCACACAATTGGGAAGGGTATTGTAGCTACAATGATGAGGGTAAATGGATTCAAAGTTATAGACCTGGGTGTGGATGTAAGCCCTGAGGAATTTTTAGAAGTTGCTGACAAAGTGGAAGCTATAGGTCTTTCCGGCTTACTATCACTGTCAACCAAGAGTATGGAAGAAACGATTAAGAAAGTATCACCTAAATACCCCGATGTATTAATAATTATTGGTGGAGCAGCGGTAGACCCGGCACTCGCGAAAGCATTTGGTGTTCTATACGGAGCTGATGCTGCCAGCGCTCCTAGAATAGTTGAGGAAAACATTAAGCAGAGGAGACAATGACAAAACTGAGAATTGAAGGAGTACTCACTGAGTCAGAGAGGGAGAGAATTCATCGGTCAGCGGTTACTCTCTTGGAAAAGCTGGGCTTTATGTGCAACCACCCAGGGATCCTTGAGGCTTTCCGGCAGGCTGGCTGTGAAGTTGGGGATGAAATAGCAAAACCAAAAGGCGCCAGAGTGGTAACTTTTACTGAGGAGATAATCAGTGATGCCCTAAATAAGGCTCCTTCTCAGTTTACCTTATATCCCATTGCTCCAGGATACAGGGAAATAAAATTTGGGAGTGGGGAAGTATATTTTGCCACAACCGGCAGTAACAGCCTGTGGGATATTGAGACCGGTGAACTGAGGGATGCTGTGCTTTCAGATTTTGTCACCGGAAGTCGATTAATCGATGCCCTTGAGAATTTCGATGCCAATATGGGATATCCACATTATTGGATGTATGATGTGGCCAGGATGGATGAGTATGAGAAGTATGGACTTGTTGGCGCTTTAATGAATGCGGTGCCAATGCTACATTGTGGAAAAGCCCAAATTCGCGTTTTTGAATGTTCCACTGAACAAGAGCTTACGGATAATTTAAACCTGTGGGCAATTACTGCCGGGGGTAAAGAGGCTTTCCGAAGAAAGCCTACCGGTGCTATTATGGTGTGCTTCACGTCTCCACTCAGTCTTATAGGTCGTACTGAACCGGGTGAGCCTCTGGGTTGGGCCGATTGGTTATGGGGTGGATTAAATGCAGGAGTTCCTTTTGTCATCAAGCCTTCCGGAATCATAGGTGCCAGTTCGCCGGTAACAGTTGCCGGCAGTATTGTCCAAGGCGTAGCCGAAATTCTGGCAACACTTGTGGCAATTCAAGCGATTATTCCGGGACATCCTATAGTATTTGGGGACTTTACGGGGAGTCTGGATATGATAACCGGAGGGAAAGGAAACTGCAATCCAGAAGCGCTCCTATTGCATCTAGGGCTAGATTCAATGGCACACTATTACAGCAAGCCTTCATTGTGGTTTCCCGGGTCAATAAATGCCGTCGGCGTGGACTCTCAGGCTGCCTGGGAACATGCAGAAACCTATCTTTTGGCGTCTCTGGCTGGTGTAAATATGACCATGTCAAGTGGTGGTCTTGGTCAAGGTATGGCAGGCGACTATCGACAATATTTAGTAGATAATGAGATTATCGGCACGGTAAAGCACATAGTAAAGGGTATCAATATGAATGAGGAAGCCATTCCCTTGGACTTAATGATAGACACGGGCTTCGGTGCATTAGGGGCTAATTTTCTGGGTAGTGAGCATACTAGGAGATTATACAAGACTGAGATGTGGCGAAGGTCTTCCCTGACCAATACTTTAACGTGGGATGCATGGAAAGCACAAGGAAAAAAGACCTTATGGGACAGAGCCGGTGAAAGGGCGAGGGAACTTTTGAAGAAACATAAACCAGATATTCCCGAAGGCCTTCAGCAGGAAATTCGTGGGTATCTGCTCCAAGCCCTTGAGCGTGAAGGGGTTAAGGGAGACCAAGCCAAAAGGATTATGGATAAGACTTATTGGAATGGATGATTCCGAGTGTTATAATAAAAATAGAATAAGAGGAACATGTAAGTGCTTGGAAGGAGGTAAGATATGTGAAGCGGTGTTGTACTAAAGCAGCAGCCTCAAAATCTAAGATTAGGAGAAAAAATTAGTGTCTAAACTTAAAAAAGCAATGGTATTAATTGTGATGGGTTTGGTGGTGCTCTCACTAGTTGTTGCTGGCTGTGCTAAACCAGCACCGGCACCGGCACCGGCACCGGCACCGGCACCAGCGCCAGCACCAGCGCCAGCACCGGCGCCAGCCCCAGCACCGACACCAGCACCGCCTCCTGCGGCTGAGGTGTTCAAATGGCGTATGCAAACAATGCTCTTACCCCAAGAGCTATGGTTTGGGCTGGAAGAGCAAAGGTGGGACGAGATAAGAGAGGAAACTGGCGGGCGGATTGATGTTACCGTCTACCCTGATGGTGCTTTAGTTCCTTTTGAGGATATTCTAGACTCCATCAGGGCGGGGGTAATTGAAATGGGCTATACCACATATTCTTACCACCAAGATTTTGCCCCGTCATTTGGTTTTGCCTATGGCATGCCCGGCTTTTTAACAAATTACTACGACAACTACAACATCCTCTATGTCTATGGACTGGCAGACCTGTGGCAGGAAGACCTGTTAGATAAAACTAATGGTGAGCTTCTTAACTGGGCTTCCAGCTGTGACGAGGCTGTAATGATGAGCAACGAGCCCATCAGGAGTATGGCTGACTTCAAAGGCTTAAAGGTAAGGACCCTGGGCAAGGCTGCCGAATGGTTTACGAAGATGGGGGCGGCTGCCACATTCGTGCCTGGGTCAGAGATATACACAGCACTTAGCACTGGCCTTGTTGATGTAGCTTTCTACGGGTCATTTTCTCCTAATAAAGACCTAAAGCTGAACGAGGTAGCAAAGTACTATACCATGCCTCCATGTCTTGGCGGCGGTGCTGTCGGACATTTCATCGGCAAAGAGGTTTTTGATAGTCTACCTCATGACCTTCAGATTTACCTCGAAAATAAACTTGTGGCAGACTGGGGTCTCTATAGCAAAGCTTACCTGGACGATATCCTCCAGGCTAAACACGAAATCTTCGAAAAGCAATGCACCGAGTCACGCATTCCTCAAAGCGAAGTGGACAAGATGAATGTACTAGCCTGGGAGGTTATAGACACGATGGCTAAAGACGCTGCCAGCGAGAAGGCTCTCGCGATATTCAAGCAATATCTGAAGGATAAGGCGGAGTGGTCCGGTAAATAGAGTGGTGTCTTTTTGCTATGCCATTGAATGAGCAAAGACAAGGCGTGAAAAGGCTGGTTAAGGCTCTCAGCATTGCTGAGAGCCTTAACCAGTGGATGGGGCGGCTATTGGCCTCTTTGTTCTATGTTATGATGGTTGCAATGGTCTTTGAGGTGATAGCCAGGTATGTCTTTAATGCGCCTACTAATTGGGTTTACGAGCTATCTTCTTTCATTTTCACTGTTACCTGTTTACTTGGGGGAGGATATCTCCTTTTACACAAAGGGCATATTAGTGTAGACATTCTTTATAATCGTCTGAGTCCGAGAGGAAGAGCCATTATGGATTTATGCTCTGCTCCCCTTTTTTTCCTCTTTATAGCTATCTTATTGTGGCAGGGGACAATCTTCTTCTTGAATTCCCTATCCTTTTGGGAACACACAATCACTGCGTGGGCTCCTCCCTTGTACCCTATAAAGCTAGCTCTACCGATAGGGGCTGCTCTCATTTTTCTCCAGGGATTGGTTAAATTTATTAAGGATATTTTTATTGCTACCAGAGGACAGATAAAATGGAGTTGAGCCCTATAGCGATTACCATTATTCTGTTTGTGAGCATGTTTGTCCTGCTAACGACGGGGCTGCCCATAGCCTTTGTCTTAGGTGGCATTGGTACCCTGAGCTGTATCCTCTTGTGGGGTCCCTCTGCTATTTATATGGTGGCAGCGAAAGCCTTTGGGGCCACCATGGACATGATGCTTTTAAGCATCCCTCTATTTGTCTTGCTGGCGTCTATTCTGCAGGAGTCAGGAATGGCTGGAGCCCTCTACAATACAATACACAAGTGGATGGGTGGTTTAAACGGAGGTCTGGCAGCAGGCACTGTTCTTATTGCGGCTGTGTTTGCCGCCATGAGCGGGCTAGCCGGTACCGCTACTGTTAGTTTAGGGCTTATTGCCCTGCCTGCAATGCTCAAACGCAACTATGATAAAAGAATGGTGACCGGCGCTATCCAGGCGGGTGGCGCTCTGGGAGTTCTTATTCCCCCCAGCATAGAAATGATAGTTTTTTGCCTCTTTGCCAAGCTATCAATAGGACGAATGTTTATGGGAGGGGTTTTCCCCGGTCTGCTTCTTGCCTCTTTCTTTGTCACCTACATACTGGTAAGGTGTGCCCTGAATCCTTCTCTGGGTCCGGGCTTGCCAGCGGAGGAGAGGGTTGGTTGGAAGGAAAAATTTGCTTCTCTAAGAGCGGTAGTGCTTCCTATGCTGGTGGTTGTTGCTGTGTTAGGCTCAATCTACCTGGGGATAGCTACCGCTACCGAGTCAGCAGCTGTTGGTGCCTTAGGTGCTCTGGTCTCAGCAGCTGTTTATCGCCATCTTAGCTGGGCGATGCTCAAAAAAGCAGGCTTCACCAGTCTGCGGCTTACCCTTATGACCATATGGATTCTCTTTGGGGCTTATGCCTTCACGGCTACCTATACAGCTTTAGGAGCAACCGAGGTCGTAGAGCAAGCCTTATTATTGATGCCGGGAGGACGGTGGGGAATCCTCATTGGTATGCAACTAACCTTTTTTGTATTGGGCTGCATCCTTGACCCGTTCGGCATCATTATGATTACGGCTCCTATTTATCTCCCGATAGTTACAGCGTTAGGTTTTGACCCCATATGGTATGGAGTCCTATATGTTATGAACATGGAAATGGGTTATCTCACCCCTCCTTATGGCATTTGTCTCTTCTACATGAAAGCTATCGTTCCACCAAGTATAACTATGGTGGATATCTACCGTTCCGTTATTCCTTTCGTAGGGCTTCAGGCACTTGGGTTGATTATTGTGGCTATTTTCCCCCAGATTGCATTGTGGTTGCCTTCACGCATGATGCCAACTCGCTAAAAATAGGGCAAGTGGCATCCTGCAAAAGGAGTAGATAAGCAGCTTGCTTATGTGCAAACTCATTGGTGGTGGAGTGCTGGTGACATAGGTTTGGTTACCTGGTATAATGAGACGGGGTAAGGTGTGAGCCAGCAAGTTGTCGTTTTCCTTGAGTAATTTTGGCGGAATGGAAGCGATGTGAAGTGAAGTATGAAGAAACCTACCCCAGTGTATTGTTAGACAGTGGACAGCTTGGTCCTTTTCCTACACATCGTCTCAAGCGTATCGATAAGCCCACGACTCTGATTACCAGCAGTGTTCAGAGGATTGACCGCAGGGAAGACGTGCTTGCGAGGGCAAGACGTGGTGAGCTTGGAGCTTCCGCACAGAGGGAGGAGTTGCGTGATGGAGTAAAGCACCCTTTGTCTGCAGGACAAATAGATGTTTTGCTCCAGCTCTCAGCAATCAAAGATAACGAAGTGGCTGCTTGCAAAGCACCGATTTCCGAAGACCCGAAGATTTTGAGCCGTCACATTAAACGCTTAGGGTACTTCTTAAAGGCCGACATAGTGGGGATTTGCCGGATCCCCGAGTCTGCTGTGTACAGTCACGATCGGCAGGGAAATCCGATCGATATCAATTACCGATATGCCATCGTTATCGTAATGAGTAAAGAATACGAGACTGTGAACGCTTCTGAAGGCCATGATTGGATAGGCGGCCCAATTAGCTTTCAGGCTTATATACGGGCCGCTTCTGTCGTTCACGTAATGGCTGATTATATTAGACGTTTAGGCTATGATGCTTCGCCACAGCATGTGTCGGGTGAGGCTGAGGAGCGATATCAAGTTCTCATCCCACCGCTCCTTCTCTGGGCAGGTATAGGAGAGGTCAGCCGGGCGGGGATTATACTGAGTCCCTTTCTGGGATTGAACTTCAAAGCAGCCGCTGTTCTTACTAACATGCCACTGGAACCAGACAAACCAATCGATTTCGGGCTTCAAGATTTTTGCGAACACTGTAAGATATGTGCCGTAGCGTGCCCAAGCAAAGCAATCCCGATGGGAAGTAAGGTAATGTATAACGGCTACGAAACCTGGAAGCTTGATGAAAAGCGCTGCGGAATGTTTTGGCTCCTTAACCAGAAAGGACAAGGGTGCAATATGTGTGTGAAGGTTTGTCCGTGGACCAGACCCTACGCTTGGCCACATAACTTAGTCCGCTGGGCAGTTGAACGTCATAGCCTAGCCAAGAGGCTCGCTATAAAAGCTGACTATATCCTTGGTCGTGGAAAGGCAGATAAAAAGGAGAAATGGTGGTTCGATTTGGAGGACGTGGATGGAGTTCTGAGAATACCGCTCCAGGATGATGATTGAAGATGACCTTGTAGAACCAGGAAAAAGCACTTCTGCCTGGCTATGGCACCAATTAAGAAAAGAGAAACAAGGAGGCAAATTAATTATGACTGAAAGGCAAAATTAGGCGTTTTCCAGGGGTGGTTAATGGTTTGATACTTTGCCTCTCCGTTAGAGGAGTGGCTCACCCCAAGACAAAGAGGGCATCTAAGGCCTATCAGGATAACCCGGTAACATCTCATGCCAGACACCTCACATGCCCAAGCGACAAACTTTTTTCGAGTAACAATAAAGCCCATAGTGGGGCGCGCCACCAGTTATCGGCGGCGGTCACCTGCTCGGTAGTGTGGTCGTTATCTAAAGCGGAATTGTTACCACTGAAATTGTTATTGTTGATGCCAACTGGCTAATATTATCACTGAAGGACTGCTTTCGCTGAAGCTGGGGGAGAAGCTTGGAGGGGTAAGTAAATTAATGGACCACATAAAGGAGAAAGAGTGATAGAAATTTGTGTAAATGAGAATCTATGTACCGGGTGCAGTATCTGTATAGAGTTTTGCCCCAAAAAGGTTTTGTCTCGCTCAACCCAACGAAGTCCCAGAGGGGTCTATCCAGCACAGGCACAGCATTTAGAGGCTTGCACTCTCTGCAGGATGTGCGAATTATACTGCCCAGATTTTGCTATAACTGTGGGAGGAGAGAAAAATGAATAGGCGAATTCTTTCAGGCACTCATCTCTTTCAGGGTGATGAGGCCTGTGCTGAGGGAGCTCTAGCTGCCGGATGCAATTTATTTGCCGGGTATCCCATCACCCCGGCTACTGAAATCTCAGAGAGGCTATCCTGGAGGTTATTTGATGTTGGTGGAATTTTTGTCCAGGGTGCTGACGAGCTTGATTCGTTAACCATTGTCATTGGTGCTACCTGTGCCGGGGCTAAAACTATGACGGCTACCTCAGGCAATGGAATATGCCTGATGCAGGAATGTATCGGTTTTGCAGCTATAACGGAAACTCCATGTGTAATTGTAGACGTACAAAGAGCCGGTCCCGGAACCGGAATAGCTACCAAGACCATGCAGGGAGATGTCTATCAGGTAAGGTATGGCAGTAATGCTGATTACGCAATAATAGCCCTTGCCCCAGAATCTCCTCAGGAGATGTTTGACCTTACTGTGGAAGCCTTTAACCTCTCGGAGATTTATAGAGTACCTACCTTTATCCTGTCAGATGAGGTAGTGGGTCATATGAGAGAGAAAGTAGTCATTCCCGAAAAGGTAAAAATTGTAGAAAGAAAAAGGCCAAAAGTCCCCCCCCAGGACTTTATTCCCTATAAAGCAGAAAGTGATACTGATGTCCCGCCTATGCCTGCCTTTGGCGAAGGGTATAGAATGCCAGTATCTGGCCTTACTCATACAGAGGCCGGTACTCCCTCTGCGGATTATGCCGTCCAGAATGCAATGGTTACCCGATTGTGGAATAAAGTGGAGAAAAAAGTGGAGCAGCTGACCAAGGTTGAGTCGGCATATCTGGAGGATGCCAAGGTAGTGGTTTTAGCTTACGGCTCGGTAGCTAGACCAGTGAAAAGTGCCGTCCTGCAGGCTAGGAAAGATGGACTTAAAGTAGGCTATCTTAGACTGATAACCCTCTGGCCCTTCCCCGACAGAGTCATTAAAGATGTTGTGATGAAACAGCCTAAAGCCTTAATCTTTCCCGAAATGAATATGGGAAAAATGATAAGGGAGGTGGAGAGAGCTGCTGGTGGAAAAACAGAAATTATCCCCTTTTCCAAGCCAGGAGTTGAACTTCATAAGCCGGGAGAAATATATAGCTTGATAAGGAGGGCAATTTAATTGGAAAAACATCCAGTTCGAGAATATTTCAGGGCAGACCGTGCTGAAGTCCCTCATCTCTGGTGTTCAGGTTGTGGCATACCTCAGGTGTGGCATTATACCCTCAAAGCAATTGAGGAGCTAAAATTAGATATAGATAAAGTTTTATGGGTGGGTGGAAGCGGTTGTACCGGAAGAATGTGCACTTACTGGAAAGGAGATTATCTCCATACCCTTCACGGCAGACCCTTAGGATTTGCCACCGGTGCCAAACTGGCCAATCCTGAACTGACTGTAATCTGCCATATGGGAGATGGTGAGACTTCGGCTATTGGCGGGAACCACCTTATTCAAACCGCAAGGCGAAACGTCGACCTGGTAGCTATAGTAATCAATAACCTTAATTATGGGATGACCGGTGGACAATTCTCACCTACTACTCCTCACGGTGCTTTCACAATGACCTCTCAATTGGGAAACATTGAATATCCCTTTGACTTGTGCAAGCTGGTTGCTACCTGTGGGGCTACCTATGTAGCCAGGTGGACTACTTTTCATGCTAGACCTGTGATTAGATCTATCAAAAAGGGTATCCAAAAAAAAGGGTTCGCTTTTATAGAAATCATCTCTCAGTGTCCTACCCAGTATGGGAGGAGAAACAAAATTGGAGATGGCGTGCAGATGATGAAGTGGCTTAAAGAAAACTCAGTACCAAAAAAGAGCGCGGAAAAATTGTCTGAGGCAGAGCTAAAGGATAAATTTATTATTGGCGAATTCGTGGATATAGAAAAGGCTGAGTATGGGGCTTCCTTAAGGGATATCATCAAAAAGAGGAGGGGATAAAATGTCTAGAACTGAGGTGATTTTCAGTGGATTGGGGGGGCAGGGAATAGTGCTTTCAGGAACTATTTTAGCCAGAGCCGTATTACACGATGGAAAAGAGGTGGTTCAGACTCAGTCTTACGGTCCTGAGGCAAGGGGAGGTGCTTGCCGTGCTGAAGTAATTATCTCCGACGATGCCATATATTACCCCTTTGTAGAAGAAGCTGATATTTTAATAGCTATGTCTCAGGAAGCTTTAGATAAATATATTAATAAGATAAAAGCGGGGGGCAGGCTAATTGTAGATTCAACTATTAGCCGGATTCCCCAAAAAAACGGGATTAAGCTGAATAAAGTTGCGGCTACCAGTATAGCCTCGGAGAAATTGGGTAAGCTAATTGTGGCTAATATTGTAATGCTGGGAGCTCTCACCAGTTTGACCGGCATAGTCAGCAGAGAGGCTATGGAAAAAGCAGTTAGGGAGAGCATCCCTGGTCGTGGGGCAGAGGAGGTTAACTTAAAAGCGTTAGAAGAAGGTTACCTTCATTCTTAAAAGAGTAAGTAGAGAAAAATGAGACTATATGAATTTGAAGCTAAGAATATTCTCGCTGCTCATGGGGCTTCCATTCCTCAGGGTAGAATTATTACTACACCGGGAGAGGCAAGGAAAGCAGCTGAAGAGCTCGGTGGGCCGGTAGTCCTTAAAGCGCAGGTGCTGACTACCGGAAGAGGTAAGGTGGGAGGGGTAAAGTTTGTTTCCAGTCCCGAACAAGCTGAAATTACTAGCTCTCAGATGCTCAAGACTAAGATAAAGGATTACCCTGTAAAGAAGATCCTAGTTGAAGAGAAGTTAGACATAGAGCAAGAGTTATATGTAGGGGCTGCTTATGATGAGGTGGAAAAGAAGAGAATAATGCTTTGCAGCAACATAGGTGGGGTGGATATAAATGAGGTCTCCCAAAAACATCCGGAGAAGATTTTCAAGACATTGATTGACCCTTTTATAGGGTTTCAACCTTACCAGGCTAAGGAGCTATCCTGCGCATTAGCAGTATCCCCTAAGGTTTCCAGGGCAATCCAATTGATACTGCTTAAGGTATGGGAAATATTTGTCCAATTTGATGCCACCCTAACCGAGATAAACCCTATAGGATTGACAAAAGACGGTAAGCTAATTGTTTGTGATGCTCACCTGGAAATAGAAGACGATGCTCTATTCAGACAGAAAGGGAGACTGAAAGAGTTCGCCATTAAAGAGAGAGCAGATGAAGCCCGTCCGCCCACTGAGTTTGAGGCAAAAGCTGCTGAAATTGATAAGGCTGATTATCGTGGGGTTGCTGGGAGAGTAATGGAATTTGATGGTAACCTTGGTTTATTAATTGGAGCGGGTGGAGGTAGTCTGACTACTTTTGATGCGGTACTTAACCACGGAGGGAAACCAGCTAACTACTGCGAAGTTGGCGGGAATCCTCCAACAAGAAAGATATACAGTTTGGCTAAATTGATTTTAACTAAACCTGGTGTTAATGGACTGGCAGTAATCACTAATGTCTTTAGCAACTCCAGAGTAGATTTTTTAGCCAGAGGGGTAATAAAAGCTATGGTCGACCTGGGCATAGAGCCCGAGAAGTATCCTATTTTATTCAGGTCCGCCGGTGCCTTTGAAGAGGATGGCTATGCTATTCTGCGGAAGTATGGTGTGAAATATTACGGCCGAGAGACTCCTCTGGATGAAGCAGCTAGATTGGCAGTTGAAATGATGAAGAACAGGGAGTAAGGATGGCGATACTAATTGATGAAGAAACTAAAGTGATAATTCAGGGTATTACGGGGAGGGAAGCCGTAACCTTTACCCGGAGCATGTTGGATTATGGAACAAAAGTAGTTGCTGGCGTAACTCCGGGTAAGGAAGGACAGGAAGTATATGGTGTGCCGGTATATGATTGCGTAAAAACTGCTTTGAAAAACCATCCGGCAAATGCCTGCATTGTCTCTGTCCCGCCGAGATTTGCTAAGGATGCTACTTTTGAGGCTATAGATGCCGGGGTTAAATTAATAAATGTATTTACGGAAAGAATACCCAGAGCTGATGTTGTTGACATGGTAGCTTTTGCTAAACAAAGAGATTCTAGAATTATTGGGCCTAACTCCCTGGGCATGATTTCTCCAGGGATAGTGAAACTGGGCCCCATCGGGGGGGCAAGGGATGAATGTGATAAAGTTTTTGTTTCCGGGGATGTGGCTGTCCTCTCCCGAAGTGGAGGAATGCTTGTGGAAACTTGCAATCTGCTATCTTCAAATGGGATTGGTCAGAGCATTGCCATAAATATTGGTGGCGACCCCATAATCGGTTCTACCTTTCATGAGCTTCTGCCCTTGTTAGAAAGAGATTCCCGAACCAAGGTGATAGTGCTTTTCTGTGAGCCGGGAACGGTTCAGGAAGAAACGGCTGCCAAATTTGTCAGCAAGACTCATTATAGCAAGCCTATTGTCGCTTTTATCGACGGGAAGTTTGTTGATAGTATGCCAGGAATGAGATTTGGGCATGCTGCGGTAATTGTTCATGGGGAGGCGGGTTCTACTAAGGCAAAGGCTCAGATAATGAGAGAAGCCGGAATAAGAGTTGTAGACTACCACTCACAAATTTTAACCGAAGTAAGAAGAATTTTACAAGGCGTTTCTTGAGGAACCATATATAATGGGGATGTTTATCCAGTTAAATATTGATAAGAATAAGTGTCTGTTCTCTTCAGGTACGTGCACAGAATGTATCCATGTCTGCCCTGTGGACATCTTTCAGTCTAAAGAGGGACAAATAGTAGTTGATGATGAAGACGAATGCACCCTCTGTTACATCTGTGAGCAAAAATGCCCGGCTCATGCCGTAAAAGTTTTGAAGCTGTATTAGATTCTCTTGTGAGGATGGCAAAGCAAGGGAACTATCTGCTGCACAACCAGATAAAAAGAGAGACTTATGTCGTCGAAAATACCTAAGGAAGAGCTTCTAGCAAAGAAACCGGTAGAGGATGTCTTAGGGATGTAGTAGAGTAGGCACTCTGCAGAACACAGAGGGTGAGACTTTATGCCTGATAAGAAAACTATTCGTGTACAAATCTATCGCAGCCCCTCCCATGATGTGGAAGATGACGCCAGGGGAGGAAAGTATAAGGAATATGAAATTCCTTATGAGGACAGAATGACTATCCTCAGGGTACTGGATTGCATTTTCCAGTATTATGATAGGTCTCTTGCTTATTACAAATCCTGCCGGATAGGCAAATGCACGGGCTGCCTTGTATCGGTTGACGGCAAAAACAAGCTGGCCTGCTGCACATTAGTTGAAGATGGAATGAGGCTCGGCCCAGCTGAAGGGTTTAAAATAATCAGGGACCTGGTTGTTGCCGACTCCCATACCAAGTGAGGAGGAGAGAAAGGTGTTAGCAGAGCCAAAGGTTATAGAGACAGATGTTCTGGTTATAGGTAGTGGTGGGGCCGGTTCGAGAGCAGCCATCGAAGTAGCTAGAAACGGATTAGCAGTGCTTATAACTACAAAAGGTGTTTCAGGCAAATCTGGTGATACACCGTCAGCAGATATGGATATAAATGTCCCGAGCCGGGATGCAAAGGAGATATTTGGCCTAGATGGTGATATTATGGACACCCCTGACAGTTTTGCTCAGGATATATTCCAGGCAGGCAAGTATATGAACAATGAAGAGGTTGTCCTCACCTTATGCACTAATGCCAGCAAGTATGTCAAAGAACTTATCGACTGGGGCATGGACATCACCGGGCTTACTCAGGGTCCTGGGCATAAATTTCCCAGGGGGATTGCCTCTACGGGGCGTTCCATGATGAGCGCACTGAAGAGGGGGATGAGACAATGTAAGATAGACTTGGCTGAGTACACTATGGTTACCAATCTCCTTACGAGGAATGGTAGAGTAGTAGGTGCGGTAGGCATAAATATACGTAGTGGTGACCTCCTGGTGATCAGGGCTAAGGCAGTGATTCTGGCAACAGGAGGTGCAATGAGGCTATACCCGCTGGTTACGGCTGCTGAAGAGCTCACCGGGGATGGAATGTTCATAGCCTATCAAGCAGGTGCTGAGCTTGTAGATATGGAGTTCCCCATGTTTCTGCCAGCATGCGTTTACTGGCCTGAAAGCATGAAAGGCGTAATCTTCCCCTATGTCTTCAGCACAGTAGTGGGAGGCTGGTGGTTGAATCGATTTGGCGAGAGATTTATTGAAAAGTGGGATCCGACCAGGATGGAGAGAGATACCACTCGGGATATTGCTGCAATCGCCCAGTCAATGGAAATCAGCAGAAAAAGAGGTGGGCAGCATGGGGGCATATTTGTCTCCTTCAAACATATCCCTGACGAGATCATGGAATACAGTGCCAGGGTTTGTCCCTGGTGGCCTAACTTTATTTATGGGCAGTTTAATCTGCTTGAATTTGATATGGATCCTAGAAAAGTGGCCTATGAGGCTGGCCCAGCGGCTCACTACTGGAATGGAGGCGTTAAGGTTAACGGAAAAGGTGAGACCAGCGTACCCGGGCTTTATGCCGCCGGCGAAGTTCAAGGTGGTACTCAAGGTGCCAACCGCTTGGCTGGAAATGGCGTAGCCGAGTGCCTTGTGTTTGGAGCTTTAGCCGGAAGCAGTGCTGCCGCTTATGTTAAAGATGCGCCTGAGCCAGATATTGATGGTGCTCAGGTAGATATGTACTGCGAGCAGATTTGCAGACCGCTCTCTCAGAAGACAGGATCTGACGTTTTTGAATTCCGCAAAAGGATACAGGATACAGCTTCTGACTATATAGGACCTATCAGGGACAAGCATGGCTTGGTAAGCTGTATTGGGGAAATCGAGAAACTTAATGATGAGGCAGTGCACCAGACCATAAAAAATAAAGGCAAAGTCTTCAATAGCGAGTGGGTTTTAGCCTTGGAGAATGAAGTAATGCTGCGAATCTTAGAAATAGTTACCCGCGCCTCTTTGCTGAGGAAGGAAAGCCGCGGAGCTCTATATCGCACAGACTATCCAGACACTGATAATAAAGACTGGCTTAAAAACATAATCATTACAAATAGGAACGGACAGGTCAGCCTGGAAACAAAGCCCGTCGTAACTAGTAGGCTGCAACTTCCCAAGCCAGAAAAGGTTCCATATCTTGGAAGTTCAAAAAGAAGGTTTACCTAAACCTTCAACTATCTGGGCCTATTTCTTCTTTCCCGCCAACCGTTTCTTAATGGTACCGAGATACTGCATTATCAGCGCTGCCCCCATCTGTGATGTCAGATTCTGAACATCAAGTGATGGTGCCACCTCCATCACATCAAATCCCCGTGAGAGTGGGTGCTGACCAATCAACCAGACTGCTTCTAACCCTTCGTAAGAGGTAAGTCCACCCGGACTAGGAGCGCAGGTTCCTGGAGCAGCTGCCAAGTCAAGGCCGTCAATATCAAAACTGAAGAAAAAGGCTTGGGTACCATTAGTGGCAATATCTAAGGCTTGAGCCACTACATCAGCAATTCCTCGCTGGTGTATTTCGCGAGCAGTGATGACAGTAACTCCTTTATCATGACAATAGTCCCTGGCGGCCTTAGAATTGTGCCATCCATTGATTCCCAGCTCGACCAGGTTTTTTCCGAGCAGGGGGTGTTCAGGTTCTTCCATCAAACGGCGAAAAGGTGTCCCGTTGCTAAGTTCCCCGTGTAGCGCCTTCCGCACATCCATATGTGCATCTATCATTATAACCCCGATATTACCCTGGACACTGTTAATCAGCGCTTTAACGTTGGCATATGTGAGCCCGTGGTCGCCGCCAATCACGATAGGAATAACCCCACTCTTGTTAATAGCAGAAAGAACCGTCTCAATTCGTCTGTGGGTTTCAGGCACTTCCGTATAAACTACGTCAATATTGCCGAAATCAACTATCTGAAGATTTGAGGAGATGTCTATATCTAGACCAGGCTCGTAGCTATCATAAAACGCAAGAGCATCGCGCACGCTCTCCGGTCCCTCCTTGCTACCTCTCCTTTGCAGGCATGAAGTATCAAAAGGAATACCTACTAAGCCGACATCCGGGTTCTCTATATCCCTCCAATCCTTGATAAGGTCGATTACTCCAATGTCACCTGGGTCAGGAACAAGCTTAGCTCTTTTACCACTTGGCACAAGCAACTTTTCGGCTTCTTCTGGAAGTCTCATTTATAATGCCTCCTCTTAATAAACTTAACAGGTAGGTGCTCCCCAGCACTAGGATACTATTCGCATCTCCCCCTGGTAAATAAGGAATTTTAGTCCCCTCCTTTTTATTGGAACCAGCCTGCTTTTTCCATTGCCGCTGCCGTAACTTTGTTGCTTGGGCCATCCCCTCTGGCTACAGAAATACCTACATTCGGCCCCACCACCTCAGCTATCTGGGCAATATTTTTGTAGGTAAATCCTGCGCAGAGGAGAATTGAATGGATGCCCTCCTCTTTGACCAGGCTTTGACATATTTCTACTGCTTGACCTTGATTCCGAACTGTCCTCACAAAGAGTTTGTACTTGGGCGTTTCAATCTCACACCTGTGCTTCTCCAGCTCTGCGTCAGGGCAACGGATAAGTGCGACCTCTTTAAATGCCATATCTAAACACCTCCTATTAAAATTTTTATGTGTACCTGTCTAAGCCTTTTACTGAATGGAGATACTTAGCAATGAGTTTCTTCAACCAGCTGCTTGTCTTGTAGTTCTTGAGTTCATTAACTATCCAGTCAATTACCGCCTGCTCTCTGCTCTTTCCCCCAAAGAATTTACCGAACTATTTTGTTTCCTGTCATTTAATAACCGTCAATCTGGTTCGGGAAGTAATCTTCCGCTTTCCCCTCTCGATAGATATCCAGCGTGGTGCAGTGCAGGATACCGCCAAAGGGGACCACCTTGTCATAAGGAATCGGGAGCACCTCAAAGCCGAGCTTATCCAGCTGCTCACAGCTCGCCGTCTCGTGCGCTTCCACACAGACCGTCTTGGGGTCGATGGAGAAGGCGTTTACTGTAATCCCGTAGCATGTAGCATTAAACAGTGTCCCCCCTGCCAAGTCTAGCTTTTCATGATACACGTGGACTGGGCCTGCTGCTGGAATCAGCTCCCAGTCGTTTTTCTTGAATAAATCCAAAAACTCCGGAGTGCGTGGCGGCCAATCCGTATTATATAGCACCAGCCCTGGCCGCAGCGCCATTAAGTCTGCATCGATGTGCCACGGATGAAAGTTGTCTCGCTTACTGAGGTCCTCAGGGGTGTGGAACTCTATAAGGTGAACCCGGATGCCGAACTCAGCAAACATCCGCTTCAACCAGTCCATGCCACTCTTGTTGGTCACGGATGAGCACTGGTGGAAGATGTCTCTGCCGCAACGCAGGGCATCGGCAGCATCCCATAGCAGCTCCTTCTCGGTCAACTGGAACTCCCAATTGTACAACCGCTGCTTCTTCTCTTCATCTGTCCAGACATTGTTGAAGTAGTAGTAATAGTTCTTAACGTAGGACTCGTCCGTCAGCCGCGGCTTGGGAGCGGTAAACCAAACAAGCTCAGGGTCTTCTTTGAAGTACTGCTCAAAGAGCGGCCTCAGGTTCAGATATTCATACCACCGCGAGCGGCGGCTGGCTGCAGCTTCAATGAGGTATTTACCATGACACAGAAACACGTCCCGCACGTTGTTGACACCATAGCAGTTCAACTGTGTCCAATCCGGCGTCAAAACCGGTTTATTAAACATACAGGGATGAATCACTGCCCGGTCCACCTTCACTCCCCGTTTCTCAAGCACTGACACGAAATAATCCATCTGCTCGTTGGCGGCATCCACCATCTCCTGTGGAAAGGGTCCGTATGACCCCAGTGGGTAGCCGCCTTCCGGCAGGTCATACTGCCAGGCTGGCTCCGGAGCAGTGATATTCGTACCCTCTGGCCTTCCTACAATCACATGCTTCAACGGGTCCCACTCGTTCCAGGAGTTTACTACTTTTGGCACTTCAATGTTCTCCTTTATTTATTAGAGCTGGGCTTTAGGGGGCTAAAGCCCCTAGCTCGACACCTGATTTCAGCCTATCTCTTAACCACCTAAGCACTGAGTACTAATACTCCACCATCTATAGTGCTAATACTCCACCATCTATAGTGCTAATACTCCACCATCTATAAAGATTGTCTGCCCGGTTATATAGTCTGAGGCAGGTGAAGCAAGGTATACAGCTAGGAGTCCAATCTCGTGTAAATTCCCCGTTCTACCTAGAGGTATTTGAGCCAGCATCTTTGCCCGTAATTCAGGGTTTTCGTGCCATATTGCAGAGAGTTGGGTATGGAATTCCCCCGGCCCAATAGCATTAACGTTGATATTAAAAGGAGCCCATTCCACAGCCAGACAACGGGTAAACATGCTCACCCCTGACTTGCTAACATTGTATGAGATGATATCGGCATTCCCTTTCTCAACATTGTTTGAGCTAGTACTAATAATTTTGCCCTTCTTTTGCTTGATCATGTGTGGACCTACGGCACGGCAGCAGAGGAAGACACTTTTTAAATTGATATCAATAACTCTTTGCCATTCCTCTTCAGTTAATCTGGTGCCATCTGGACTTACCAGAGGCTTGCGGAAGATGGTACCCGCATTGTTGAATAGGAGGTCAATCCTCTTGAAGTGAGAGATAACCTCCTCCACCATCTTGTCAACCTGGTCTGCTTTAGTTACATCAGTCTGGATAGCCAGACTTTGTCTTCCTAAGGCTTTGACCTCACGGCATGTTTCCTCACCACCTTCTTTATTCAGGTCCGCTACTACTATATCTGCCCCTGCCTCAGCAAGAGCAAGCGTGATAGCCTTACCGATACCCTGCCCACCACCAGTGACAATAGCTAGTTTTCCTTTCAGACTGAACTCATCAAAAATCATTTAAATCCCTCCTTTGTTTATTATGTTTATTATGCCTTCTTTTTCAGGTAAGATTATGCGCCTTCCCAAAGTCCGATAATATTTTGCCCAGGTTCAGCGTTCCGATTTCCTGAAACTCATAATAGACCCTGGAAAGTGCAACCACTCACACTTCCCCATTATATAACATCCTTTAAATTGATTCTCTAGTGCTTCTGGCAAAATGGCACTTTACCCCTCATCAGCTTCGATTCCGAGCTGCCTGAAGGTCTCCTTTATCTTATCCTCATAGTCCTGCTCAGTAATTTCTTGTTACTAGCTGTAAGTTATATCTCCAAGTTTTCAAACTTACTTTGCAATAGATTAATGACATCCATAATCTTGGCTACTTTCCCCCTTGGAACCTGAAACCTAAGCTCTACTCTATTTCTTAATCTCGCTTTAATGCCAGGCTTTTCCCACTCGATTTCCTTTTCACCAATCCCGGGTAGAGTACCAGGCTCTGTGGGTGGATATGTGTTACTACTGGCACATGTTCTGTTTTCTTTTGTTCATAGCACAGTGCTCGTCTCCTTCGGCGATGAACCCTATAGCCGTACATTGGGACAGTATCGTCTCACCTTGAATCTCAAATCCACACGGAATTTCGAACCTCAGCGATCGAGAAGTCACACAGCAGCAGGTTGCACCGACACCCGAGCAGCGGCTAACATGACAAAAGGCTCTTTCATAATTCTGACTAGTCTAAGACACAATGCTTCTATTGACAAAGCATACACTCTCTACACGGAGTAACAGTTATGCCTGGATGTTCAGCAAATTCAATGGGGTCAAAAAGTAAACCTCTCCACCCTTTCTGAATGGCATCCAGGACTAGCTCTCTAACTTTCTTCTGTATAAACTCAATTAGGTCAGCATCCCCAACGAATCTAACTACACTAGGATTTGTCCAACATTTCCATTCGTCCTTAGATATGTTTCTGTCCTAACCAAACTGCACTTATTATATCACTATACCAGCGATAATGGAATGATGACCGATAATGAAAGCACAAACGATTTATCATTGGAGATGCGTTCCTCTATAATTAAACAATTCATCGGAATGTTGCCTACAAACATCTCAAGAATGCTCCACGCCACTTGGTTCTGCACTAGAACCAATCAAGCTGACAGGGTATAATAGACTAACATGGGTTGCCTGGGACTAATCCTGCCGATTCTGATAGCACTACCAATAGTTTTTCTCCTTATTTTCCTCAACATCATTACTATATCCTTTGGTAAACTTGGCTTATCACCGGAGTCAGCAATAGCTCTTCTTCTGGCAGTGCTTATCGGGAGCCTGATAAACATACCGGTGTCTCGCCGCCGTATAGCCTATGAGCATCCCCGCCCCTTCTACTCCCGCTTCCTCTTCTATCTACCACCAGCGGTAACCCGTCAGGTTATAGCGGTAAATGTGGGTGGCGCTATAATCCCTGTTGGATTCGCTTTATATTTGCTGCCCCGAGCCCCGATGGTACCCACCCTAATTGCTATCGCTGTCGTCGTAATAGCCACCAGGTTACTGGCAAGACCGGTGGCTGGGGTGGGCATAGTCATGCCTGCCTGGATTGCACCTCTTATTTCAGCAGGGTTAGCCTTTCTTCTCGCCAAGGATAATCCGGCACCGGTAGCCTATATCTCAGGGGTACTAGGCACTCTAATCGGTGCCGATTTACTTAACTGGCCCAGGTTTAAGAAACTGGGCGCTCAGCTTATAAGTATCGGGGGAGCCGGGGTCTTTGACGGCATATTCTTATCAGGAATAATTGCCGCCCTGATTACTTAGCACTATTTTTGCCGGGGCCTACCCAGCCGGCGACGCTGGAGGTAAGCGGCAAAGACTACCAGAGCTGCCCCAAGCATGATGCTGACTACCACCTTAACCAGCTGCAGTATATCCATACTCAGAAAAAAGGCATAGGTAAAAACGCCGGCTACACAGGCGAGGGCATAAGCAACCGTATGAGCCTTGAACGGTCTGGACCTTACCGCTCGGTAAACAATCCAGCCGATAAACGCCAGAGAAGCAATTACAGCTACCGCTATCAGCATCTAGCTCACCATCCTAAACTTTCAAAATATTTGCCCATGAAAGCGAACATCCCCACCGCTAAGAGCAGGGAACCCATTTTCCCTATGTCGGACAGGTACTTTACATACTCTGCCGCCAGATAGCCAACACCAGACAGGCAGAGCAAAATCCCAAAACCGAATAGTATATATTCTAATTTCATATTCGTCTCAAATCTCCGAAATCAACTTACCCGGACAGGTGGTTTGGGCAAGGTTAACGGATTTACATGTAAGATTACCTTTCGCTCTATCGCTTCTCTGGTAATAATTACTGAAAACTGGTAAGACTGCTCTGAAAGAATATCACCTGGCTTGAGTTCGGTAGTATCTATTATCCATTCTACTTGACCCTTATCAAAAGGAGCAATTGCTATCGGTTGTGAGGCCAAATTAAGCACCCTTTCCTGCATCCGCCACACTGACACTTCCACATTACCTGAATATCGAGAAAACTGGCGATTATCCACTTCATAGCGGAAAAATACCCTTTCCCCCTGGTTAACCCCGGTTGACCAAACCCAGTCTTCACGCTGCCAGAAGTCAGGCTCTATTGTTTCTTCTCGCTCCCCGGCAGTTATATAGAGGGCATCATAGACCCCTAGATAACCATCACCGATAAATATGGCTATAATGCCGATAAAGCAAGCCAAGGCAAGATATAAGAACAAATTTCTGCGCCTGGTTGCCATCTATTACCCTCCCGAAAATACCCTGGGGAAATACTCAAAAACCAGGTAAATAACCCTCTTACAGTTTATTATAACACCAGTAAAAAATACCGGCAAAATAATTGAGATAAATATATTAAAGTCGTAAATTCCAGTAATGGTCAAAATTGCTAACACACTGGGGATTTCAAACATAAGTAAGACTTTCGGCGCTCTTTTAGAAAGAATCACTGCCACCAGGGCAAGACCTACCCACGTCAAACCCACCACCCCGGGAACAACTATACCAGACAGGGAAAAATAAGCGATAATGCAAAGAACGAAAAGGGTATCTGTTTCTACATCATATTTCCCCAGCTTGCTTTCCCGGTTCTTAAGATACCGCCTGGCTACCTTGCCATCAAATATATCGGTCGCTGCTCCAACCAGAGCTAAAATAACCACGGTTAAGTAAGCATCCTTCCCGATAAAGCTCAAGGAGAGAATTACCAGACCAATAACACCCCGACTTAAAGTCAACAAATCAGCCAGTCTTTCCTTAAAGGAAGAGAGGGGGGCTGCCTTTGTCTCTAAATCAGATTTCTTGCTCTCAGCCACGATAAATCATTTTACCATACTGATTACCTATTACCAAGCGGTAGGAAATCTCCGTCTTAATTGAGGGTGCGCTTGCATATTTGGTCTCTACTTAATAAAATAGTGAGAAATCCTAGCTGAAAAGGTATAGAGATAAAATGGAAAACGAAAATAAGTTTGATGTCATCGTAGTCGGGGCCGGACCATCGGGAACAACGGCAGCTTATGTTCTGGCTAAAGCCGGGCTGGAGGTTGCCCTGTTAGAGCGAGGAGCTTATCCTGGAACCAAAAATATCTTCGGAGGTGTCCTCTTTACTACTGTTCTAAACCGGATTATACCCAACTTCTGGGAGGAAGCTCCGGTAGAACGTCATATGAAAGGCATACAGATTTCCCTTCTCTCAGAGAACAACGGCGTTTCCATTGGAGTGCAAAGCGAAGACCATAACAAACCGCCGTATAATAATAGCTTTACGGTATCCCGGGCTAAGTTCGACCAGTGGTATGCCAGCAAGGCAGAAGAAGCCGGCGCCTTCCTCCTCACCAATACGGTAGTTGATGACCTGCTATGGGACGGAAATAAAGTAGTCGGGGTAAAAGCTCGGGGAGAGGAAGGCGAGCTTTATGCCGATGTGGTCATAGTTGCCGAGGGGACAAACTCTCTGTTAACGCAAAAAGCGGGGCTGAGAGGTAAGTATGTCCCCAGACAGGTATCCCTGGGAATGAAAGAGATTATTGAGCTGCCCCGCGAGGTTATTGAGGAGCGTTTCCAGCTTAGTGGTAACGAGGGGGTAGAGCTAAAGTATTTAGCCGGTGATGCTACTAAAGGCATCTGGGGAGGAGGGAATATCTACACCAACCTGGAAAGCCTGTCGGTAGTGCTGTGGCTGGCGGTGAAACCCCTCACCGAACAAAGGGTAAAGGTAACCGAGCTGATGGAGCGATTTAAAGAGCACCCCATGGTCAGGAATTATATTAGAGGGGGAAAGACCATAGAATACCAGGCACACCTGGCTCCCGATGGCGGCTATGACTTTACTCCCAGGTATTATACCAATGGTCTATTAGTGGTGGGTGATGCCGCCCGCTTCCTCAACGCCTCCTTACACTATGAGGGTACAAACTTTGCCATGGCTTCTGGTGAGGCGGCAGCGGAGGCGGTAATAGAGGCTAAACGACGGGGTGATTTTTCTGAGAAGAGCCTATCTCATTATCAGAAGCTGCTTAATAAGAGCTTCGTCATGAAAGACCTGAAACGATACCGCAAAATGAACCGCTTTGCCGAGGATAATCCCGAATTCTTTGACGCTTACTTTAAAACGATAACCCAGATGGCAGTGGACTACTTTACCATCAACGAGCTACCCAAGAGACGACAGGAATGGAAGATGCTGAAGAAAGCCTGGCTGGCATTAAACTACTTTAACGCACATGAATTGTCCAAATTACATCATCAGAATAAACTGTCACGGGCATTCAACCGTGCGTTCCCCCTGGTTAGGTTTCTCTGGCAATGTTTGAAAGGAGCGTGGGCATTCCTATGAATATTGACGATAAGCTAGCCCTGAATCTGTTTCATGTAGATAGTATCCCTCACATTGAGGTAAATTCAGAAATCTGCCGCCAGTGTCCTCATTGGCTGTGCACCTATACCTGTCCAGTAGAAAATTACAAAGTAGAAAATGATAATGTGGTCTTCAACTGGGAAGGCTGTCTTGAGTGCGGAACCTGCAACATTGTTTGCGACCAGGGAGCAGTAACCTGGAACTATCCCAGAGGAGGGTTTGGTATCTCTTACCGGTTTGGTTAGGGAGGGAGAAGGGAAACAGAGTGAATCAAGTACTCCGCTCATTTCTTGGTCTGGGACTAGCCACCAAGGAAAGCTATTCCTTAATTGATAGGCTATCAGGCTTCCTCGCCTTGGTTCCCCCCATCTTTTTATTGCTGACCCCGTTAAATGCGGCTAGTGCTGTGGTTTTAAGCATTCGAGCCTATCCACCCTGGGACAAGTGTGTCCTTGGCTTTGTGGCGGTTGCCTTTGCTGGCTGGGGAATTATTGCCCTTAATAATTACATAGACCGCGACCGGGACAAGGTAATCTGGCCGGAACGCTCCATTCCCAGTGGGCGGATTAAAGCAAGTAATGCCCTGGTCTCGGCTATATTTCTTTTTATCTGTTCTCTTTTATTTTCGTGGTTTTTCTTTAATCCGGTGAACTTCTTTATCCTGCTTCTGGCGATTATTTTAGGCTCTCTTTACTCCGCTTACCTTCGTGACCGGGTGGGGTATTTATCACTGCCACCCATTGTGGGCCTGGTCTATCTGGGGGGCTGGGCAGCTTTCTCACCGGAAACGCTATTTACCAGTCCGCTTCCCTGGTATCTGTATTTCCTCGGGCTCGTCTGGCAGGCGGCTCATATTATGGTCTATTACCCTTTGCACATCACCTACGGGGTTAACGGCAAACCAGTTATGAAACTGCCTGCTTTCTTCTTTATGCCGTCACTGAAGTTTGCCGTAGGTATCGGTATGGGCTTCCTTGTCCTGACCATCCTGTTAAGTAGTCTGCTGCCTCTGTTAGCGCCACTCAGTAATCTCTATCTTATCCTGGTGCTAGTCACCGGTATTTATGCCCTGTATCACGGAATAAGATTTCTCAAGAATGCTTCAAACAAAGAAAAGGGAATTAAAGCCTTCGCATCACTAACAATATTCAGGTTGACCATCTCGGTAGCAATACTTCTTGACATCCTTATCTACTACCAAATTTAACAAACCAAGCGCAGGCGATATGGAGATTGTTTATTAAAAGCTCACCACCTTGTTCCCCCTCTCCTTGAGAAAGAGAGGGGGAGATAAATGAAAGAGGGACTAACGCCCCTCTTAGACACCCTGATTAAATGAACCCCTATCATCAGAGGGAGAAGAGACTTTTGAGAGGGGGCAAAGCCTATAGTGAAATCCTAAATTCCAAGCGCGAAATTCTAAACAAATTCAAAGCGCTAATTACTAAAACCCAAGAAACCAAATCCTTAGGCTTTGAATCTAGGATTTAGAAATTAGAATTTATTGGAGAGGATGAGGTTTTAACAAATAGTCTAAAGGAGTAACATTGGCTTTAGGATAATGACAGTAGAAAAGATTCCCTGGCCGATAACCAGATTTTACAACAGCTTTGTTTGTAAGTATCTGGAGAACTTCTACAATCAAATTGCCGAGGAAATGAGCCAAAATGATATTGGCGGCACTATCCTCGATGTGGGAACCGGCCCGGGGCGACTACCGATTAAGATCGCCCAGTTGATGCCAACGGTTACTATTATTGGCATGGATGTTTCCCGGGATATGATAAGAATTGCCCGAAAGAATGCCGAGCGAGCTAGCGTAAACAGAGCTAGATTTGTTGTTGGCAGTGCTTACCGAACCGGGCTTAGAGACTCCAGCTTTGATTTAGTAGTTAGTACTGGCTTAATTCATCATCTGAAAAAACCAGCCGAGGCGTTTAACGAGCTTTATAGAGTTCTGAAACCCCAAGGAAAAGCCTGGATGTATGATGGCCGCCGGGACGCATCAAGGGAGGAGATGCGAACAACGATTGGCGATTTGAAAGGGAGTGGCTTGACTCCGCCTTTGTGGATAGCAGAGCGGGTCTGGCCATATATGCATGTCGGCTATAAAACGAAGGAATACACCCACGGTATAGTGGCTGAGGCTCTTAAACAAAGCCAGTTCAAGGATTATAAGGCAGTCATTGAGGGTGGCTGTATAAAGATTGTAATGAGAAAAGGCTGAAAATCAGTCTTAGAGGTTAACTTATGGTTGAGGTTGATGAACTTTGCTTTTCCTATCAAATGGGTTCTCCGATATTTGTTGATTTTAACTGGAGTATTGCTCAAGGGGAAAGGTGGTCGGTAATCGGACCCTCTGGCTGTGGTAAAACTACACTCCTGTACCTGCTAGCCGCCTTGCTCCTGCCGGCATCGGGCAAAATAAACATTGACGGCAGTCCGTTAACCAAACCCCGCCTCGCCACCGGTCTTATTCTGCAGGAATACGGGCTTCTCCCCTGGGCCAGCGCCTTTGACAATGTGTCCTTAGGACTAAAGGTTCGCCAGCTAGATAAAAAGAGAATAGTCCGGATTACCCAAAAATGGCTGTCCCAGCTAGGTATTAAGGCAGTATCCAACCACTACCCGTCAGAGCTCAGTGGTGGACAGCGGCAACGAGTAGCCATCGCCCGCACACTGGCACTCAAGCCGGACCTGCTGCTTATGGATGAACCATTCGCTTCTTTAGATGCCCTGACCAGAGAAGATTTGCAGAATTTAATCATCAAGCTGTGGGAAACTATGTCGCTGACAATGGTACTGGTAACTCATAATATTGAGGAGGCAGTATTTCTGGGCAAAAGGATTCTGGTGCTGCAACACCCTCCTAACACGAAAACCATTGTTGTGGAAAACACCGGTTCAGGATACTCCGAATATCGGAAGACCTCAGATTTTACCCAAAGATGCAAGGAGGTAAGAGAGCTGGTGGAGAGGAGCATTTCCCCGTGAGCAAACTGCAAATCACTATCATCGGGCACTCCACCACCCTGATTGACTTTGATGGTAGGAGAATTCTGACCGATCCGTGGTTCAACGACCCCATTCACCTTCTCTGCCGACATAAATATCCCTTAGGAATACCCCTGGACAAACTACCTCCCATAGACCTGATTGTTGTTTCACACCGTCATAAAGACCACTTTGACATTAGGGCAATAGAGCAAATTGACCGCTCGGTGACAGTAATTATGCCCGGTGGTGAAACCAGACAGGTCGAACAGCTGGGATTTCACCGTGTGGAAGGGCTTAACTTCTGGGAAAGCAGAGAGGTAGCCGGGATAAGAGTTACCGCCCTCCCTGCAGTCCATCCCGTCCGGGAAAACTGCTACCTTCTGGAAAAAGGCGGGAAAAGCGTTTTCTTCGGAGGTGATACTCAGGTTTTCCCGGGGATGACCGAAATTGGGAACCGCTTTGACATCACAGTTGCCCTGCTACCCATCAGCGGGATGATATTCTTTCAGGGTCGCTCCGGGTTAATAGGGAAGATATGCATGAGCCCTTCCCATGCTGCTGAAGCAGCACTGAGACTGAAGGCGAGAGTGGTTATCCCCATTCATTATCACATCGCTTGCTCCATCCCGTTTTACCAGCGATTTATTACCCCGGGCACACCCCAGAAATTTATGGAGCAGATGAGAGAAAAGGCACCCCAGGTTCAGGCTGTGGTTCTGGATACCGGGGAGGTCTGGGAAGGCTAGCTTTAGGAGGATAGGCGATGAGCATTAAATCAATAGTAGCGAGCCTCCTTGCCCTTTTTGTCGTCTGGGCAGCAGTGGCACTGGCGGTGAATTCGCCGCTACTGCCCACGCCATGGGCAGTAATATACACCTTTATTCTTGACCTGCCCCACGAGCTTGGCTGGCATATCGCCGTGAGCGGGTGGCGTATACTAGCCAGTATGTTACTGGCTACCGCCATCGGTGCCCCCCTGGGACTGGTACTGGGACAAAATAGAAAATGGGACAGGTTCACTTTTCCCTTAATCTACACCACCTATCCCATCCCCAAGGTCGCCCTGTTACCCATCATTATCCTGTTTCTGGGCATTGGGGATATCAGTAAAATATTTCTCATCACCCTTATCCTGTTCTTTCAAGTCCTGGTGATAGTGCGCGATGCCTCCAGCAATATACCTTCGGAGCTTATCCTTTCCCTGCGTTCCCTGGGAGCAAACCGACTGCAGCTCCTCAGATATGTATATCTTCCTTCCTGCCTGCCAGCTACTCTTACCTCCCTGCGAGTTAATGTTGCCATTGCTATTGCTGTGCTCTACCTGGCAGAATCATTTGCCACTGCCTCGGGATTGGGTTACTATGTAATGAATGCCTGGCAGCAACTGGCCTATACCAAAATGTATGCTGCCATCCTGGCTATGAGCCTTATTGGCGCCGTGGCATTTATTGCCCTTGCTCTTATCGAGAGAAAGCTGTGCCGCTGGACGCAGGTGGGGAAATAGAGATTGTTTACCAACCCCCCACCCTTTATCCCTCTCCCCTTATGAAGGGGAGAGGGAAGAGAATTATGATATGAACATCTTCTTATCATGGCTTTGCCCCTTTTAATCCCTTTACTAAATAACCTCAAAATAGAAGCAGGAATGGGAATATGGTTATAATAGTAACTAAAGGAGGTAAGTAGTGTTTAAAAGGCTAATTCTATCTTTACTCTTGGTAATCATACTTGTATTAGTCGGGTGTACTACTGGAGCAACCGAGAAGAGCAGCTTAAAGATTGGTTCGCTGCCCCGAATTTTTGATATGATTGCCTATGCTGCCCAGCAGGAAGGGTTATTTAAAGAGCAGGGGATAGATGTGGAGATAGTCTCTTTTCGCAGTACTCTGGAGATGAATTCGGCTCTGCTTGCCGGGGAGTTAGACGGAATTATTGGTGATGTTTTTCTGGTGGTAAATCTCAACCTAGAGGGAGAAACAGCAAAACTGGTCGGTTGTTCCGTTATGCCACGAATGTTTGAAATTGTTGCCTCACCTGAAAGCGATATTACCTGCCCCGCAGACTTACGGGGCAAAGAAATAGCCACTGGCGCTGGTACCATAATGGACTACGCCCTTGACCGATTGCTCCTGGCGGAAGGACTAAACCCTGATGATATAGTCAAGGTGAATGTCCCTAATATGCCCCTTCGTGTGGAGATGGTAAATCAGGGCAAGGTGCCGGCAGCAATACTTACCCCACCCCTTTCTGACTTAATTGTTCTCAACGGGGGTAAGGTGATAATTGACGATTTGGAGGAGCCTTTTGCCGGTCCGGGATTAACCTTCTCCCTAAAGGCACTGAAACACAAATCTAATGCCATCGGTAAGTTTATCCAAGCCTGGCAGCAAGCAGTAGAGATGATAAACGCCAATCCGGGAAAATATCAGGGGCTTCTTAATAAGGTAGCCTTCGTTCCCGAGTCAGTGAGTTTGGATGTGCCCGCCTTCCCCAAGCTAGTATTACCTCCAGAAGCACAGGTAGCAACAGTGGTTAACTGGTTTATGGATAATGGGCTGATGGACAAGCCCGCAGCTTATGAGGAAGTGGTGGATACAAGCTATCTTACCAAATAACGAGATAGAGTTTTTGTGATGGGCAAGAGGATACCTTTACCCCAAGAACCCATAGCCAGTATGGATGATGTCATCCAGTATGACCGGGGTGCCAAGTGCTATATCCTGCCCGAATATAAATACTTCGTCTGGAAGATTCTGAGGAAGGGGATAAGGGAAGGTAAAGTACTGGATGTGGGCACCGGGTCTGGCTTACTGGCTATCGAGCTAGCCAAGACAAAAGGCTGCCACTTTGATATTACTGCTGTTGATATATCGGAGAATATGATAAAGAGAGCGGTAGACAACGCCAGGCAGGCGGGTGTTGAGGATAAGGTACGGTTCCTGGTATCTACGGCAGCGGCTCTCCCCTTCCCCGACAATTCCTTTGATCTGGTGATGAGCTATGCCTCACTCCATCACTGGCTTGAGCCGGTAACTGTATTCAACGAGGTAGAAAGAGTGGTTAAAAAAAGCGGGAGCTTCATTATCAGAGACAACAAGAGGGTTTATCAAAATCCCTTCTGGAAAGCTGTTATCTGGTTCATATCCCGGTTTATGAACAAGCGCCACCGGGAAAACTGGCCCAAGGCTATTTTAGCCAGCTATACTATCCCCGAAGTAAAAGAAATGCTCAAGAGGTCGCAACTGAGAAACTGCCGGGTAACCAGCGACTTCGTGTATATTATTGACCTGTGTATTGAATCTAAATAGAGACTACACGGACACCTGTTACAGGAATGGATTGACCGCATAACCTACCAAGTCAATAATTCCATGGACAGTAGCCCCGGTTTGCCAGTATATCATCGTGTTTGGTAGTTGAGCCTTACAGATGGCGCAGGGAGCCGCCAGGATTAAAGCCCCGGTATTATAAACCTGAGCTGCTTTTGGCTTGGAGAACATCATCCGGTGATACATAAACTCATCCATCAGCAGACCAGAGGCACCACCACAGCAGAAGTTTCTATCACCACGAGGCCAGCAATCTCTGAAATCCTCACAGACTGCCCGTAGAATCTGACGGGGTTGGTCAATGTAACCACAGGCTCTCGCCATATTGCACGGGTCTTGAATGGTTACCGGTAACGGATTCTGCGATTTGTCAACCTTTATCCTACCGTCCCTCAGATAGTCCAATATCTCATCTTCCAAATGCGTAACCGGATAATTTAGCGGCTTGCTCAGCTGAGAAGAGAACATCTTCCACGTTCGCCAGCCATGCCCGCATTCACCGGCAACTACCCGCTTAACCTTAAGCCGGGCCGCCTCATTGAACAGTCTATTATTGTGTTCCTTCATCACGCCATAGTCAAAGAATAGCCCAAAGTTGGCTGCTTCCAGAATCTTACTGCTCAAAGTCCAGCTTGTGCCGGCAGCGTAGAACATTTTGGCGGCACCCTTGATACTATCAAAGGTAACGAAGAACTCCGATGACGAGGGATTGAGCAGTACCTCAGCCCCTTCCTGGTCAATGGGGATGGGTATATCCTTGCCGGTCTCCTCCTTCATTTCCTCTTTAAGGAAGCGGCAGGTATCAGCATACGCCGCCGGGGGAATATTTATGTTATTGCCCACATGGTGCATACCCCTAGCCACTGATACGATAAAATCGGGAACCAACCCCAGCTTGGTCAGGATTTGCCGGGCTTGGATGGTTATCTCACAGGTGTCTATCCCGAATGGACAGAAGGTAGCACAGCGCCGGCATTCATTACACTGGTAGAAATACTTATACCACAGGTCAATGGTTTCCTGGGTAATGTCCTCACCGCCAGCAAACCCGCCAAAGAGCCTTCCGGCACGGGTAAAGTACCTCTTGTAAATCTTACGTAGCAGGTCGACCCTGCCCACCGGGGCATTGTTGGGGTCAGCAGTACCAAGATAGGTATGGCAGGCCTCAACACAGGCACCGCACTTGGTGCATATATCCACCGACAGCATCAGCGACCTGAAATCATCCCTCATGTCACCAAGCAACTCCAGAGCCTTCTCCGGTCGTTTCTCAGGCTCCATGGGCTCCGGGATTCCGATATAGGCTAAATCCTTAGCCCTGGCGAGGTAAGGTCGGTCTACAGATTTCCTAATCATACCTTCAATCGCTTTGCGCTGCACCTCTATTTCATCAAAGGTAAGCAAGTGATGCTTTTCCCGCTCCTCATCACTGTCTATGATAGGCGTCCCCCGTCGGTCATACTCTGCCTTCTCCGGCGGGATGGTCATCTCCATAATTTTCTTATCTAATCTCTGCCGTTCCTTGAAAGCCTCGCTCTTCCGCTCACTCTCAGGCAAAGAATTCGCCTCAATCTCAATTAATTTATTTAAACCTTCCTGTAATTTCATCATCTTACGCAACGTCCTCCCGCAATTAGCTCTGTCTCTTTTTGAGTCATTGTCCACCGATTACTAATCTGCCCTATGGGGTGAAATAGTTTACTGAAGGGAAAATACATAAACAAGGAGAAGCCGGTAAACAGATGGACGGGGAAAATCCAACTCACGGTGACTACATAGGGTTGGAAGGTAACCAACCCTAGCCCCCATTTCATCACCTCACCCATATCGAGCTCGGTGAAGAAGCTCATATAGGTACCGCCGATAACATGAGCCAGAACCAAGCCTATAGCGATATAATCAGTAGCTATGCTTAGTCGTCTAACATCCCTGGTCACTATGCGCTTGATAAGTAAGAACAGCAAAGCAGCAATCAGGGGGAAGGCAAAGCAAGCAAAAACATAAATGAAGGTTTTAGCCCCGGGTATAGTGTAGGGTGTCCATAGGTCAATCCCGGCATCAATCACCCCGAAGAAGTGAGTGCCCAGCAACGCTATCAGGGCGCTCACGTGCATGGCGAAAGCCCCGATCCAGAGCCACTTATCATTCCTGAAAAGGCTGATAAATAGCAATACCTCAGCAGCTATCTTGCCGGTCACACCCTTCCAGGTTGTTTTCGCCGGGGCTAGGTTTATCCGCAGTGGCACCGGCGTCTGCAACCAATACCATAGTCGGTAAACAGTGCCGACTCCGAAAACAATAACAGCTATGTAAAACAGGACAATTTCAATAAAGAATAACAGACCATACATTAGAAAAAGAAACGCCTCCACTTGAAATTCTTACTATTCTATGCATCTACTCTGACCAAGTCAAGCCTTGCTACTGGTTAGTCTCGCCCTTGATGGAGATTTCGGGCGGTGTTATAATGATTACTGTTATATGTCTCAAAACCACCTAAATTAATTCCGGAAAAGGAGGAACAGAGGTGTCAGAAGACAAAACACCAAAACTGGACGAGCTGGAAAAAGGTCCGTGGCCTAGCTTTGTGACAGAGATTAAAAGAGCCGGCAAGAAAAAGGCTAGTGCCAATGACCTTCTAAAGCAACTGGAACTTTCCTACACTGATGGGGTAACCCACTGGAAGCATGGTGGGGTGGTTGGGGTAAGAGGCTATGGATGTGGAACTATCGGTAGATACTCCGATTCACCTGATAAGTTCCCCAATGTAGCTGCTTTCCATACCTTCAGGGTGAATCATCCTAGTGGCTGGTTCTACACCACCAAGGCATTAAGACAGATCTGTGACATCTGGGAAAAGTACGGGAGCGGACTTACCAATTTTCACGGTTCAACGGGTGATATCATACTTTTGGGAGCACCTACCGAGAACCTGCAACCTTGCTTTGATGCCCTGAGCGGTGAGGCAGGGTTTGATTTAGGAGGAGCAGCATCGGACCTGAGGACACCAAGTTGTTGTGTAGGGGCAGCGAGGTGTGAATTTGCCTGCATAGATACCACTGATTTATGTAATGACCTGACCCAGACCTTTCAGGACTATATACACCGACCCCACTGGGGATACAAATTTAAGATTAAGATTTCAGGGTGCCCTAATGATTGCATCGCCTCTATAGGCAGGTCTGATATGCCTATAATCGGGACGTGGCGGGACGCACTCAGGATAGACCAGGATGCCGTCAGGGAATATGTCGACAGCGGCCTTGATATTGTCAGCGAAGTCGTTAGCCAATGCCCCACTGAAGCACTGGAGTGGGATGCGAAAGGGAAAAAGCTTAACCTGAAGCCAGAAGAATGTGTCAGGTGCATGTACTGTCTCAGCAGGATGCCCAAGGCAATAAGACCAGGGCTGGATAAAGGGGCTACTATTATGATTGGCGGCAAAGCTCCGTTAGTCAGAGGTCCTCGTCTCGGCTGGGTGCTGGTTCCCTTTATGAAGATGGAACCACCCTATACTGAACTGAAAGACCTGCTTGAGAAGATATGGGACTGGTGGGATGAGAATGGCAAGACGCGAGAAAGAGTTAGCGAGCTTATTGAACGATTAGGGATACAAGAGTTTCTCAAGGCTATGGACCTGCCACCCTTACCTGAGATGGTAGCTGAACCTAGAACTAATGCTTTCATTTTCTAGTCACAAGGAAAGTAAACTAGAAGGAGTAGAAAATTGGCAACTGATATAGGACCTCCAGATTATAGGACAATGCTTCCCGAGATAATAAAGAAGAATTACGGTCAGTGGAAGTATCACGAGATACTGAAGCCCGGATTCTTAAAACATGTGGCTGAAAACGGGGATGCAGTCTACACTATCAGGGCTGGTTCACCCCGATTACTGAGTGTTGATAAGGTGCGCGATATCTGCGACGTGGCTGACAAATACTGCGATGGACATCTCAGATTCACCAGTCGGCATAATGTCGAGTTTCTGCTTGCCGATGAGAGCAAATTGGAAGCTCTGGCTAAAGAAATAAACGAAAAACTGGGATTTCCAATAGGCGGCACTGGAACATGCTTAAGCAATATTGTTCATACGCAGGGGTGGATACACTGCCATACTCCAGCCACCGATGCCTCTGGAATTGTCAAGGCGCTGATGGATGAGCTATATGACTATTTCGTATCAGAGAAACTCCCGGCTAAAATGAGGATTTCCCTGGCTTGCTGCGGCAATATGTGTGCCGCTATTCACTGTTCGGATATATCCGTTGTCGGGGTACACACCGCTCCACCAACGAAGATAGATGACAAGAACTTCTCAACCTGGTGCGAGGTTCCAACCACATTAGCTAGTTGTCCTACCGGCGCTATCAGGCGATATCCCGAAGCAAAAAGTGTTAGGATTGATGAAGAGAAGTGTATGTATTGCGGCAACTGCTATACTGTATGTCCCGCCCTGCCCATAGCTAGCAAAGAAACCGATGGTATTGCCATCTTCGTCGGCGGGAAAGTATCTAGCAATAGAACTTCCCCCAAGCTCTCGAAGTTAGCTATTCCCTTCATTCCCAACAACCCACCGAGGTGGCCCGAGGTTGTCAGCGCGGTTAAGAATATCGTTGAGGTCTATGCCAAGAATGCCCGGAAGGGCGAAAGGATGGGTGACTGGATTGAGAGGATAACCTGGCCAACCTTCTTCAAACTAACTGGTATCCCGTTTACCATGAAACACATTGATAACTTCACCGGCGCCTTAACAACCTACAATAGATCAGCGCATATTAAGTTTTAAGAGAAGGGGTGGTATAAATGAGTGAGATAACCAGTGATGAGCTTAAGCAAAAAATATTGAAATACTTGGACACAGTGACCAGGGTAAAGGTACGAGCGGTTCACACTGCTATTGGTGAGGACAAAAAACTAGTTGATAAAGCCATGGGCAAATTAGCTAGTGAAGGCAAGGTTGAGTACCTTTACCTGGAAACGTCGTATGTAAAACTTGCCGGGAAAGAAATACCAGGTGCTGAGCGGAAGGCCATATAGTCAATCAGAGGCTCACTCTAGCGAGCGGCTGCCTCGGGTTGTTATTTCTGCTTGCCAAGGTCATCTGGGAAAAACAACGGTCAGTATAGGGTTATGTGCTGCTTATGTTGAACGCGGTCTGGTAGTACAACCCTTTAAGAAAGGTCCCGATTACATCGACCCTTCCTGGCTTACGGCGGCAGCCAATAGAGACTGCCGTAATCTAGATGCCTACCAGATGCCCGAAGAAGCTATCTTGCTTTCCTTTCAACGCGCCTCTCTGGGGGCAGACCTAGCTCTTATTGAAGGTGTGATGGGACTGTATGACAGCTTTTCCCCCGATGGCTGGGGCAGCACCGCCTGGATGGCTCGCCTGCTGGGAGCGCCAGTTATCCTGCTGGTTAATGCCAGACGGATGACGCGTAGCGTAGCAGCGATGATAACCGGCTATCAGCGTTTTGAACCGGATACCAATATCGCCGGGGTGATACTGAATAATGTTTTAACCGAGGGGCATAAGCAGAGGTTGCTGACAGCTATAGCTCAATATTGTGATGTGCCTGTGCTGGGATGTATACCTCCAGATGATAACCTTAGTCTTGCCGAGCAGCATCTGGGTCTGAGACCCCACCGACACCGGCACTCCGAGGAGACAACCGCTCTTATTGAGCGTATCCGTGATAGGATTAAAGCCTGTCTGGACATAGATGGCATTCTGGCTATCGCCAATAAAGGCGAAACGCAGCGGATACCGGTTGCCGGTGAGCCAGAGAGAAAAGCACCGCTGGTTAAAATAGGAGTATTACGCGACCGGGTTTTCAATTTCTATTACCCGGAAAACCTGGAGGCATTATGCCAGGCGGGTGCCGAACTAATCTTCATTAACTCTCTACAAGACCAAAGGTTACCTGACATTGATGGACTCTATATGGGCGGTGGCTTCCCCGAGCTATTCATTGAAGGGCTGGAGGCTAATGTCAACCTCCGCCAGGATATCGCTCAGGCGGCTAAGAATGGTTTACCCATATATGCTGAATGCGCCGGCCTTATGTACCTCTGCCAGAGCATCTATTGGCGTGACCGGCGATACGAAATGGTAGGAGCGATTCCTCGCCAGGTAGAGATATGCCAGCGTCCCCAGGGACATGGCTATGTAGAGGTAGAAGTGGTGAATGAGAACCCGTTATTCCCCGTAGGATTGAAACTGCACGGTCATGAATACCATCATTCCAGACTGGATAACCTAGACGGTCTTACCTTTGCTTACAAGATGCGGCGGGGTCGGGGAGCAGGTAGGCAATCAGATGCTATTGTATATAATAATGTCTTTGCTGCCTACACCCACCTGCACGCTCTAGGTATACCACAATGGGCTGAGGCTTTTGTGTCCTTAGCATCACGAGAAAAAAGCCTTAGCCCTGCTTTGTGACGATTAGTTTTGAGGAGGTGAATTTAATGGCAAAAGCTGTACTCGGGGGCATAGAGGTTGATATTGATGAGGATGGCTACATCCAGGAGCCGGATAAATGGAATGAAAAAATGGCTGAGGATTTAGCCAAGACCGAGGAATGCCCTCCCATGAGTGAGGACGCCTGGAAAGTAGTAAACTACCTCAGAGATTACTACCTTAAGTTTGAAATTGCCCCGCCAATCCGTATGCTGGTTAAGAGCACTGGATTTAACCTGAAGACAATTTACGAAATGTTCCCTGGTGGGCCAGCCAAATCAGCATGTAAGGTAGCCGGACTGCCCAAGCCTACCGGCTGTCTCTAAAATACATACCCACTATATTATGGGCAAACTAATCTGGCTAATACCAGAGCATTAGAGCCCGATTAAAGAGGAAAGACGTTATTGGCGGAACAAAAGGGCAAAGTGTTTCTGCTGGGTGGGGAGGGTTGTGGTTATGGTGATAGCAACCTCAGCTTCCAGATTCTGGTTGATTTGCTGGAGGCTCTGGTTGACCGCAAGGAGAGACCGACGGCTATTATCTGCTGGAATACAGCAGTGAGGATAGTAGCTGAAGGCTCTCCGTTACTATCACGGTTGAAGCGTCTCGAAGAAAAAGGGATAAACATTCTGGCGGGACGGTCATGCCTGGTTGACCTGGAACTTGAGGATAAGGTGGCAGTGGGTAAGGTGGCAAACATGAATGACATCCTGGACCTTATTCTGCATAATGATGTCGTCAGTTTATGAGCCAATTATGACGGAGGAATTCCAAAGTGATATCAGTCTCGAAATTATTGTGTGGTGTCATTGAACCGGGTGATGCTCTCCGTTACGGCTTAAAGACCGCTAGTACACTAAAAACTACCCGCCCCAACAAAGATACCCCCAGACCCATTGTCGTTTGGAACTGCACCAGACAATGCAATCTTAACTGTCTCCATTGCTATAGTAATGCCAGGAGCCAGGGTTCTGCGGGAACCCTGAGCACAAGCGAAGGCAAGGGGCTGATACGTGACCTAGCTGAATTTGGTGTCCCGGTGCTATTACTTTCAGGAGGTGAACCCTTACTCAGGGAGGATATTTTTGAACTGGCAAGTTTCGCCAGAAAGCAGGGAACAAGCCCTGTTCTTTCCACCAACGGCACCCTTATTACCCAGGAAGTGGCTGAGAAGATACGCAATGTTGGTTTTGAGGAGGTGGGGATAAGTCTGGATGGCATTGGCGCCACTAATGACCATTTTCGAGGTAAAAAGGGCGCCTACCAGACAGCATTGGATGGCATCCGAAACTGCGTTGCCCTTGGGATGAGGACTTCTCTCAGACTAACCATTACTACTTTTAACTACCGGGAGATTCCGGCTATCTTTGACCTCGCTGAGCGAGAGGGTGTAGACCGCATCTGCTTCTATCACCTTGTCTATGCGGGGCGGGCGAGCAACCTTCATAATGGCGACCTGAGTCATTCTGCAACCAGGGCACTAGTAGACCTAATCTGTGAACGCACCTTGGACCTGTGCCGGCGGGGTAAGCCCAAGGAGGTTCTCACCGTAGCCAACCATACCGATGGTGTCTATATCTACCTCAAGTTAAAAGGACAAGACCCAGAACGCGCTGCTAAAGCGCTATCTCTACTTAGGAGAAATGGCGGAAATAATTGTGGCATCCGAATAGGAGCCATTGACGATTTAGGCAATGTCCATCCCGACCAATTCTGGTGGCGCCACTCCTTAGGTAATGTGCGTCAGCGCAAGTTCGGTGACATCTGGGCAGATTCCCCGGACCCATTGCTACATGAACTAAGGGAACGAAAAGAGCTGCTTAATGGTCGTTGTTCCCGCTGTCAGTATCTGGACATATGCAATGGTAATATGCGAGCTCGCGCTGAGGCAGCCTTCGGCGATGTCTGGGCAGATGACCCGGCTTGCTACCTAACCGATGCTGAGATTGGATTGTATAGTGAGAGCAAGTATGTTTAAGCGGAACTACTCAAATACCCCTGACTTGAGGCTTATAGCCTGGGAAATAACCCGAAGCTGTAACCTGTCTTGTGCCCACTGCCGGGCACCAGTGGATGGCTACACTGAGGATGAACTCACCACCGAGGAATGTCTCTCTCTTATTAACCAATTTGCCCAGGTCGGCCAGCCAATTCTTATCCTCAGCGGTGGTGAGCCGCTTCTACGTCATGACCTGTTTCACATTGCCGATTATGCTACCCAACGAGGGCTGCGAGTAGTCATCGGCACCAACGGGACGCTCATCACAGAGGACATCGCCGCCAGACTGAAGGAGGCTTCAATCCTGCGGGCAGCCATAAGCTTCGATTTTCCTATCCCTGAACTCCACGATAGATTTCGAGGTAAGGCAGGTGCTTTTGAAGCAGCCATGACAGGCATAACTAACGCCCAACAAGCAGGCATTGAAGTCCAGATCAACAGCACCATTACTAAGCTGAATGCCCCTTTTCTGGATGATTTGCTTGCTCTGGCGCTTAAAGTAGGAGCAGTAGCCTTCCATCCCTTTTTACTCGTGCCTACAGGGCGGGGTAAAGGGCTTAAGTCAGTGCAACTCTCTGCTAAAGAGCGTGAGCAAGTCCTGAACTGGTTCTATGAGAAGCAAACAGAGCTGAAGAACGAGCTTCTTTTTAAACCCACCTGCGCTCCCCAATACCAGCGGATAGTTCACCAGAGGCAAAAAGATACTGACAGCGAGAATAGCTTGTTTAACCCGCTGAGTTCCGTAACCAGGGGATGTATTGCTGGCACAGCTTATTGCTTCATATCTCACCAGGGCCGGGTCCAGGGATGCGGGTATTTAACACCGGAAGCTGGTAACATCCGAAAGGAGAGCTTCCCAAGAATTTGGGCTAATGCTCCCCTATTTCGCCAGCTCAGAGACTTATCCCACATCAATGGCAAGTGCGGTATCTGTGAGTACCAAGAGGTATGTGGTGGCTGTCGAGCTCGAGCCTATGAGGCTACCGGAGACTTTCTAGAGGCTGAGCCGGATTGTCTCTATCAACCAAAAAGGGAAGGTGCAAGTGTATCTGGACGATATTGACCGAAAACTGCTTAATCTGGTGCAGAGGGATTTCCCCCTACACCGAGAACCCTTCGCAACCCTGGGGGCTAAAACTGGAATTAGCAGTGACGCAGTGCTTCACCGTCTCCAGAGATTGAAGACCCACAGAATCGTTTATGAAATTAGTCCTGTCCTTGATGCTCGCCGGCTTGGCTACCAAGCCACCTTGGCAGCAATGATGGTTGCCCCGGAAAACGTGGAAAAGGCAGCAGCGGTCATAACTAGCCATAACGGAGTGAGCCATTGCCATGAACGAGAGCACCGTTTCAACCTCTGGTTTACTTTAGCCTTACCAGCCGAAAACGATATACAGAACGAATTGGCAAGGCTAAGTGACCTAGCGTATGCTGAGCACTTTTTATATTTGCCATCCCTAAAACTCTACAAAATAGGAACCTATTTTGATATGGTTGGAGATGGCTGGCTTACCCCGGTAAGTAGGAATAGTACCCTGCCCAAGAGAGACAAGCTATCCTCGCTTGACCGTACTGTAATCAATGAACTTCAGCAGGATTTGCCCCTGGTGGAAAAACCCTTTGAAGCAATGGCGGCAACAGTGGGACTGGACACAGACCAATTCCTGGGAGAGTGCCAATCCTTACAGGAACGTGGTGTGATGCGACGCCTTAGTGCTTCTATCAACCACATTAAAGCCGGTTTCGTAGCCAACGTCCTGTGCGGCTGGATGGTTCAACCTGACCTGATAGAGAGTGCCGGGAAAAAGATAGCTACTTTCAGAGAAGTGAGCCATTGCTTTGAGAGACAGACTAGCCCCTTATGGAAATACAATCTTTACACTGTTATCCACGGCCGCTCAAGGGAGGCTTGCCAGAATATTATCCAACAGATATGTGAAGAAACCGGTCTCAGTGAGCATGTCTCATTATTCAGTTGTAGAGAGTTTAAAAGAAACAGGATTAGATATTCCGTATGAAAAGACTTAACCCATCGGTTTATTATCCCATCCTCCTGAACATCTACCAAAAGAAGTGCGTAGTAGTTGGTGGCGGTGAGGTTGCCCGGCGCAAGGTAAGGGCACTTCTAGAACGGGGAGCCATTATTCAGGTAATCGCCCCTACTCTTTGCTCAGAGCTAAGCCAATTAGTTGAAAGCAAGGCAATCGATTTGCTCCAGAGAAACTTTGAGCCAGCAGACCTCAAGGACGCCCGTATCGTTATAGCCGCCACCGCTGAAGCTGAAACCAATAGAAGAGTCGCTATGGAAGCAAAGCGCCGGGGAATTCTGGTTAACGTGGTGGATGACCCGGAGCACTCCGACTTTATTGTTCCCTCCTGCATCCATCGTGGTGACTTAACCATCGCCATTTCTACCGCCGGCAAGAGCCCGGCTCTAGCCCGCAAAATCCGAACCAGGCTTGAGTCCGACTTCGGCAAGGAATATCTATCTCTGGTCAAACTGATTGGCGAGGTTCGCTCAGAACTGAAGCGACGGAGAGTCAAAGTCAATGCCACTATCTGGCAGGATGCGCTTGACTTAGACCAATTAATCGAAATGGTGCGTGCCGGTCAAATTGAGAAGGCAAAGACCACCTTGCTTAATAATCTGGAAAAACAGGTTAAGGGGAAGTAAGCAGTATGAAAGTTTGCCTGGTGGGTATCAACTACGGTAAAACACCGGTTGCTATTAGAGAAAAATTAACTATCAGTAACCCCCAGCTTCAGGATGCCCTTCATTTGCTTGGTAATCATGTATCCCAGGGGATTATTCTTTCTACCTGCAACCGGGTTGAAATTTATGCTGTGACCGATAAAGACCATTCTCCTGAGCTAGCACTCACTACCTTCCTTAAATCCTGGGCTAATCTACCTGACACCGATTTGCTACCATACACCTATACTTACCATGATGAAGCAGCCATCAAACACCTTTTCTGCGTTGCCTCGGGGCTCGACTCTATGCTCATCGGTGAGTATGAGATTCTGGGACAACTGAAACGTGCCCTCAAGCAAGCAGAGCAAGCCGGTTTGGTAGGTTTACCGTTTCGCAGACTCTTCCAACAAGCAATTGGTGTGGGACGACGGGTACGGGCGGAGACGAGAATCAGTAAAAACGCACTCTCGGTAAGCTCGGTAGCTGTAGAGCTAGCCACCACCGCTGTTGGCGATTTCTCACGTTGTAAAATCCTGGTGGTTGGTGCTGGAGAAGCAGGTAGTCTGGTAGCCAAGGCAGCCAAGGAAAGAGGCGGAAGACAGATAACAGTAGCCAGCCGTTCTCCAGAAAAGGCTTCAGCCCTGGCAGCAACACTTGGGGCTAAGTCTATCTCCCTGGAGGACCTAGCCAGTGTGCTGGGCACCATGGATATAGTTATCAGCGGTACTTCCGCTCCCCATCTGGTATTAAGGTTTCCGGTAGTAAAAGAGGTAATGAATACCCGCCCCAAGCGCCCCCTGGTAATTATTGATATCGCTGTGCCCCGGGATGCAGACCCCCGGGTGAAACAAATAGACAATGTATTCCTCTATGACATTAACGATTTTACCAATATTGTTGAGCTAAACCGCGAGCAGAGAAAGAGTGAAATGCAGAGAGCAATGGAGGTGGTAGAGGATGAAGCAGACCGATTTATCTCCCGCTGGCAAGCGTATGAGGTAAAACCTACCATTACCACTCTGGTAACCAAAGCCGAAAGCATACGCCAGGCTCAACTAAGCAAAACCCTTAAGAAGATGCCGGGACTATCCAACGAAGAACGAGCCAGCCTGGAAGCTATGACCAGGTCAATTGTACAGAAGATACTCCACGAACCGATACAGTGCCTGAAGAGAAACAGCCTTCAAAAACGGAACTATACCCAAGTGATTAACGAGCTTTTTCACTTGGACAAGGAGAAGCCAAACTGAGGAAACATATTATTATTATTGGTTCCCGAGGCAGTCAGCTCGCCTTGATTCAGGCGGAATCGGTGCTCACTCAACTCAAACAAGCTGCTCCTCACCTTGAGTTCAGTCTTATCAAAATAATAACCCAGGGCGACCACGATAAAAGTATCCCTCTGGAGATAACGCCAGAGCAAAGAATGTTTGTTAAGGAACTGGAAGAAGCCCTGCTTGATAATAGAATTAACATTGCTATTCACAGCCTCAAGGATATGACCACCAGACTTCCCCAGGGATTGTCACTGGCAGCAGTGGCCGAGCGGCTTGACCCCAGGGATGTTCTGGTATCAAGAGGTAAAAAACTTAGTGAGCTGGCACCGGGGTCAACCATCGGTACCGGAGGTCTGCGACGTGCTGCCCAGCTACTCGCCTACCGTCCTGACCTTAAAGTTATCGGAGTGAGGGGCAATGTTGACACCCGTCTGAAAAAGGTAACTAGCGGTAAACTTGACGGGATAATAATAGCTGCCGCCGCTATGATACGCCTCGGTGTGGAAAGCAGGATAACAGAGTATCTATCCCTAGAGTCTTTCTTGCCGGCGGTGGGACAGGGTGCGCTGGGCATAGAGATAAGGGACGAAAATTTAGAGATGGCAGAACTCGTGTCTACCGTTAACCATAAACCCACCTGGCAGTGTGCACTTGCTGAGCGTGCCTTCTTAAATGCTTTAGGGGTGGGCTGTCGGGCTCCAGTAGGTGCACTGGCAACCGTTAATGACAACACCTTGACCCTTCAAGGCATGGTAGCTACTATTAATGGCAGTAAGATTATCAGCACTACCGAGGAAGGTGATACACTAGCCCCAGAGCGGGTAGGGAATCAACTCGCCCAGAGAATGGTAGATATGGGAGCACTAAAACTTATCGCAGAGGTAGGCGTTCGGTGAAAAGGGGAAAGGTCTATCTAATCGGTGCCGGTCCCGGTGACCCCGGTTTGATTACTGTGAAGGGGCATGATTGCCTCAGGCAAGCCGACGTCATTATATATGACCGACTCATTGATAGTAGCCTGCTGGATACCGCCCGACCTGATGCCGAAAAAATATATGTGGGTAAGGCTCGCGGTTGCCATGCCAGAGAGCAGAAGGACATCAATCAACTGCTAATAGAAAAAGCTCAAAAGGGAAAGATTGTAGCCAGGCTAAAGGGGGGTGACCCCTTTGTCCTGGGGCGGGGAGGTGAAGAAGCGGAGGCACTGGCAGATAACCACGTCCCCTTTGAGATAGTACCAGGGGTATCATCGGTAACCGCTGTCCCCGCCTATGCCGGCATCCCGATAACCCATCGCCGAAGAGCCTCCTCTTTTGCTGTGGTTACTGGTCATGAAGACATCAGCAAAACCGAGCCAAGCATCTCCTGGGACAAGGTGTCCAATGCAACCGATACCCTGATTTGTTTGATGGGTATAGATAACCTGGAACAAATCGTCGAGCAACTGATAAAAAACGGAAGAGCACCTTCTACTCCAGTGGCGGTAATTCAGGAGGGCACCACTCCCCGGCAGCAGACACTGGTCGGCAACCTGAGAAACATTGTTGCCCGGGCTAAAGAGAATAATGTCAGACCACCGGCGGTGATAGTGGTGGGGGAGGTAGTCCCGCTTCGTGATAAATTACGCTGGTTTGAGAAGCGTCCTCTCTGGGGAAAGCATATCTTGGTTACCCGAGCCAGACATCAGGCTAAGGAATTGAGTCGGCTTCTCCAGGAACGAGGAGCAATACCGGTGGAAATGCCAGTGATAGCCATCAGTCCACCAACCAGCTGGGAGGAACTAGACCAAGCCATTCGCAACCTGAAAAGCTACCACTGGATAATCTTCACCAGTATTAATGCCGTAGAGGTATTCTTCCAACGATTATATGCCCTAAATCTGGATGCACGCTGGTTAGACAACATCAAGGTCGGGGTTATTGGTCCAGCCACCGCCACCGCCCTTGAGGAAAGGGGACTCCATCCCGATTACCTCCCGGAAACATATACCCACCAGGGCTTTCTCACCAAACTTAACCGCCAGGATATTGCCCGATGCCGGGTTCTCCTCCCTAGAGCTGACATAGCTGGTAAGGAATTAAGCGAGGGCTTAACCAAACTCGGTGCCGAGGTGCACCAAGTAACCGCCTACAAAACTACTGCCACGAATGAAAGGGAAACATCACCGGGAAAACAGATGCTGTTGAATGGAGAAATTGATGTGGTTACCTTTACCAGCGCCTCGACAGTAACCAATCTGTTGACTATACTGGGGCAGGAGAGAGAAAGCATAAATAAAGCTAAGATAGCTTGCATCGGTCCCAATACCGCCGCTACTCTTAACGAAAAAGGCCTGAAAACCGATATAATGGCTACAGAGCACACCATCCCCGGTCTGGTGGAAGCCATAGAACAATACTTCCTGACCGGCAGAAAGGAGGACAGATGAGCGGTTTTCCTCAGCTACGTCTGCGCCGTCTGCGTCGAACCGAAACGCTGCGGGCAATGGTTAGAGAGACCCAGCTTGATATCAACGACTTTATTTATCCCCTATTTGTTACTGAGGGCAGTCAGGTAAAGCAGGAAATAACCTCAATGCCTGGTGTTTATCACTACTCCACCGACCTGCTGTCCCAAGAAGTTGAGGAGATAGCCAAGCTGGGCATTCCAGCGGTAATGCTTTTCGGAATTCCGGAGAATAAGGATGAAATCGGCTCCTCAGCCTATGACCCTAAAGGTATTATCCAGCAAGCGGTACGAACCATCAAAAAGGCAACACCAGAACTGCTGGTAATAACCGATGTCTGTCTCTGCGAATATACCAGCCATGGTCACTGTGGTGTTGTCGTCAACGGTTACGTTGATAATGATAAGACTCTGGAGCTACTGGCTAAAACAGCCCTATCTCATGTTGAAGCCGGGGCTGATATGGTAGCTCCTTCAGACATGATGGACGGCAGGGTGAAGGCAATCCGGCAGGCACTGGACGGAAACGGATTTAACAACATCCCCATCCTGGCTTACGCTGCCAAATACGCCTCCGCCTTCTACGGTCCCTTCCGTGAAGCGGCTGGTTCGACACCTCAATTCGGTGACCGCCGCTCCTACCAGATGGACCCAGCCAACCGGCGGGAAGCCCTGCGGGAGATAGAACAGGATATTGCCGAAGGTGCAGATATGGTTATGGTGAAGCCAGCCCTAGCCTACCTGGATGTGATACGTAAGGTACGTGAAACCTTCAATTACCCATTAGTCGCCTATAATGTTAGCGGCGAATACGCTATGGTGAAAGCAGCGGTTCAACAGGGCTGGCTGGACGAGAAGAGAATAGTTCTGGAAATTCTGACTAGTATTAAGAGAGCCGGAACCGATATAATTATAAGCTATCATGCTAAAGATGTAGCCCGCTGGCTGCAAACTGTCTGAGATTTACGATATGAAGGATTTAAGCCGTTCAAAGCAACTTTTTGCCGAAGCTCAACGATATATGCCGGGAGGCGTCAATAGCCCGGTGCGTGCCTTCAAGGCGGTGGGGGGAACCCCGGTTTTTATGAAGCGGGGGCAGGGCTCCAGGCTATATGATGAGGATGGTAATGAATTTATTGATTATGTATGCTCCTGGGGACCGCTTATCCTGGGGCACTCTCATCCTCAAATAACAACAGCAATCAAGACGGCAGTGGAGCACGGTTCAAGCTTTGGCACCCCCACGGAACTGGAGACAACACTAGCCAAAATGATTTGCTCCGCTATGCCTTCCATTGAGATGGTGCGGTTGGTTAACTCGGGCACAGAAGCTACCATGAGCGCCATCCGGCTGGCTCGGGCGTTTACCGGTAGAAACAAGGTAGTGAAATTTGCCGGCTGCTACCACGGGCATTCCGACGGATTACTCGCCAAGGCAGGGTCAGGAATGGCAACCCTGGGCATACCCACCTCTCCCGGGGTTCCTCCTTCCTTTACCGCTGATACCCTGGTGGCGTCCTACAACCATGCCGAAGCAGTGGAGCAACTCTTTGACCGGTTTGCTTCCGAGATTGCTGCCGTAATCGTGGAACCGATAGCCGGTAATATGGGCGTGGTGTTACCCCGACCCCCATTTCTGGAGCGCCTCCGCAGTCTGACTCGAGAAGCGGGAGCTATCCTTATCTTTGATGAAGTGATAACCGGCTTCCGGGTGGCTTATAGCGGGGCTCAATCTATCTACAACATAACCCCAGACCTCACCTGTTTAGGTAAAATTATTGGTGGCGGGTTACCCATCGGCGCCTATGGGGGACGAAGCGACATTATGGAGATGGTAGCTCCTCTGGGTCCGGTCTACCAGGCAGGGACACTTTCCGGGAATCCTATCGCCACGACTGCAGGCATTGAGACACTAAAAATATTAGGTCAACCCGGTGTCTATAAACAGCTTGAGTCAAGGGCATCTCTCCTGGAAAAAGGCATTGCTTCTGCTGCTGATAAGTCGGTGATAGATGTACAGGTATCAAGAATAGGCTCAATGATAACCGTTTTCTTTACCGAAGAAGCGGTAACCAATTATGAAACCGCCAGCCAGGCCGATACCGAGCTATTCGGTAGCTTTTTCCAGCAAATGCTGGCTAATGGTATATACTGGCCGCCTTCCCAGTTTGAGACCGCCTTTGTTTCTCTGGCACATAGTGAGGAAGATATCAAGATTACCGCAGAGGTTGCGAGCCGGGTACTCAACACTCTTCAACTGACTCAAACGACAAAGGAGAGCAAATTATCTGGACAAAATAGAGCAGATTAGTTATAATTAATAATGGTTATTATTACTAATCTGACTGATTCGTTCAACCGGGAAGGTCTTTCTTGAATCAGATATCTAATAAAGTAGCCGCAGTGCTCATAGCTGGACTCTTCAACCCTCTGGCGTTATCCTGGGGCTGCTGGAAAGGAAAATGATGGACAGTATTTCGCTGCTACACGTGGTATCTTATGTGACTATTCTCATCTTTTTCGCTGGCTTTGCGGTGAAGGCAATCAGATATGCTACTGCGCCTATACACTTAAGGTGGGAGCTTTATCCAGTTGCCCATGAGGTCGGGCATAAATCTGGCGGCTCCTATCTGGAGGAGCTAGATTGGAGGACTAAACCGCGTAAAAAGAGCCTCATTGGTGAACTTACCTTCATGGCGAAGGAATTTCTATTTTTTAGAGGCTACTACCATCGTAATAGACAAATCTGGTACTTCGTGTATCCCTTCCATATCGCAGGCTACTTGTTCGTTGTCTGGCTTGTCGTGCTTCTTATCGGTGCATTAGCCACGCTAGCTGATTTGCCCATATCCGCCGGGTCAGCAAGCCTTTGGGGCCAGATAATCTACTATCTGACCCTGGCGGCAGGATTAGCTAGCTTCATGATTGGAACCATCCTAAGCATGAGCTTGCTTATAAAAAGGTCAGTTGACGAAAATTTGAAGACTTATACCACCCCGATAGACTACTTCAACCTGTCGTTTGTACTGGCCATTTTTGCGAGTGGACTGGTTGCGTGGCTATTGTCTGACCCAACCTTCCACATCGCCAGAGAGTATATGAAGAGCTTGATTACTTTAAACCCCATGCCCGCTATGAGCCCAGCCATAATCACCCATATCATGATTGTTTGCCTGTTCCTTATCTACATGCCATTCACCCGAATGACACACTCTATTGCCAAATATTTTACCTTCCACAGAGTGCGCTGGGAGGATGAACCAAACGTCAGGAAGGGTGAAATGGAAAAGAAGATAGAAGAGCTCCTCAATCAACCCGTTAGTTGGTCAGCTTCTCATATCCAGCCTGGCAAGAGATGGAGCGAGCTTGCAGCGAGTGAGACTGTATCGGAGGTAAAACATGGTGAAGAGAAGAAAAATAGTAAGAATTGAAGATATAGGTAAGCCAAGCGAGCAGATGGTCAACATCGAGCCAGAAGACTTGATGAGCCTTCCCTATCTACAAAGTTCGGATAGCAAATCGCCACCAATCAAGCCACTTACGGAAGACCAGAAGAAGAGGTATGAATGCTCGCTGGATGGAGTATCCGCTATTGGTCTACCCAGGCTGAAAAGCAAAGAGGAGGAGGAAAGAGCGGTCAAAGACTTCCTCAGTGGCCTCAAGAAATTATTATCCCGAAAAGATAACTGGACCTTTCTCCAGCCCTTAATGCTCTCGCTGGAAAATTGTGTCAAATGCCATACCTGTAGCGAATCTTGCCCCATATACCTTGCCAGCGGTAGACAGGAGATATATCGCCCTATCTATCGCTCTGAGGTGCTGCGTAAGATTATCAACAAATATCTGAAAAAGGGCGGAAAGTTTGCTAAATTCACCGGAAATGATATTGACCTCAATTGGACCACCATCGCCAGATTGGCCGAATTAGCCTATAGATGTACCTTATGCCGCAGATGTGCTCAGGCATGCCCCGTAGGCATTGACAACGGATTAATAACTCACGAAATTAGGAAGCTGTTTAGTCAAGAAATGGGTATTGCCCCCAAGGAACTCCACGAATTGGGTACCGTTCAGCAATTGCAAGTGGGCTCCAGCACCGGTATGAAACCAGAAGCGTTTGTAAATATTATTAAGGATTTCATGGAAGAGGACATCGAAGAAAAAACAGGCAAAAAGATAGAGATTCCCATTGATAAGGAGGGCGCGGATATTCTGTTTATCCAAAACGCCGGGGAATTCCTTTCTTGGCCGGAGAATCCGGAAGCCTATGCTATCATCTTTGATGCCGCCGGATTAAGCTGGACGTTGTCCAGTGAACTTTCTGGCTACGATGCGGATAATTACGGAGTTTGGTATGATGACATCCAGCTAGCCCGAATAGCACTCAAACAGGTTCAGGTTGCCAAAAAGTTAAAGACAAAAAAGATAGTCGTCGGGGAGTGCGGGCATGCTCATAAGGCACTCATACTCATCGCCGACAGGATATTAACCGGAGAACTGAATATCCCAAGAGAAAGCTGTTTGCCATTGCTGGCAGATTTGGTGTGCAATGAAAAACTCAAGCTCGATCCCCGGAAGAATGACTTCCCGGTTACTTTACACGACCCGTGCAACATGGTCAGACTAATGGGAATTGTTGAACCTCAGAGAAGAGTTATGAGGAAGATCTGCCCACAATTCCGGGAAATGGAGCCGCACGGCGTGGAGAATTATTGCTGCGGTGGCGGAAGTGGATTTGCCATCATGTCACATACGAACTTCTCCGACTGGAGGTCTTGTATCTCGGGAAAGATGAAAATAAAACAGCTTCTTGAAACTTTCAAAGACGTCATTAGCCCCGAAATCAGGAAGTATGTATGTGCACCTTGTTCAAACTGTAAGGGTCAGTTCAGAGACCTCCTTGACTACTACAATATCGAAAGAAAATACAACCTATCCTATACCGGTCTAGCTGACCTGGTAGTGAATGCGATGGTTGATATCAAGCAACCGTTCCTACAGGAACCTGCCAATTTGTAGCGAGGGAACTTGGTACTTAATACTCACTTCTGCCGATTCACTAGACAAGGGGACTTATTTGAACCAGAAAATATTAAACTCGGATAAAGTAGGCGCAGTAATGGTAGTCGGCGGGGGTATAGCTGGAATCCAAGCTTCACTTGACCTCGCCGAGTCGGGATATAAAGTTTACCTGGTGGAAAGGTCCCCTGCCATTGGCGGCACTATGGCTCAGCTGGATAAGACCTTCCCCACCAATGACTGCTCTATGTGTATCCTATCCCCCAAACTGGTGGAATGTGCCCGGCACCGAAACATTGAGGTCATAACCTATGCCAATGTTCAGGATGTTAACGGAGAGCCGGGAAACTTCACCGTCTCGGTAAAAAAACGGGCACGGTATGTTAACGAAGAGCTCTGCACCGGCTGCGGGGTCTGCCAGGAGAAATGTCCGTCAAAAGCTCCCAGTGAATTTGAACAGGGTTTAGGCCTAAGAAAAGCCATCTATGTTCCCTATGCCCAGGCAGTGCCCAATGTGCCCGTTATTGACAGGGATATCTGTATCTACTTCCAGAAGGGCAAATGCCGTGCCTGCGAGATGTTCTGCAAGGCAAAGGCTATTGATTTCACCCAGACTGACCAGATAGTGGAGATAAAAGTAGGAGCAATTATCCTGTGCCCCGGCTTTGATGAGTTTGATGCCAGTATTTTTACCAACTACGGCTATGGCATCTTCCCTAATGTATTAACCAGCATTCAGTTTGAGAGATTACTGAGCGCTTCCGGTCCGTTCCAGGGACAGCTCATCCGACCCTCGGACAAGAAACCGCCGCAGAAGATTGCCTGGATTCAATGCGTTGGCTCCAGAGATACCCATATTGCCGCCAACAGCTACTGCTCATCGGTATGCTGTACCTACGCTATTAAGGAAGCTATGGTGGCTAAAGAGCACAGCTCAATCCCTCTGGAAACTGCCATCTTCTACATAGATATCAGGACTCACGGTAAGGGTTTTGAGAGATATTATGAACGAGCCGAGAAAGAGCAAGGAGTTAGATTCATAAGGTCAAGGATACACAGTGTTTATCAGGACAGCGAGGGAGACCTCATCCTCAGGTATGTTGATGAGAATAAAATAAAGGAGGAAAAGTTCTGCCTGTTAGTCCTTTCGGTAGGACTCAGACCACCGGCGCTAACTGAGGAGCTGGCTAAAAAGCTGGGAGTGGAGCTTAACCAGTATGGTTTCTGTCAGGCAGGAGATTTCGCCCCGGTAACCACCTCCAAACCGGGTATATTTACTGCTGGCGTGTTCAGCGGTCCCAAAGACATCCCGGAATCAGTAATGGGAGCCAGCGCCGCCGCCAGCGAGGCTGCACAACTGCTTGCCTCATCCCGACATAGCCTGACCGCAGAAAAACAATATCCACCGGAGAGAGATGTCAGTGGTGAGGAACCACGCATCGGGGTCTTCATCTGCCACTGCGGTACTAATATCGGTGGGGTGGTGGATGTCCCCAATGTTAGAGAATATGTCAGCTCTCTACCCAGTGTGGTCTTCGCTGATGAAAACCTTTTTACCTGTTCACAAGACACCCAACAGAGGATAAAGGAGAAAATAGAAGAATACAATCTAAATCGGGTAGTGATTGCTGCTGCTAGCCCCCTAACCCACGAGTCCTTGTTCCAAGAGACAATCAGGGAGGCTGGACTCAATAAATACCTCTTTGAGATGGTTAACATTCGGAATCAGTGCTCCTGGGTACATACGCATGAGCCAGATAAGGCTACGGAAAAGGCTAAAGACCTGGTAAGAATGGCGGTAGCCAAGGCAAGACTGATTAAGCCGCTGAGGCAGATGCCTCTGGAGATAAATCATGCAGCTCTGGTTGTCGGTGGCGGTATTGCCGGTATGACCAGTGCTCTGAATCTGGCGGAGCAGGGGTTTGAGGTTCATTTAGTGGAAAGAGCTTCCCAGCTTGGTGGCATCGCCAACCGGATTTACCACACCATTGAGGGGCTGGATGTCCAGGCTTTTCTCAAAGACCTTATCAACAAAGTTGCGCAACAGCCGTTAATCCATATCTATAAGGAGACTGACATTCTGGAATTCAGCGGCTACGTGGGCAATTTTAAGACCGGGATAATGGTGCGCCCCGAAGGAGAGACCAGGGAGATAAATCACGGCGTAGCCATAATCGCCAGTGGCGGCGATGTCTTTAAACCCAAGGAATACCTGTATGGTCAACATCCCAGCGTTTTCACCATGCTGGAACTGGAAGGAGAGATAGCCAAGGGTAACCCGCAGGTTGGCGCTGCCCAAAATATAGTTATGATTCAGTGCGTTGGCTCCAGAGACGAAGAAAGACCCTACTGCAGTCGAACCTGCTGCAGCAAAGCAGTCGGCTGTGCCCTTAAACTGAAAGAGCTAAACCCCGAAGCGAACATCTATGTTCTCTACCGGGATATCAGAACCTACGGCTTCAAGGAACAATACTACCAGGAGGCGAGAGCCAAAGGCGTGCTGTTCATCCCTTATGATATCACCGAAAAGCCCAAGGTGGAAGCGGTAACCGAGGATGGTAAAGAGATTCTCCGGGTCAATGTCAGCGACCCGATTCTGGGTATGGACTTTTCCATAGACGCTGACGTGCTGGCCCTAGCTACTGCTACCGTCCCCTCACCGGGTAGTGAAGAACTATCCCGTTTGTTCAAGGTGCCGCTGAATGAGGACGGCTTCTTCCTTGAAGCTCATGTCAAGCTTCGCCCGGTAGATTTCTCCACCGAAGGAGTCTTCGTGTGCGGACTGGCTCACAGCCCCAAGCTAATTGAGGAGAGCATTACTCAAGCTAAGGCAGCTGCCTCGCGGGCAGCCACCATACTCGCCAAGGATGTCATCTACGGTCAAGGAGCCATTGCTTCTATTGATAAAGAGGCTTGCTCCGGGTGCCAGATATGTATTGGTGTCTGTCCCTATAGTGCTATTATCTTCAATGAAGAAGACCAGGTAGCTGAGGTTCAGGAGTTACTGTGTAAAGGCTGTGGCAACTGTGCTGCCGCCTGCCCTTCGGGGGCCTGTTCCATCAAAAACCTGGCTAATGAGCATATTCTCGCCGAGATAGAAGCTTTAGTTTAGGAGAAAAGCATGATTGATTTAGCTAAGGCAAATAAAAATCTGTGGAAGGAAATAACCGAGGAGAGCGGGGATATCAGGAACTGCTTTAACTGCGGCACCTGTGTTTCTGGCTGTCCCGCCGCCGAAGCTGACCCACCACTCCTTATAAGAAATTTAGCTCGTATGGTTCTGCTGGGCTTGGAGGACGAACTGCTGGAAGAAGGGACACCGTGGATATGTGTTACCTGTTCGCAATGTGAGGAAATGTGTCCCATGAAAGTACACCCGTTTGAAGTCTGTTTAGCGATAAGAAGATGGCAGAGCCAGAAAGACGAGACCTACATACCCCCGGCGGTTACTGAGATATTCCAGAGAGGTCATACCCAACCGCTGGAGAAAGTTCAGGAGCTGAGGAAATCGGTAGGGCTGGAAGAAACGCCGCCGACCATTGTCAAGTTCCCTGAGCTGCTGAAAAAGTTTCAGGCGATGCTCAGAGAGACAGAGCTGGTAAAAAATAACGATTTCATGTTCAGAGGTTAAAGCTGTGAAATACGGTTTATTTCTCGGCTGCAATATGCCGGCAATAAGACCCGATGTAGAACGAGCCATCAGGCTAACCATGCCCAAACTAGGGGTGGAATTGATAGACCTGGAGGGTTGCGCCTGTTGTTCTGCCTTCGGCACCTTTCCTTCGGCAGATGAAATCGCGGGACTGGCGGTTAACGCCTGGAATCTCGCCATTGCCGAGGAGAGCGGGGTTGACCCCATAGTTGAGTGCGGCTCCTGCTACAGCTCGCTGAGGCTGGGACGAGATAAACTCCTGCAGGATGAGGAGAAAAAGAAGCGAGTTAACGAACTGCTGAAAATAGCCGGCAAGGAGTTTAAAGGGACGGCTCAGACCCATCACATGATTGATGTCCTCTATAATGAGGTGGGCACAGAGAAAATTAGCAATGCCATTACCAGGAATCTCAATGGTATTAACGCCGTAGTCCAGTATCCCTGCCACACCATGTTCCCCAGTGAAATTGTCGGCTTTGACAATCCGCGGCGACCGCAAATGCTAAAAGAGCTGGTCGAGGCTCTGGGAGCCAAAGTCCAGGGTTTCAGTCGGGAACCTCAGTGCTGTGGCGGCGCCGGAGGGTTCAGCCATGGAGCTCACATTGATGCCGTGAAATTCACCCAGAAAAAATTTGATGCCATCACAGAAGAGACCAGCGCCGAGCTCATAGTTGTCTCCTGCATAACCTGCCTGATGCACCTGGACGGAACACAACGAGACTTAAATAAGGGTAGCGATGACCATAAATATTCGTTGCCTGTTTTTGATTATAATCAGGTGCTAGCCCTTTGTATGGGCTTTGACCCCAAGGAGGTAGCCAGTATCTCCTTCATACCCAGGGATAAGGTCATTGAAAAGATACTGGCTAATCCCAGGTCTTAATATCACCTTTACTGGCTCTTCTTCAAGAGTAGTTTGCCAACCTCACCCTTTAGTCATTCATCTGGAACCTCCCCCCTTTATCCCTCACCCTTGGTAAGGGAGGGGGAAGATACTCATTAAAGGGACACCGTCCCTTTTAATCCCTCTAAAAAATAGTCACAAAGAGGGGTAGAGCCCCCCTCAAAAATCTCTCCCCCGAAAAGGGGGAAAGGAGCAGAGCCTGTAGTAAAATTCAAAATTATAAGCACGAAACCCTAAACAAATCCAAAGCACTAATTACCAAAATCCAAAACTTCAGGTTTAGGATTCAGGACTTAGAAATGAGCTTAACAACCCCCTTACCCTCTTAGATGTTCGTTTAGAACCTATCCCCCTAACCCCCTTCCCTTACCAAGGGAAGGGGGTGTTGAGATGAGAGGGGGCTTTGCCCCCTCTCTAAAATCTCTTTCCCCTTTGAGGACAGGAGCCTACTTAATCAGGGGTGTTTAAGAGGGGCGCTAGCCCCTCTTCCAAGATTATTCCCCCCCCCTCCTTAAAAGGAGAGGGGGATTAAGGGGGTGAGGTTCTAATGAATACCTAGGAGGAAACAGGTTACTAAGCAATCTCTTCTTTAATAAATTGACAATTCATCATTAGCCTAATATAATTACCCCGTAAATTATCAGCCACCGACCCTCCGGGCGGTGAGCTTCTAAAGCAAACATCGTTAACAATTTCAGTCGCTTGGATCGGATATGACCGAGACGGCAAGACAGAAAATGCAATCATAAAGTGCCTTCTCCGGCGTATCGGAGAGGGCATTTTTATTTAAAGTTTAGCTCAAGTGAGGAGGTAAAATGCTCAAGTTAGGCTTTATTGGTGCCGGAACGGTAGGCACTGCCCTATCGGTCAGGTTGAAGAGCAAAGGCTACCAGATAGTAGCTGTATCCAGTCGCAGTAAGACATCGGCGGAAAAGCTGGCACAGGCAGTAGGTGGCTGTCAGGTGCTCAACAGCGGTCAGGATGTAGCTGACGCTGCCGACCTCGTCTTCATCACCACCCCCGACGACGCTATTGCCTCGGTGGCCTCTCAAATACAATGGCGCAAAGGGCAGAGTGTCGTCCACTGCAGCGGGGCGGCATCTACCGATATTCTGGAGCCAGCTAAGAAACTGGGAGCGCAGGTGGGCAGCTTCCACCCCCTGCAGACCTTCGCCAGTGTAGAACAGGCAATAGACAATATACCGGGCTCGACCTTCGCTATAGAGGCTGAGGGGCCCGTGCTGAATACGCTTAAGGAAATGGCTACTGCCCTTGATGGAGAGTGGATAGAGCTAAAAGGGAGCGATAAGGTACTCTACCATGCCTCCGCCGTCATCGCCTGCAATTACCTGGTAACCCTGGTCAAGCTGGCTACCGACTTATGGCAGACCTTCAACGTACCTGCCGACAAAGCGACCCGGGCACTGATGCCACTGCTGCGAGGAACAATCCATAATCTTGATACAGTTGGGCTACCCCAATGCCTCACCGGACCAATCGCCCGCGGTGATATCGGAACCATTACCAAGCACCTTGATGCCTTACAAAAATCAGCCCCTGGCTTGCTGTCTACCTACCGAGAGCTTGGTCTCCAGACCATCCCCATTGCCTTAGCCAAAGGGAAAATAAACCAATCACAGGCAGAAGAGCTAGAAACCATACTAAAAAAGTAAAGGAGGAAAAATGCGCATTACCATCAGTCAAATAAAGGCTATGAAACAGAAGGGCGAGAAAATCGCCATGCTCACCGCCTACGACTACACCACGGCTAAAATAGTTGACGAGATAGGCGTGCCGCTAATCCTGGTTGGCGACAGCCTGGGTATGGTAGTCCTCGGTTATGAATCAACCATCCCGGTAACTATTGAAGATATGCTGCACCACACCAAAGCGGTAGTCAGGGGCACCAAGAACACCATGGTGGTGGGTGACATGCCGTTTATGACCTATCACCTCAGCATCGAGCAGGCACTGCAGAATGCTGCCCGTTTCATTCAGGAAGCCGGCGCCCAGGCAATCAAGCTGGAGGGCGGGGTAACCGTAGCCGACAAGGTGAAAAGACTCGTGGAATGCGGGATACCGGTTATGGGTCACATTGGACTTACCCCCCAATCAATCCACCAGTTTGGCGGCTTCAAGGTGCAGGGCAAAACCCCGGAGGCAGCCACCAAGCTTATTGAAGACGCCGTAGCTCTGGAGCAGGCGGGAGCTTTTAGTATTGTTCTGGAAACAGTCCCCAGCCAACTCGCCCAAATAATCACCGGAAAAATAGGCATCCCCACCATCGGCATCGGCGCCGGCATACACTGTGACGGACAGGTTCAAGTGATTAACGATATTCTCGGTTCGTATACTGATTTTGTTCCCAAGCATGCTAAACAGTACGCCAAAATCGCCAGTGTTATGTCAAATGCAATCAAAAAATATTACAAGGAGGTAACCGCCGGCAGCTTCCCCACCGACGAGCAGAGCTTCTTTATAGACGAGAGTACTCTAGCCGGGCTAAAGAAATAGACTATTAAGGGAAGGAAAAACCTAAGCATTAAATACGAAATACTAAACAAATTCAAAATCCAAGTACCTAGAATTTAGATATTAGAATTTAGGATTTCCTCCGAAGGAGGAAAGGGGGTGAGGTAGATAAGGTGAAAGTCGTTGAAACCATAGACAAGATGAAACAGGTAAGGCAACAGCTTGCCGAGCCGGTCGGTCTGGTGCCTACCATGGGCTATCTCCACGAAGGGCATTTGACACTGGTCAGGCATGCCCGAGCCGAAAACCCCTCGGTGGTGGCCACCATATTCGTCAACCCCACCCAGTTCGGTCCCCAGGAAGACCTGGCTAAATACCCCCGTGACATCCAGCGCGACCTGACTCTACTGGACAAGGAAGGAACCGACATCGTCTTTATCCCTTCTGCCGACGAGATGTATCCCCCCCGCTACAATAGCTGGGTGAAGGTAACTAAAGTAACCGAGCGATTGGAGGGTGCTTCCCGCCCCGGTCACCTCAAGGGTGTTACTACCGTCTGCAACAAGCTGTTCAACATTGTCCAGCCCACCAGAGCCTACTTCGGGCAGAAGGATGCCCAACAGGCAATAGTTATTAGAAAAATGGTGGCTGAGCTCAATATGAACCTGGAAATAGTTACCGTGCCTACGGTGCGCGAGCCTGACGGTCTGGCGATGAGCAGTCGCAACACCTACCTCAACCCTCAAGAGCGCCAGGCAGCTACCGTTCTTTACCAGTCGCTTACGCTGGCGCAAAGGCTATACGCCAGCGGGGAAAGAGATGCAGAAAAGATACGCCAGCAGATGACAGCCCTGATTCAAAAACAGCCACTGGCGCAGATTGATTATGTCAGCATCGCCGACAATGAGACCTTAGAGGAATTGGATACGGTTACTCCCCCGGCACTGGTGTCACTGGCGGTAAAATTCGGCAAGGCGAGATTACTAGATAATGTGGTGCTGGGATAAAATTATTCTACTGACTATTGCACCATCGGCATTTTTACCGCAACTTGTTGAGCAATTTGGATAAAGGCTTTCCCAAGGTGGTTCTCAATTATCTTAAATGCAGGTGTCCCGGATAAAGTATGTATGCAAGCATGATGCACCGATAACACTGCGTCTTGAAGTTCATCATCTTCCTCTAGTGATTTTACTTTAAGTCCAATCTCCCGACATTTGTCTAATGAAATATGTCTTGCATGAGACAACGTAAGAGCATGGTCGCCAAGTTCTTTCACTACTTTATTAGCTTTGGCTCTCGCTCTCGATTCACCGCTAAACATACCATTTAGAAGCCATTCGTTTACCATTTGGTTTGACCAAGCTATCGCTTTCTCACATTCGCCTATAAGTGTTGGACTATACTTAGCAATAATTGGTTGCCAAACTGGTATTTTATGCTGGTCAACGCTACATTCCTCATAAGCCCTCTTAAATTCTTCTACAACGCCGTGAGCGGGTATACCTCTAAATTGAGGGTCAATAGGTCCTAGGCTTGAATGTTTTCCCATTATAATCTCTTTACAGGCGCATGCTATCATTGTGCCGGACGATAAAGCAAGTTGAGGTACAATGGCTCTAATGTCGGTCCCAAACATAGCCCGTAAATAGTCTACCAATGATTCAGTAGCCGCAGTCTCACCTCCGGGAGTATGAAGTATAATGTCTAGTCCTCTGCTTCGGTCAAGTCCGTGAATGGCATTCATAAATCCGTTTTTATCCGCGTCATTGACCTCGGACCCCGGAAGCAACGGTTTTTGAAGCCATCCAGAATAGTAAATAATTATGTTGCGATTCGTAACATCATGGAGCTTCGCCAGATACTCCCGACGAACTACGTCATAGATACTTCCCCCAACTGTTATTTCGTTTAGTATCTCATTCCAATCTGGCATTTTCTACTTCCCTATCTTCCGTCTTTGAATGACCACCGGCTCGAATAAAAAGATACGAACGCTCCGGTTTTTCCTCTGGTGTCACCATTTTTTGAAATAATTTACGCTCTTTCTCAGAAGGTAAACCCATAAGCTTAAAAGCTTTACGTATTTCTTTCACCGAATACATAGTACCCCTCGCTTAATAATTTGTTGTTAAACAGTTCTCGGTGGCTCAGCAACTCTCAAAGGAATGCTAACAACTTCTTGCCTATCGATGCTGACTCTCACTGAGTAGTTACCATAATTCCTGAATTCAATATTGCCGAAATCCATAGTAAGACGTGCGGTATTTTCAAGCATCCCAAGAGGTGGCGGATTTACTTGAAGCTGTCCATTAATTGGTGGCATGACATCATTACCATCCGCATCAATGAGATGAATCGCCACGTCTTTTGTTCCGACTTCTGTAACACCAAAACGGAGTTGGACAACTACATAAAAATGGCGATGACGAGCAGGAAGCTGTGGCGCAAAAATAGTATCAAAACCTATACCAAGAGCGTTTACTTTATCTCTTGCTTCAGCGTAATCGCAGATGAAAGCGTAGTCGACGTGCATATGACATCGCCTCCTTGAGCCACAATATTTCCATCTTGTTGAATAAACACCTGAACTTTATCGTCCTCTACATGTCCTTCAAAGGAAACACTAGAAATTTGCTTTGGATATGATTCATTAATAATGCGTACCTCATTATTCATATTTCTCACTCCCATTATTTTAACATTTCCCGCTTAAATTGAATCACAATTGTCCAATTATGTCAAGCATTTTTTGCGAATTTACAAACTAATAAATCCATTTACCGCATAAAAATAACGAATATAATTGTAAATTCCCCTCCCTACTCCCTAACCAACCCCATCATCCCCAGCATAGCTAAAAAGGCGAGGGCAGCGCCGAAGAAGAAGGGGGCTGACGGGCTGTAAGCCTGCCACAGCCACCCCGCAATCAGGCTTGCCGGTAACAGCGTGAGACCCACCACCCCGTGATACAAGCCATAGGCAGTGCCTCTCCTCTCCTCAGGTACTAAATCAGCGACAAAGGCGCGGGCGACTCCCTCCACAACCCCATAGTAGACACCGTAGAACGCAAAAAGAAGCCATATCTGCCACAGACTTGACGCTAACCGCCAGACCGAGGTAAACCACGGCGTAAATAGACCATCCTAGAGCGATAACCCGCCTTCTGCCCAGCTTATCCGATAGCATCCCCGCCGGCAGAGAAGTCACCGCATAGGTAACATTAAACAGGACAAGCATCAAGGCCACATAGAGGACTGACGAACCCAGATTCTGCGCCCGCAGGATGACAAAGAAGTCGCTGGAATTGCCCAGAGTAAACACCGCCATAATGGCCAGAAACAGCTTAAACCGGGCATCCCAGCCCCGGAATAGTCCTCTATCACCGGTTAAGGCTACCCCAGACCCACCACCAACTTCTACTGAGGATTTCTTTCTGCGCTCCCGGACAAAGAAAAACAACACCGGTACCGCCAGCACTGCGGGAATAACGCCAACCAGCACCATCCACTGGTAGGTCTCCAGACTGAGTGTTAATCCTCCACCCTGAACAAGGTAGACAATGATAGCCACAATAGCCAGCCCAAGGACAGCACCAGAGGTATCCATCGCCCGGTGCAATCCGAAGCCCTTGCCCCTCTCCTCAGCCGATACCGAATCAGCTATCAGGGCATCGCGGGGCGAAGTGCGAAAGCCTTTCCCGACCCTATCGCCGAACCTGACCCCTAAGACCATGCCCCAGCTTGAAGCAATATACATAAAGGGCTTGGCAACGGTAGAAAGGCTGTAACCCAGCACTGCCAGGGGCTTACGCCGGGCAACCTTGTCGCTGAACCAGCCGCTGAATATCCGGAAGATGGCATCGGTGCTCTCCGAGAATCCCCCGACAAAACCGATAACAGTGGTGGCTGCCCCCAGCACATTGGCTAAAAACAGGGGGACAAGGGTAAATATTATCTCACTGGAGACATCGGTCAGCAGGCTGACCAGACCCAGAAAGAAGACATTGGGGTTGAGACCCCAGATTCTCTTGTTGCCGGCATCAGCACCCCGTGATTTCATCGACTACTTCTCGTCAACGATGTCATTTAGCAACCTATCCCCCTGACCCCCTTCCCTTAATAAGGGAAGGGGGGAGTGTAGATAAGAGAGAGGCAAAGCCCCTCTCTAAAGTCGCTTCTCCCTCTCCTTCGCAAGGAGAGGGAGATTAAGAGGGTGAGGTTAGCAAACAACCCCTCTCCCCAATGACCTCAAGAGAAATGCCAGAGGATAACGTTCTGTCTTCCTCCAATAATCAGGGGAAAACCGCATCGCACCTGCTAAACTTAATCATTTATATTCAGGGTGCTTGGTTAACCACTTAGACATGTTTAGCATGGTTTTCTTATTGTATTTCTCCATAAACTTCTGCAGTCTGCCTTCAAACCAGCTAAACGGAGGGTTCAACTTCAATTTTTCTTCAAAATGTAACCTTGTCTTTTTCGGACCCAGTCCCTCCAGTCTTATCTTCCCCACCGTCCCTTTGCGAGAGGTATAGGTATAGCCCACGCCGGGGGTAACATCACTTATTGTTTCAATGCTTTTCCCCTTGAAACCAAGGGGCAATTTATAGTTAACATGCCGGACAAGACCATTACCTGTGGCATCACCAGGCTCAACAACCTTTATGCCGGTAACCAGCGGCTTAGTAAATTCCGACCACCTGTCATAATCATTCATTATCGCCCATATCCGAGCCACAGAATGAGGTATATCGATGGAATATTTATATTCTCTCATTGGACTTATCACCCCCTTCAGCACGAACTTTAGCCCGTTAAGCCGTGGTTGTCAACACCTTAGACGGCAACTTCCAGAGCAGGTCAAAATCTGAGGGTGCTGTCTAGCCCAAGTGGGATGTTTGTGATATAATAACCGAGCAAGCGCTGGTGTTGGCTGTGCCGAGGTAGCTCAGGCGGTAGAGCAGCGGACTGAAAATCCGCGTGTCCCCAGTTCGACTCTGGGCCTCGGCACCAGTAAAATAGGCGGAAGTAGTTCAGCGGTAGAATGCTTCCTTGCCAAGGAAGAGGTCGCGAGTTCGAATCTCGTCTTCCGCTCCATATAGAAAATCAAGCCGAAGTGGCGGAATAGGCAGACGCGACAGTCTCAAAAACTGTTGAAGGGCAACCTTCATGTCGGTTCGAGCCCGACCTTCGGCACCATGTACTGCCGAGTTGTGTAGCGGTAGCACGGAGGACTTTGAATCCTCTAGCCCTGGTTCGAATCCAGGCTCGGCAGCCAGATATTATATCCAACGCTCCCGAGTAGCTCAGTGGTAGAGCGGGCGGCTGTTAACCGCTTGGTCGTAGGTTCGAATCCTACCTCGGGAGCCATTCTGTTTTTAATTGGGCTAATTGACAGATAAACCTAACTTACCTACAATGCCACTGGGAGGGGTAAATTGGCGGGGAGCAAAGAGCGAACCTACTACAAGGCAGTGCGGCGGGCATCGGCAGCGCTTAACTCTGACACAGCACTAAAACAAACCCTGGACACTATTGTCCGGGCTACAGCCAGAGCCACCAAGGCTGGTGTCTCGCTGGTATTACCAGATGCTACCCGAAAGAAACTGATACATAGCTCCTCGTGGGGATTGCCACAGTACTATCTACGCAAGAACATGCTTGATACCGACAAGAGTCTGGCGGAGGTGCTGGAGGGACAGCCAGTGGCTATTGCCGATGTTAACCGGGATAGCCGTGTCCAATACCCCGGGCCGGCAGCTAAGGCTGGCATTACCTCGATACTGGGTGTGCCCCTCACCATCAATGGTACGGCAGTGGGCAGCCTCAGAGTCTATACCCGAGAACCCACTGAATTCAGCAACGAAGACATCAACTTTGTAACCGCCATGGCTAACCTGGCATCGGTGGCTATTCAGCGTGACGCTATCCGCTATGAAAAAGAAGCACCGCAGGAAATCAGCCAGGCTGAAGCTGAGGCGATGGCATTACGCCATGCCCGAACCGCAACCTTCGCTCACCCCAGCGAAGAAGAGTTTGCTCACATACTGGATTTCTACAACATAGAATGGGTATACGAGCCTCATTCCTTCCCCCTGAACTGGGAAGGTGACCGAATAACCGAGATGTTCACTCCTGACTTCTACCTGCCGGGTCTCGACCTGTATGTGGAGCTTACCACCCTCAAGCAGAGCCTGGTCACCGAAAAGAACCGTAAGCTGCGCCGTCTCCGGCAACTATACCCCGAAGTCAAGATAACCCTGCTCTACAAGAAGGACTTTGACCGCTTGCTGGCAAAGTTCGGCTATGGTCCATTAGCTCAAGCCCGAGGTCACGGCGTCAAACGGGTGCTATACTCCAGCGCCAAAATTCATCAGCAGGTACACGTGCTAGCCGGGCAGATATCTCAAGACTATGCTGACCGTCACCCCTTAATGGTAGGCGTACTGCGGGGCGTTTTTTGTTTCATGGCTGACCTTGTCCGCCAGATAACCATTCCCCTTGATATAGAGTTTATGGGCATATCTTATTATGGCGGTGGAAATAGCTCTGCGGTGAAAATAACCAAAGACATGGACCTAAACGTAACCGGCAGGCATGTTATTATGGTGGAGGATATCGTGGACACGGGTATGACCCTAAGCTACCTACTCAATTACCTCAGGACCAAGGAACCAGCCAGCTTAGCCGTATGCACCTTATTAGATAAGCGGGTGCGCCGCCTCGTGGATGTGCCTCTGGATTACATTGGCTTTGAGGTGCCCGACGAATTCGTGGTGGGCTACGGACTGGACTACGGGGAAGAATATCGGAACCTGCCTTTTATCGGTATTCTCAAACCAGAATAAGCACAGACAAGAAAGTAAGACGATTAAAACCCCATATAAAAAGCGTCCCAGGTAACCTTACCATCCGAGACTTCTCGCCTCCGTTGCTCCCTTTCGGTTTACACCTACTCGGTCACTCCTTCCTCGACCCATCCCCTTGTCTCAGTCACCTGGGACAGTGTCACTATAACACACCCTCCCCGATTTGTCAAGATAACTCGGCTTGGTAAAAATCAAAACCTGAAACACTGCAGGACAAAGAGTAAACCTATTAAATCACCAAAACTCTCCCGTTCTATCTTTTTTAGCCATTATCAGCCGTAACATCTTAACCAAAAGTGCAATCTTGACCATCAGGCGCTTTAACACTACAATCTAAAGGTTGAGAGTTTTTTGGGTAGCATGAGATACGCTATAAACACAGAACAAATTTTACAGGAGGCAGGACATGAAAGCTGTAACCGCTCAGGAGCTAAAAGACACCGTGACTAGAATTTTGACCTCAGCCGGAGTAACAGAAAGCGAAGCCAATCTAGTTGCTGACCACCTGGCTGAGGCAAATCTTAAGGGACGTGATTCTCACGGCATTTCCCGCCTGGTAGGACTTATGAAGGGAATAGAGAAAAAGTCCATCAATGCCAAGACAAGCCTGAAAGTTGTTAAGGAAACCCCGGCTATGGCTTTACTGGATGCGAACCACAGCATCGGGCAAATCGTAGCCATGAAAGCCATGAATATGGCTGTGGAAAAAGCACATAAAGTCGGCATAGGTATCGTCAGTATGAGAAATGCTTCTCACATCGGCTTCCTCGGTTACTATGCCGACCAGGCAGCGAAGCAGGGAACAATCGGCATCGTCTTTACCAACACCGAACCGGCTATGAGCGCATCAGGAGGCGCCGAGCCTGTCCTGGGCACCAATCCCATATGCATCGGCATTCCAACCAAAACAGAGCCTATGGTAATTGATATGGCTACCAGTGTAGTTGCCCGGGGTAAGATTATAGAATACGAACGGGATGGTAAACCTATTCCCAAGGGATGGGCGATTGACAAAGACGGGCTTGATACTGAGGACCCAACCGCAGCTCTGGCTGGTTCCCTGCTCCCCATCGCCGGGCCCAAGGGCTATTGCCTGGCTTTTGCCTTTGATATTTTAACCGGCGCTCTTGCCGGTGCCTCATTAGGAAAAGATGTTAAAGGCACGGTACATGCCGAAGAAGTTTGCACCAAGGGCGACCTCTTCCTCGCTATTGACCCCCAGCTATTCAACGGCTCCCAGGACTTTCTGAACAGAGTAGAACGCTTAGGGGAACAGGTCAAATCCAGCAAGAAAGCTCCCGGCGTTACCCAGATTCTTCTACCAGGCGACCCGGAACTAATGACCCGTGAGAAGAGAGCAAAAGAAGGCATCCCGGTAAACGAGAAACTGTGGCAACAGCTCATCGAAATGAAGGGTTAAACCCCAGCTTGAATAGCCATCGTTAAAACTGTGCCCACGCTCCTTCGAGCGTGGGCTTCACCACTTATAACCCCTTGATTATGTTTGCCTCAAGCCTTTTCCACTAACTTCTTAGCTTCAGCGGCACCGGCATCTACAGCCTTCAGGTTTAACTCCTCCGTCCCTGCTTTTACACCCGTCTCAACCGATTTTTTCACGGCATCAAGAGGCAGGACATCGGTCAAACCAACAAGGGCGCCGACCATAACCATATTGGCGACAATTCTCCGCCCCAGACCTTCAGCAATAGATGCTGCCCGAATCGGGTAGAATGTGGCATTAACATCTTTGGGCACATCTAAGATGAGGTCAGGGTCATAGATAACCATTCCGCCGGGTTTGACATCCTTGAGATACCTGGTTAGTGCCGCTCCACCCATAGCCAGCAGGATATCGTTTCTGCCTGAAATCACTTCGGGGTAATCAATCGTCTCATCGGAGATGATAACTTCGGAGCGGCTTGCCCCTCCTCTTGCCTCAGTGCCATAAGATTGCCTCTGCACCGCCTCCTTGCCGGCATACAACACGGCAGCTCTAGCCAAAATCGTCCCGGCCAGAATTAGCCCCTGACCACCAAAGCCAGCTAACCTGATTTCTTTCCGCATCTCAAATACTAGCTCCTTTTAGCTTTCTCAAACAATTCGGCATACCGGTCAACCAGACTAGGTTTTTCCACATCAATATACTCGCCAACTATTATTTTACTTCTTAACTCCTCACTGGTCATCGTCTCAGCCTTCTTCAAGTCAACGGTATTTTGTTGAGTCCACATAGCCAGTTTCACCGGGTCGCCGAGCTTAAGAGCATATCTACCGAATTGGGTGGGGCAAGGGCTAAAAACCTCTATATAGGAAAAGCCGTTACTGGTTAGTCCCTTCTTGAGGGAGGTAGCTATGCGTTTGGGTTGGAAGGCAGTCCACCGACAAGCATATGACGCACCCGCCGCCGCCGCCAGCTTGGCACCATCAAAAGGCTCCTCAATGTTACCATAGGGGCTGGTCTGGGTTTGATAACCCAGCGGGGTGGTGGGAGCCACCTGCCCTCCGGTCATGCCATATATCTGGTTATTGAACATTACCACCGTAATGGGGACATTTCGCCGACAGGCATGGATGAAATGATTGCCACCAATAGATAGACAGTCACCGTCTCCGGTATAGACCATCACTGTTAACTCGGGACGGGCTAACTTAATCCCGGTAGCCATAGCCAGCGGTCTGCCATGGGTAGCATCAATACAATCACCCTTCCAGACAGCATAGGGAAGCCGGCTGCTGCAGCCAACGCCAGTTACCCAGGTAAACTTTTGGGGGTCTATACCGAGTTCATCAATAACCATTAAGGTGTATTTCATCACCATACCTATCCCGCACCCGGGACAGGCGAGATGAGGCATCCGGTCAATTCTAAAGTATTCTTCAACCAGCGGATGTATTTTTGTTTCGGTTACCATAGCTTCACCCCTTACTACTTCCAGACAAGTGCTGTTTTATTGCATCCATCACCTCATAGGGTGTATGCATCTCAACACCAGCCTTGCCAATATGTATTACTTCGGCTTTACCTGACGAGGCTCGCTGGACCTCACGGGATAACTGCCCATCCAAATTACACTCCACCACATAAATGGTATCCGCCTGCTCCGCCAATTCATAAATCTGCTTATCCATGAACGGCCAGAGGGTTATCAGCCGGAAAAAGCCTATCTTCCTCCCATCCGCTCTGAGGTTCTTCACCGCAGTTAATGACGACCTTGCCGAGCATCCGTAGGAAACTACCACTGATGTGGCGTCATCAAGGAAAGCCGACTCAAACTTTACCAGCTTATCGCGATTAGCGCGGACTTTCTGGATTAGTCGCCTCGCCATGCGGTCCTGGTCCTTAAGCGTGGTGGATGGGTAGCCCATCTCGTTATGAGTATACGGAGAAAGACATAGACCATAACCATCACCCGCTGCCGGGAAGGGGACTGAAATTGCCTCCGGGGTATCTAAATGCCCAAAGGATTTATACTCTTCTGGCGGCACTCCCGGGTCTCTTATCCGGTCAACAAGTCCAGCTTCTATCTCCTTCATCGGCGGCACCACCAACTTCTCTCTGGTGTGTCCAATAACCTCATCCATCATGAACATAACCGGGCACCGGTATATCTGGGCCAGATTAAAGGCTTCAATTATCAGCTCAAATGTCTCCTGACCATTCCACGGTGCTATAGCGATGATTTCAGAGTTGCCGCCATGAGGTCCATACCTGGCTTGATAGAAATCACCTTGGCCAACGAGGGTAGCGACACCATTACTGGGACCAGCTCGCTGCACATCAATGATGACCACCGGTATCTCGTTTTTGATTGCCCAGCCATAGCCATCCATGTGAACACTACATCCTGGTCCAGAGGTGCATGTCATTGCCTTTAGCCCGGCAACAATAGCACCGTTAGCGGCATGCATTGAGCCAATCTCGTCTTCCATCTGTATGGCAACACCGTCCAGCTTGGGCAGCATGATAGCCATAGCCTCAGCAATCTCACTAACCGGGGTAATGGGGTAGTAAGAACAGAATCTGCACCCAGCAGCAATAGCGCCAATAGCACACGCTTCATCACCCTCAACAAAGTAAACTCCCTCTTTAACAACATCAGCTGCCGTCATCATTTTTTGGCTGCCTCCTCCTTTTCAACCACGATAGCGAAGTCGGGGCAGAATAGCTCACACACACCACAGGCATTACAATTTTCTATGTGGGCTACTAACGGCATGGGAAACCCGCGCTTACTCAATCTGGTTGAAGGCTCAAGCACATTTTTAGGGCAAAAGTGTATACACAGGTTACAACCTTTACAGTAGTCCTCGTTGATATAAATCTTGGCCATAAAATACTTGCCCCCCCTTGATTATTACTTCATCTTCTGCACAGCTGTTTTCAAAGTGTCGCCGCGCAGTCCGCATCTTAGCGCTTCCAGAGCCAAAATATCCTCAGGCGGTACATTACCGATGTTAACATTGGCACCGAATCTGCGGATAAGGAACAACTGCTGGTTCTTAATAGCTGCTTCCCAAATCAGGTCATTGGGGTCACTGACACCAGCGATAAGTGCATCTACCTCAGATTCTTTCACCGCTCCTGTGGCATCATAAATGCCCACGCCTTTACTGGCTTCACGTGCTTCAACAATGACTTTAAAGACTCCAAGGGCAAGGTCATGCTTGATTATCTTGTGCTTCTCTTCTAGAGATGGGTCATCCTTCGGGTCCTTTTTGCCTACCTCAGAGATTACCTTAAAGCCCATATCCAGTGCTTTTACAATCGCCTGTTTTCGGATTTCCAGAGACATCTCAATAGTGCCGTCAGAGACCTCTATGGCGCTGAAACCAAGCTCTTTAGACCTTTTCAGGTACTGGTCATAGCAGCCCTGAGCTATCGCCGCCTCCAGGAAAGTGCCACCGGGATAGACAGCCACATCATAGCTTTTTATTATTTCATTTTTCTCTCTGAGCAATCTGCTGTCAACGAACGCTGCCGTGCCGAAAGTATTCTTGACGGCATCAATGTAATCGGCAGCCGTCTCCATTAAATCCTCGGTAGCATTGAGACCAAACCCCTTCTCAATGACCATAGTATAGCCTGTAGTACGCGGTTTGGCACTCCTCTCAGGAACTGGAATCGGAACATAACCTTCCCATGCTTTAGTCACTTCATACCTCCTTTAAACATTTTGTCGGGCAAGCCAATATTGTTTTGGCTCGCTTAATTTCGGTGTATTCACCGGAAACAAGCTTTTCCATTGCCTTCAGCCGTTTCTGCATAAGGTCGGGGCTATCCAAACAGCCTACGGTGAAGGAATCGTAGAGAAGAATAGTTTGAGCAATCTTCTCAGAAGCATTATCAAAAAGCGCTTTTACCAGCTTGCGTTTATCGGTAACATCAGCAAAAATAGCCTCTTCACGTCCCTCCTCTATTTTAGGTAACAGCAGGGTTACTTTAGGGTTAATCAAAACATCCTCGCTGGTAGCCTTACTGCTCAGGTCAATGGTTACCTTGGTGCCCCATACATCCTTAACCTCGGGTAACTTCAGATTCAGCAACCGGGGCACTTCGGGGAAATCATAGACAAAATTACCGATGCGCACATTATCAATGAGTGAGCCTTTGAAGAAAAGACACTTATTATCTTCAAACTTAAGATGGGTCATCTCAGTACTGAACATCTGATAATCCCGCTTCAAGCCCTCCAGCAGCAGGCAGGTCTTACCAGATCCGGGGCCACCGACGAGGAGGAAAAGTTCATTGTCACAAGGGTTGTACATTGCCGAGGAATGGAAAGTGAAAATATCGTGGTATCTTTCCAGGGTAACCAAGGAGTATCTGAAGAAAAGTCCAAGGTTGCCGAAAAGGCTGTACCGCCTATCCGTCATCTTGGCATCGAGCTGGCTAATGTTGCCCACCACCCGCACTTCCTTGTCAGTTACCGTTACAGTCGGAGGCACATTCTCAACATCATATACATAGAAATAAGCATCCAGGTCATCACTGAAGGGGATTTCATCAACGCGGTAAATATCAGTCAAAAGACACTGGATAACATTGGGGTCTTCAAAAAACTCGGGGGTAAAGATTAGGTCTCGCTTATTGGAAATTAAGCCGAATTTAGCTTTAACAATTTGAACGGCACGAGTATACAATTCTTGTGTCACAAGTACACCCCCTTAATGACATTATATTTTTAGACTGCTGATTGACTTGGTGCATTTCAAATAATACCCTGTCCCCCGCCCTATTGTCAAACAAATCACGAGCAACCATAATAGACTGAATACCCCTGAATTATAAGCGACAAAAACTACCCGTAACTATCCCGCTGTTTATAACCTGTTAATGGTGAGCATTGGTTGACAGTTCCCGAACTTCTGTTTGAGAAGAAGGAGCTAGTTCCGGCGATACAGCAGTTACTCATCGCTTACTCAAAAACATGACATTAACTTAATCCCAATAAGTACTAATTGTCGGACGCCAGGAGGCTAAATCGAACGATGTAACGAAAAGTTCAACTCTCTTCCATACCCGGATGACATATTTTTAGCTTCATTAATGAAATACGGCATAAGTCATAGACAGATGGCTATTCCCTAAACTACAATTGTTCTACAATATAGAAGGTCGAGATTGTAAAAATATGAGTATAAATCGAGACAGCATCATTGAATCTGCAGGGAAGTGATAAGAAATGTCTGAGATAAAGGTGGACTGCACCGGTGAAACTTGCCCGGTCCCTTTGGTTGAAACCCGCAAGGCTCTGAGGAAAGCAAAGGAAGGTGACATAGTCGAGGTTGTCGGAACACATCCTGCTTCTAAGAAAGAGATACCAATGGCGGTCAAGGCTTTGGGACTAGAACTTATGGACCTTCAGGAGAAAGATGGGGTCTGGAAGATAAGAATACGCAGGTAGAGGGAGGAAATGACCATGGCTAATAAGGCTACGATTATAGTTCATAGTGGCGATATGGACAAAGTTTACAGTGCTCTTATCATAGCTAATGGAGCACTGGCAATGGGAATGGAAGTGTCACTCTACTTCACCTTCTGGGGGCTCCAACGCCTTAAGAAAGGAGGCCTTGATAAGGGACCACTCTCCAAGATGAACATGCTGGGACTTGGCAAGTGGATGGTGAAGCGAAAGATGCAAAAGGTTGGCGTGGTTTCTCTGGAGAAATTACTGCAAGACTTCAAGGAGCTCGGGGGTAAAATCCTTGCCTGCGATATGACCATGGAGATAATGGGGATAAAGAAAGAAGACCTGCGTGATGATTTGATTTCTGAATACTGTGCAGTGGGCACTTACATAAATGAGGCCAGGGAATCAACGGTGACCCTCTTCATATAACAGGAGGGAGATATGTTAGACAGAAGACAAGTATATCTGGACAACTCAGCGACTACCCGTTTGGATGAACGCGTATTGGAGGCAATGAAGCCGTATTTCTTCGATAAGTATGCCGTGGCTACCTCGGAGTTTGCCTACTCTCAGGGCATAGAAGCTAGAGAAGCCCTGGACGGCGTCAGAGAAGTGCTTGCTGTGGCTCTGGGAGCAGCACCGGAAGAGTTTATTTTCACCTCAGGAAGTACCGAATCCTCAAACATTGCTCTGAAGGGAGTGGCGCTGGCTCTTGGTAGCAAGAAAGGGAAACATCTGATTGTGTCAAAAATCGAGGACTTCCCGGTACTTAACAGCGCCAGAGCCCTTGAGAAGCAAGGGTTTCAGGTGACCTACCTGGATGTAGATAGCGACGGCTTTGTTGCCCTTGATAAACTCAGGGAATCTATCACCGGCGAAACCATCCTGGTTTCTATCCAGCATGCTAACCAGGAGATCGGCACCATCCAGGATATTGAAAATATCGGTCTCATCTGTCGTGATAAGGGAGTGCTCTTTCATACTGATGCCACGCATACCTTCACCAGGGTTCCCCTTGACGTGAAGAAGATACCCGTGGACTTAATCACAGTATCCGCCCATACCATCCACGGGCCAAAGGGCACAGGGGGACTGTATATCCGTCAGGGGACAAAAATAGCCAAGTGGGTGGATGGGGGATTCCAGGAGTTCGACCTCCGGGCAGGGCTGGAAAACATACCCGGCGCAGTGGGTTTCGCTAAAGCGGTAGAACTGGTTACCACCCGGGAAACCGAGCAGATACAATCAGTGCGTGACCGTGTTATAGACCGCATACTTGCCGAGATACCTGATACCGTCCTCAATGGTCATCGCTGGAAGAGACTCCCGCAGAATGCCAATATTTCGTTCCACTTCATAGAGGGTGAATCTATCACCCTGCATCTGGATATGCACGGCTTTGCTGTGAGCACTGGCTCTGCATGTTTCAGCCGCTCGCTAGAGGGTAGCCACGTTATCTTTGGCATTGGTGGTGACCACGAAAGGGCGCACGGCTCAATTCGTTTTACCTTCGGGCGCTACAATACTATGGAAGAGGCCGACGCCGTGGTTAATACGCTGGCTGAGGTAGTGCAGGAGTTGAGAAGTATCAGCCCGTTGGGCAAAGAAAAAGGAAAATAGGAGGAATAGAAATGAGATTTCCATATAGTGAAACGGTACTGGAGCATTTTCGCCACCCCCGCAACGTAGGTAAGATTGAGAACGCCGATGGAAAGGCGATAGAGGGCAGCCCAGCCTGCGGCGATATGGTGTCTGTATATATCAACGTTGACCCTAAGACAAATACTCTCTCAGACGTTAAGTTCGAATCTTACGGCTGTGCTTCTAACATTGCCACCGGTTCTATCATTACCGAGCTAGCCAAGGGAAAGACACTGGATGAAGCTAAGAAGATCACCTGGAAGGAAGCGTCAGAAGCCCTGGGAGGACTTCCCAAAATTAAGGTCCATTGCTCGGTACTTGCCGTAGAAGGTTTACGTTCGGCTATTGAAAACTATGAAGAGCGCCACGGTCTGGTTAAGGAGAGAAAGCCGACTACGGTAGAGACGGTGCGCAGACGCCTTAAGAAAGTTATGAACCCTATGGCTGGATTAGACCTGGTACGCACCAACTTGGTGCGAGATATTAAAATAAAGAACGGAACTGTCCGGGTAGTCATCGACTTATCTCCAGACCACCAGTTTGTTTCGGCAATAAAAGAAGAGATAACAGAGAAAATAGAGCCACTTTGGGATGTGAATAAAGTGGCGGTTGAATTTACGGAATAGAAGCCGATAAAAACTCAGGCCTATATACGATTCCGGAGGAACATAATAACTGGAAAGTCTAATCTTAATAGTAAGAAATCAGACATGCTGATGTTCGTGCAATGGTCAGCGGTAATTAAGATTAAAAAGCAAGGAGAACTCAAATGTTCCCCGGTTGCAATGCTCGTTACGCAATATGACGGAATGTGTTGTGTGGGGCATACCTACTTGGATATCGAATCGGGCAATACAATTACCAATTAGTGAACGAGAATCCCCATTTCTGGAGGATTTGGGCGAGTTACCTGAAAGCTAATTCAAGGTAATATAATTACCTTTATGGTGGGCGGTAGAGGACTTGAACCTCTGACCTCCTGCGTGTAAAGCAGGCGCTCTAACCAACTGAGCTAACCGCCCGGTGGCGCGCTTGGCGGGGCTTGAACCCACGACCTCAGCCTCCGCAGGGCTGCGCTCTATCCAACTGAGCTACAAGCGCCAGACAACAATGGTGCCGAAGGGGAGATTTGAACTCCCACGCCCTTACGGGTACTACGCCCTGAACGTAGCGCGTCTGCCATTCCGCCACTTCGGCACATAATATTTGCCCCCTCAGCCCAAGAGGGATTATACTTAGTTCAGGTAGTAGTGTCAACAATGGAAAAGGCAATGAGAATCATACTATTTACCGGTAAAGGCGGGGTGGGCAAAACCAGCGTAGCGGCTGCTACCGCACTCCGCTCGGCAGAGCTGGGCCACAGAACCCTGGTTCTAAGCACTGATACTGCGCACAGCCTGTCCGACTCCTTTGATACTCCCCTGGGCAACGAGCCACAGCTCATTATGCCCAACCTCTGGGGACAGGAAACCGCATTAGCCCAGACTATGCAGCACTACTGGAAAACCATCCAGGACTATGTCTCGGCGCTGCTAGCCTGGCGGGGGATGGACGAGATAGCCGCCGAGGAGGTAGCCATCATCCCTGGAATAGAGGAGCTGGCTAACCTGCTATACATTCTCTACTACCAGGAGAGTGGCAAATACGATGCCATTATCGTGGATTGCGCTCCGACCGGAGAGACACTCCGCTTGCTTAGCTTCCCCGAGATGCTGAAGTGGTGGATGATGAAGATGTTCCATGTCGGGCGAAAGGTCGTCAGCGTAGTCCACCCCTTGGTAAGAGCTATCGGGAACATACCTGTTCCCGATGATAAGGTGCTCAACTCCATGGAAGAACTCTACGTTGAAATTAACAGTATGCATGCCCTGCTCACTGATGCCAGCAAAACCTCCATACGCCTGGTGGTTAACCCAGAAAAGATGGTGATTAAGGAAGCCCAACGCACTTTTACCTATCTCAATCTTTTTGGCTACAACACTGACCTCATCATTTGTAATCGCCTCATCCCCCAAAAAGTCAAGGCTAATTACTTTCAATCCTGGAAGCAAAGCCAGAAAAAATACCACCAGATGATTAGCGAGGGCTTCTCCCCACTACCCATTCTGGATATCCCCCTCATGGAGCAAGAAGTCATAGGCATACCCATGCTAAAAGCTATGGGAGAAGCACTGTACGATAAAGCTGACCCTACCACCATCTTTTTCCAAGAAAAAGTTCAGGATATCCAGAAGGAGAACAAACACTATATCCTCAGCCTCGCTCTACCCTTTACCAGTAATGAGAAAATCTCTCTAGTCCAGAGTGATGACGAGCTTACCATCCAGGTAGCCGATTTTAGACGGAATATCATTCTTCCTCATATTCTTCGCGGTGCAACGGTCAACGAGGCAAAGATAGAGGAAGGCAAACTAAGGGTTAAGTTCAATCCAAAGAAAACAGAGACCAAAAGACGATAGAGACTCAGTTGGAGTTAAGGAGGTAAAACTATGAGCAATAGCATCTTTGAGATAGAACATCACCCCGGGGAAGAGGTTGTGCTACGCTTCAAGTCACCACAGTTCCGGCAGCTACCCGATTCCACCAAACAGCATCTACGGTCAGCTAGAAAGGAAATTTTGCTTGCCCTGCGCGACGTGTTAGATAAGACAATTGAGAGGGCAGAAGAGCCTGGGGGAAAAAAGAGGAAAACCAAGATTGAGGTTCAGTAAAACAGGTCTTATGTAAATTCTCCCGGTTTCGCTAAGAGGTTTTTCATCAATTATTAGCACTGCACCCAGGGTAGCCGGTTTGAGTTTGTCTTCAATACCTAACCCCGTATATGGTATAATTAAATGTGAGTATAAAGACGGTAGCTACCAACCGCAAAGCTTATCACAATTACCATATCCAGGATAGCATAGAAGCTGGTATTGCCCTTACCGGAACCGAGATAAAGTCAATCCGGTCAGGGAGAGTCAGTTTAAGTGATGCCTATGTTAGACCAGAGAGCGGGGAATTATGGTTGTTGAACGCTCATATCGCTCGCTATGAGGCTGGTAGTTATTCAAGCCATGAACCAAAGCGAGCTAGAAAGCTGTTATTACACCGTAAGCAAATTGGCAATCTTACCAGCAAGGTTCTGGAAAAGGGTCTTACTTTAGTTCCGCTCAAACTATACATTAAAGACAGCATCGCCAAGGTTGAGGTGGCGTTAGCCAGAGGTAAAAAGTTATACGATAAACGAGAGTCTATAATTCGTCGCGAGACAGAAAGAGAGATAGGGCGAGCTATAAAAGTACACAGGTATCAAAGGAGGTAGTCTATATTTAAGCTGTCCGTAGCAAAATGGGGACGCGTGGTTTCGACAGTGGGAGTATACTACAGGATTGCAAGCTGAGGTGCTACTACCCTCATAAAACAAGTAGCAAAAAGTAACTGGCGAAACTCAACCAGTTTATGCTGCCTAACTAAATAGGCAACACATCCAACCTGACCCCACCTCAACGGGTTGGGATTGGGTGACGAAAAGTTGAGGTGCCGCCACCCGGATGGCGATAAGGGTGGTGAAAGAGTTATCGCCTGGCCTGGCTAAACTCGGTCAGCAGAGGTTAGCCGGGTAAGATAAAAGAGCTGACTAAGCTTGTAGGATATTCTGGGTAGCTCCTTCTGGACGGGGAGTTCGACTCTCCCCCGTCTCCACCAGAAATTTTAACGCCCCGATTAGCTCGGGGCGTTTTTTGATTCTCAAATCAGGCTTACTCAATAATGCTGAATGTCATGCACCTCATCATCCATATTTCCAGGTGATACCATCCCAGATGCGGAGCAGTTTGCCACACTTGGAACACACCACCCGGGTATTGTTGTTAATCTTTTGTTCCTGGCATTTGACCAGACTACGGCAACCGGGGCAGTAGATTTTCTTGACACATAGTTTCATGATTTGGCTTTCTTTTTACCCCCTTTAGGAAACTCTGTCTCCTTACCCATACCAGCCGGTCTATCTCCATCCCGCCTGCCCTTAAATCTTCTTTCCTCAGCTAATTTGTCGGTTACATAGAACCCTGACCCTTTGAAAATTATAGGTACCGGCGAGAAAATACGTCTGGCTTTACCCCCACACTGCGGGCAGGTTACCGCCGACTTATCACTAAAGCTTTTCCTTAACTCAAATCGGCAAGAGCAATCCTCGCATTGGTATTCGTAGATTGGCATATATATGGAAACCTCCTCAGTTATCCTCTCAATTCAGGCATTTTAATGATTACTGCATTTCCTTTTCGCAATCTCGGCAGGCAATAAGCGGAGGGAAAAAGGCAGTTAGAACCTTCATTTCCCCAATCGGTTTAGACTCTCCACAAAATTTGCATCTGAAGGTTATCTCCCCGGTTTCTTCTACCTCCACTTTCCCTTCCTCCTTCTTCATTGCTTCGGTTGTCTTATCTGTCTCTTCATTACCAGTCATAACTTTGTCCGCACCATGTTTAAAATGGGCTACTCTGCCTCCTGATATAATAATTCATCCCAGACTTTCAATCTGAGCCGTACTATCACGGTCGGAAATGACCACACGCTTAATAATCCGGGCGTTGTCCTCTACACTGGTATTACCACCAAGAATACACTGTTTAAGTCTAGCCCCGCTACCAACACGAACACCTTCACACAGTACCGTATTCTCTATGCTAGCACCCTCGCCGATACAGCAGTCCGGTCCGATAACCACCGGTCCCTTAATATATGCTTTTTGGTCGATTCGACATTTACTACCAACTACCGCTGGCCCCACTATCTTAACTGAAGGATGAATGGTGGTATCCTGGTCACAATTTACCCCGTCCCGGCTCAAATCGCCAGTAAGAGCGCTTTTCGCTTTTGACAACAAAAGGTCACAATTAAGACAGAGGTACTTCTCCGGTGTTCCCATATCAAGCCAGTAGCCACGAAACGGATAACCATAGATAGGCTGACCAAGCTCAAGGAGAAGCGGGAAGAGCCCCGACTCAAACATATAATGGCTATTTGCCGGTACGTGCTCCAGAACCTCCGGTTCAAGGATATAGACGCCGGCGTTTATCCAGTTAGTCGTCACCCGGTCAGCGCTCGGTTTTTCAATAAAGCGCCTCACCCTGCCATCACTACCAGTTTCAACCACCCCGAAGGCGCAGGGATTATCCACCCAGGTCAAGGCTATGGTTGCCACTGCCCCTTGACGACGATGAAAGGCAAGCATATCAGCTATATCCAGTTCGGTAAAAATATCCCCGTTGAGGACAGTAAAGGTGTCATTCAGGTACGGCTCGGCATTCTTCACCGCCCCGGCAGTGCCCAACGGGTCAGTCTCAACGGTATAGGTCAGATTTACTCCCAAACTACTGCCATCACCGAAATAGTCACGAATAACCTCAGCAAGATAACTCACTGCCAGAATAATATTGTCAACCCCGCATTCCCTGAGGTAAGCGATGGTATGTCCTAAAAAGGGACGATTTAGCACTGGTAGCATCGGCTTGGGCATATAATTGGTAAGCGGCTGCAGCCGTGTCCCTCCACCACCAACCAGAATAACCGCTTTTAATGGAGAACGACGCTGCTGACTACCACCGGTGTTACCGCTTCTTGCCACAATTGGTCTCCCCAGCAATTTCCAGGTTCAATCTTCACTGAAAGTCTCCTGTACCCGCGGGAACGGGTTTATACAACAGGAGTCAATGCCACCACTTCAAGAATTTTTGATGGCTTATCCCTAAATCATAGTTAGCAGTCTCAATGCCAGATTGCTAATTATAGTAGCACAAAAAGACGTGGAGTGCAAGGGTTCCTTTTTATGTGAAATGAATCAATGGGAAAACACCCGCTCCAAGCTAATAAGTTGGTGTCAGTTATACGTTTAGTATTTCTCGCTAAACTTTTTTCCTAAACTTACCCACAAATTTTCTTAAATATACGTGAACAGCTATTGACATTCAGAAATAAATAGTTTATCGTTCATAAACGAGAAAGGAGGTGAACAAATGCAAGCATATTGTGTGAAGTGCCGAGCTAAAAGGGAAATGAAAGATGCCAAGAGCATAACTATGAAAAATGGCAAGCCGGCGACTCAAGGTGTATGTCCCGCATGTGGAACCAAGATGTTCAGAATAGGCAAGAGTTAAGGCTGCTATTGTTGATACTGGGATGGCGGAAAAGCTGGGTATTCTTGGTGTGTTGATACCCAGCTTTTCTATTAATGGTTAGACATTTCTAAAAGTATTTTACAGCTTAATAGCATTAACAATATCCTTATCCAGTCGCAGAAATCGGGAAAGCCACTCCAGCCTCTCCTGTTTTAAATTTTCTGAGAGTTCCTGAATCTCCTCATCAGCGTAGTAATTTTTCAGGTCAAATCGACTAAGTTCCGCTCCGGGGATATTAACCGGCACTTCATAGCCCCAGAAATCGTCCTTTTTCCACGTAATCTTATCACGAGCTACCATTTCCATTATCTTCACCGAGTCTCTTACCGTTATCTTTTGTCCCCTATCCACACCGCCTACCTTACCAGTGTTCAGAATGAAACATTGTATACCGGGATTATTCCTCAGGATATTGAGAAAGACATTGCCTTCCTCCTCCTCTGAACCCACTATGAAAGGATTAGTGCCAACAACCCTCAGCTGTTTACCTGCTTGAGAAGGGTCACCAGCCGAGGTCTCCACCGATTCACCCAGCATAAAGGCAGCCGCTCCCCATTCCAGACCAAGGCGCACTACCGGGGGCAGGATATCCTGACGTCTGGTGATAAAGAACACAAAGTCAACCTTCTCCATGTCAATATCATTATCAGTAAAAGCAATGTCTTTCCTCTTCACCATTGCCCGGCCATTGGAAGTCAAAGTGGTATCAAAGAAATCCACCTTACCTGTTTCTGGGTCTACCCAGACATTCTCCAGTACCGCCCGGGGGCTTATTGCTGCCGCATACAGGAGAGGTTGCATGCCGGGCTCCAGACCATCCGTCTTCAAATAGAAAGATTCCTCAGTGCCTACAGTACTGCCATCAGCTTTCAGTATAGTCACATCATCCTGACGGATTATTACCCTCTCCGGGGGACGTAACCAGTGTGAGTGACACGAGAGTGTCGTCTTCCCCGTGCCACTAAGCCCAAAGAGAAGACAGCCAAAATCCTTCAGCTTGCCATCTCTGAACACCCGGATAACCTTGCTGGCAGCGTGAAGCCCGAGATTCCCTTCCGTCTTCGCCCAGTACATAACCTGACGAAGCATTGCCTTCTTATTCTCACCCTTATAGTCACTGCCCAGAATCAGCGTTACCCCGGACTCAGGAAAGACTATGGTTTTCTTTTCCGGCCACTCAGCAACAGTAATAGTAACAAAGTCAGGCTCGCCTCCCTCGGGAGGAAACAGTGTATTGCCCCACATCAGCGGTATCCGGGGATAGTCAGCAGTAACATAGACACGACAACTCCTTTTGTAGCCCGGAGTGTGACACATCACCCTATCCAGCTGAATCATTTCCTTGTCCCTTAGATATTCCAAAACCTTGTGGACAAGCTCTCGGTCTTCATTATCAAGCTCACCCATCACCACCTCGGTAAACTTGGCAATCCTGTTCCTTACCTGTGTGGTTACGGCAAGGTTACCGAACTCGGTTATGACTCCCCCCTGCTCCAGCGCCCACTCCCTGAGTTTTTCATCGGAAGGATTATCAATTATCCTTTTCGGTTGGAACATCTCAGCAAATTCAGCGTATTTAACCTGCATCTTATTACTCCCGTAGCTCAATCAAACTAACAGCATTAACTTAAGGAAACATACTACCTTCCCTTATCCCGGGGAGGGATAAGGGGACAGAGTTAATAAATGACCGATTAACTCCCCATATTATAGCATATAATACACATAGCAGGCGAGTTCGTTTAACAACCTATCCTGAGAGAGCGGGGTGTTTAAGAGGGACGCTAGTCCCTCTTTTAAAATTATTTCCCCCTTCCTGGTAAGGGAGGGGGATAAAGGGGGTAGGTTGCTAACTATTATCTATAATGAGGTGAGGTTAATAGACAATAATAGCTAAATTTGTATTCGGCTGCTGACTTTCATAAAATATCTAGGCTTATGATTAGAACATGCCAATCTGACGATGCCCGAAGAATGTATTTAATCATTAACGAGGCAGCCAGGGCTTATCAAGGCGTTATACCCGCTGACTGCTACCACCAGCCGTATATGCCGATGGAGGAGCTGGAGCGAGAGATGCAACAGATGACCTTCTTTGGCTGGGAGATAAACGGAGAACTGGTAGGGGTAATAGGGTTTCAACCGGTTAAAGATGTCACCTTAATCCGCCACGCCTATGTTTTATCCCGGTGGCAGAAACAGGGGATAGGCAGCAAGCTGTTAAACCACCTTAAGGGCCTGGTCAACACCCCTCTCCTGCTGGTGGGAACCTGGGCTGACGCCTACTGGGCAATTACCTTCTACCAAAAGCACAACTTCCAGCTCATGCCCAACAAAGACGAGCTACTGAAAACCTACTGGAATATCCCACAGCGCCAGATTGAAACCTCAGTGGTGTTGGGGAGAGAGGTGAAATAACAAGAAACCCCTTCACCATTCCGTGCTTGGCACTTATCTTCTGCTAGTAAGAGAAACGAATAGGCCTGTTAATAATACAGCGGTTGCACCGATGGCAAAAGCTATAAAATAACTGCCGGTGACATCAAATATAAAACCCCCGAGAAACGAACCAATAGCCGAACCGGTTAAAAAACCCGCATCCAGTACACCTATTATTTTCCCAAGATTAGGTCCTCTAAAAAAGTCGCTAGCCATTGCCAAACTAGCGATCCCAAGACCCCCTTGATAGAAACCCCAAACGATGGCAAAAGTGTAGAACATCCACAAGTTATGCGACAAGGTTAACCACACTAATGCTCCAGCGCCAAGCACGGCACAAACTATTGCGGGTATTTTTCTGCCTATGGTGTCCGAAACCCTGCCAACCAATAGTCTGGATAGAATCATGAAACCGCTTACTACGCTAAGGATAGTCGATGCTTCTATAATAGAAACGCCGGTATCAGTGGCATAGGGGACAACATGAGTGATTACCAAGCTAATGCATAAACCCAAGAGTAACCAGATAGACAGGAGGAGCCAGAAATTACTGGTTCTGGTAGCCTGCAGCAGTGAAAGGCCGGCTGGTTGGAAGTTTTCTCCTACATCGGTTAATCTCGTTCTAGCAATGTCTGATTTTACCCCGTCAGGCAGAGCTCCGCTTTCACCAGGGTCCCTCCGAAGTAACAAAGCCATAGAGATTACAAGCAACCCGGCAATCAGTCCTATCACGATATAGGAAATGCGCCAATTAAAGTTATCTATCAGATAAGCAGCAAATGGTGCCACTATTAATATTCCCAGTCCGCTTCCTGAAGTAGTGATAGCTAAGGCAATTCCCCGCTTCTTTTCAAACCATCTGGAGACAGTAGATATCACCACCGGAATAGTTCCACCCGTTCCCATTGCCAGTGGCAGGCTGTAGCTGAGGAATAGTTGCCAAAAGGAATTAGTCTGGCTGGTTATTAGTAGGCTCAAACCAATAAAAAAGCCCATCAAACAAACAACAAGCCTTGGTCCATACTTATCAACAGCCCAGCCACTCACAATACTAAAGATGGTACTAAGCACCATATAAGCAGAGAACACAGCAGAGGTTGCGGCTCGAGTAAGGTCAAAGTCACCTTGTAATGCCTTAAAAAACACCCCGAAGGAATAACGGACACCGGAAGTAATGCAAAAAATAAGCAGAGCGGCAGCTACTATCACCCACCCATAGAATATTTTATCCTTAATTCGCATAAAAATACCTTTTTGCTGCCCCATCTGCTCCCTGAAAATCCAACTAAAGCTGAATGCCCAAACAGTTGCGAACATTAGATAGACACAATGACAAGAACGGTTGCCTTGTCTCGTCTACTTAAGATATGAGCATAACATTGTGCCTGGTTAGAAGGCAAATCTTAGCAGCTTCCAGATTGAAATCCGGGTGGTGCTGGAGAGGGAGATACAAAATTCGCTTATATTAAAGTAGCATCTCCTTCAAGGTCTTCAGGTTTACTACATCCTCTTTATTGTATGCCAGCAATACAGCCAGGGCATCCTGGTCGTAATCATTGACATACTGCCACCACAATCTTACTGCTTCGGCACCGTTCATGTCCTTTAACTGCCTCGGTATGCCCAGTTGCTGTTCTACGCATTTTAAGCCACCGTACAGGTTATTTTGCCAGCAGTCGTACATCAAATCGTGGTGGGTAAAGAGTTCAGCTAAGTTGAGCCTCAGATGAGAGGAGATGAACGGCAGGTCAAAACGACTGCCATTATAGGTATAGATGACATCCACCCCCGCCAGAGCCTCCAGTATGTTATCCGCAGTTACATCAGCGCTCACCAGTTGCATAAACCTGGTATCAAATCCATCGACCAGATAAATACCGACTACCGTAATTTCACAATATTCAGATGAAAGTCCTGTGGTCTCAATGTCCAGATATGCTTCCAAATAATTTTGCAATTCGCCCCTTTCAATCCTTTCCTAAACAGTCTTTATCTATCACTCCCCGCACTCCATCCTCCCTAACTGCCACCATCTTCACCGGTAGCAGCTTATTGGTTAAATCCTCATCACTTCTAGTATACACCTTGATATAGTTATCGGTGTGACCAGACCAGATACCACCGGATTGCTTCTCCCACAATACGAGCGTGGTCTTGGACAAGAATCGCCGGCTGAAGTTTTGAGAACTTTCTTTAGCCAAAACCAGCATCTTCTGGCTTCGCTGCTTCTTAATCTCGTTAGCCACCTGATGAGGCATCCGGGCAGCTTGAGTTCCCTGGCGGGGAGAGTAAGGGAAAACATGAATGCGGGCAAACTCCATCTGCCGACAAAAGGCATAGCTCTCTTCAAACTCCGCCTCAGTCTCCCCGGGGAAACCAACGATAACATCGGTGGTAATGGCTACCTCAGGCACCAAGGACCTGATTAAAGACACCGTCTGCTGATAATCTTTGGTGGAATAGTGTCGCTTCATCCGATTGAGCACCTCGTCACTGCCGCTCTGAAGAGACAGGTGAAAATGACGGCATAACCTCGGGTTATGCCACAACCCGATAAGCTCCGGCGTGATTTCCTGAGGCTGGAGAGAAGACAGCCTTAACCTGTCTACATCAGTCCCAGCCAGAGTGTATTCCAGTAACCCCTGTAGATTAACCCCCTCGTAGTTATAGGCACCAATCCTGACCCCGGTTAGCACCACCTCTTTATACCCTTGAGCCACCCGATTCCCAACATCAGCGACAACCTGCTCAACCGGCAGGCTCCTCTCCCTGCCCCGCACCAGGGGGACAATGCAGTAGGAGCAAAAATTATTACAGCCATCCTGAACCTTGACCAGGGCACGAGTCCTGAAGCCAGTAGTTGATTCGCCGCCGACTGAAACTGGAGCACCGATTTCTCCCGACTCCCCCAGCAGCCGCAGTAGATGCGGTTTTTCCTCATTATTTAAGACAAGACCAACCCCCTCAATCTGTGCCAGCTCCTCAGGGGCTCGCTGGGCATAGCAACCGGTAGCCACCAGCAGAGCATCAGGATTGCGACGATGAGCCAGCCTGAGCCAGTGACGGCATTTGCTGTCGGCGATGTGAGTAACCGTGCAGGTATTCAGGATATAGACATCAGCCTTATCCACTGGAGATACCAGCTGATAACCGGCTCCGGCGAATCCTCTGGCTAGAAGCTCCACCTCAGCCTGATTCAGTTTGCAGCCCAGGCTATCCAGGGCAACCCTTACCTTTTCGTGCCTTTTACCCATGTTACCAACCCCTCACCCTTTATCCCCCTCCTCTTCATAAGGAGAGAGGGCAGGAATTTTCCAAAGGGACTTTGCCCCTCTATAACTCCCCTTAGACTAAACAACCTCTCATTAATTGACTATCCCGTCACTAGGCAGTATACTTTTCACATCCTTCACGGTCAACCGAGAGTCTCACAGTTATATGCTGAAAAATAGAGCGAGGTTACCGAGAATGAGCATATACGAAACAATACTTAAGCGCAGAACAATCCGCCGCTTCCAAAACAAGGCTGTCCCCTATGAACTACTAGAGAAATGCGTTGATGCTGCCAGATTGGCGCCATCAGCCAAAAATCAGCAATCCCTGGAATATATTATCGTTGACGATGAACCACTGTTAGCCCGGGTATTTGATACCCTCAGGTTTGCCGGTTCTATTAAACCCGCCGGCTACCCGCCGCCGGAACAGAGACCCAAGGCATATATCGTCATCCTGGCTAAGAAAGAGATAACACTCAAAGAATGGGTAAAATACGATGTTGGGTTAGCTGCGGAGAACATGATACTCGTTGCCCTGGAAGAAGGAGTTGGCTCGTGCTGTGTTGGGCTTATTAACATTAAAAAGCTGAGTCAAGTATTGAACATCCCCGATGATTATACTATTGAACTGGTGCTGGCGCTGGGCTATCCTGATGAACAACCTGTTGTTGCTGAATTCAGCGGTGCTACCCGAATATGGGAGGATAAAGACGCAGTAATACATGTACCGAAGAGAAGGCTAACCGAAATCCTGCACAGGAATAAATCCTGACCGGACATAAAAAGGGGGTGAAGTCGATGAATAATTACAATAATAGAGTAGTGGTTACCGGCATAGGTGTTCTAAGTCCGCTTGGTCTAAATATGGCTACCACATGGGAAGGTCTTATTGGCGGTAAGTCAGGCATTGATTACATTACCCTGTTTGATGCTGAGTCCTTTGATACCAAAATCGCCGGCGAGGTGAAAGGATTTAAACCTACCGATTACATCAACCGCAAGGATGCTCGCCGCATGGACCGCTTCACCCAGCTAGCGGTAGCTGCCAGCCGCCAGGCAGTAGAACACGCTAGATTACAGATTGAACCCAACAATGGGTACGATGTTGGCGTCATCGTGGGCAGTGGCATTGGGGGGATAATTACACTATCGGAACAGGTAAAAGTGCTGCTGGAAAAAGGACCGGGCAGCGTGAATCCCTTCCTGATACCGATGATGATAGCTGATATGGCTCCAGCCCAGATATCAATCTCCCTCGGGGTGAAGGGACCGAACTTCTGCACCACCTCATCCTGCTCCAGTAGCTCAGATGCCATCGGGACAGCCTATGAAGTTATCAAGCGTGGTGATGCCCAGGCAATGATAACCGGTGGCAGCGAGGCAATAATAACCCCGATAGGCATCGCCGGTTTTAACGCCTGCCGAGCCCTCTCCACACGAAACAGCGAACCGCAAGCGGCATCCCGTCCTTTTGACGCTGAACGCGATGGCTTTGTTGTCGGTGAAGGCGCTGCCATATTAATTCTGGAGAACCTTGCCTTTGCTCAAAAACGGGGGGCTAACATTCTGGCTGAAATGACAGGTTATGGCGCCAGCAGCGATGCCTTCCACATCACTCAGCCAACTGAAGATGGAAAGGGCGCAGTCAGAGCAGTACAGATGGCACTGAGCAAGGCAGGACTAACTCCCAATGAGGTTGATTATATTAATGCCCATGGTACCTCCACCCCGCTAAATGACAAGGTGGAGACCAAGGCAATAAAAGCGGTATTTGGTGACCGTGCCTATCATATGCCGATAAGCTCCACCAAGTCGATGACAGGACATCTCATTGGTGGTGCCGGCGCTATTGAGGCAGCAATATGCGTTATGGCTATTCAGAACAGTGTAATACCCCCCACCATAAATCTTACCCACCCCGACCCGGAATGCGATTTGGACTATGTGGCTAATGTAGCCCGTAGCGCCAATATTACCACAGCCATGTCCAATTCCTTCGGTTTCGGGGGTCATAATTCCGTCCTGATTTTCCGAAAATATTCTGGGGCACAGGCTTGAACCATAGTCGCTGGAACCTTTTACCGCCGGCTCCAGACAATTATCTGGCTAAGGTCTCTGGCTTTTCCCCATTAGTAGCTCAACTGCTGTATGACCGCGGCCTCACCGAGCCATCTCAGATAGAATCTTTTCTGGCTGCTGATAAACGCTTATCAGGTGACCCCTTCCTGTTACCCGACATGCACCAGGCGGTAACCAGAATCTACCAAGCCCTGCTTTCCGGGGAAAATATTGCTATCTACGGAGACTTTGATGTTGATGGCATCACCGCAACAGCGCTGTTAATCCAGGGGCTATCCATCCTGGGCAGCAAGGCTGTCGTCCACATACCACATCGCCTGACTGAAGGTCACGGGCTTAGAACTGCCGCACTGGAAAACCTTCACCAGCAGGGCATTAGCCTGGTTATCACGGTTGATTGCGGCATCACCGGTTTCACTCAGGTCAAGAAAGCCAGAAAGATGGGAATGGACATAGTTATCACCGACCATCACATTCCCCCACCCGAAATCCCTCCAGCTACTGCCGTGGTCGACCCCAAGCTATCCAACTCAAATTACCCCTTCTCAGAGCTGGCTGGTGTCGGCGTAGCCTTTAAGCTCCTCCAGGCTCTGCTACAGGGTATGGGCAAGGAAAAACAACTGGATGAGATGCTGGACCTGGTAGCGCTGGGTACCGTGGGTGATATGATGCCTTTAATGGGGGAAAACCGGTATATGGTCAAGTACGGGGTGGAGTTGCTTAACACCACCCCCCGCCTTGGAATCAGGGAAATGGTGACCCAGGCTGGCTTAAACATTGGGAGCCTCAGCCCGGAAACTATTTCCTGGGTCATTGCCCCCCGACTAAACGCCGCCGGCAGGCTCGCTCACGCTATAACCAGCTATAAATTGTTGATGACAACATCGCCACAGGAAGCGCAAGGTCTATCAGCATGGCTGGAACAAAAAAACACGGAACGACAAAAACTAACCACCACTGCCCTGGCTAAAGCCAGAGAGCAGGTGTTAGCTCAAGGGATTTCTCACATTCTCGTCGCCGGCGGCAAAGACTTCCCCGCTGGTATCGTCGGTCTCATAGCCGGCAGGCTGTCAGAGGAATTCTACCGTCCGGCAGTAGTTGCCAGAATCGGCGAGAGAATAAGCGGTGGCAGCTGTCGCAGTATTCCCGAGTTTAATATTATTCAAGCCCTGGAGCAGTGCCGTGATTTATTGCTCCAGTTTGGGGGACATCCCAAGGCAGCCGGTTTTACCCTGCTTACCCATAACCTGCCCCACCTGCAGCATCGCCTCTCTCAGCTAGCAGCTACCCAGTTAGACGGGGTCGACCTCCGCCCCCGTATTGATATTGACACTGAAATTACTCTGCCTGAACTCAGCGGGAACACTTTCAAATCAATCCAAATGCTAGCCCCCTTTGGCTATGAAAATCCCCTACCTGTCTTCCTCAGCCGCAGCGTAGAGGTGGTTGATTGCCATACTATGGGCAACAGCAGAGAGCATTTGCGGATGAAGGTAAAACAGAGTGGCGCCGTATGGGATGCGGTGGCTTTCAGACTGGGCAACTTTCTGGCGGAAACACACTCCCTTATTGATATGGTGTATAACCTGGAGATAGACCACTGGAGCGGTGAAGAAAAGCTCAGGCTCAATATCCTCGACTTTGCCCCCGCCGACTCTAATATACCCAATAGCTGAAACGGAGGGGACAGAAGTTGCCATGTTGTTACATAAGAAAAAGAAGAGCACTGGTACTCCCTTTTTTATTTAATCCAAATTACTAGTTACCACTGAATAAACATCGGGATGTCTGCCTTTCCATGCTTACGCAATGTATAGTCATTAAAAGTGGTATAATAAGGTGAAAGTATGAAGGAAAGCTCGCAAGCACGTGAGTTAAAGGGAGTTATTGATGGGAAAACAGGTATCGGATAAGAGGATAAGTCCTTTGAGCAAGCCTTTACCCTATGCTGGTCAGTCTTTGGAGAAAAAGATTGTCGGGCTTCAAAGAGATGTATTTTTTTATATATTAATTACTGGTTTTGTTTTATTATTGGCTATTTATGAATGGTGGCACTGGTATAAGGGTATACCACCCCAACCGATAGCCGCTTTTAGTCTTGCAGCAATAGTTGGTGTCTATAGTTACTTAAAGATAAGAAAACTTCAAAAGCAAATCAATAATTATAAAGTAGGACGACAAGGAGAGATAGAAGTTGGGCAGGAGCTGGATAAATTAAGGGAGAAGGGTTTTAAAATCTTCCATGATATTGTATGCAAAGATTCCAAAAAGGTTTTCAATATAGACCATGTCGTTGTATCACAACATGGCATATTCGCTATAGAAACTAAGGCATATTCAATGCCTGCCAGAGGTGATACAAAAATATCTTTTGACGGAAAGAGTATCTTGGTACCTGAGCGGCAACCAGACGATAAACCTGTTAATCAAGCCTATGCCAATGCTAAATGGCTTAGGCAGAGACTTGAAGACGTGACCCAGGAAAAACTTGATGTAATGCCTGTTCTAGTTTTTCTGAAATGGTATGTAGTCGAAACAAAGAAAAGAAAAGATATTTGGGTGATAAATCCAAAGATGTTGTCGACGAGAATTTTGCAACGCCCCGTGAGGCTCGCTGTAGAGGACGTAACACGGATAGCTGGTTATTTATCAAAGGGTTTTTAATTGCTTAAATAAATAAAATTAATAACGGTGCTGTTCAGCAAAACTGATCGCATCTGTCTATCCTTTATTGGGAATAACGCCAAAAGTATCTGACCCTGACGGATAATAGTGCGTGATAAAAAACAAACATCGGGACGAATACATGGGTAGAGGAATATATTACACAATCAGCCGCATTCTTCAACTGACAGAAAACAATCTTACCTTATACCTTCTCCCGGTATTTCTGGGCTAATTCCGGGTCATAGGGGGCTTTCCGCCCTTCACACACTTCCCTCGGGCATAGCTGGCAACTGACAAACTCAACCCGGGTGGGGAAGAATATTCCCGACAGAGATTTTAACGGCACCATTAAGAAAGCCTCGGTTAGCTTCACCCCGATTAACTCTTCCACATTACCAAAGATGGAAAACAGCCCTTCTTGCTGAGTAATTGGCCACGACTTTAACGACCCGGGATTCATTGATGATATCTGTGGAAGCGCGTAAATTCTTTTTAGGTAATCTTTAAGATAGTCGCGAGCCGAGCGTAGAACCATTTCTTTAATCATATCCAGACAATAACTTTTCATAAAATCACTGGAAGGAATGGTTATTGCATCCAGTTCCCTGCCACAGGTAGCCACATACGGGAAGACCCTCTCCACCTTGTCCAGATTAACCCTGAGGAGTCGGCTGGTAAACTTTACCCCGCCAATATACAGTGAGTCCTCATTCCTGTTATCAACATAGCAAACTTCGTAGACCGCCCTGGGTCTGACTGCAGGACGAACCAGCTCAATTAACTCCTGAACAATTTCCTCCACATACTTGCTCTGCTGACGCATACGCAACCGTTTCAGGACTTCCGTAAGCTCTAACTCAACCGGGATACTATTCAATACTTCCATAGTATTAAGCCTGTTACCTCCGTTTTCAGTCAGCACTACTCCTTGCCTTAACCCACCGTGTCCGGTAAGCCAGCATAGGAATGGTAATTGCCAGCACAACCAGAGATACTACCTGCGCCTGGTGTAAATCAAAGAGGAAGGGTGTCCCCACTCGGATGAAATCAATGCCAATCCGCCAGATGGCATACAGACTGAGATAGATAAGAAACAGTGAGCCATCAGGCTGGAACCGACCTCTCAATTTCAACAACACCGCAAAAACTATGAGAGCATATATAATCTCGTAAACCTGCGTGGGGTGAACGGCTACCCCGAGGGGGGCAAAGCTATCAGGGTGAGCGTAAACCACGCTCCAGGGTAACCAATCCGGTGCTTCTATGCCGTAGCAGCAGCCGTTGATGGTGCAACCTATCCTGCCGATAACAGCCTGACCCAGTACCACCGCCGGCGCTACTACATCAGCAAAGTAACCGAACTTAAAGCTGCTAAATCTGCTGTAAACCCAGATGCCCAGAGCAGCACCCAGAATAGCCCCGTAGGCAGTTAGACCCCCAGCCCCGATAATCTGTCCCGGGTACTGGATGTAATAGTCCAATCTATCAATGATATGGAGCAATCTTGCTATGATTACCCCGCAGGGAACGCCTATCAGCGCTGCGGTAAAAATAGTATCATAGGAAAGGTTAACCCCCTTCCTCACCTGCCAGATCATCCATACTACGATGACCAAAATAGCCAGGGCAACCATAATGCCATACCACCTGACACTAATTGAGCCTAAAGTAAAAGCTACGGGATTAATACTTATGGTAATCATTATTCCTCCAGCAAATTAAGTAAGTTTAGCTTTAGCGCCTGCTTAATGAGGCTAGTTATCTACCTTACCCCCTTAGATATTTGTTAGCAACCTACCCCATTTATCCCCCTCCCTTACAAAGGGAGGGGGAAGTTGTTGTGTAAGAGAGGCGAAGCCTCTCTTTGACTCTCCTTATAGTATCTGCTCCTTCTCAAGGAGAGGGGGAAATTATTTTTTAAGAGGAGCTTTGCCCCTCTATAATTCCCTCTCAGGTGCTTGAGCAAAGAGCCATCAGCCCCTCAAGCAGTATTTGGGCTGCCTTCTTATCCAAGGGTTTATTATTATTGCCGCACTTGGGCGACTGAATGCAGCTGGGACAGCCCTCCTCACAGGGGCACTCGGTAATTGTCTTTAGAGTAGCTTGCCACAGTTCTTTCACCAAGTCAAACCCCTTCTCGGCGATACCAATGCCCCCGGGATAGGCATCATAAATAAATATCTGGGCTCTCCCGGTATCGGGGTGGAGAGGAGTGGACACGCCACCAATGTCATTGCGGTCACACAGGGCAAACAGGGGAAGAATGGCGATAGCAGCATGCTCAACAGCGTGTAGTCCGCCGGCAAGGTCTGATTGAGCTTTAACCAGTCGGGCGATGACCTCATCAGGCAGGTCAAACCACAGAGCCACCGTAGGGAAATGCTGAGGTGGCAGGTCAAGGGGTTCCTCGCCGATTACCTCCTCGGTGAACTGCGCCTTTTTTCTGAAGCCGACGATGGTAGTAGTAACCTCCACCTCACCCAGGCATACCCTGGCCTGTCCGCAGCTTTTCTCACGGATTACCCTGACCACATGTAAATCGGTGATATCCTTAGTCTGGGTATAGTAAGCAGCGTTGGTAGGCACGGCATAGGCGGTGCGACCGGCTAAGTCGAGCTCCTCGACTAAATAGGATTCTCCCTGATGGAGGTAAATGGCACCGGGATGCACCTGGAAAAAAGCGACACTGGCCTCCACGGTCTCCAGCAAGGAACCGGTGGAAGCATCCATAAGGGCAAAGTTTTCCCCCGATGTAGAACGAATATTGATACGCTGAGCCGGGTAAGCAATAGCGGGAGACAGATACCAGCGCTTATTACGCTCCTTAAGCATACCCAGCCCTTCCAGTTCAGTTATTTCCCCACCCAGATTGGAGCCAAAGATTGCCTCATCACTGCTGGTTAGCGGCAACTCCCAGGCAGCACATAGCAGATGGGCTTTCAGAATATAGGGATTAGACGGGTTGACCAGGGCATTTTCAAAATTTTTGCCGAAAAAGAAGTCGGGGTGACGCATAAAATACTGGTCTAAGGGGTTATCCAGACCGATGAGGAAACTCAGCGACTTACCCCTGCCCCGACCACTCCTCCCCGCCTGCTGCCAGGTGCTGGCGATACTGCCGGGGTAACCGGTAAGCACCGTAGCATCAAGCTCGCCAATATCTATACCAAGCTCTAAGGCGGTGGTAGCCACCACTCCCAGAAGCTGACCGCTAAACAGCTCCTGCTCTATCTGGCGGCGTTCCTGCGGTAGATAGCCCGCCCGGTAGGGTTTTATTTTCTTGGTTAAGGCGGGAGCGATTTCAGCCAGCCTTTGTCGGGAATAGTTGTAAATAAGCTCGGTCAGCCGGCGGGTACGGGCAAAGGTCAGACTGTGAATTTCGTGGCTCACCAGCTCGGCAAACAGGTTAGCCGCCTCACTGTTAGCACTACGCCGCACACTCCGGGCAGCATCTATGATGGGCGGATTCCAGAAGACAAACTCCTTACCACCGTGAGGCGCACCATCGCCAGCCACCACCTCAAAAGGTAAGCCCACCAGTTTCTCGACATGCTCACCGGGGTTGGCTATGGTGGCGGAACAGCAAATGAACTGAGGGGTTGAGCCGTAATGGCGACACAGTCGGCGCAGGCGGCGTAACACACAGGCAACATGGGAGCCAAAAACACCACGATAGGTATGGGCTTCATCCACCACCACATACCTCAAACGGCTCAGTAACCCTGACCACTGGTGATGATTGGGCAGTATGCCAATATGAAGCATATCCGGATTGGTGAGTATTACCCTGGCCCGCTTTCTTATATCAGCCCGCTCCTCCTGAGGAGTATCCCCATCAAAAGTAGCCGATTCCCCTAATTTAAATAGCTCGGGATAAAACAATTCCTGCAGACCGCGCCACTGGTCTTGAGCCAGAGCCTTGGTGGGGAAAAGGTAAAGGGCACGACTACCCGGCTCGTTTAGCATCGCCTCCATAACAGGGATGTTATAGCACAGGGTCTTGCCGCTGGCAGAGGAAGTGGTCACCATTACATTTCTGCCGTTTCGGGCATTATTCACCGCTTCCGCCTGGTGAGTGTATAGAGGTAACAGTCCGTGCTGCTCAAGACAATCATGAAGGCTACTATCCAGAGGTTCACCCAAGTCAGCGTAGCTGGCATCACGGGATGGAATGTGCTCTATATGAGCAATCTGACCGCTATAGGCAGGTTGAGAGGTAAGATAATGGAGGAAAGTCGTATAATCCGCTATGGCTCCCATCTCTAGACAGGCAGAATCTCAATCTCATAGTTGAGTATCTCTACCTCAAACCGACTATTGCTAATAAAGTCCGCTATCTTGGACAAAACTTCGTCTGTATGCCGCTTATCATTACTAACGCAACAGATTCCCAATGTGGACAACTGCCATAAATCATTATCATCAACTTCAGCCACGGAAACATTAAATTTGTTTCTGACCCGAGTGGTGATGGATTTCAGCACTCGCCGTTTACCCTTGAGTGATAGATTTTCGGGTAAGCGAAGCTTAACCTTACACACACCGATATTCATGACCTATATAGCTGACAAAGACCGCCAGACCCAAAGGAGACAATAAGATATGTAATACAGTGTCTAATATACTCTCCCCCAATTTACCAAGTCAAGTTGAGAGAAGGGGTTACCAACCCCTCTAAACAAATTCTAAATCCATTCCAAAACCAACGAGATTATTTATCAACCTCGCCTCATTATAGATGGCAACTATCCCTTAAAGGCAAGTAAAATGGAATACTAGAGAATGGGTAGGGGAGTCCTTACTTGGCAACGTCTTGCCCCCTTTAAGTCGCTAGCAAACCTAAGACAGTAAGGTGCCTCTACCCACAAGAATTATACTACTAAAATGGGTGGTGTTAAAATATATTTGTGAGAAAAATTTTACTTTTAGTTATGCCTAAAGCTACCAATAGGGGCTTGACAAAATTTGTGAGATATGCTAGGTATTGACATTTTGTAATACCCTGCCTTACTCTGTATTAGTAAGAAGAAAGTGCCATAACTTATATGGGGGTGAATTATGGTAACTCAAGTAGTAAAATTGAGTGTTAGTTTGGACAAAGATTTAATTGCGTTTGCTGATGAAGTTGCAAGCGAGGAGAATATTAGCCGTAGTAGAGTTATATCCAATTGTCTTAGCGAGTTTGCCCAAAAACGTAAAATGCAACTGATGGAAGAGGGCTATAAGGTAATGGCTAAGGAAAATTCTGATTTTGCAAAGTTGGCTTTCGCATTACAGGGTGAGGTAGCTTTAAGGCAGGCCTAAAGCAACAATGTCAAAAGAGATAAAAAGGGGCGAAATATACTGGGTAGATTGGAGTCCTGGTCGAGGGAGTGAACAAACTGGCATAAGTCCCGCCCTTATCATTCAGAATGACGTTGGGAACACCCATAGCCCAACAACCATTGTTGCCGCTACTACTACAGCATTTATCAAAGAATACCCCTTTGTAGTCCCAATCCCCAAAAGGGTAAGTGGATTACCTCAAGATTGTAAAGTTAATCTATCAACAATACTAACAATTGACAAATCTTGCCTTGGCAAAAAATGCGGAGAATTAGATGCAACGGAAATGGCTAAAGTAGACGAGGCTATAAAAGCTAGTTTGGAGCTAATGGAATAGTAGTGATGTCTAGAGTCAAAAAAGATATAGCAACCTACCCCCTTTATCCCCCTCCCTTACCAGGGAGGGGGAAATAATTTTAGAAGAGGGACTGGCGCCCCTCTTAAACGCCCCGCTTTCTCAAAACAGGCCCTAACTTCTAAGTCCTGAACCTGAAGGTTGGTTTTCTAGTCTTGGTAATTAGTGCTTAGAATTTGTTTAGAGTTTCGTGCTTAGAATTTAGGATTTCACAGGCTACATCCTTCCTAGCTGTTCGTTT
>Ga0307378_10000211_pt1 | contig 109261 bp, 94 predicted proteins | sample UN1MG_FD_202238 | JGI IMG/M metagenome (GOLD analysis project Ga0307378, IMG submission 202238) | Soil microbial communities from Risofladan, Vaasa, Finland - UN-1 | ecosystem: Environmental > Terrestrial > Soil > Coastal area > Acid sulfate soil | place: Finland: Risofladan, Vaasa | collected...
TGCAGAAGCGATATGGTTTAACACCTCGTGAGTGCCAAATAGCAGAGTTGATCTGCCAGGGTCTGCAAAATGGTAGCATAGCAAAGTATTTGCGTATAAGACCCGGTACGGTAAAAACTCACACAAGAAATATTTATCGAAAGGCCCGCGTCAAAAGCAAAATTGCAATGCTCTTGAGATTTGTCACCGATGCAAGAGAGCTTTCTATCAAATATGACCAGACGAGTCCCATTCGTAAGGTGGAATAAGCAAAGCTGACCGGAATAATTACCGCCTTTTTCATCCCAATCACAGTTAGAATTTGTCGAAAAAGAAAATCACGTATCGTCCGAAAAAAACGGGCGAAATAATTATAGCAGTTCTTCTCAAAACTAATGCAATTGCAATAAGAGCTCAACCTTTTATGTTATGTGGGATTGTAAGTATCAGAGGTTATGGGTCGTTCACAAGCTTTTGGTTTCAAAAAGGTGTCAGTTGCTGCCGGCTGTTCGCAGCATTTTTGTGTTACCGTTGTTGTTCACAGCCAAATATATATCCTCACAGGGATACGCCTCAGAGAGATTTGAGAAAAGGTCTGATAAAAAATGGTAATGAGCATAATTTATTTTGATTATAGTTTACTTTCAGATGTACCGATATAAAGGCGGAAAATCCGATAGAACAAAGTAAAAAAAGGAGAATGAAAATGAAGTACACATGGATTATATCAGTGGCGGTTTTGACACTAATTATGATTAGTCAAACCGGTTGTTATTCATCTCATCCGGAAGATATAGAAGCATTTCTAATGCCGGATAAGGTCGATGTTACGGCCGAAAATTATGTTTTACAGCCCCCTGATGAGGTTGAGGTACGTTGCTCAAGGGTACCGGAGATAGACCAGCAACGACAGCGGATTCGTCCGGATGGCAAGATAAGCTTTGAAACTTTAGGCGAAATAGAAGCGGCGGGCAGAACTCCTGAACAAGTTGCAAATATCCTGCGAGGGAAGGTTTTGGAGCTTTACAAATTAGAAGGTGAGAAGCCTATTGATATTCGGGTCGTTACATACCGAAGTAAGGTGTTTTATGTGTTGGGGCAGGTTTTAAGGCCCGGCCCGCAAATCTACACCGGCCGTGATTCGGTGTTGACCGCCCTTGCTATAACACAACTTAATCCTATGGCTTGGCAGGAACGCATCCAGGTAATAAGGCCGTCGAAAGATAGAAATGTAAAGCCGAAAATTTTTGAAGTTCACTATGACCGAATGGTTGCGCATGGCGATACAAGTAAAGATGTTCTGTTGCAGGAAGGCGATATAATCTATGTGCCGCCTACTGTGTTGGCTGTAATAGCTATGAAGATTGAAGAGGTAATCCGGCCGATTGCCCGAGCCTTCAGTGGCTTGTACACTGTTCAACGATACCAGTACGCCGATGAGCGTTATGGACAATAGCTTTTCCAGCTACCGAGTTGTATAGAAGAGATTGATAACGTAGTCAAGATTGTGAGGGGTCATATCATCATATCCGAGAATGGGGCGCTGAAACGATTTCATCTTGCCAGCACGGTCTGGTTCATCGTTTGCGTTGGTGATATTTTAGTTTTAGCATTACGCCAGGCGGGTGTTAATTGGTGGGTTGTAATCTCGCTGTCCGGGCACGGTGTATTAATAGCTCTGTTACTGATTAGCCTGTATTTATTTGCGATTTACAGAGGTATTAGCAGCAGTCAGAAAGTGCAAATAGAACACCCACTAACCAGCACGAGCTACTATGCGGTGTTTTATGTGATAACACCTCTTTTGGGTGGATTGGCGGGCTGCCTTGGAATGATAGGCGTCAGTACAATCGGCCAATTCGTATTGGGAATCACACTGGGGACTTTGGGGACAACATTTTTGGTCTGGGTGATTATCGACCCTTTGGCTGGGCTGCTGGAGATGCTGTTGCTGCCTGTAAGCCGAAAGCACTGTACTGAACGGCTGGCCCGGGTTAAAGCGCTGCGCCAAAGCAGACAAAGAAATCGTGAGTGTTTGCTGACAGAGGTGTTAGCTAAGGCCGAATCGGAGCAGGGCCACTGGCACGAGGTGTTGAAGCCAAAGGCTGAAAAGCTCGCCGGACTGTTGACAACTAATGAAACGGACTTTAGCCGGGTAGAGCGTGAAGCGGTTGGTATAGGCGTCGATGCGTGGCAAATTGGAGGACTGGATTGTATGCGGGAGCTTCGCGATATGGCAATAGCCATCGCCGGGCAGAGCAGCCAGAACAAGTCTGTTGTTGACTACATTGGTGCCTGGTGGGACGGTATCGGAAGCTGGCGGGAACCATCACTTGCTTGAGAGCCGGAATTAATCATCGCGCTGAATAAATCCAGCTTATCTCGGCAAAGGCCGAGGCCGGAGCCGGGCAAATTCAGTTTTGATGGGAGCATAACAAAAAAGGGCAAAGTCGTATGACTTTGCCCTTTTTGCTTTTGTAGCGTTAATCGTGTCTTTTCACAATGTTCTTCTTCTTCGCAGCCAGCCCACAAGACCCGCGCCGATACCGCCTAACAAAATTGCGCCGGGAGCCGGTATGGCGATGATGCTGCCTGATGAAAAGATAGGCTCTCCACCACTTAGGAAGCCTACCCCTATACTACCGAAAGCTGACGGTGGAAGCTGCCACATGTTCTGGTAGTCCTGAATGATAAACGACCAGGTTTCGCCGGGCTCAAAGACGAGGTCAGGATTCATACTCTCCGAGACCAGTGGTCGGTTCACCCCTATATTGTCAATCTTGAAGGCCAAACCTCCATTGACCCAGCCGTCATGATTTGTCAGTGTAGTTTCCATCGGGATGCCGTCGGGAATAATGTCAAATACGTCTGCTACGTACCAAACGTCGGACCATGGCACGCCGGTCATGTTTGTGATGTACACCAGTACATTTGGTATCGGCAAATCCGCGTTTCCTTCTTCGAAACACGAAGTTAGAAGTGTTTCTGTCCATGTGGATGTTATCCATTCATTATCTGGGAACGGAACTGGAAGTGGAATTCCGGGCCCCCCCGTGGGTAGGGTTGTATTCTGATTACCCAGCTCGTGGAGCCCGTACTCTGGGATGACCAGGGGGTCTTGAGGCCCATTCACATACGTAACCTCAGTCGGTACCGCTTGCGTCGTGCCACTGACTGTCAGAATCAGCATTGTTAGTACACAGATTGTAATGAACCTTTTTGTCATATTTTTCATCTCCTTCTCGGATATATCTATCCTTGCTTTGCCTGCTTTCAAAGAGTAGATTTCAGTTCATATCTGCACTTTACGGCAGAGTTTTTACCCTGCCATTAGTGCTCTGTTAAAGCTCAAATGATGGTTTGTCATTCCCGCGAAAGCGGGAATCCAGACTTATTGATAGTACTGGATTCCGCATCAAGTGCGGAATGACAGCCCTCAAAGAACGCTTGACAAAGCATTAGTTGCTTTTTATACTTCTTTTACAGTGTACGACGTCTTCGCAGCCAGCCCACAAGGCCTACGCCAATGCTGCCTAACAGAATAGCACCGGGTGCCGGAATGGCCGATACAATTACCAGTTGAGAAGTCTCAAGCTCATATCCCCAGTAAGGCTCGACTCCGAACTCTACGGTCAGCGTAGCACCGCCCTCTAATAAGGATAGGTCGAAGTATGAGCCCAGGTCGAACACAGTAGTGGTTATCGCTGCCGGATTACCTGTGTTTCCAGGGCCCACAGCCCATTGATCGTCGGTGTAGCCACTCATCTGAGTGAGTTCGCCGAGGTTTATCCAGCTTCCACCGTCGATCTGGATCCTGATCGGGTCGTTTTCGCCATTATCTACATCGTCGGCAACGATAGTAAGCGTAGCCGACCCGATTTGCGAACCAGACACGAGCGGGTCAACAGAACCGTCGTACGTATGGTCATAGGTGTCAGGAGGTAAGGTACCTGGTACCCAGTTCGGCGTGTCAAGCACGGTGTAAACGTCGACCGTTTCATAAAACGTCGGGTTTGCGGCTGCGTAATTTGTTATTGAGAGCAATCCCACTGCAACAAAAAATATCATTAACTTCTTCATCTGTTTATCTCCTCCTCTCAGATGTAAATCGTGTTTTTTTAGTTATGTTTATCTTAATTTTACTTTTGCTTCATATTCGCATTTTTACAATTCGTTTTACTGCTATTCCTTTAGTACTTTTCTGTAAAAATGGAAAACTTATAATAAGAATCCCATAAACCTCCGCCCTGAAGGGTGAAGGGCCTGCGCGCAATGACCCTCCGCATAGAAAGGAGGTTATAGTCATCAGGCCGGGTTAGGCGGGCCGCGGGCCAGATGAGCAAAAGTAAATCCTGGTGAAAAATGAATATACTGCTTGGCTCCGGGAGCCAGGCAGTTGGTTGCCTGGATTAGTAAAGGTGAGAGATGCGTTGTTGCGAATTGAGGTGCTGCGAGGTTGCAATTGGTCCGAGCAGACGATTCTTGTTTGAGCGATACGATGAGATTGCTTCGCTGCGCTCGCAATGACTGAAAGGACGCCGGTAATGACAATGACATTGTGGCGTTCGGTATGCCGGCTAAATGGTGAAGCAGGCCTATGTACTTCGTACCTTCAACGTCACTGCGCAGACGCAGAGACTCTTCAAACTGATGTAAGCGAACAGTATTAGTATGAAATTTTCGCTGATTATGTTGCTTTGGGCTAATATTTGCAGCAAATTTTGGAATGGCTTGAATGCCGGTCTGTCCCGCCCATAACAGGCCGGCCAAAGCTCCCAGCCAGAACCTGCGGTCCTTAACCAATGAAACGCAAAGGAATCCTGTCAAAACCATGAAAAGTGCTGCAGGTACGGGCGGCAAAGACTGTGCACCGGCAGGTGGCGAGTTCGTAAAATCAGTGGGTGGCCTTAAAAGCTCTACGCCGATATTGGCCAGGTGAGAATTGGAAAATTCGGTGATTTGGCTTGTTTCGCGTACAAAAATGATATGTGCTTCCGAAGTCGGTGACACAACACCGGCAGGGAAGCTCTCGTTGCAATTGCTCATCGTTGGCCCGGCTTTTACCGCCGTGGCCATGACCAGCAACAGCAATACGACCGATAATCTGCTGCTTTTGTACACCACCAATCCTCCGCCTCCTCATAAATAGCAAGGCGTCTGAATATAAATATAAAATAGACTGTATCAAGACTTCCCCCCTCGTACTCATAGTCAGAAGATACTCTTACCTATTTTAAATTAATTTTACTTCACCAGTTTACCAAGATTCAAATTGCAGGTCAAGTAAAAAAAAGCCAATAATGAGAATTTTTCAAAAAATGCACTTTTTTTCAGGGCTTGAGGACTTTAGTGGTGTAAGTGTGTAAGAATGAAGTGAGGTGTTTAATTACTCCTTTTGGGCTATTCCAAAAGTGGTATATTGGCATTTTACAAGGTATTCTGGCCAGTTTTTCTCTGAAAGATGGAGTCATCGCAGGTTCCGGCAAGAACCAAGACTCTATCAAAAGGAATGCGACAAATAAATACCTGCTCGATTCGGTGATTGAAATACACAAAGCCAAATTAACCCGGAGCCAGGTTATTCGGATGTAATTTTGTAAGCTCGAACTCGCCGACTGCTTGTTAAGTGGTGAGTAGTGAGTGGTGAGTAGTCAATTAACCATTTAACCACTCACCAATTAACCATTTAACTTAGTGGATTTTTATTTTGACGTTGTTGTCGGTTATGGATATTGTATTACCCGAAGGCTAAACGCAGAAAGGACAATTTAAATGTGGTCTATTATTTACATTGCCGGCATTGTAGTCATAGGACTGTTGGCTTTTTTGATAGGGAAAAAATTGTCCGTATCACCCGGGACTGAATCAAAAACAACTACGTTTCTGATTAAATCCATACAGGCGATAGCGGAATTAGCGGTTTTGGAATACATAACCGAAGGTGTCACGGAGATAAAAGAAAAGAAGACCAGCCTTATTACCGTTCGCTGGAAAAGAGGCTTATGGAGATATACGGCTAAGCTGAAAGTCGGTTTCGAGTTGGACCAAATGGATTACACTATCAACGATTCACAAAAGGTGATTCAAATCACGCTGCCGAACCCAAGAATCTTAAGCTGTGAAATCTACAACAGAAAGTTTTACAAACTACCTTTGGAAAAAGCGGAGAGTATCTCTTGGAAGTACGACATAATAGAAGATTTCAGCTCCGATGAAGTACTCGCCCTTGACGATGAGGCCAGAAATAATGCCCTTAAAAATGTGAATGAATTCTACGTCCTGGACTTGCTTCGGGACAAAACCAAACTTACCTTCAAGAAGATTTTCTCTCTTTCTTATCCCGAATACACCACAGATATATCTATTATGGATGAGCCTGTTTCCCAAACCACCGCCGAGCTTCCGGGAGAAACAGCCTCCAAAGGTCAGATTTCCAACTCCGGCGAACAGTAAAATACGGCCGGCAAGAAATAGCTGTTCTTTAAGAAAAAACATGAGCATCGCTAATGTCATTGCCGGCGAGCCGGAGCAATCTCACAATCTTCCCGATATGCTATTATTGTCCAGGAACTCTTTCCAGTTAGCTTAGTTTTCCTTTTAATTTTTTATTTTAATTTGTCTCTTATTCTTTTAATATACTCTTATGCTGGAAAAAGGGCTTGTCCAGATTTATACCGGAGACGGCAAGGGCAAAACCACCGCTGCGTTCGGATTGGCACTGCGGGCGGCTGGCCAGGGAAACAAGGTCCTGATATATCAATTTTTAAAGCCGTCGTCTCTTGATATCGGCGAGCGGTTCGCACTGCAATTGGGCGCTGTCAGAATCAGGACCGAGGCGCTTGATACACCCTGGGATATGTCCAAATCTTTTGAGGACGAAAAAGCTGTCGCCCGGATGCAGGCTGCAATCAGCGAGGCCCTTGAAAGAATCGCGCAGACGGCGGAGAAACGGTTTTACGATGTGCTGATACTTGATGAGATTGTATTTTGCCTTTCAAAAGGCCTGGCCAAATTGGAAGATATCAAAAATATAATTGACAGAAGAGACCCTGTTGTCGAAATTGTTATGACCGGCAGAGGTGCAACCAGGGAATTGATAGAATTAGCGGATTTGGTGACGGAAATGAAAAATATCAAGCACCCGTTTGATAAGGGGCTGCCCGCCAGACGAGGTATCGAATTTTAAAACCGCCCTGCTTGTTTGGATAGGCGGGCTGGGTTTACTCTGGAAATGCTGGATTAGGTGTAAGGTATGATAGAGGTTGACAGGATAAGCAAAACTTTTCGATATCGCAAACGCAAGGGCAAGGCCCCACATCAGAAAGACCAACGTGAAGATGGGAAACTGTTTTACGCGGTGAGGAATGTCAGTTTCCGCGCCGAAGCCGGGACCATTTTAGGGCTCCTCGGCCCTAACGGGGCGGGAAAGACGACCCTGCTGAGAATGCTCTCGACCGCACTGAAACCCAGCGAGGGCACGGCCAGGTTTGATGGCGTGGATGTAGTCGAAAGACCTCTTGAGGTCCGCAGAAGAATAGGTTTTCTTTCTGACAATACGGGGCTTTATGGCCGTCTCACCGCCCGCGAGATGATCGAATATTACGGGAAATTACATGGCCTGGAGCAGGCAAAAATTAACAATCGCATGGATGAACTTTTCAGTCTTTTAGAGATGACCGCTTTTGCCGACAAAAGAAATGACTCACTGTCTTCCGGTATGAAGCAGAAAGTTTCGATTGCCCGCACACTTATTCACGACCCCGAAGTCATCATATTCGATGAACCGACCACCGGGCTCGATGTTGCTGCGGCTGAGGCCATTTTGAATTTCATTGAATCCTGCAAAGTTAAGGGCAAAACAGTCCTCTTTTGCACACATCACATGCACGAGGTGGACAGGCTCTGTGATTTCGTTGTGATACTTCACAAGGGCCGGCTTTGCTTCGAAGGAAGCATTGAGCAAATGCGGTCCGATACGGGACAAAGCCATCTTGACAAGGCGTTTCTAACTTTGATTGATTCGGTGGAGGTAAATCATGCGGCTTAATATTCTCACAATATACCTCAAGGAAATGAAAGAAGTATTGCGCGATAGGAAAACCCTCATATTTATGGTGGCCTTACCCACACTCGTAGTGCCTGTACTGATGAATATTATGATAGGATTCATTGTCAGGGCTGAAAAAAAAGCCCGGACGGAAATCCTCACTTTTGCAATCTTCGGAGCTGAACACTTACCTGACTTGGCCAACGCATTCAGCAAAGAGGAAGGATTCGAGAAGGTAAATATCCCCACACAGGAAGCGATTGCATCAGCCATTGAAGAAAACAAGATTAAATTCGGCCTGGTTATCCCTCAAACAACCCGCGAACAGCTCGAAAGGGACGAACAGGTTGCTGTCCGGTTTTATTACAACAACGCTTCCGCTACCAGTAAAGTTAAGAACAGAGCCGGTAAAGTAATTCGTGAATTCAGTGAGAAATACCGTTCGGAACGTCTGGCCGGCCTTGGTTTGGATACCCCGCAAGAGCAGGAACATTTACTCAACCCTGTCACAATCGAAGAGCACAACACAGCCGATATGCGAGAGGTGCTCGGAGAACGCGTGGGCGGGATGCTTCCCTACTTATTCATAATCTTCTGTTTTATGGGGGCCTTGTATCCGGCCATAGACTTGGGGGCTGGGGAAAAAGAACGCGGCACACTGGAAACCCTTCTGCTGGCGCCGATCCCACGCTATCAGATAGTGCTTGGCAAGTTCTTTGTGATTTTCACCACGGGTGTAACGGCGGCCTTGCTCTGTCTTACAAGCTTGGGCTTTATGTTGGCGGCAAAAGGACAGGAGATTACTGGGGAATTGGGTGAGGTCATTGCCTCTGTGAGTGTGGTTGACCTGGTGTTGATAGCAGCAATGTTGATTCCCACAGCCGCAATGTTCGCCGCGTTGTTGTTGAGCGTATCCATTTACGCCAAGAGTTTCAAAGAGGCCAGTGCCTATTGCGGCCCACTCAATTTCCTGGTCATTATGCCGGCTATAATCGCTATGCTTCCGATAGTAAAGCTTGATTGGTATTGGGCCATGGTGCCGATTACCAATATCTCGCTTGCTATCAAAGAGCTTATCAAGGGCACTATGAACTACGAGATGCTTATCGCCATTCTCGGTTCAAGCCTCGTTATTGCAGGTGCTTTCCTTTTCTTCTGTACCAGGTGGTTTGAGCGCGAAGCTGTACTTTTTCGCAAATAAACGCATCCTGTTTTACCTACAGGCATGCTTGAATCGTGCAGTTAATATGAGTATTATACCAAATTTAGTTAATGATTGCCGATTGCCTAAGTTTGTCATTCCTGCGAAGGCAGGAATCCAGGTTCTCTATGAGTATTATATGCAATTTTTTTAACTGTAATTGGGATTATAACGGTTGGAAGCCCTGTTTCCTGCGCACAGGGACGGGTTATATGGATTAGTAAAGCAAGAGCATAAAACGGGAACTTTCGCTATGAGTCAAAATGTTGCTGCAATTATCTGTGCCGCCGGAGTCAGCAGCCGATTCGGCGGAAAAAGAAAGAAAGCATTTGTCAATGTGGCCGGCAGGGCGGTTTTTCTGCGAAGCATCGAGCTTTTCGACATCCGAGAAGACGTAAAACAGATTTTGTTAGGCATCGCGCCCGAGGATGAGGAGCTTGTGAGCATCAAATGGGGACCTAACCTGAAGTTTTTCAACGTAAAAATCTTTTTTGGGGGCTCTGAGCGTTTTGATACCGTCAATAAAGGTCTCGAGCTTATCAAAGATGATATCGACCTTATTGCTGTACACGATGCCTGTCGATGCTGCGTAACTGCGGAATTGATTGGCAAGGTTATTGTCGCTGCCGCCAAAAGCGGTGCCGGCCTACCGGCCTGCCCTGTTGCGGCGACGATAAAAGAAGTAATGGATAACACTATAATCAGGACCGTTGACAGGGCGAATCTTTACGAGGCTCAAACCCCACAGGTCTTCGACACCGAACTGCTTAAAAAGGCCTACGAAAACCTCAAAAATCTGGACCAAAGCAAAATCAGCGATGACTCACAATTAGTTGAAGCGCTGGGTCATAAGGTAACGATTGTGCAAGCGGACTCGTCGAATATCAAAATTACCCGGCAAAGTGATATTGCAATAGCAGAAGCCATTCTCAAGTCTATGCCCAAGCTTGGACCGAAAGGCCCTATAGGGCCTTATGTTGAAGCTCAGTGGTAATATCTCAAGGGACCGGATGTAACTAAAAGGAATATTTATTAAGAAGGGGACTAAGCGATGAAAACAGTTATTTGTTGGAAAGCAAATGTTGTTTTACTAATGCTGTTAGCTGTGGCGAGCGGGTGTAACGGACCGGCTGGTATAGGCGGTAATAAAATGCCGCTGTTGTTTGAGGCGGACTTTGAAGATGGCAGTCTGGTTGAATGGCAGGCCACCGACCTATTCGCATGGCGAATCGAACCAGGACACGATGGTAAGGTGTTGGCCCTGTATCAACAGAGCGAATATGAGCCACAAGTACGTTCGCCTTTGAATATTAACCTTGTCCGGAACTTTGTCGTAGGTAGCTTTGTGCTGGAGGTGAAGATGCGCTCCACGACGAAGGATTACGGCCATCGAGATATGTGCCTGTTTTTTGGACATCAGGACCCGTCGCATTTCTATTACGTCCACATTGCCAACATAGCCGATGCTAACGCGAACTCGATATTTATTGTTGATGCCGAGCAGCGCGTATCGATTGCAAAGACTCGAACCGAGGGGACAAAGTGGGACGATAACTGGCACACGGTACGCTTAGTGCGCGATGCTGAAGAGGGCACGATTGAGGTCTTTTTTGACGACGGGCCTGAACCGATAATGACTGCTGTTGACCATCGCTTCGAATGGGGCAGGGTTGGCGTTGGCTCGTTTGACGACACCGGCCAATTCGACGATGTTAAACTCTGGGGAGAGGAAAGATAAGACCCTCTAGGCACTTACTCTAAAGTTAAAGTAGTAGCTTGAGCAAGACCACCGTTTCTGTTAGACTGTTACCTGATAGTAAAAAAGAAATCTAATAATCAATAGTAAATAGTCAATAATCTTTGATTTGGGGTGGCAGATGAATGTACTTTTAATTGGTAGTGGCGGACGTGAGCATGCGATCGCCTGGAAACTGGCTCAGTCGAAAGACTTAACCAAACTTTACATAGCACCGGGCAATCCCGGCACAGCACAATGTGGACAGAATATTCCTATCAGTGCTGATGATGCCGACAAGCTTCTGGACTTTGCACGTCAGAGTGATATCGGTCTTGTAGTAGTAGGCCCGGAGGACCCTCTTGCAGCGGGCCTGGTCGATGCGTTTGAAGCTGCCGGTATAAAGGCATTCGGCCCAAGCGCAGACGCCGCTCAGCTCGAAGCGGATAAAGCATTTGCAAAGCAGCTGATGCGCTCCAGCTCCGTCTCCACGGCTGAGGGCAGAACCTTCGACAGATTCAGCGATGCCAAAGCATATATCGCAAGCAGGGACGAAGCGGTGGTCGTAAAAGCCGCAGGCCTTGCAAAGGGCAAAGGTGTTTTTGTCTGTGACGACCCTGCGGATGGAATTTTAGCGGCTGAACAGATAATGTGCGACAAAGTATTCGGTTCGGCGGGTGACATAATCATCGTCGAAGATAAACTGCTCGGCGAGGAGGCTTCGATACTTGCCTTTGTGGACGGGCGAAATATCTATGTTATGGAATCGTCGCAGGACCACAAGCCCATCGGCGACGGTGACACCGGGCCCAACACCGGTGGAATGGGCGCTTACAGTCCCGCACCTGTGGTTACTGAGGATTTGATGAATCAGATTACGCGTGAAATTCTTGTGCCGGTGGTCGACGGCATGAATCGAAACGGCACGCCATATAAGGGTATCCTGTACGCAGGCCTTATGATTACCGGCGGAGGGCCGAGGGTGCTGGAATTTAACGTGCGCTTTGGCGACCCCGAAACCCAGCCCATTCTTGCTCGCCTGAAAAGCGATTTGCTGGAAGTTCTTCTGGCTGTCTGCAACGGCACATTAGACCAGATTACCCTCGAATGGGACCGGCGGCCGGCGGTTTGTGTGGTTATGGCTTCGGGCGGTTATCCGGGCGATTATGAAAAGGGCAAAAAAATAGTCGGACTTCAAGAAGCACAACAGCTCGAAGACGTTATCGTATTCCACGCAGGCACAAAAGATATGGACGGGGATATTGTAACCAATGGCGGCAGAGTCTTAGGCGTAACCGCCCTGGGGGATACAATCCAGGACGCAAAAGCAAGAGCATATAGAGCGGTAGATAAAATAAAATTCGACGGTGCTTATTGCCGTCGGGATATTGCGGATAAGGCGATTAAAGGAAGTGATGATTGATTACCGAATAGAGTTGGTAGTTGAAAGTTTATAGAATACGAACAACATACTGAAAACTACAAACTCAAAATCATTTGCGTTCTCTATGGCCCAGTTCAAAATTCAAAACTTGAAACTCAAATCTGCAATTCGCTGGCTTGTGGAAGTGCTGATTTTAGCCGCTCTTCTGTGGCTCTTTTTCATCCTGGCGGGTCGAGCTCTCTGCCACATCGCTTTAGGGCAGATTGCTGAGCTGACCAACACGAAGATAAAAACCGAATCGGTTAATTTTCACACCGACGGTTCGGTCCTCATCAAACAGCTTGTAATCAGCCCATACAAGAATCGAACTCATGATGATACTATACTTAAAGCAGAAACAGTATATGCACGTTTTAGTCTAAGCAGTTTATTGTTACTGCGGCCCAGGTTAAAAGTAATAGATGTCAATGATTTTGTTTTCAGTGCACAATACGATTTGGATTCGGGCTGGTGGAATTTATCGGCACTTAAAATCAAACATCCTCAAGGTACCTCCGGCAAAATGCCGCGAATTCATCTCAAAGCAGGAACACTGCAATATAGCAAGATTTCAAACGGGCAGGTAAAAGTTGCTGTTTCAGTACCTTTTAATGCGAGGTTTGGATTCGATGACCAAACGCAAGACGGCTACAGCTTCGATATAACGACAGCCACGATGGCTTCCGGTTATGGCAAAAGCCGCTTGGCAGGATTCTGGAAGCCGGGAATTGTTACGATTGCAGGCGGAATTTCATCCGTAGATGTCCCTGAGCTTGAGATGGCGTGGATAATTGACATCTTGGCTGCTGAGTTGAAGTATGACCGGGAAAACACCTTCTCGCTGAAGCTAAGGATAAAAGATTTGCAATCCAAACGTAGTCCGGCGCTGGACAAATTTGCATTGCTCGGGCCGGCTTTTTTGGAGAGGTCCAGCCCATTTGCAGCTCTACAAAGATTTTTCAACCAGTACCAGCCGTATGGAAGGATAGATATTGACCTTGATGTGTCAGGAAATTTAAACCAGCTAAGCGAAAGTACGTTGGCCGGCAAAGTTTATTGTAAGGATGTTGCGTTTTGCTATTATAAGTTCCCGTACACGGTAGAGCATCTGGTTGGCCAGATAGATTTTACTAAAAATGGCGTGGTGCTGAACAATCTTAGCGGTAAACACAATGATGTTGAACTCTTCTTTAATGGCTGGAGCCGGGACTTCGGGCCGGATTGGAAGTATCAAATCCGGATTACGAGTGACAATCTCGCTTTAAATAATGACCTTTATAATGCACTAAACGCAACGCAGAAAGAATCTTGGTCTACTTTCTCACCAACTGGCTTTGCAGCAATAGATTACCAGCTCAGCCAACGTTCACAAACGGACAAGGAAAAAAAACTGGCGGTCAAGCTGCACGACGCAGAAGCTGCATTCCGGCATTTTCCTTATCCATTAAAAAATCTTACAGGCCGGCTCTTTTTCGAACGCGGTAATGTAATCTTTTCGGATGTGGTTTCAAAGGTGAACGAATGTAAAATCACCTTGAACGGCGAAGTGGCTACCCGCAGCGATAATAGCTCGATATATGATATGTCGATCAAGGTAAACAATATTCCCCTCGATTCGACACTGGAGGCGGCACTGCCGGAATGGCAAAGGAATTTATACAAGCGAATCCATCCCACCGGTCTGACCGATGGTTGGATAAAGGTTTCGTCACAGGGCTCGGAACCCGCGAATTTTACAGCCGATTTGTCTTTCAAAAAAGCTTCTTTGAAGTCCGACCAATTTTCGTCGCCTGTCTCTGATATATCGGCGAATGCCGTTTTTACACCTGATTCGATAACTGTCAAAAACTTTTCCGGTCGTTACGGTGATGGTTCGGTTTCGTTGACCGGCCAAATTTGGCCGGACCAAAAAACCCAGGAGTTCCGCTATCGCCTGTCGCTGGATTTTGAGCAGGTGAGGTTGAACAATGACTTATTTGTTCTGTTGCCTGAGTCACTGAAAGAAATCGTCGCCGAATGGAAACCACAGGGCAAACTAAATCTCAGCGCCGATTTGAACAAAGAGAGCCTTACAGACCCCCTTGATTACAGGATAACTGTGGATTGCTTAAATGACAGCGTCAATTTCCCGCAGTTCCCCTGTCCCTTCAGAGACATCACCGGTACCTTGTCGATAACAAAAGACAGTATCACACTTAAGGATATTACTGCAGCTTTAGATGATGGTGTTCCGCTAAAAGCAGTTCAAGGGACTCCTTTCGGAGAGGCCTCGACCATAAAACTGAACGGCCAAATAGCTTTGTCTGACAACGTTTTCAGCAACGCCCTCTTGCAGCTCTCGGCGAGCGACATTTACCTCGATGAGCGTCTTGGCACGGCCTTGCCACAACGTATTCAGCCCTTATACAGCAGACTCTCGCCTACCGGCCGATTTGATTTGGATTTCCAAGATATCCGGGTATTCCTCACAGATGATGGGCAAAAGTCCGTTGATTTCACCGGCGATATTAGATTCAAAAACTGTGGTTTCAAATTATCTGATATCCAAACCGAATTGGATGCTGTATTGAAAACTAAGGGCTTATATAAAACCGGCAACGGTCTCAGTAATTGCCGGGCTGCTCTCGATGGCGGCACGCTCAAGATTCAGGGCAAATCTCTCACTAATCTGAAAGCGGATATCTTTTATGATCCTGACCTGCACAGTTGGTCCACCGAAGGTTTAATTGCCGATTGTTACGGAGGAAAATCGACGGGAAAATTCGAGTTCAAATCCGCCATAGGCGGAGCTGAGGGAGCTTCAGAGTATCTGCTGCGGTTAGGTTTGGACAATATTGACTTAAAACAATTTCTGTCGGACACAAAAGTCAAAGAAGCTCCTGATAAAGATTATACGAGTGGAATAATGAATGGCTCCTTGAGCGTCAATGCCCGCCTTGGCGACAGCTCCTCGCGTATCGGCACATGCAGACTCGCAATCAGCAATATGCAGGTCGGGCATCTTTCACCGCTGGCTAAACTCTTGCAGGTATTGAAACGGACCGAGTCAAAAGACTTCGCTTTTGACCAGATGTTCCTTGATTCGTATATCAGGCGCAATGACCTGCTCGTTAAGAAGCTCGACCTGTCCGGCCGGACCGTTGCCTTTTACGGCTCAGGCCGGATTGACCTGCAGACACGAAATGTCGATTTGGTTCTTATCGCCCGAGGCCGGCGTCTTGCCACCGCAGACCCTTCCATTTTGCAGTCTCTTACCGAAGGTCTTGGGCGGGCTGTTGTGCAAATGGAGGTAACCGGCGATTTTTACGACCCGAAGGTGACAACCAAAACCTTACCGGTTATTGGAGAGACCCTCCAAATCCTCGGAACAAAACCAGCCACGCGTTAATTGGTTATCAGAAAAGTGCCTAAAGTGAGCTAAAGTGACTAAAGTGAACTAAAGTTAAAAAGAATGAATATCTCCGCAGGACACCTGACGGTGGAACAAGGAATTTCGAAGTTTGCTATTCGACATTCGACATTTGATATTCGATATTCTTTTTTCAAACTTTAGGCACTCCGAACTTTAGTCCAGTTATTCTGCTTACCACTCACTACTCACCACTCATACCAAATTTAGTTAATGATTGCCGATTGCCTGAGTTTGTCATTCCTGCGAAAGCAGGAATCCAGGTTCTCTAAGAGTATTATATGAAATTCTTTCGGCAATTTTTAACTGTAATTGGTATCACTCTCATATCTGCGAATACGGCGCCGGCCGCAGGATTATGTCGGTTATATTGGAAACAGTGTCTTTATAAGCGTCATCGGCCCTGAGTTTCTTCCAGCCCGGGTCGCCGCCGAAAACACCCCATTTCTCGTCGCGGTCGGCCATATTCTTGAAGGCCAGCATATAAGTCAGATTCGGCATTTGCGGGCCAATTAACGTCTCGCCGAAGAACACCGGCTGCAAACCTGTCTTTTTGAAAATCGCTATCTCCCCGCCTTCATTAAACATCTCAATCTTTTTCTTGGCCGCCTTGATGCTGTGACTTTCGTAAGTCCGAAGCTCGAAAATACCCCTTCCCTTTTCCGGTACTTTTAGTTTCGGCATATCCTTAAAAGCCACCATCAGCGAACTTTCCATTCGCAAGTATGCCGGCTCAGACAGGGACGCATTGATAAAATCAGCCCCCGCCTTTAGGTACTCTTTATCCGCCATCAAGAGCGAAGCTGAGTTTACTACCGAATCCAGAGATTTATGTACAAGCAGAACATAAAGCGTCGGACTGTTGGGCCCATACATTGCATTGAAGACGCCGACCGGCTCAATCCCTATGCGGTTCATTGCGGGTATTCCCACTTTGCGCAGAAAATCACCGACCAGACTTTTCTTCGACCCTACGTGCAAACGGTATTTCCTCCACTCAAAATATTCTCGTTTGCTATCTTCACCCTCTGCAGCCGCCGCCAAAGAACTCATACCTGCTATTATCGGCAGGCTCGCCGCCGTTAGAAACTCTCGTCTTTTCATTTCAAAATTCTCCTTTAAAAAGTAAGCACAGTTTTGATTTCATCTATGTCTGCTTTGTACAGTAACTAAAATTTTCAAATCCGTCAATAGTCCGGAGCGATTTTAAGTTCATTTTGGCCTCTGAAGAAATTGGGTTTGTTTGGGTTTGTTTCTTTGGGGCCGGAAGGCGGTTTCATTCTCATAATCCTCTATAACATATAAGTTTACGTCCATTTTGGCTTTTCGGAGATTGGGTTTGTTTGGGTTTGAATTGGGTTTGTTTTTATATCCGGCCAGCGGGATGAAATTTTTATAATCCTTTGTATCATAGATATTTACGTTCATTTACAATCCACCTACGGCGGACAAGATTGGGTTTGTTTTGCATAAAAAGGGTCGATTTGTAGAGGATTCTCGACAGTTGTAGAGGGGCGAGGACAGACAACAGACGACAGGCAAAAGACGACAGACGATTGATTATAAGTTTTTGTTGCATAAGGAGTTATCTCGTAGTTTGAAATCCTAAATCCTAAGCCCTAAATCCTAAACAAATCCAAAATACAAATGTTTATAAGGTCAAAAACGAGGTTTTTTGGCGTGTATCTGCTGATACGAAAACTTGCGGTTCTCCGCTATATCTTTCGCCTGCTGGCGGTTTATGTTAGCCTGCTGGCAAACATGCGGGTATTTTAACATATTTAAAACATAAGTCAACAAAAAAAAGGTTTTATTAGAGAAAATCACCTTTTTTGCGTGCTGTCCCCCGCCATTAATAGGTGGATGTCTATAGTTTTCCGGTAGGAATCATATGCCTATTCAAATATATCTAAAATAGCATGGAGATGGCAGTTCTTTATCCGGTCGGATGAGGTGAATATTTTGTGAGATGTCACCGTTTTTTAATTCACAAGAGCTGGTCTGACGTTATAATGCTTGCATATCATAAACCGTTTGGAATAGATAATCCAAATGGTATTCCATCAACGAGATTTTCATCATGACAAGGATAAGTAGGTAAATATGCGCACAGTATGTAGCCTGTAATATTAACAATTTTTCGGAAAGGAGAAAGAGATGAAAACGACAAAAATTTTGACAATTTTGGTTTTGGCATTGGGCCTGGTTGCGGAGATTGCGAACGCGGATTTCACGTTCGGCACTCCCACGGATCTGGGACCAGTCGTCAATACTTCAGCCGGGGACGCTCAACCAAGCACATCGGTTGATGGTCTATCCCTCTACTTTGCGTCCGGGCGACCTGGTGGATATGGTATTTATTTAGTAGACATATGGGTGACAAAACGTGAAACGACAAACGAGGAGTGGGATCTTCCGGTTAATCTTGGACCTACTGTCAACAGTGGGGCTGTGGAGGCTTCTCCGAGCATTTCCGCCGATGGCCTGTCCCTTTTCTTTTGCGATTGCTTGAGGGGTGCAATCCTGCCTAAGCGCCCTGACGGGTACGGTAACGGAGACCTGTGGGTAACAACACGAACAACAAAGGACGATGACTGGGGCCCACCTGTAAATCTTGGGCCCGTTATCAATAGCTCCGCTCACGATGATGAGCCGGACATCTCGACCGACGGACTATCACTGTACTTTTCATCTGAAAGGTCCGATGGTTTGAATGGTCTGGACTTGTGGGTAACGACACGAGCAACGAAGGATGACGATTGGGGTAATCCGGTCAATCTTGGGCCGAAGGTCAACAGTTCAGCTGACGACAATTGCCCAAGCATCTCAGCTGATGATTTGGCACTCTTTTTTGCTAGTCGCCGGCCGGGTGGACAAGGTCAATGGGACCTATGGTTGACGACACGCAGAACTAAATACGACGACTGGGGCTCGCCGGTCAATCTGGGACCGATTATCAACGATTCTGGTAACGACTTTGGTCCCGAGATTTCTCATGATGGTTCTACTCTTTACTTCTGTACCCACCGGATTGGTACAGGTGATGCTGACCTATGGCAGGCGTCAATCGAGCCGGTCGTTGACCTCAACACAGATGGCATTATCGACTCCGCCGACATGTGCATCATGGTTGATCACTGGGGTGAGGATTATTCCTTGTGTGATATTGGCCCGATGCCCTGGGGTGACGGCATTGTCGATGTGCAGGACTTGATTGTGCTTGCCGAGCATTTGTTTGAGGAATTTCCACCAGCTGAGATTGAACCGGCTGAATAGATAGCGTACTAAAGGCTGCATATGGGCAGTCTCTTATCCGGCCTGATTGATGATGTTCGCATCCGTTCGGCTTCGCTCAGGACTGGCTTTGTCAAAGAAACCTGCCTTAGACCACCGGGCAGCATGGCGCTGCCTGCTTATGAATAAGCCGGCGGGTGCTTTTTAGGTCATCCTGAGCCTATTCGACTACTACTCCGGCTCCGCGTATGGGCGGTTTATGTTATCCTGATGGCTAACATGCGAGCGTTTTAACATATTTTCAAACAAAAGTCAAAAGAAAACGGCCGAAAAATTAGCCACAGAAGACACAGAGAAAATCCAATTCACAAGTAAAAAATAGACACAGAGAGGACAGAGTCTTTTTAGACGCGGATTAGCAAGGATTTACACGGACTTACACGTGTTCTTGTTTGTTTTTCGTAGTGGGATTTATGGCTTTGATTGTTGCAATTATTGTTAGTCCAATGGTATGATATAGGAGCGAGTTTTCATGTAGGCATGCTGTGTTTGGGATTTATACAGAAACTGTATATTCAGTGATTAGAAGAAAATCGGTTATTTGCAAATTAAATGAAAAAGAAGAAAATAATTATCGCAATTTGGATTCTAATTTCAGCGCTAATGCCTATACTCTACTTAAGTATGAGAACAAGCGAGTACGACAAAGTTATTAAAAGTTATGAGAAATATAAATCCATTCCTGACCCAATCGAAGAAAAACCATATCCAATTCCATTAAGAGTAAGAGAGCAAACATCAATTGATATGTTAAAAATTACGGTTTTTGAGTTAGTTAGTATTACTGGTTTAACAATTTTTATTATTTCAAAAAAAGATAAGTCCGATTATCAAAAACAACAAATAACATAAGTAAAATAGAGCAGTAAATATAGAATATAGTATAATGGTCTTTTCAACCCTTCCCCACTTTTTAGTAAAAACACTGAAATGTTATATAAGGTAGCGTAGCCTATGCATCGTTTAATAGTCAAAATGATGCGAAATATCGCACCCTACCTTATATCGAAGACCTCCTCGTTTTCTTCTCGCCATGCAGGGTCAACTATGCACAAGAATTTCAAATCGGAATCTCCTGTATTTTCAATATATTGGTCGTCACCAGCTACGAATTCCCAGCAATTCTTTAAATACTTTAAGAACATAATCAGTTATTGTCACTCACGCCGGGCTTTTCTGGCTTTCACCGAGCCGAACGACAGCGTAAACTAATGTCCCGAGCAGCCCGGTCAAAAGCGCAATCACTATCCATATGCCGGACCCGCCGGCACGCCGGCGTATATCCTGGTAAACCCAAACCGCGCAAAGGATGTGGACAACTGCGAGCAGAAGCAGTAACGGATGCAGATCATCATCGTCGTCGTCATCATCATTGTCCTTCATAAGTTCCGGATGCTCTTTCGGTCTTCGCATATGCTCCAGCTCAATCTTGTGTTTCTCCAACTCCAGCTCCTGCATCCTCCGTTCAATATCCATCTGGGCTTCTCGATGTTGCAGCTCCATTTCCCTTTGTCGCATTTCCATCTGGGTATCGATGTCCTTCGGCTTTTCACGTTCCAGGTCCATCTTGTATTTCTCCAGCTTGAGCTCCTGCATCTTCCGCTCGATATCCATTTGAGCTTCCTGCTGTTGCATCTCCATTTCCCTTTGTCGCATTTCCATCTGGAATTCGATGTCCTCCGGCCCTTCCTCCTGAGCGGCCGCGAACGCGGGCAGGAATATGGCCGTCAGTATCATACAAAAAACATATCGTTTCATCTCATCTCTCCTAACCGAATCCATTTATAATACATACAATTTATTCTACCACCAAACCCTGTAACTTCTAACTTATATCGGTCGTTCACCGGTCTTTCTGAACCTTTCTTTCGAATTTTGATATTCGATATCTTCTATGGGCATTGAAACCGTTGTGCTGTGGCATTCTTAATCCTCGTTTAGCTCAGCTTTTCTTTAGCAGCAAATCATATTCAGTTTCGAACCGAAGTTTGTGCTTGACTTCTTCCTCGGCTAAAGCCAAAAGCATTTCTTGATGTTCCTCGCTACGAGCGTTTGCCACCCAATTTACGTAAGTCCTGAAAGACGACTCTTCCTTTTCCATTCCCAACATAAGCATATCCTTGTAATCCATATCCAAAGGTGTCCGGCTGTCTGATAAAATGTAATATTCTTCAGGTCGGGCCGGCTCTTGCTTTGGTACCATGGTTTTACCGGTCTTCATAATTTCCAGTTCCAGCTTTGCCTTATGTTCTAATTCTTCTTCTGCCAAATCTTCAAAGGTCTTGCGTATTTGCTGAGACTCCACGCGGTTGGCCAATGCCAGGTAAAATTCATAGGCCTCCACCTCCATATCGATCGCTTTTTGTAAAATTTCGTAATCGCTATTAAATTCTACCATCGTTCGCCTCGCTTGTTAATTCTCAATTCGTAATTACAAATTGCCCAGACCAATGAACTTAATAAACTTTACGGACTTGAACGCTATACCCTACTCGGAATTTTCTAATTCGTCAAATCTTTAAAAAAGCCCCGCAGGACTTTTCCGACACAATACGCAATATCACTGCTGTCCGGTTGTTTGATTTGGAAAACGCTGTAACGATTGAAATGACATTGGGTTATAGACAAAAATGACTGTGACCGATTTGAAGCGGAATCAATTGTCAGTGTATAACCTTATTGAGAGGATATGTAATTATTCCCGTTGCGCCCGCCCGCTTCAATGCCGGAACTAAGGACCGTTCGATTTTGTCGTCGATAATCACTTCTATCGCTACATACATCGGGTCAGCCAGAGACGAAACCGTTGGGCTTTTTTCAGCAGGTAGAATCTTCAGTATCGATTCTAAGCGGTCCTTCTTTATATTCATTTTCAAGCCGACTTTGCTGCCGGCTTCGATTGCTGCTTTGAGTAGTATGGAGATATTTTCTATTTTTTGTCGCTTGAACTTATCACCCCAGGTCTGCTTATTTGCGATAAACCTTGTTGTAGAGGTTATCACAGTATCTATAATCCTCAGGTCGTTTGCTCGCAGTGAGCTGCCGGTCTCGGTAAGCTCCACTATTGCATCGACCAGCCGGGCCTTTACCTCGGTAGCGCCCCAGCTAAATTCAACCTTTACGTCGATATCTTTATCTGCGAAGTATTTTTTTGTTACGTTAACCAGCTCGGTTGCAACTATACCGCCGGCCAAATCCTTCACTTTTTTAACCGGCGATTCATCCGGCACAGCCAATACCCATCTGGCTGGATTGTTCGTGGCTTTGCTGTAGGCAAGTTCACTGACATCCACCACATCACAGTTATTCTCCATTATCCAGTCATAGCCCGTTATGCCGGCGTCAAGAACCCCGTCGGCCACGTATCTGCCCATCTCCTGGGCTCGCAGCATGATAAGACGGATTTGCTCGTCATCTATACGAGGCAAATAACTCCTTTCGGAATCGGTGATGTGGAATCCGGCTTTGCCAAAAAGTTCGACGGTTGCCTTTTGCAAACTGCCTGTGGGAATACCTAATTTTAATATCTGTTCCGGCATCGTTTCACATCTTAGGACTTGTAAATAAATTATCTTCCATTTTTGGCTGGCTGCGGCTTCGGCTGGCGGTGTCAGCAAAACTCGGACTACCAACCAGTAGGCCTGCGTTTTGCTTCCTTTCCAGCCTTGTCCTCGCTGGAGCCAAAACGAAACCTAATTTCTTTACCAGTCCTTATAATTGGTCGATTTGTGAGTTGACCACTCACCACTCACTAATTAACCACTCACTTTTTACTCTTTCTTTTTTTTTGTAGTTTTCTTTTTGCTTTTAGTTTTAGTCTTTTTTTTGGAAGTAGTTGTGCTTTTTTTCTTCTTTATGCTCTTGCGTGCTTCACTTTCGCGCCGTAACAGGGCATAAAACTCATATCCCTTTTTAGCTGAAATCTGCTTGGCTAAAAAGCCTCCTATCTGCTGCTCGTCAGCATCAGGATAGACCAGTTCCTTGCTTTTGAGATATTCTATCATTCCTTTGGTTAGCGGTATGGCGTGGCCTTGCAAAGACGTGATCATACAATAATCGACTACGAACTGGCTGGCACCTTCCATCTTCCCAAGAATCTGACGAGCGGGACGTTTACCTGTTTTTTTCAATACCTCTAAGCTCAATTTGTGATATTCGTTGAAGATAGCCCTTAAAACCATCGTGATTGTCAAGGCTATATTCCTTGTAACAGGTGTATCCCCGCCCAACATTTCAACAATTTCTTCTGTTCGCGAAACACGCAAATCGTTCAGGTCAACAAAATAATCAGCGAATTTCTTAATTGCGGATTCTGTTGCCTTCTCGCTCAGCTCGGAGCTAATGATAGCATAGATAATTGCGTCCGTCGGTTCATCGTGGATAACTATTTGTACTTTCGGATATTTCCGGCTCAGTGAGCGGTGCAACCTTTGTATTTTTTTTGAATACTCTTTGCTGTTCTTCATATCAGCCTCTTGCCGATAGCGTAAAAGTCAAAATATCACATCCCAGTTTTCACAGGGACAATTTTAGTCCCGCCAAAGCAGGGGTGCTTTGAATTTCGTATTTCACTTCACGCTTCTTCGTCGTTCAAATCTTCTTCGGGGTCCTCTTTTTGCAGCTCACCGACTGCCTGGTCTATCAGTTTCATAGTTTCTAACGTTTTTTTGAATTTCTCATCATTGTAAAAATGTAATACAGGACAGAATTTTCTCTGCATTTTGCCGGCTACCAGAGATTGTATTCGGCTTTTCGCATGTATTATTGCTGCGAAAGTCTTGTTCTGAGCCGACTCGTTCTTCCCAAAAATGCTGACATATACATCGGCATTGCGCAAATCAGCTGCCATTTCCACTCTCGTAATGCTCACGAAACCCTCAATGCGGGGGTCGCTAAGATGGTGAGCAATAGCGTCACTGACGCCTTCTTTCACCACACGAGCTACTTTCTCCTGCCGTCGAGTCGCCATAGTGTGATTACATCATAAATGGTAATTGGTAATTAGTAATTGATTAAATGGTCAAGTAGTTATCACTAACTAATCACCACTCACTAATTACCAATTGCCAGCTCAAAGGGTTCTGGCTACTTTCACAATTTCATAGAACTCAAGAACGTCATCAATTTTAATATCATCGAATCCTGCTATCTTAATCCCGCACTCCAGGCCCGCCTTTACCTCACGAGCGTCATCCTTGAAATGCTTTAGCGATTCTACACTGAGGTTGTCTTTGAGCACAATGTTGTCGCGTATTAGTCGCATCTTCGCATTCTTGCTCGCGTATCCACTGCTGACATAGCAGCCAGCCACCGTACCAATTCGGGAAATCTTAAACGTATTTCTCACCGTAACTCTGCCCAGTGCCTTCTCTATTTCTTCCGGTTCAAGCAGACCGACCATCGATTTTTCTAAATCTTCGGTTATGCGGTAGATAACGTTGTAGAGCCTTATCTCAACGCCTTTGGCTTCTGCAGTCTTGGATGCGTGTTCTTCGGGGACAACGTTAAAGCCAATAATAATGGCGTTCGAAGCCTCGGCAAGCACAACATCCCCTTCTGTAATTCCACCCGGCGCGGCATGCAGAATATTAATCTTTACTTCCTCGACGCTCAGCTCGGACAAATATTTTTTCAGAACATCCACCGAGCCCTGCACATCGGCCCGGATGATAAGATTTAGTGCTTCTGTTTTTCCCGCATCTATCTGGCTGAATAAGTTTTCTAATGTTACCTGTGTCCGTTCCGCCAGCGAGCTCTCTCTTGAGCGGATTTGGCTTTCCTCGGCGGCGGCCTTGGCCTTGTTGATGTCATTCAGACAGTAAAATCTGTCACCAGCCTGCGGGACATCGCTCAGGCCCGTTATCTCCACCGGCATAGAGCTCGTAGCTGTCTTTATGTTTTTGCCGTAGCTGTTTTTCAACATTTTTACTCTGCCGTAGGTGTTGCCGGCCAGTACCACATCACCCTTTTTAAGTCGGCCTTCCTTGATTAACAAAGTCGCCACCGGCCCGCTCTTTGCCGACATCCTGGCCTCGATGACCCATCCTGTCGCTGGGATTGTGGGATCGGCTTTAAGCTCAAGCAATTCAGCCACGTAATCCAAAGATTCAAGCAAGTCGTCTAAGCCCTTACCGGTAACTGCGCTGGTCTTGACGACTTCCGTCTGGCCTCCCCATTCAGACGGAGCTATCTCCTGCTCAGCGAACTGAGAGTAAATACGATTTATATCGTAGCCCGGCAAATCTATTTTATTCAATGCCACAATAATCGGCACATTCGCTGCCTTGCTGTGCGCTATTGCCTCAATCGTTTGGGGCATCACTCCATCATCAGCCGCAACCACCAGCACCACAACATCGGTCATATTAGCGCCTCTGGCACGCATTGCTGTAAAAGCCTCGTGACCCGGAGTATCGAGAAATGTCACTTTTTTATTGTCCCAGGTAACTTCAGACGCCCCAATATGCTGCGTAATGCCGCCTGCTTCGCCCGCTGCTATATGAGTTGACCGGATTTTGTCCAGAAGGCTCGTCTTGCCGTGGTCAACGTGCCCGAGCATCGCAGCAACAACAGCACGTTTCTGGAGTTTTGTTCTCTGACGTTCTTTGAATTCGGCCTGTATCTGTTCTTCCAGCGTGCTTTGGTGCTCCACCACAAGCTCAGTGTCGAACTCCAGGGCAACCAGTTCCGCAACCTCGCTGCTTATCACCTGATTCGCCGTGGCCATTACTTCCTGTTGTATTAGCTTTTGGATGATTTCCGTTGATTTAATCGCCAGTGCCGCAGAAAGATCTTTTACTGTGATTGGCTCGCTTATAACGACTCTTTTGGGCCTGACAAGCGCAGCAAGTTTCTGCTTGGACCTGGAAGCGATCTTACGCGTCGGCCTTAATCGAAGGCCCTCACCCCCGGCCGCATCAAGCCGGGCTTGTCTTTCTTCAATATCTCTTTGTCGCCATCTGCTACTGGTTTTAGGCTTCCTTATCGTTTCCAAATCCCGCCCATCTCGCCTTCGCCCATGTGTACTTTCTTTTAGTCGTTTTGGTAATTGTTTTTTGTCCGTGTCCGGAGCCGAAGTCGACTCTTCCTGGTTCTGTTGAGTGTACATCAAAGGTTCGGTGACAGGTGCATCATATCTGACTCTCGGCTTAGGCTTTGGTCGGCGTCGTACCGGCTCCGGTGCTTCGACTCGAACAACTTGCGGTCCGCTCAGTCGGGCCGGCTCAGGTTTTTCCAGCATAGGCCCGGCAGGTACTATCGGCTCCGGCTCTTGTTCCTCTGGTGGTGCTTCGGTTATCTGTTCTTCGGCTGGTGGGGGCCCTTCTATTGTAGTTACCGCGGCCTCTATAGTTACTGCAGCTTCCTGTTCGGTTTGTTCAGCTTCAGCTTCTATTTCTGTTGCAGTAGCTGTCTCGGCTGCTGCCTTCGTTCGCTCGGCCGCCGGCTTTGCCCGCTCGGCTTTTTTAACTTTTATTTCCTTTGCCGCTGGTTTTTCCTTTTTTTTCTTTTTGATTCGGACCTTTTCCAGGTCCACCTTCTCAGCCGTCTCAACAGTTGTAATATTGTCACCTTCGCTGAACCACTCCCGAATGGTCGCCGCCAGGCCGGCAGATAACACTGACATATGATTCTTTATGTCCAGACCCTCATCCTGGCACTTCTTCACAATGGCAGTGCTTTTTATGCCGAGCTCCTTGGCCAAAAGATAAACTCTTGTAGTGGCCAAATATTAATCTCCAATCTCAACCGTATTTGATTCATCATATCTCGTTCGAGATATGCCTATTGTTCGCTATCTGCTGCTTTTGTCTGTTGGGCTAATTGCTTTTCCACCTCGTTCTGTTTCGATTCAGCCTCCAGACGTTCAATTTCTTTGGCTGCCGCTGCAACTAATTTCTCAGCGGTCTCAGCGTCAATCTTCAGCTCATTAATCAGTGGTTCGATCCCAACATCTTCAATGTCCCCAAGAGATATGACGCCAAGTGCTATCAGCTTATCAACCACCGTATCGCCAGCGCTTTCCACAGTCTTTACGCAGCTTGTCAATCTTTCGACGCTCTGGTTGTATTCTTCCGGCGTTAGTATATCGATGTCCCAGCCCGTCAGTCTGGCAGCTAATCGGACATTTTGCCCGTGCTTACCGATGGCAAGACTGAGCTGGTCCTCATCAACAACAACTGTTGCTCGTCCCAATTCAAAACACAGGGCGATTTCGCTAACTTTTGCCGGCATCAACGCATTCGCAACGAGCACCTGAGATGACTCATTCCAGCGGACAATATCTATTTTCTCTCCACCGAGCTCATCAACTATATTCTTTATCCTGCTGCCCCGTACACCCACGCATGCCCCAACAGGGTCAACCTTGTCGTCGTATGAGACCACCGCAACTTTCGTTCTATAGCTTGCCTCTCGCGCAAGTACCCGTATTTCGATAATTTTTTCATTAATCTCCGGCACCTCTAACTCGAATAATCGCCGGATAAAATCAGGGTGCGTGCGAGAGAGTATAATTTTGACCTGGTTCGAGGTCTCTTTCACATCAAGAATCAAACATCGAATTCTCTCGCCCACCCGATGTGTCTGGCCCATTATCTGTTCGCCTTTTGGCAAAAAAGCTTCCGTCCAGCGGTCCAGATTAACAATCACCGTTCCGCTTTCGTATCGTACAACCGTGCCGCTTGTGATTTCGCCCTTCCGCTGAACGAACTCGGCATAGATGCTGTTTCTTTCGTCAGCCCGTATCTTCTGTATCATCACTTGCTTGGCTGTTTGAGCGGGGATTCGGCCGAGCCGCTTTATATCGATTTCCTCATCGTCTTTGGAGGCTGTGATCTGACCGTTGCTTCGATCGATTTTTACTACTATATTGCTTTCCGGCTCACCAAAGTGCTTCCTCGCTGCCGAAACCATAGCTTCTTCAAGGTCAACAAATATCGATTCCTTTTCGATATTTTTATCGCGGGCAATGTTTTCCACGATTCTTAGTAATTCCTGGCTCATTGTCTTTTCTCTTTAATCCAGCACCGATTTCTTTTCTTTTTCCAGCCCGGAACCAATCTCTGGTCACGGTCAAAAAAAAATGGAAACTATACATGTTTCCACTTCATAAGGGGATCCCCTGCAAAATGGGCTCCCCGGCACGCCTAAAACGAACAGAGGTTGTAGTTTGCATTTACGCTACATCATCTGCCTCCAATACTTAAAAACCTCGTTCGTTTTTCGCGACAATTGAAGCAGAAAACCGATTTCCAAGCCACCATGTGCATAGAAGCAAAGCCATGCAGGTCAATTGTTACTTGCCTACTTTGCACTGTTTGCTAATCCTGTCAAAACCATTTTAAGCGCCTCTTTAGTTCAAAGTTTAGCTTTGGTAGCTATTAATCCTTATAACCAAACTTCTTATAATAATCGTCAAATATCTCAATAGCAATTATTTTTTTATCGAATTTGTATAATTTTTAGCCCAAATCCGACAAAAACAAAAAAAAGGCTCAGTAATCCAAATCCCCCAACGTCCGGATATAATGGCCTTTTTAAGGGCTCCAAGCCCTCTTTTGCATAAAACAAAAGGCTCAGACCAAAAATGTGCTATGATGCTGGAATCAGACGCAGAAGTAATTTCTCCTTGGCAACAGCTATTTTTTCAATTCGCACCTTTTTATCGTCAACCCTGAAAACAGGCTCAAACGGCTCATCAGTAAGCAATGACGCAACTATTTTTGTCTGCAAGGCCTCTTTGTCTATAGGTATAGCGGCAAGCCTCTGCGCGTACATCTTTTTGGCAATCATCTTGGCAAGGGGCGTAATATTCATAGCTCCGACCTTCACCTTCGCCACCTCCAGGTTCAAAAGCCCCTGCTCATCAATTTTGGGCTCTAACTCAATAGTAATGATAAATTCTACCCCTTTGACATCTGCCGTTCCCATCAGCACGACGGTTCCCGGGACAAAAAGTGCTGCAGGTGCGTAAAGCAGGACGCCTTCGGATTCCATTGGCCAGTTGCCCCGAGTAATTATATCGTTAATCCCCTTCTGGTTAATGACCAGCTCGAATGGCTCGCGATATTGTATGCCTTTATTAAACGTCGGTCCTAAATCATGTGTCAGATATGGACTGACCTGCCCCCGCTTGTAGTTGCCGGAGCTGAGGTCAGCCGGTTTATAGCGACCAGGCCTGTATAACAGTAGGGCGAAGATAATAGCCGCTACTGCCAAATCGACCAGGAGCCAAATGACCAGTTTTTTGAATCTCGCTTTTTTGCGAATTTTCAAATCTATTTTCGTACTTTGTATTTCTGTCTTGCTCAAATCCATTTGCATGATTATAGTGGTTCAAATGTTTATTAAAAGTTTTTTCCAATTATGAGGATTTAGAATATGGCAAGTCATTTTGCTGACCGTCTCTGCGACGCTGTGAAAGCCAAGAAAACTTCTTTGATTGTCGGGCTGGACCCTGTTTACACCAGGCTGCCCTCTTCGATAAGAAGCCATCGCCAGATGAACGATGAGTTTGATGCCGCCGCTGCGGTCGATGCTATCTTCGATTTTTGCACGCAGACAATGCGAATCGTTGCGCCGATGGTACCTGCGGTGAAGATAAACATTGCGTTTTTTGAAAAGTATCTCTGGGAAGGCCTGGAGACCTACTATTCCTTGATTTCCGAGGCTGACGAGCTGGGCCTGGAAATAATCGGCGACGTGAAACGAGGCGACATAGGCCACACCGCAGAAGCTTATGCCGCCGCTCATCTCGAAAATCCGGAGCTTGCCGGCCTCGAAGACAACCTTGCGCCCGATGCCATTACCGTCAATGGATACACGGGAGCAGATGGTATCGAGCCTTTTGCGGACATGGCCGACAAGCAGGGAAAAGGTATTTTTGTGCTGGTTCGTACCAGCAATCCTTCCGCTGCCGCGATTCAGGATTTTACCAGCGCTGATGGCCAAACAATGTACGAAAAGCTCGCCGAAGTCGTCGGCCAAATCGCCAATAAAACCGAACGAATCGGAAACAGCGGCTACAGTAATATAGGGATGGTCGTGGGCGGTACTGCGCCGCAGGTAACAACTGCCCTGCGCCGAAAGTATGACAAGATATGGTTCCTCGTCCCGGGCTACGGCTCTCAGGGCGCTGAAGCTGCCGACTGTGTCCGGTTCTGCAAACCAGACGGCACCGGAGCTTTAATCAACGCATCACGCTCAATAATCTATGCCTATGAAAAGCCGAAATACAAAGACCAGTTCGGCGATGACTGGAAAAGATGTATCGAGCAGGCCGTCATCGACGCCAAAGTTGACCTGGCAAATGCTATGCAGACGTTGATATAGAAACATAAAACACAAAGCGAAAAACGTAGTGCTCTGTCGCAGGTCGATTGATGGGTGTCATTGCGAGCCTTTCGCTTCGCTCAAGGATCAACTCCGCGAAGCAATCTAAAGCGTAACGGATGAGATTGCCACGGCCTGCAGAGCAGGCCTCGCAATGACAACTATGCAAATCAAATGTTACAGAATAGTAGAACCGTAACATAAAATTCAAGACTTCATCTAAAACAAGAAAAATGTCTCCACAAACTTCTGAAAGCTGCAAAATTTTTAGAAACGAAGTTGATATCTGCAGAATGTTTGACCGGATAGCGCCGCGTTACGACCTTCTTAACCACTTGTTGTCATTCGGGCAGGACTTTTTCTGGCGTCGCAAAGTCGCTAAATATCTAAATTCGAGCAGAAACGGCAAATTGGAAATTCTTGACCTGGCAACGGGCACGGGCGACCTGTTGATTTCATTGTTTCGCGAAAACCGCAACATAACTAAAGCTGTTGGACTCGATATATCTGAAAATATGCTGGCTATCTGCCGGGAGAAAATAAACAGTCACAAACTCACAGAACATATCAGCTTGATACAGGCTGATGCAGCCGCAATACCCTTCACTGAAAACAGCTTCGATGCAGTAACAATTGCTTTTGGTATCAGGAACACCGCCGATACATTTGAGACTCTTAAAGAAATGCACCGAATCTTGAGACCAGGCGGTATTTCTTTGATACTGGAATTTTCCTTGCCTGCCAACAGGATACTCAGAAAATGCTACCTGTTCTACTTGCGCCGTTTTGTACCCCTGCTCGGTCGTGTGATCTCCGGCGACGATTATGCCTATCGTTATTTTGGTAAAACTGTCGAGAATTTTTATAGCGCTGACGACTTTTGCACACTTATGAAAGAGGCCGGTTTTCTAAATGTACAGGCGAATCAGTTGACAGCCGGCATTGTTTGTATTTATCGTGGGCACAAGGCGGAAGAAAACACAGGATAACCGTTTTTAGTCTCTTATATAGAAATTATGAACAGGGATTTTTTCACGGACAAAAAAGTTCTAATTATGGGCTTGGGGCGTTTCGGCGGCGGAGTCGATGTCGCCGAGTTCGCCGTCAGAGCCGGTGCTAAAGTAATAGTAACGGATTTGGCCCCAGCCGCGCAGTTAAGCGATTCGATAGGGAAGCTCGAAGAATTTCCTGAAATAGAATTTCATCTCGGCTCACACGACCCGGCCGATTTTAAGCAAGCCGACATCATCATAGCCAATCCCGCAGTTCCCGGCGATAATGAGTTTCTCCAACTTGCCCGTCGAAACAACAAATTTGTTACGTTCCAGATAAACATCTTTTTTGAACTATGCCCCGCCCAGATAATCGGCATTACCGGTGCCAACGGCAAGAGCACAACAGCCGCCCTGACCACCCATCTGCTAAAAAATGCGAGCGACCAGCGACGGGCGACGGGCGACGAAAGCGTCATTGCGAGCGCAGCGAAACAATCTCAAACTACGCAATACGCGATACGCAATACGCAATACGAGCACGTTTGGCTAAGCGGCAACATTGGCAATCAGCCGTTATTAACTATTCTGGATAAAATTAAAGTAGATGATTTGGTTGTCCTGGAGTTTTCGAGTTTTCAGCTTGAGCAATTAGCGGAAATTCATAAAGCCCCGAAAATTGCGCTCTTAACGAATCTTACACCGAACCATCTTGACCGCCACGGCACATTCGCTAATTACTGCGCCGCCAAGGAAAATATCTTCAAATTCCAGGTGCGTAGGGTGGGCTTTAGCCCACCGAACAAAAGTTGGTGGGGCAAGCCCCACCCTACTAAAAACAGCCCTGCAGTTTCCATATTCAACGCTGAAGACAAGATTGCCGCCCAATGGTTTGAAAAATACAGCAGGGACACTGGCAGGATTTGCATTAAGTTTTCAATCAGCGATGTAAGCAAAGAGATTCGCGATAGTTTCACACTACCCGGCCGGGCCAACCTTTCAAACCTCGCCGCCGCCATCGCAATAGCTAAGTATTTTGGCATTGACGATGACCGCATTAAAAATTCCCTGCCGGACTTTAAGCCATTACCTCATCGTCTCGAACTTGTTGAAGAAATAAATGGCGTTTCCTGGTACAACGATTCGATAGCCACTACACCGCAGAGTGCCATTGCCGCACTGGAGGCCTTTGACCAGCCGAAGATTATTATTGCCGGCGGATATGACAAGAATTTACCCTTCGAAGAGCTCGGCCGAAAAATAGCAGCGAGCGCCAAAGCGGCCATCCTTTTCGGCCAAACCGCCCCCAAAATCGCAGATGCAATACAACTCTTTCCGGAAGCCGGCACGAGAGTCCAAATCGTCGATTCTCTCACCGAGGCTGTCCAAATAGCAAATCGGCTCGCTGAAACCGGCGATGTCGTCTTATTAAGCCCCGCCTGTGCAAGCTATGATATGTTCGATAATTTCCAGCACCGCGGCCAAGAATTTATCAGACACGTGCGAGCTCTCAGCAATTGAAATAGCCATGTAAAAAAGGCCGAGCCCCCCGTTTCTGTCTTCGACAGAAGACACGGGGGCCCGGCCTTGGATGAGACATTATTTGTACTTTGGAACGGATAGGCCATCAAAGCCCGCCGCACGCTATAAATCTTTTGGTAGTTTCTTCGTAACGCACTCGTAGATTCCTTTTTTTGACTTCTCCTGGTTTCAATTTGATTTGGTATGGAACATACCACATGGCAGAGTCATCCGTTTTGAAAGGTTCGCCGATGTGAATGATTTCCAGTCCGCCCAGAATAGTCTTTTGTATCTGGTTGATTTTTAATCCCGGCCAGAGATTTGAAAATTCATTCCAATCCTCCTCGCTGCAAGCCTGGAATAATTTCCTCACGACTTCCTTGACCATCGGTTGCTCATCTTTCTCTGTATCTGTAAGTAATCTTGGGGACTTCTGCTCAACCTGGGTGCTTTTCTGCTCATCTAACTTTTCTATTATCAATCTGTAATCCTCTGGAATATTTGGCTCAAAAACGCTTTCATCAAGTTCAACATCCCATTGAAAATCGTCCATAACAAACTTCGTCGGCCTCTTGGCACCGGCATCCATCATCATCTTACCTTCAAGTTCCATTCGCACAGGCAGGTTTGTCTCAATATCAACCCAAAGTCGCACCACACCCTCATCGCCCTCCAGCAGCTCTGAGTTATGGACTTCAACTCCTTCAACGTCAATTCCATTGATATTGCCCCTACCAAGTTTGGTGTAATCTTCCGACAGAATGATTTTAACCCATTGTCGCGGGAAATCACTCTCAGTCTCAGCCTGACTTTCCGAAAGGACGAAACGGGAATACGTTTTTTCTTTTGGCCCGATCCTGTAAGCAACCTTTTCTTTAGGGAGTCTATATTTTTGCATAAACAGATCACCGTTCATATACATATCAATCCTGCAGCCATTTTCTCCGGCATCATACACTTTTGATTCTGTTGATATTGTTTTATTTTCCCCAAAACTCGTGACGTTAGTCATATTAAACACTACTGTGGGGACTTTTTCCATTTCTTTGAGCACATCAGCCCAGGTAACACTTGCCATATCCGGCCCTCCGGTAATGGTCAATCCTAAAATCACAGCTCCGATTATCACCGCCGCAGCGGTAATTTTTGTTATTTTACTTTTCATGATTATTCTCCAGATTTTTTGCTCCCTTGGTTGCTGTCCGCTCATGTGCCGGATTAATCTTCTTCTTAGCTGCTCCACATCGCGGGCGGCAACCTCAGAGCCTGGTTCAAAGTGTGAAATAACTTCAAAACGACGCTTAATTTCTTTTTCATCAATTCCAGACATAACATCATCTCATTTTGGCGATACTCATTTATATTGTGTGATTATCTTCACTTTGCAGCAATTCTCTAAGCCGGGCCATGGCTTTTGCACATAATGCACGCATATATTGCGGCTTTTTGCCGAGACGTTGCCCAATTTCCTCATAAGAATCCTGCTCGATGTAACGCATGACAACTACATCTCGGGCTAAATCAGTTAACTTCGAAGTAGCATTGAGGACTTGCTCCAACTCTTCGGCCCGAATCATCTTCCCAAGTGCCGATTGGACATCCTTTGTTGCCGGGCAATTCTCTTTCGATATTTGGCACGTTGCTTTTTGCTTTCTGCGCCATTCGAATGCAAGATTTATGGCAGCACGATAAGCATACGCAAAAGGGTTCTCTGCCTTATCAAACGCTTTGGAATTCCATAGCCTTATGAAAAGTTCCTGCAGCAAATCCCATACTACGTCCTCGCGTCGTGTCAGTCGTGCCAGAAGCCTGTGCAGACGTTCTCCTGACGTATCCAGTAGTTGCAGAATCTTTTTTTGCCGCTCTATCAAGAACTGTCCTCGATACTTTATTTATGTAGCTACTTTGCCATGGCCTTCACCATTATAGATGAAAGAAACATATCGAGCGCACCACATTTTTTAGCGGAAATTCTTCCGCTCCCATAAAAAAAAGGCCGGACTAAACCGGCCCAGCCTTTTTATGAATACCCGTGGAACTCCTTCCATAAGACCCAACTATTTTAGTCTCTTATTACAGTAGCATCTTCCGGAATCTCAAATTTGAAAATATCTTCACGGACTTTAGGGTTGTACACAATCAAAGTCCACACTGTAAACGGGTCTCCTTGAAAATCAGGATTATCCCATAATTTAATACAAGAAGGTAATTTTGACTCCAAATCAAAAATAATCACACCACATTTGCCTGTACTTTTTTGATATTTTTCTGTTCCCCTGAATGAAAGAGAAACTGTCTCTTTACCCGGGACCTCGTCCTTACCATATTCCATCTTTACATCTTTCATTTCTTCCTGAAGATACAGGAAGAAATTTATGTCGAGAAAGCTACCAATCGTCTCTGTTAATCCCTCATAAATATAAACTTCCTTGGTTGACGGGTAGTAGCAGTACGTGAGATTTTCCCTTTCATTGGCAACTACTGTATCTCCATAGCTGCTTTCTTGCCGAAAGTCGCCAAAAAAGAATTTTCCGTCTTCACCCCGCCGGGCCCACATCCTAATATTATAGGATATGCCTTTTTCGTTTCGATTCGTTGCTTCAACGTAAACGGAGTTGACGTCCCTAAAAGCTTCAATCGTTTGTTCTATTCCATAAGCGGGTGTGACGGATTTATCCAAAAAGTTTATTGATAGCATCGCAGCTGTTATTATCACCGCCGCCGCGGCGATTTTTGTTATTCTACTTTTCATGATTATTCTCCAGATATTCTGCTCTATTGCAGATGTTTTTTTGACTTTCGATTTTTCAAATGCCTCGAGGACATCACCAAGAACCGCTTCATCTTTTTTGGCATTTGTATCGATGTTTATATTCTTAATTAACTTTTCTATATTTTCTGCCGGCCTCATAATTTAACCTCACTATCCAAAATTGACCGCAGTTTATCCAGTCCATAGCGGTACCTGCTCTGGATGGTGTTAATTGAAACGTTCTGCAGTTCGGCAATTGCCTTAAATTTCATTTCGCCCTGAAGATGCAGGATAATTACCTCTCGCTGCTGCTCCGGAAGCTGAGCCAGGGCGTTGTTAAGCTGCCTTAATTGCTCGCTGTCAATAATCCATTGTTCCGGCCTTTTTGAATTTGACTCAACTGAGGCAGCTCCATCCAGTCCGATATTTTCCTGTTGCTGCCTTGTTTTATTGGCATTGCGGACACGATTTACTACACATGTTGCCAGATAGCTTTTTAGGCTTCCGTTAAGCTTTAATTTTTCTGTAGATTGTGCAAAAGACACAAAAAAATCGTGCACAATGTCTTCAGCAGCGTTTTGATCATTCGAAAGAGCAGATGCCAGCCTTAGCAAATTGTCCTTGTACTTTTTGTAGATACGGCAGAGAGCATCACTGCTGCCGCGCTTAAATCTCCATATAAGCAGCTTGTCTTCTATCATCTAAATCCTGCAGGTTTTGTCTTGGAACGAACGTTCGTCATCTATAACACAATCGAACTGGTCATTTTAGTCTAAATGAATCATTTTTTACCAGCTTCCGTTCTAACTCTACGCTTGATTATAGGAATATCCTCGCCAAAGGTTAAAAAGTTATAAAAAATGTTTCAAACCGGTTTTCCACAATAAGAAGCCAAAAAACCGCAAACTATCCTTATCAGTTAGCTCAGCGGCGATTTTCTCGGCGTTACCTTGTAAAGTCGGCCCTCAAATCTGTCGATTCGAAAGTCATTAAAACAAAAACAACAGAATTGAAGGGTGTTTGTAATGGAAAAGCAAAACGAGCGAAGAACAGAACAAAGACTACGTTATTATTGGCCAATCTGGTTTGCCGAAGACCCTAACGAGATGCTTGCACAGGGTCAGATGGTTGATGTCTCCAGCAGAGGTGCTGCGTTTACCTGCTACGCCGACGATGGTTGTCCCTACACAGGCCAGCATATAACAGCTCGTTTTAGTGTCCCCCAATATGGCCCGGATGATTCCTTCGATATGGCAAATTTCACTCGTTCAGCTCATGTTTGTCGGGTTGATAATGTCAATAGCTTTTTACGACGTATTGCTGTTCAGTTTGCCGAACCTCTGCCTTTTAAACCCGGCGAACAAAACACCGCCGAATCCAATGTACAAACACAAAACGCCCAGTAAGTGCAAAGCCATAAAATAAAATCGGCAATCAACAATCGCAAATCGTAAATCGCTGCCCTCCGCCCTCCGTCATCTGTCTTCCGTCCTCTGTCTTCCGTCCTCTGTCTTCCGTCCTCTGTCTTCCGTCCTCTGTCTTCTGTCTTCCGTCTTCTGTCTTCTGTTTTCTACGGACAGCTATCTCCTGCGTTTGTCTCGAAAGTTCTTAATCTCTTGTCCTGAAAGGTCTTGTCCAAACGTGCAAACTGAGTTCTCGCGGAGGCATCGCTGAGTTTATTAAACTTCCTTATACAGTTGGGCCAACAACACCCCTTGCAGCTTATGTAATTCCAAAAGGTGGTCTACGTATTCCGCTGCTTTTGATTGTTTTGCAGGGGATTTTTCCATGTTTTTTGATTCTTTCGATGAAGTTGCTCTTTTTGTTTTTTTTGTAGATTTTGCCATTTTCTTTACAATTCCTTTCTTGACAAAATTCGTATTTAGGTCTAAAATACAAATCTTAGAAATTGTTTTTACCGAAATATAACACATATGCGAAAGATTGCAACTATAAAATTTACTATAGCGTAATATTTATGAGTAAAATTGACGAAAAAGCGATAATTGCGAGAATCAGGTCTCTGCGTGAGCAATATGCAGGTGGTAGAGGTAAAAGCAAATTTGCCCGCGCTTTGGACATAAGTCCTTCTACTTACAACTATTACGAAAACAACAGAATCCCTCCGATAGAGATTCTGCTGAAAATATGTGAGGTTACAGGAGCGGATTTGGACTGGTTGCTGACCGGTCGAAGCACTGGAAAAAAACCTGAATCTGGGCCAAATAGTGGACTTCTGCAAAGGTTAGACAAGTTGTTTACAGACAATCCTGAGATGACAGAAGCGGTTTTGGCTTTTATTGAGCTATTATGCGAGCAAAAAGGGATTGTAGGAGGATTTCGCTCCGGAGTTCTGCCGTCCGAACCGGCTCGGCCTGGATGGATACCTGTGCTTGGTCGAACCGCGGCGGGGATGGTGCATTTTTGGGAGCAGACACTGCTCCCGGAACCGAAACAAGCTATTACAGAGCTTGATGAGCTGGTGAAAAAGCATATCGGCAGGGAGATTGTTGGTTCTGTAGATGGCACGGTCTCGGTTGATTTGAAGGCGAGGCCTTTGGTGGACGGAATCAGAAAGCAGCAGGCTAATCTTATTCAGGTTTGTGGGCAAGAGCAGGAGCAGATAGTTGAATTTGTCCAGTGCGAGGAGATTCATAAGCTGTTCCCTGACAGTTTTGCTCTGCATCTGGACGGTGACAGTATGTCACCAAGGATAAATGATTGTGACATTGTGATATTAAGTCCCTCGGTGCCGGCGGCGCAGGGTCAAATTAGTATTGCTCGTGTTGCAAATCAAATAGGCGTTACCTGCAAGCTCATAAGAACGACAAAAACAGATGTCCATCTGATACCGATAAATGAAAGGTACGAAACAAAGGTCATAGCTAAAAAAGACCTGCTTTGGGCACTGGCGGTTTTGTGCCACGTAAGTGTCTGATTGTATCTTATGGTCCCGACGATTGTGAGACTTAGAGCCTATCCCAATAACCCGCTCTATTGCGGCCGGCTGCAAAGCCCGATGCCTGCGTTGTCGGCCAAAAACGTTCTCAACGTGGAGAAAACCACGCCTCCGAGCATTTTTGGCCTGCCGCCTTGGCCTCGAACTTTTCGCTCGGCCTCATAACGACCCGGTTATTCGGATAAGCTCTTAGTTTCAAAGCATAGTTTCCCATTTCTCTATTTGACGAAGCTCATATATATTTTGGGCCGTATTAAACTTTTATAGGACTAATATAGTATATAGTCCTAAACAATGTGTGTATAAATACGTATATACCCAGTAAAAGTTTTTTCAGAAGGGTGGCACGCACGGGCCTTTTATTTTGGGCCTGAAAGTGATAAAATATTGGAATGATTGTGAAGTTGGACAAGAAACAGATGTGCAAAAAATGTATTGTTGTGCTTATCTGCCTTTCAATAGTTGGCAATTTAGCACACGGGACCGTGGTATGTTTAGGTTCGGACGGTCACACAGAGCTCGAATCTGTTTTTCACGAACGATGTGACGACCCGGTTCATTCCTATGCTCCCGACCAAAATCAGCTTTCATACGAAGCTGAGCATGAAAAAGGCAAGCATTGTGAGCCATGCGTAGATGTCCCGATTTCCATTGGCTTAGCGAAGATTTCCCATACATCTGCAAAATTGAATCCAACATTCCCGGCTCCAGTCACAAACATGATTGTACTTACCGACAAGTTCGATTTTTCCGCATATAATTCGGCTTCAAATACTTTTTCTGCCACTTCTTACTTTACCCCTCTGTGCACAGTGATTCTGCTGGTTTGATCTGCTAAAAAGACATTTCTTTTTCTCACATCTTTACAAAACATTTACTGTAAAGGGCTGGATAGTTGCATGTTTCTTCTGACACTCCGTCAATTGGAGTTCATCAGAAGGACCCGAACCGGCATGTTAAATATTTTAGGATTACCATGATGTGTATGAGATTTTTATCGTTTTTAGTTGTGCTGTTTGTGCTTGGTGTTACAGGCTGTATGGAGCAAAGCAACGATGTTACATTGCCTCAACCACAGTCGCTGGGACAGGAATTCAGTACTTTCCAACCTCCCGCCAAGCCGATGGAAACTCCAGATGTTCCTGAAATTGCCGAGCCAACCGGTCCTGTCACTTTACGGCAGGCTCTGGCTTTAGCGTTGATGCACAATCCTGAACTGAAGGCTTTTTCCTGGGATGTACGTGTCTTGGAAGCGAGGCGATTGCAGGCAAGCCTTTGGCCAAATCCGGAACTTGAGGTCGAAGTTGAGGAAGTTGGCGGGTCGAGTCAGCGCAGCGGTTTTGATGCCGCAGAAACAACGATACAGCTGAGCCAGTTGATAGAGCTTGGAGAGAAACGCAGCAAGCGAACAAACCTGGCTTCATTGGAACAAGAGCTGGCAGGATGGGATTACGAGGCCAAAAGATTGGATGTATTTACAGAAGTCAACAAGGCATTTATTGATGTGCTGGCTGCACAGCAACGGCTCAAATTAACTAAAGAGCTCCTGCTACTGTCTGAAGAATTAGTGGAGACAGTCACCAAAAGAGTTGATGCGGGCAAAGATTCGCCGTTGGAAAAGACCAAAGCCATTGTAGCACTTTCGAATATTAAGATTCAGCATCAACAAGCAGTGCAGCATCTTGAGTTCACTCGTAAACAACTGGCGGCTGCCTGGACAGGCAGAGACCCAAAGTTTGAAAATGCTGCAGGCCGGCTTGATTCCTTGTCACCAATACCGTCTATCGATGAGCTGACTGAGTTGATTGAGCAGAATCCGGATATTGCAAGGTGGTCCCTGGAAATTGATAAAGGCCAGGCGTCTTTGGAGCTGGAAAAAGCCAGGGCAATTTCGGATATTACTCTCAGCGGCGGTCTGCAGAGATTCAATGAAACGGATGATAATGCAATAGTATTTGGCATTGCTTTTCCCTTGCCAATATCAGACAGAAATCAGGCAGGCAAACTCCGGGCAACTTACGAGCTCGCCAGGGCCAGAGAAGAACAAAGGGCGGCCCATACCAGAATACAAATCAAATTAGTCAAGGCTTACCAGGCACTTTTAAGCGCATATACAGAGGCTACTGAGCTGGATAAGAATGTATTACAGGGAGCTGAAAGCGTTTTTGAAGCTTCAAAGACCGGTTACACCCGGGGCAAGCTCGATTATCTGAATGTACTGGACGCACAGCGGACCTTGTTTGAAGCAAAAGCACGATATATAGATGCTATTACATCTTATCATACCGCCAAAGCTGATGTGGAACGTTTAATTGGACGCTCAATCGACAGTGTTACTCTTTCAAAAAGTGAGGACTGAAAATGAAGTATAAGAAATTGGTAGTATTAGCAGTTGTTCTTTCAGTAGCCATACTTGCTATGGTTATTACCAGAGACGACTCAGACCACACTCATGATGATCCAAATGAGGATGCCCAATTCGAAGTTCGTGATGAGTACACAGATGAACAGGAGCATGAAGAGGGGCAGATTATAGAACTTAGTGAAGAACAGATTAATGAAATCGGCATAGAGCTTGCCACCGCCGGTGGCGGAAAGATTGAGGTTTCTGTAAGCCTGCCCGGCGAAATCACGTTTAACGCAAACAAACTGGCTCATATCGTTCCAACTATACCAGGCATCGTTCGACAAGTTGTCAAGGACGTAGGTGATACGGTCGTTGCCGGGGAAGTTATTGCCTGGCTCGAAAGCACAGAACTGGGTGAGGCAAAGGTACAGTATCTGGCCAAACAGTCAGAGGTGTCTTGCTGTTCCATTGAGCTCGTCCGCGCCCAGGAAGTTTACGACAATACCTTGAAGCTGCTGGAAACATTGAAGAGTTCTCCTTCATTGGAAACTCTCCAGAAGATGAACGACAGTGCCATGGGAATGAACCGCAGCCTGCTTGTTTCCTCCTATGCCGAGTTCACCTTTGCCAAAGAAGCATACTTGAGGGAAGAGAATCTTTATGAGATTTCCAGCAAAGAAGACTTTTTGAAGGCCGAGAGCACCTTTAAAAAAGCTGATGCCCAATATGTTGCCACGCAAGACAGTGTTAACTTTGAAATTCAGCGCAATCTCCTGGAAGCCAGGCGCGCTCAGCACATCCGCGAGATTGAGCTGAAAGCCGCTGAACGACTTCTTTACATCCTTGGCCTAGCCGCTGAAGATGTCAATGACCTTGCAGCTCTGTCAAAAAGTCAGAGCCCACAGGCAAAGGAAGAGGAGGAATGTAATGATCCCAATTGTGCCGAATGTGCAGCAAAAGCAGCGGCTAAAGACCAAGTATTAACTGTTACTGACCTGCGTATAACCAACGAAAAACTCGCTTGGTATCCCATCCGTACACCGTTTGATGGGACGATTATCGACAAACATATTACATTGGGAGAAGTTGTAGGTGATGACGCTGAAGTTTTTGTGGTTGCTGATTTGAGTAGTGTCTGGGTTGACCTGCACGTTTACCCCAAAGACCTGATGAAAATCAAAAAAGGTCAAAAGGTCGTAATATCAGCGGGTCAAACGATGCCGGACGCTGAAGGCGTAATCAGCTACGTTGGCCCTGTGGTCGGAACCGAATCCAGAACAGCACTTGCAAGAGTTGTATTGCGAAACAGCAGTAGGGTAATTCGTCCCGGCCTTTTCGTCACCGCCAAGGTTGCGATAGATAACGTTGAAGCGGACGTAATCGTTCCAAAAGATGCTATCCAAACCCTTGAGGGTAAAAAATGTGTTTTCATTAAGGATGAGCATGGTTTTGAGCCCAGCTTTATAACCCTTGGACAATCCAATGCAGGTTATGTTCAGGTAACTTCAGGGCTCAATCCCGGCCAGCAATATGTCACAAATGGTGCTTTTGAGCTTAAGTCCAAGATAATCACCAGCACGCTTGATAGTCATGCCGGCCATGGTCATTAAAAAGGAAGATTTGTATGCATAATAAAATTGTTGATATCTCTCTTCGGTACAGATTTTTTGTCATTCTCGGCATTATAGGAATAACAGCATTGGGCATATACCAATACTCTCAACTGCCGGTAGATGCCTTTCCCGACATATCCCCTGTAATGGTGCCGGTTTTCGCTGAGGCTCATGGTATGGCACCTGAAGAGGTAGAGCGTTTGATAACCTTTCCCATTGAGTCGTCAATGAATGGTCTGCCCGGTGTCAGACAGATAAAAAGTACCTCCGCTTTCGGCATGGCTGTTATATACGTTTACTTTGAAGATGACGTTGACATATACTTTGCACGCCAGATCGTAGCCGAAAGGCTCAATGAGGCATTGGCTCAACTTCCCGAAATGCATGAGCCGCCTGCATTAGGTCCAATCTCTACGGGCTTAGGGCAAATATTTATCTATTACTTAACAATAGACTCGGATGTTGATACGGGTGGAAAAGACCCAACCACATATCTCCGTGAGATAAATGACTGGGTCGTCAAATATCAGTTGCAGACTGTGCCTGGTGTAACAGATATCCTGTCGATTGGCGGGCATGTCCTTCAATATCAAATCCGGATAAACCCCCATGCTCTGAACAAATATAAAATTAGCCTGGAAGAAGTTGTCGAGTCCGTCAGGGAAAACAACCAAAACGCAGGCGGACAATTTATGCTGCTGGGTAGTGAAGAATACCTTGTCAGAGGTATCGGGCTTTTGCAGGACCTGGACGACATAAGAAATATTCATGTTAAAGTTATTGAAGGAGTACCGATCAAAATTGGCGATTTGGCCGAGATAGGTTACGGCAAGGAGATACGTCGCGGAGTTGTATCTCGAAATGGCAGCGAAGAAGTTGTCTCCGGTATGGTGCTTCAGCTTTATGGCCAGAACACCTCTAAGGTTATTGAAAGTTTATATGCCAAGATCCCCGAGGTGCAGGCATCTTTGCCTGGAGGCGTGAGTTTAGTCCCTTATTACGAACAGGCTGAACTCGTGCGACAGGCGACATGGACTGTCAAAAAGGCTCTGCTACAGGGGGCTGTGCTCGTCATAATAGTTTTATTTTGTTTCCTTGGAAACTTCCGCTCTGCTTTTATTGTGTCGCTTGCGCTCCCACTGTGTGCACTGGTATCAATAATCTTCATGCGTCTGATGGGTATCTCGGCTAATCTGATGTCTTTAGGTGGTATCGCCATTGGTATTGGTATGCTCGGCGATGGTGCTATCGTGATGGTAGAAAACATATACCGTCATTTGAATGCCAACATTGGTACATTGCGAAAGAGAACCGACATCATTTTTGAATCCACTAAAGAGGTCAGCCGACCGATTATCTTCTCCATTATCATTATAATCACAGTCTTTCTGCCGATTTTCAGCCTTGAAGGTGTTGAAGGCAAAATGTTCTCACCTATGGCTTTTACACTCTGTTTTGCTTTGTTCGGCTCTTTGATCGTTGCAGTTGCAGCAGCTCCCGCTTTGTGCACTTATCTGCTTAAAGCAGGCAGACACAAGGAATTCATACTGGTGACAAAACTAAAAGAAATTTATCGACCAAAGCTTGTATGGGCAATTGGTAACAGAAAAAAGGTTTTATGGGGCGTTCTTATTGCTTTTGTTTGCAGTATTTCACTTGTGCCATTACTCGGTACCGAATTTATCCCTACGCTTGAAGAAGGTTCAATCCTGATCGGCGTTACTATGGCACCTTCAATTTCACTTGAAAAAGGCATTCAGGTCATTCAGGCTCTCGAAAGGAAAATAATTGCATTCGAAGAGGTCGAAGAGGTGGTCTCTCGCGTAGGCAGGCCCGAGGCAGGCAGCCATCCACATCCGGTTAATTATGCTGAGATTCACATTGAGTTGAAACAGCCGGATGACTGGTCAACTGCTTACAAGAGCAAGAAAGATTTGATTGAAGCTTTAAACGAATCGCTGTCAAATTATCCCGGCGTTCAATTGAATTTTACACAGCCAATCCAGAACGCCTTTGATGAGTTGCTCAGTGGTATCAAGGCACAGGTGGCTGTAAAACTCTTCGGTGAAGACCTGGATGTACTCAAATCCAAGGCCCAGGAAATTCACAACTCCATTGACAATATCCCCGGGCTGGTAGACCTTGCCGTCGAGCAAAGCTTCGGTCAGCCACAAATCCAGATCATAGCAGACCGCCAGGCGTGTTCCCGATACGGAATAAATGTCAGTGAAATCCTGGAACTCGTAGAACTGGCTATCGGGGGCGAGGTGATAGATAACATCTATCTCAACATCCGCCGTTTTGGAATTCATGTTCGCTATCAGGAACCTTACAGGTCCGACCCTAAGGTTATAGAAGATTTGCTGGTCCATGCTGAAAATGGAACTCTTGTGCCATTAAAACAGGTTGCTCAGATTAAAGAAGTAATCGGGCCTATCCAGATAAATCGTGAAAAGAATCAACGACGCTGGGTTATCCAAGGCAATGTACGAGGCAGAGATTTGGGAAGCGTTGTCGCCGATATTAAGAAAAGTATTACCAATAACATCAAACTGCCTCCCGGATACTATGTCGAATATGGCGGACAGTTTGAAAACCAGCAAAGGGCTATGACACGGCTTACAATTATTGTGCCGATTGTCATCACGCTGGTGTTCCTGATACTGTGCCTGACATTCGGCTCTATAGGCGAAGCCCTGCTTATAATAATAAACGTTCCGTTAGCTTTGATTGGCGGAATACTCGGGCTTTTCCTTGCTCGAGAGTATTTGTCGGTCCCTGCAGCCGTCGGATTTATCGCCCTCTTTGGCGTCGCGGTACAAAATGGCGTAGTCCTTGTAAGCTGTATTAATCAATTGCGAACAGAGGGCATAGAAACCAAAGAGGCCATAATCACAGGAGCTCTTCAGCGTCTGCGCCCTGTATTAATGACGGCAACAACTACGGTCCTGGGGCTGTTACCTTTGCTTTTGTCAAGTGGCATTGGTTCCGAAGTTCAAAGGCCATTAGCTGCGGTGGTGGTATTTGGTCTGACATCTGCAACCTTGCTTACACTTTTTGTAATTCCGGCCTTTTACCAATGGTTTGCTATCAAAATAAATGACTGAACAGATAACAAATAAAGGGGCTATTGTTACGTTGGGTTGACCGGGCAATTCTTTTAGTATTCTTTAAAGTTCCTCATCCAGCTCGGCCAGTCACCAGGCATAACCCCGCCTGCCATTGTCCAGCCGCCGTTTATGTTGTACTGCCGATGCCACTTGAGTTTCCACAACTCCTTAATGTCCACTTTTCTAACAGACCAGTCCAAAAACAAATGATTATTAGACCCATTGTGCCGGTTGATGGCGTAATGCTTCATTTCATGATTAGCGGCAACCCACTGACTATCAACTTCGGGAGGGGCAATCCGGATGGACTGAGGGCTGTTGTTCTGATAGAAGGGCCCACCTCCCCGCCACATGGTATCGGCAAAGACGGATATTTCGTTTCCGCCTTTTACATCGGTGCTCTTCCAGTTCCATTCAACCGGACGTTGCTGGATGACATCCTGCCCCGGCCGTGCATTAAAAAGCCAGCAATTTGCCCCATAGCTGGCTTCTTCCCGGCGGTTTTCTATTCCGCCTGTCCCCATAATATAGGTCTTAAATGGACCACCATGGCTTACATAGTTGGCCCCCTCGGCCAGCCTTTTTTTTGCCATCGGGCATAAGAGAATACCCGCTCTTGTCCTGTAAAAAGGCCTAAGCGCCAGTATCCAGTTCCCACGCGGCCAATCGCTGGAGCCTTCAGCTTCCATACAGAAATAGCCGTTGTTATCATTGCAATACATCGCCCAGATCTGGCTCCATTGGTGAAGGTTCACCTTGCAGGCGGCTGACCTCGCTTGTTTCTTTGCCCGGTTGAGGGCCGGCATCAATATCGCCATCAATAACGCAATAATGGCAATTACAACCAATAGCTCTATTAACGTGAACCCTCTTGATTTGTTCATAAAGCCACCTTCCGTTTCTATCAACATTTTGTATATCGATTTGGTGCGCAAAATGAATATTCTGTTCCCTGAGTTTCGTATCTTCCGAATATCTCAGGGATGTTTTGCAAAAGTATTATATATTAAATCGGCTTTTTCTGCAATAAAAAACCAGAAAATGAATATCCCGGTATTGGGTTTTCACCGCTATAGAGATGAAAAATATGGCTGAAAAAGGATTGTTCGGTATAGAATCCTTTGTTAGTTGACCACCGACTATTGATTATGTATTGCTTCGCTGGCGGACAATGTGTATTTCAAAATTCTGGAAGCTCCCCAATATGCCATTTGACGCGACAGGGCGCTTCAAATATAATGACCGGCAGGATATAGTGCTTTCAGAGATTATGGGAGCATCGAATTATTGTTGATGGAGAAGATATGCTGGCAAGCGCAACTATGGCTGACCTTCTACGGCCTTGTGAGAGAAGGCGTGCCGTATTTTATGATATCTCTTTGGTCATTGGCGGTTCTTTGCTCATTGGTTTGTGTGCCCAGGTCAAGATTCTGCTCCCCTTTAGTCCTGTTCCCGTTACAGGCCAGACCTTTGCTGTCCTGATGATAGGGACGCTGCTCGGCCCCTGGCGAGGCAGCTTGTGTGTTCTTGCGTATATATTGCAGGGTCTGGCGGGCTTGCCCGTCTTTGCGCTGGGTGGCGGTTTTGCCGTACTAATAGGGCCGACCGGGGGGTATCTGCTTGGTTTCATCCCTGCTGCGTACATCACAGGATTCTTGGCACAGAAGGGATGGGACAGGCGGGTTGCAACTACCGTTTTGGCGATGGTTTTGGGCAATATCGTCATTTATGCTTTTGGTTTGCTCTGGCTGTGCTGCCTGACGGGTATCAACAAGGCCGTGCCGGCTGTGGGCTTATATCCTTTTGTGGTCGGCGACCTTTTGAAGATAGCATTGGCGGCGGCGGTCCTGCCGGCGGGCTGGAAATTTCTTGAATTTGGTGGAATTGCTGATAAAAAAGAATAAATAGTATCAAGTGGATTAGAGCTCGATTTTCGTTCCAGCAGCGAGCATCCGGTATCGAGAATCGAGGAATGAATTATTGGGGAATAGTGTAACGGTAGCACGACTGACTCTGGATCAGTTAGTCCAGGTCCGAATCCTGGTTCCCCAGTATGCATTACCTGTTAATGTGTCGAGAATAAAAGAGGGAAAAATATCAAGTTCTTTATCACTATATTTCGGGATGAAGACGGAGTGTTCATCGCCGAATGTCCATCTATCCCTGGCTGTATAAGTCAAGGCAAGACCGAACAAGAGGCTGAGAGTAACATTTGGGAGGCAATCAAGGAATGTTTGGAAGTGCGAAGCTGAAAAAGGGATGCCTCTTACTGTAAGTACCCGCCAGGTGGAGGTCCATGTTTGATGCCTGCTGTGGAGGAGTTCTTAAAAGCATTGGAGAAATAATATGCAATGGCGTAAAAGAATATGTTTGCAGGTAACTGAATTTGCTCGGATTCGTGTGTCGGTTAACTTATTACAGTCAAAGCGCATTATCTGAAGTTGGAGTTTCTTTTTATGAAGAGCTTTCTTCTCTGCATCAGTATTTCGTTGTTTATAGCTAATGTTGGCAATCCAGTTCTCGGTGATTACAACGCCTTATCAGAAGCAAAACTCCAAACCGAGGTGCCCGAAGAAGATGTTCGTCGTACCCCCAAAGGTGAAGTAGACTCATTAATCGAGGATGCTCTGGCAAATAAATACCCGGGTGACAAAGGTATCGAGAACGACCCGGATGTGATTTTTACAGAGAATTTTGAAGAGGATTCTTTGGAAGTCGTAAAATCACGTTGGGAAAGTGTAAAGAGTATCGAAATTATGTCACTTTCGAGAGATGTACCTCCGGGAAGTGCCGGCAAACATTCACTTTTGATGACACATATTGGTGGTAAAAGTACTGGTGGCCATTTGTACAGGCGTCTTTTGCCCGGCTATGAAAAGCTCTTTGTTCGTTTTTATGTAAAATTTGACACGAACTGCTATCCCATACACCATTTTTTTCACGTTGGAGGTTACAACCCTCCAACCCCATGGCCTCAGGGAGGGGCGGGAATTCGACCGTCCGGCAACGAACGATTTACTACCGGTGTTGAGCCGTTCGGCAGGAATTGGCGATGGGATTTCTATTCCTACTGGATGGGGATGAGGTCTTCGCCGGACAAAAAATCATGGGGGCATGACTTCATCAACGACCGGAACCTCAAAGCCGAGCGAGGCAGGTGGATATGTGTCGAGCTGATGATGAAAATGAACGACCCTGTCACCGAGCACAATGGCCGGCAGGCATTATGGATTGACAGCAAACCCTGGAGCAAAGATGGCCAGGTAGTCAGTTACCTTGGCAAAGGATTTCCAAAAGGCAGATGGGTATGGGACAGCTTTATCCCGAGCCCGGAAGGTGTGCCGTTCGAGGGCTTTCAATGGCGCAGTGTAAAGGATCTGAAGTTGAACTTCCTCTGGGTTCTGCTATATATCACCAAAGCTCCTCCGGGGTACGTCAGTAAGGTTTGGTTTGATGATATCGTGGTGGCGAAAAAATATATTGGGCCAATAAACCTTCTTCCACCAGTATCGTCAAATATTCTGTCGAGCCGGGATTATCAAAAGTAAAAAATGAGCCTCAGAAAATCCGGGACAGGGTAACTATGGCAAAAATAACTTTTAGTCTTGAAGAGCTTCTGAAAATCCTGATTTCAAATGAACTTTTACCTCCTCAGATAATACGTGCGAGAGTCAAAGGCCAAAGAGTCCATTTCGTTATAAGGATCAACTCATTCTTTTTTAAAAATGGCCAATTTACTATTGTCACTGATAACATTTAACAGAGTTTTTGCACTATAAAAAAGAGAGCCCATATTGTTTTTAAGCCAAAATCCTGTAGAATTATGGCTATGGAAAAAGGTCGACATCAAGAAATGTCAAACTCAGCGATAATGGGTGTATGGTCGCTTGGACGCTCTGTAAGGCGTGGCTGTTTATCTATATAGCAAGCAGTACACTTTTCTACCAGGGGCTTTGTGGCCATAATGTGGTCTAAGCGCCAGCCAAGATTACGTTCGAATGAATTTAGTCTGTAATCCCAGAATGTATATTGACCGGCTTCTTTACAGTGCATCCTGAATACATCGACAAATCCCCATTGAACGACATTCTCAAACGCTTTATGAACTTGCGGATGATAACAGACGTGCCCTGATAAGTTTACAGGGTCATAAACATCTATCGGTTGCGGTGCTACATTAAGGTCTCCCACCCAGAGAACAGGGTCGGTGGGCTTGAAGTTCTTTTCGAAAAACCTTAGCAGACGATTGAACCAGTTCAGCTTATATTCGAATTTTTGAGAGTCCGGCAAATAACCTTGTGGGATATATGTATTGACGATAATTACGCCGTCAATTTCCGCCTTAATCAAACGAGCCTCGTCTTTTGGCTCATCGTCGAAGCCGGATTTTACATTGGCGATTTCACTTCTGCTGAATATTGCCACGCCGTTATAACTTTTTTGTCCTTTGAAGACATATCCGTACTCGGTCTCGTCAAACGCCTCGATTGGGAAATCTCCGTCCTGAACCTTGGTCTCCTGAACGCATAGAATAGTCGGCTGATACTCGGCGAGCCACGCAAGCACGATGGGCAATCGGGCACGAAGGGAATTAACATTAAAGCTGGCAACTTTCATTTAGGCTGCTTTTAAGCCGGTTCTTCGACCTGTTTTTTCCTGGATTTGGTATTGGTAGGTATACTTTTTATTGGTTGCGGTTTTTCGGTTATCTGTTTTATTATGTTTGTCCGGCTTGAGGAAAGACCTTTTTTACCGCCCTGGATTTTGTCAACTATAGCGTAACTTTCCACTATCGCCAGCAGGCTTAAAAGAAAGCTGAGCGTGCTTTCGGCGCCCTGATTGGTATTGACACCGTCGGGAACAAGGCCGTCGTAACATCCTTTTGTTCTGAAGTTATAGAGCGGAATATGCAGTTCATTTTGGCCAAGAAACCAGTCAAAGGCTTTTCTCTGAAGTGTCAGAAATCTCTCTTTTTGAGTGGCATCATAAGCGGCCCGTAGCATCATAACTATGCTTGAGGCCTCTATAGGTTGCTGGTCAAAACTGGCCCGTGTCTTGCCCCGATCGTACCACCCTTTACAGCCGACGAATCTGAAATATTCACCGTTAAAGGTATTTTCCAGCAGGAATTCGCAGGTTTTTTCTGCAATTTCGAGGTATTTCTTATTCTCGGAAGTTTGGCCGGCCACAAATAGGGCATGCGGCAAAACTGCATTATCGTATGTGAGAACATCTTCAAACCATTTCCACTCAGGATAATTATTTTCTTCGTATTGGGTTATAAGTCCGTCTGCGGTTATTTCCAGCTGGCGTTTTATGTCACTGGCTCCGGGGAACTGTTTTAGATAATCACACATGCCGAGTATCGAATAAGCCATACCCCTTGGAAGCTGTTTCTGGATGTGTTCTACCGATTTATCAAACGAGCTTTTGGCAATCGATAGGTATGCCGGAGTTGGTGGTTGTGCCATAACCGTTCCGAGCGCCCATAGTACTCGACCAAAGGCATCATTTAGAGGTTCATTGTGCAGCCACGTTCTGTCGAAATTCATAAAGTTTCTGATTGTGCCGTCGCTGCTTTGGGAATGTATGATGAAGGACAAATATGTATCGAGAAGATGGAGCGCCTGCGGCTCGGAATACTGGGCGTAATACTTGTCCATTGCTATTACACCCCTCGCATTATCATCTGTGCAGTAGCCGTGTTCGCGGTTTGGTATTGTGTAATTGGCGTGCTGGTACATACCGGTGTCATCGGTTAGCTTTTGTACATGGTCTAATGAAGCCTCAGGTACCTCAATTGATAACGTGGTTTTCGCGGCAATGCGCAGAGGCAGTCGTTTTGCCTTGAATAATCTCCAGTATGCCTGCCCGATTTTGGGCCAGGTTCTGGACCTGCCATACTCGTAGGCCCGTCTTCGCAGAGAATAAAACTCCGAATCTTTCTGAAGTATTTCAATTATTGTTTCAGCTATTTGTTGAGAATCCCCGAATCGTACCAGCTTGCCCCGGCCGTCGGCCAGCAGTTCCTGGGCTGCCCAATAGGGGGTGGAGACGACCGCCTTACCGGTGCCAACCGCAAATGATAACGTGCCGCTGGTAAGTTGTTTAACGTTTATATAAGGCGTAACGTAGAGGTCGGCTGTACACAAGAAGTTATGAAGCTCCTGGTCACTTACGAACCTGTTGTGAAAGATCACGTGTTCCTGAAGATTTAAGTCTTTTACCATTTGCTGCAGGCTGAATCTATATGACTCACCCTCATGTTTGAGTATGTTCGGATGTGTCATACCCAGGACTATGTACATAACGGACGGCTCAGCCTCGATTATAGCCGGCATCGCCCTGAGCATCACTTCTATGCCCTTGTTCTTGTTGAGCAGGCCGAATGTCAAAATAGTTTTTCGGTCTTCCATGCCGAATTTGTGCTTGTAGTAGTTGCTGTCAACGAACGGCAAATCCGGTATGCCGTGTGCAATCAATTTTATCTTTTTGGTGGGTATATTGTAAATGTCCCGCAGCATACTGACGCCGCGTTCGTTCATAGTGATTACTTTGTAAGAGGCGTTGCAGACGTCCACTAATGCTTTATGATAATCCGCATCCGGTTCATCGAGGATTGTATGAAGCGTAGTTATTACCGGGGCCTTTAGTCTGTTGAGCAGCAAACTCAGATATGCACCGGCTTCACCGCCGAAAAGACCGAATTCGTGCTGGACCGAGACCGCGTCAACGTGGCTGAAATTGATATAGTCGGCCGCACAAATGTAATCATTTTTAACATTCTGGCGGATTTCAAACTTGACCGGGTCGTTATATTTTTGGTCACCCGACTGCATTGCGACTACCAGCGGTTCGAATTCACCTTTGGCGGCCGAAGCGGTGCTTTTTATAAGGTCCGATGTGAATGTCGCAATGCCGCATTTTCTTGGGGGGAATGAAGCGATAAACACCACTTTTTTTGGTGAACCTTTTGTCATTCTTAGTGCCCCGTTTTTAAATAGTGATAAAGTGAACTACGTTCATTTTAGGAGTAGCTCGTTAAGCTGTCAAGCGAATTGACTCTTGAGCCGCATAAAAAATGTTTTTTCCGGACGGTTGAATTTATTGTGTCTCGTCAGTGGCTTAAAATACAAAATTAAACGAATATTTTAAAATTTTTCTCTAATTTTTATTTTATTTTGCACTGGAAATGGATATAAACGTATATTATTCTACTATTTTAGTAGGAATTATAGGAAATCGCTTATGAAGCTATCGACTCGGACCAGATATGGCATAAGGGCCATATTAGAATTGGCAATGAGCGGCGATAAAAGCCCTTTGCGGTTGAAAATCATTGCTCAGAGGCAGGATATATCTGTCAAATATCTCGAACAATTGATGGTTGTTCTCAAGGCGGCGGGATTTGTCAGAAGTATCAGGGGTTCCAAAGGCGGTTATATGCTTGCCAAAGCGCCGGACCAGATTGAGCTTATTGACGTTTTGCATTGCCTGGAGGGCACCGTAACTACTGTCGAATGTGTTGAAAACAAAGATTACTGTGTTCGGGCCTCGGATTGTGCTGCCAGAGACCTCTGGGTGAAGGTGCAGAATGCAATTGAAGATGTCCTGCAATCTATGACGCTCCAGGATTTGGTCGACGGGACAAAAGGAAACAAAACGTTAAATTATCAAATTTAGAAGGTTGAAAGGCAAAAATTTATGAACGCGATATTTGAAGATATCACGGCTTTGGTTGGCTTTACACCCTTGGTGCAGCTCAACAAGCTTGGCTCCGGCAAAGCGACTATTCTGGCTAAGCTCGAGTCTAAAAATCCCTGTGGAAGCGTGAAAGACAGGATTGCCCTGTCGATGATCAGGTCCGCAGAAGAACAGGGACTGATAACCAAAGACACGGTCGTTATTGAGCCGACCAGCGGCAATACTGGCATAGGCCTTGCTTTTATCTGTGCAGCAAGAGGACATCGATTGATATTGACTATGCCTGAGTCGATGAGCATAGAGAGAAGGAAGATATTAAAGCTGTTCGGCGCCGAGCTCGTACTCACGCCCCCGGAGCTGGGCATGGTCGGTGCGGTTGAAAAGGCCGAAGAGCTTGTTGCCCAGAACCCAAATTCATTTATGCCGCAGCAATTCAAAAACCCTGCAAACCCGCAAATACACAGGGAGACCACCGCAAAGGAGATTTGGATTGACACTGACGGAAAGGTTGACATTCTTGTCGCTGGAGTCGGTACCGGCGGGACCCTCACCGGCTGTGGCGAGGTTTTAAAACAGAACAATAAGGACCTAAAAGTCGTGGCCGTCGAGCCGAAAGGTTCACCGATACTTTCCGGCGGCAAACCGGGCCCACATAAAATACAGGGTATAGGGGCGGGATTTGTGCCGGACGTTCTGAATGTTGGCATCATCGATGAGATTATCCAGGTCTCTAATCAAGACGCTATTGAGACAGCACGCCGGTTGGCGCTGGAGGAAGGTATTCTTTCGGGTATAAGTGGTGGTGCAAATGTGTGGGCTGCGATACAGCTTTCGCAACGCCAGGAAAATGAAGGTAAAGTCATAGTTACCTTTATCTGTGACACCGGTGAAAGATATATATCCACCGAAATGTATGAGTAGCAGAAAATCCTTTGCCCTTAATGAGGGGTGAGACGATGACAGAGAAAAGGTTAACGGATAAAAAAATCGCAAGTTTGGTTTCTGATATTGCCCGGACTTACCAGGACGATTCCGGCATAAATTTTATCGATGTTTCTAATCTTCCTGTACGCGATAAGATATTAGAGGTTCTTGAGCTGCTTACGGAAATTCTTTTTCCCGGTTATACCGGCAGAAGAAAGGTCACACAATCAAATGTTAATTTTATTGTTATTGACATCCTGTATCATGTCTATACGGAGCTTACCGAACAGATAGAAAGGGCTTATAAATACCTGTGCAGGATGCAGAATTGCGATACGGGTGACTGTCGAAAAATGGCGGAAGATGCTGCGCTGCATTTACTGTCTCAACTGCCGAAAATCAGGGAGCTGTTGAAGGGGGATGTTGGTGCGGCTTTCGACGGTGACCCTGCGGCGAAATCTTACGAGGAGATTGTGATAAGTTATCCCTGTATCATAGCGATCGCAACTTATCGTATTGCCCACGAATTATATGTGGAACAGGTGCCGTTAATTCCGCGGATAATGAGCGAGTGTGCGCACTCCAAAACCGGCATCGATATACATCCCGGTGCAAAGATAGGCAAAAATTTCTTTATCGACCACGGTACAGGCGTTGTGATAGGCGAAACTACTATCATTGGCGACAATGTTAAGATCTATCAGGGCACCACTCTCGGAGCTATGAGTTTCCCGAAAGACGAGAGAGGAAGGGTGATTAAGGGTGGTAAACGGCATCCAACTATAGAGGACAATGTGACAATTTACGCCGAGGCAACGATATTAGGTAATGTAGTCATCGGGAGAGATTCGGTAATCGGCGGTAATGTCTGGATAAAAGAATCGGTACCGGCGGGAGTTACCGTTTCGGTAGCCAAGGCGGATTTGGTTTATACAAAACACACAAAGAGTCAAGCGTGAAACGGGATGTGGGATGAACGAACGGTTACTTGGAAAAATAAGAAAGTTAAAAGATGAACGCAGGGCGGTGATACTTGCGCACAATTATCAGCCCGGCGAGATACAGGACCTCGCTGATTTTACCGGCGATTCTTTGGGTCTGAGTATAAAGGCAACCGAGACCGATGCCGACGTAATCGTATTTTGCGGTGTGCAATTTATGGCCGAAACCGCTGCTATTCTTTCGCCGGAAAAAACTGTTCTTTTGCCGGACAAATTTGCCGGCTGCCCAATGGCTGATATGATAACTGCCGAACAATTACGCCGGCTAAAACAGGAACATCCCGATGCCCTGGTGGTCTGTTATGTAAACAGTTCTGCAGAGGTCAAGGCCGAGAGCGATTATTGCTGCACAAGTGCCAACGCGGTTGAGATAGTGAGCTCTTTGCCCAAAGACAAGCGTATTATTTTTGTGCCGGACCAGCATCTTGGCCGCTTTGTTGCCGAGAGAACGGGTCGTGACCTTGTGCTCTGGCCCGGTTATTGCCACGTACACGTGGTGATAACTGAGGATGATATTAAGAACGCCAGGGCGAAATATCCGGATGCGATTGTAATGGCGCATCCGGAATGCACCGAGCCGGTCAAAGAGCTTTCAGATGAATTGCTCAGCACCGGCCAAATGCTCAAGTTTGCCGCCAAAAGCACGGCAAGGCAGTTCATAATAGCCACAGAGATAGGAATAATTCATACACTGAAAAAACAGAACCCGGAAGCTGAATTTGTCCCGGCCAGTGACAGGGCGGTTTGTCCCAATATGAAAAAGATTACCTTAGACAAGCTCATCGGCTCGCTGGAGGATATGCAACATAAAATTACAGTGCCGGACCGGATAAGAATAAAAGCAAAGAAGGCCCTTGACAGAATGGTTGAGATTTTGCCGGCGAGGTAGGAATGACAGCGATTGGAGAAAACTCGGTTGGTCTTGTGCAGACAAAGGTGATGCGCGTCGTTGAAGCCGAGCAGCCCCTGGAGCTGGAGTGCGGCAAGAGACTAAGCCCTATTGATGTGGCCTACGAAACATACGGCGAGCTTAACGAGGCTGGAGACAATGCAGTTTTGATTTGCCACGCCCTCAGCGGCGACGCTCACGTTGCCGGCCTCAATAATTCTGATGACCGAAAGCCCGGCTGGTGGGACGTAATGGTCGGGCCCGGCAAGGGAATCGATACGAATAAGTATTTTGTTATCTGCTCAAATATTCTCGGCGGTTGCAGCGGGACAACGGGGCCGTCTTCAATTAATCCATCAACAGGCAAAACATATGGCCCGGACTTTCCGATTATAACTATAGCTGATATGGTCAAGGTTCAAAAGCTCTTGCTCGATAAGCTCGGTATTAAAGGGCTTTTAGCGGTGATTGGCGGTTCGATAGGGGGGATGCAGGTCTTGCAGTGGGCGATTGAGTATCCTGATTTTATCAAAGCTGCCATACCGGTTGCCACAACCACGCACCTTGGAGCTCAATCGATTGCGTTTGATGCGGTGGGCCGAAATGCGATACTGGCAGACCCAAATTTTGAAGGCGGGCAATACACCGACGAAAAAGGCCCGGACAGAGGTCTGGCAATCGCACGGATGATTGGGCACATAACGTATCTGTCCGAACAGGGTATGCGCGAAAAGTTCGGACGTCAGCTGCGAAATGCTCACAGCTATAGTTACGATTTCAACTCTGAGTTTGCCGTTGAGACATACCTGGACTATCAGGGGCAAAGCTTCGTGGAGAGATTCGACTCCAACAGTTATCTTTATATAACCAAGGCGGCGGATTATTTCGACCTGGGAAAAGATTACGGGTCTCTAAAGAAGGCCTTTGCAAATACCAAATGCAGATTCCTGGTAATTAGCTTTGCAAGTGACTGGCTTTTTACACCGGCGCAATCCAGGGCCATAGTTGATGTTCTGGTCGCTAACGGCAAAGACGTTAGCTTTTGCAATATTGAATCGCCTTATGGTCATGACGCATTTTTATTAGAGCCGGAGATACTTGGCTCTTTTATCTCCGGCTTTTTGGAGGCCACACATCGTCCTGGAGTGAGGAAAGAGCAAAAGAATGCAAAAACACCAGATAGCTCCAAGGTATGCGAGCTCGAACAGGCCCGGCGGACTCGCATTGATTATGAGCTGATTGAATCGTTGATAGAGCCAGACAGCACGGTTTTGGATATTGGCTGCGGAGACGGAGAATTACTCTCTCGGCTTGCCGCGGATAAGAACATAAAGGGCGAAGGTATTGAGCTTGACCAGGACCTTGTCCTGACCTGTGTTAATCGGGGGCTGTCCGTTATCCAGCATGATGTCGAACAAGGCCTGGGGGAATATGCGGATAAAAGTTATGATTACGTAATACTGTCACAAACTGTGCAGACAGTGAGAAATACACAGAAGGTAATTGCTGAATTGCTGCGGGTCGGAAGGAAAGTGATTGTGAGCTTTCCCAACTTTGCCCACTGGCGATGCAGAGCACAATTGTTCTTTGGAGGGCATGCCCCCGTAACCAAGCAGCTGCCCTTCGAGTGGCACAACTCACCCAACATACACTGTCTGTCACTGAAGGATTTCGACAGACTCTGCAGGAAGCTTGGGATTAGAGTCGAAAGAAGGATTCCGTTGGCTAAGACACGTCTTGGCCCGGTAAGATTCGCGCCAAATCTGTTTGCCGAGCAGGTAATCTACCTCACGAGCGGGGAATGAGCTATGGACAAAAACGTTGAATATAATTTGGAAAGGCCGGCTGTGCACGCCGGCAAGGCGGATGTTGCCGCTATGCAAGATCAAATTCATTAAAGGAGACTGTAGTATGAGTTTTTCAAGAGTATCCGAAAAGGATGTTACAAAGGCGATAGTATCTGAATTTGCCAGAGAATTTGAAGACCACATCGATAACGATGTGATTGTTGTTGGGGCGGGCCCCAGCGGACTCGTCGCCGCTACCCAGTTCGCCAAACAGGGCCAAAAGACCCTCCTTATCGAGAGTAACAACTACCTGGGTGGAGGATTCTGGATAGGTGGCTTTCTGATGAACAAGGTAACCGTCAGGGCCCCTGCACAGACAATCCTCGATGAGATCGATGTGCCCTATAAGGAAGCGGTAGAAGGATTATACGTTGCCGATGGACCACATGCGTGTTCAAAATTGATTGCTGCGGCGTGCGATGCCGGAGTAAAGGTATTGAACATGACGAAGTTTGAAGATGTGGTGATAAGGGATGACAGGGTCTGTGGGGTCGTTATTAACTGGACGCCAGTATCTGCTTTGCCGAGGGCGATTACCTGTGTGGACCCGGTTGCCATCGAAGCCAGGCTCGTGGTTGATGCAACCGGGCACGATGCTGTAGTAGTCAGTTCACTTGAAAAGCGGGGGCTTGTGGAAATAAAAGGTTTCGGTGCTATGTGGATCGAAAAATCAGAGGACGCGGTCGTTGAGCATACAACAGAAGTATACCCGGGCTTGATTGTTGCTGGAATGGCTGCCGCAACTACGTTTGGTCTTCCAAGAATGGGACCCACGTTTGGAGGCATGCTGATGTCCGGCAGGAGGGCCGCAGAAGTGACAGTGGAGGTGCTAAAATAAAAGAATGCAGCGGCGTGAATACCAGCGACTAAACGGTGCTGCTTTAGACATTTATGAGGTAATAAAATGGACAAAAAGACCGACTATCGTCTGGAGACATTGGCTCTGCACGCAGGTCAACAGGTTGATTCGGATACATTGAGCAGGGCCGTACCTATTTATCAGACGACCAGTTATGTATTTAAGGACTCCGACCACGCGGCCAATCTGTTCGCACTCAAAGAGTTTGGCAATATCTATACGCGATTGATGAATCCGACCACAGACGTATTTGAAAAACGCATCGCAGCTATGGAAGGGGGTGTTGGCGGCCTTGGCTTCAGTTCCGGACAATCCGCGATATATGTCAGCATCTTCAATATCTGTGGCGCCGGAGGACATATCGTATCTTCGAATTCGCTCTATGGCGGCACGGTTACATTGTTTAGCCAGACCTTCAAAAAACTGGGGATTGAAGTTACTTTTGTTGACCCGAAAGACCCGGATAATTTTGCCAAGGCAATCAAAGATAACACTCGCCTGGTCTATATAGAAACCATCGGCAATCCCAAAAACGACATCCTCCAATACGAGAAAATTGCCGACATCGCGCACAAAAACGGTATGCCCGTGATTTGTGACAGCACCGTTACCACACCTATACTGTTCAGGCCGATTGAGTACGGCATTGACATTATTGTTCATAGCTGTACCAAGTTCATCGGAGGACACGGAACAAGCATCGGCGGGGCGATCGTTGATTCGGGCAAATTCGACTGGACAAACGGCAGATATCCTGAGCTGACTGAGCCGGACCCGAGTTACCACGGTGTCAAATATGTTGAGTCATTTGGCGAATTGGCATATATTATCAAGGCAAGGACTCAGTTCCTGCGGGATATGGGCTCCTGTATGTCGCCGTTCAATGCGTTTCTGTTTTTGCAGGGCCTGGAGACCCTGCATCTGCGGATGCCCAGACATTCTGAAAATGCTATCAAACTGGCACAGTGGCTCGAAAAACAGAATACGGTTAACTGGGTAAATTACCCTGGTTTAAAATCTCACCCTGATTATGAATTGGCAAAAAAATATCTGCCCAACGGTCAGGGCGCAATACTTGGTTTCGGAATCAAGGGCGGCAAAGAAGCTGGTATTAAGTTTATTAATAGTGTAAAATTAGCCAGCCACCTTGCCAATATTGGTGACAGCAAAACTTTGGTGATACACCCGGCCAGCACAACACATCAGCAGCTTAACGAAGCCGAGCAGCTTGCAGCCGGTGTAACGGCCGATTACGTTCGGGCGTCGGTCGGCACAGAACATATTGATGACATAATAGCCGATTTCGAGCAGGCACTAAAAGCCAGTCAGATGTAAGAATAGTAGATGGCGGATTTGTACGGAGTACGAGACTATGTGGGAGTACACGGATAAATTAAAAGACCATTTTTTTAATCCACGAAACGTTGGCGAAATAGAGGAGCCGGACGGTGTTGGGGAGGTCGGCTCCTTAGCCTGCGGCGATGCCCTGAAGCTGACGTTCAAACTCGATGCCAATGGCAGAATCACCGATGCAAAGTTCAAGACCTTTGGCTGTGCAAGTGCAATCGCAACATCATCGGTACTGACCGAGATGATAAAAGGCCTGACTCTGGACGAGGCCATGAAAGTAACCAACAAAGATATCGCCGACTATCTGGGCGGTCTGCCCGAACAAAAGATGCACTGCTCGGTTATGGGCAGAGAAGCCCTTGAGGCGGCAATCGAAAACTACAAAAGCGGCGGAAAGAAAAAACATGAGCTCGAAGGTAATGTTATCTGCACCTGTTTCGGCGTAACCGATAAGGAAATCGAAAGAGTAATACGCGAGAACAATCTGACAACGGTTGAAGAGGTTACGAATTACTGCAAGGCGGGCGGCGGCTGCGGAGGATGCCAGAGTGAAATTGAAAAAATGATAGAAAAGATACAGCCGGATGAAATAAAACAGGCCCCTGTAACAGTAGCTCGACGAGCAGGCAAACTTACCAACATTCAGAAGATTCAGTTAATCCAGCAGACAATAAATGAGCAAATCAGGCCGGCCCTGCGGGCGCACGGAGGAAATATCGAGCTAATCGATGTTGAAGGAAATAAGGTTGTCGTCGCATTCAGAGGAATGTGCGCACAGTGCAGACTGGCCGATTTTACAATGAAGGATGTCGTCGAAGCCAAACTAAGGGAATTCGTTTCCGAGCAGCTTTTTGTCGAAGAAGACAAAGAATCTGCACAGCAGCCCCACAATCACAGGGAATAAGTAATGAAGACCATATATTTTGACAACAACGCCACGACAAAAGTAGCTGAACATGTGCTCGAAGAAATGAGGCCGTTGTTTTGTGAGCTTTACGGCAATCCTTCGAGTATGCACACGTTTGGCGGACAGATGGGCCGCAGAATCCGTCAGGCGCGCGAGCAGGTGGCCGAGTTGCTTGGTTGTGAGCCGAGCGAGGTTATATTTACAAGCGGCGGTACCGAAAGTGACAACGCCGCTATCAAAGGCACCTTGGCTGCATTGCCGCACAGACGTAAAATTATAACTACCAGGGTTGAGCATCCTGCTGTGCTGACGGTTTGCCGCGAGCTTGAAAATCACGGCTATACCGTTGTAGAGCTGCCGGTGGACAAACAGGGTCGGCTGGACCTTGCGGAACTGGAAGAGCAAATCGATGATGATACCGCTTTGGTTACGATAATGTATGCGAACAATGAGACCGGCGTGGTATTCCCAATTGAGAAAATCGCCGATTTAGTTGCCGATAGGGGGGTGATATTTCACACCGATGCAGTGCAGGCGATTGGCAAGATACCGCTGGACCTCTCGAAAAGCAATATCGATTTGCTCAGTCTCTCCGGCCATAAGCTGCACGCCCCGAAGGGCGTAGGCGTTCTGTACGTCCGCAAGGGCACGCGCATCTCGCCGTTTATGTTGGGCGGCCATCAGGAAGCAGGCAGAAGGGCCGGCACCGAAAATATACCAGGTATCGTCGGTCTGGGCAAAGCGTGCGAATTGGCTGCTGATAATTTCGAGCAGGAGAACAGCAAAGTAAAATACCTCCGGGATAAACTTGAGAAAGCGATACTTGAAAAGTGCCCTGACTCCCGGCTCAACGGCGACAAGGAAAATCGCCTGCCAAATACGACTAATATCAGCTTCGAGTATATCGAGGGTGAAGCCATTCTGCTTATGTTGGATAAGTATGGCATTTGTGCCAGCAGCGGCTCGGCCTGCACATCCGGCTCACTGGAGCCCAGCCACGTATTACGCGCGATGGGCGTACCCTTCACCGCCGCTCACGGCTCGATAAGATTCAGCCTGAGCAGATACAACACCGAAGAGGAAGTGGACTACACAATCGAAAAAATGCCGGGTATTGTAAACCAGCTCCGCAAACTCTCACCCTTTGTTGCGACCTAAATGTGTAGAAGTCTGATAGAGTCATTACTCTGTTTTTCAGCTCTCTTAACGTTTTTTATTGCCTTAGAAAGCGCTTTGTAGTAATATATTCGATACAGGATGAATGGATTCTTTCTGAGCTTTTGGAGTTAGTAAATGAAACAATTTCGTGTTTATGCGGATACTTCGGTTTTTGGAGGTTGTTTTGATGATGAATTCACCGAAAGAGGTGGTTGGAAATGATGAAGAATAAAAAATTCGATTGTGTTCGGATGAAGCGGGATATTCAGCAGCAGATTTCGAAGGAATTTGCAGGGCTGCCGGATGAAGATACGCACAAAATGCAGATGTCCAAAGTCATGAAGAATCCTATCTTAGGACCATTCTGTAAAAAAGTGTGCTCAGTAAAGGATGCTTCGACGAAATAGAGTTTTTACATTTTCTGCTACCCACAAAAGGTCAGGATGATTACACCATTGAAAAAATGCCCCAAATCGTAAACCAGCTCCGCAAACTCTCACCCTTTGTAGCAAAATAGTTACACGCGGTGTAATTTCGCAATACGATATGCGCACGACGCACACGAGCAATTGCCGGAGGTGGGACTCGGACCCACACCCTGTTGCCAGGACGGGATTTTGAATCCCGCGCGTCTGCCAATTCCGCCACTCCGGCCCTTCTAATTTACTATTTGTTATTTACTATTAAAGTAGTGATGTTAAATAATAAATAGTCAATAGTCAATAATTATAATATCTTCCGGTGTGGCAGCAACATCTATGTGGGTGGATTCTACTGTTTTTGGCTGCAGGTTCCTATCCTTCCTTCCAGTACCGCTGCACAATACCGTCTTTTATCTCGAAGGAAACGCTGTGGTCTGTTTCCTTATCATCGACAATGATTATCGGAAACAGAACAAAGGCGTTGTCCTTTTTCATTATGCATCTGTACTTGAGGATTTCGGTCCCATCTTCCATCAATCTTTCTTCGGTGGGTTCACCAAGTGCCGTCACAAGCCAGTCCTTTGTCGTCTGGCCGCACTCGATCTGCCTGAGTGTCTGGTTTCCGATAGGCCTATCTCTGCCGGTGTAGTGTTCGTCCGTCTTGCAGATCACACATCCGACAAGCAAAAACGACGTCACTACCAGCGAGGCAAAAAGGGCAATCTCGCTTTGTTTATAGAGTTTCATTCTCGCTTCTCCTAAATCAGTTGATATTTCCATGGAACAATTTACAGATACTCCCACGCCTTTCAATTGCATATAATCTCAAACATCTCTTTCAATGTCTGTCTGTTACCACCTCTAACATAATAAAGGCCTGCGAAATCCCGATGGTAACAAAAAAAATCAGCCATACCCCGGAACCATATCTGGCGCAAAGACCTCAGGGAGGGGGTTTTATCAAAGAACCGAGTCAAATTCAGGAATATCCCAAGCGCACTATCTAATTCTTATAGAGCCAAAGCTGGTCTTCAAACTCAGCCTTCCATTTCCTTCACCGATTGTTCCTTCTATTCGTTTGCTGCTTATCTTGCCTTTCACTACAATCGGCAGGTCGGTTTTTATCGAGCCGTAGCTGGTTGCAAGTTCGACTTGTCCGGTGAATCCGGGTGGTGCTGTAAAGTCAATATTGCCGTAAGATGTACTTGCGTTTGCCTGTATTTCAGCCGGCGCCGAATGCGAATATTCGATATCGATATTGCCGTAGCTTGAGCCGGCAGTTAGCTCGTCGGATATGATTTCCCTGCAATCGACACTGCCATAGGATGTATCCGCCTGAATTTGGCCGTTAATTCTGTCACAGTCAATCGAGCCATAGTTGGTGTGTGCTTTCACATAGCCGATGGTATCAGCCAGTTCTATCGAGCCGTATGAGCTGGCACATTCGATGTTAGTTTGCACAGGAACAGTTATTTGGTAGCTAATGCTTATTGAGCGGTTATTTTTCACGTGCGGCTTGTCTGCCCTGACCGTTAGTGTCTTTCCGGCCGGCTCAAGTTGTATATTCACTTTTTCAGCAATTTCAGCGGCTTCCTCTTCAGTAGGAGCCTGCACACAAATTGTCGCGACCACATTGCAATCGGCGGTGTTGGCACCACCTACTTTTATAGAGCCATAGTTTGTTTTAGCCACAACGGTTGAACCAGATTCCAAAGGCGCCTGGAGTCTTATTGTTTTTTCGTATTTGGCCCGGGGCCAATCACCGATATGAATAACGCACCCGCTAATAGCAAGCAGTGAGCAAAGGCAAAGGCCGAGAGCCAATACTATCGTATAATTTTTCTTCATTTTCCTGTCCCCTTAATTCTATAACTTTTTCTTGTACGAGTTCGTAGTTGGTTTTCTGTTTATATGAGAACCGAGTTAAATTCGGGAATATATCAAGAATATTATCTTATTCTTATTGAGCCATCGTTTGTCTTGATATACAGCCTGCCTTCTCCCGTTCCGATTGTTCCTTTAATTCCGCTTTTACCTAATTTTCCCGTCACCTTTATTGGCAAATCCGTATTTATCGAGCCGTCGTCCGTTATAACTTCGACGTCCGCAGAAAAGTTCGCCGGGGCCGTTAAGTCGACGGCGGCATCATCTGTAACCAACGAGACATTACAAACACCGCCGGCATCTTCAGAGTAAACCACTGTGATTCTTCCATCATCGCTCTGTATATTTACATTACCGGCAACCTCTTCGACTCTGGTCGAGCCGTCATTACTTCTGACTTTTATGTCCCCAACGACTCGTGACATGGTTACCGAACCGTCATCGGTCTGGATGTCGATCCAACCGGCTCTCTGCAAATTTACATCACTATTAAACTCCTGGACATTGATTGAGCCGTCGTTGCTTCTGACTTTTATATCCCCGACAATTCGTGCAAGCGATACTGAACCATCATCGGTTTTTATGTCAATATCCCCATTGATGTTTTCTATCGTGATATCCCCATCGTCCGTATCAAGTTCCACATCGCAATCCTTCACTACCATCGCCTTGAGCTGGACATCTACGCTCTGGTTCATCATCAATATTGGCTTTTCAAGTTTTACGGTTAGCTTAGAGCCGAATTGTTCAAGTTTTACCTTTGTCTTTTCAGCGATTGTTCTGGCTTTTTCATCCGAATCGGCCCTGGCGATAATCGTGGCGGTAACATTGCAATCCGTAATCTCGCCGCCGGTTACAGTAATCCGGCCGTCGTTGCTATTGGCCGCAAATAAAGTGCCGGCCGACATCGGCCTGGATAGCTGCACCGTCCTTTCATATTTTGCTTGAGGGTAACTGTATCCTCTTATTTGGATATAGCAGCCTGCAATAGAGATTAACGAGCAAAGCAAACAATACAGCAATATTTTCGTGAGCATACTACTTTTCATTTTTTCCCCTTTCAATTAATATTTCTCACATCTCGCAATACTCGCAACAGTCTTCATAATTTTCCCGACGACTTTGAAATTTAGGGTTTGACGGGAGCAATTATGCCAGCCAAATGTTACCATTTTGTTACGGTTTTGTCCTTTTTTTGTTACTTTTTTGAGATTTCTTTACATAACTATAGGTTTTTACCTGGGGCAACTACCCTTTTGTCATTTCGAGCGAAGCCGAAGGCGAAGTCGAGAAATCTGCGTTGTGTGCGATATTAATCTTACCAGCCGTCACTGAGGTCGCGCCAGTCGGGATTCTCTTGAATAATTAGCCGCAGCTTCTTCTCTCGCCGCCAACGTTTGATCTGCTTTTCTCGTGCGATCTCTGAAGAAAGGTCACCAAAGGACTCAACGTAAACAAGTGTGTCGATGTTATAGTGGCGGCTGAAGCCTTCGATTTGTCCCGTCTTGTGTTCCCGAACTCTTCTCTTAATATTGTTAGTAAGCCCGATATACAATGTTCGCGATTGGTTGGTCATGATGTAGATATAGTAGGTTTTGCTTCCAGGCATGCCGTCATTATAAATGGGATTACCGTTCGAGACCAGATTCCTCCACTTCGGCCTGCCTTCGGCCGACCTCTGGTCGGAATGACAAATTCAATATATCATTCTTTTCTTCAAAATATTATAATTGACTTTCCTCTTCCCAGCCGATAAATATAACTGATATATTGATTTGATTTGTAAGCGGATTTTGATTTAGAGAGCCCAAAGTAGGAGATACGAAAATGTGCAATACTTGTGGCTGTAGCTCAAAAAAGAAAGCCAAGAAAAAAACAACCAAAAAGAAAGCAAAGAAGAAAAAGAAATAGTTTATCCCCGCATGCCTTAAGCGAGGACTTAATATCATAAATTCGCCTGTGGTGGGGTCATTTCAAACACGGCCGCACACGAGAGGTGGAAATTTGCCGTCTTGAACTTGCCGGAGTGAACTCACCGTAATTCCGAGTGCCATCGTCACATCTGGCAACGGGTAAGCTTGGCCTATGTTGTTCCCTGTGAGGTGCTTAGCCTCGGATGAAAACATATGCACCCGCCTTGACGGGACGTCTGAATTCGTAGTAAGCTTTGTCCAGTTTGATGTGTCCCTCTTCGGGCGTTTCCATTGCAGGAGGGCCAACGATCAGTCCATAGTCATCCATGAAAAGGAGCCAGGTGATTTCCACGGTTGGCCCATTTTTAGAAATGGAATCGCTAAATGAGATGAATATCGGATTAAGCTCAACGAGGCACTCGGGCAATTCCTCAGGGAAGCCCTCTTCACCATAATATCGCTGCCCTGCGTTTTTTGCTCCCTCGCTGGTCAGCCACTGTTGGATGGCTTCTATGTCCGCCTCTTGCAAGACCCATTGTTCGAAGCCTTCCAGGAAGACAGGAGCAAGGGGGCCCTTGTATAAGAAAGCACAGCAGCAGATGATAGGGCCAAGGAGTATCAATGCGAGCTTGAGCAAAATCTGACCGACATTGCGATGCCGGAGCACGAGACGGATCAGCGCAAGAACGGAAGCACTAAATGCGATCAATGCCGTAAGAGAGAACAACATTATAGAAAGTCCGAAGCCATAGACAACACTATAGTAGGCGTCATTCCGTGTGCCGGCCACGTACTCAAATCGGCGAACGAGGATGGATCCGCCGATTGCCAGGACTGTAAGAACAATGATGAGGATGATATAGGCTATGCTCAAAGCTCGGTCGTAGCTGGAAATCTTTGTGGTTGCTGCCATTGTGCAAACCTCTCACAGGGAGCCAGGTAGAGCAGGATTCAGCCCACGTGGTTCTTTGAAGTATCAAATAATAAATTATCAATCGTCAATAGTCAATTATGACGATATCTTCCGGGATTGCTACCACATCTCGATGTTCGGGGCCGAGGAGCTTTTTTATTTCGGTGCTGTGCTTGCCGGCCAAGGCTTTCAGTTGAGTGCTGCCGATACTCGTTACGGCCTTGGCGTTATTATTTAGCATAATAACCGAGCCGGCCTCGAAAGAGCCTTTTACCGAGATTACGCCGCTGGGCAGGAGACTTTTGCGATTTTTGATTGCCTGCATAGCGCCCTCGTCGATAAATATTGTCCCGGCCGGACTGCTGTTGAGAATCCATCTCGAACGATTTGAGAGCTTCCGTTTCGGCATAAAGACCGTGCCGATTTCTTCGCCGGCGACAATACGGTTAATGATGTTTTTCACTCTGCCGTCCGCCAAAACTATCCGGTAGCCGGCATTGGAGGCAATCTTTGCAGCTTCAATTTTGGTTTTCATTCCGCCGGTACCGTGGGCGCTGCCTCTGCCTCCGGCGTTTCGAATAATATCGCCGGTTATCTCGAAAACGGCGTGTATCGGCCTGGCGTCGACGAATTTTTGTGGGTCCTTATCGTAAAGGGCGTCGATGTCACTGAGCATAATCAAAAGGTCGGCGTCGATTTTACTGGCGACCAGGGCGCTTAGTTTATCGTTATCGCCGAAGGCCGAGCCGATTTCGTCGGTGCTAACGCTGTCGTTCTCGTTCAGGATTGGCACCACGGCCAGTTTGAGCAGTGTCTCGATGGAATTGCGAAGGTTCAGATAGGTTCTTCTGTTATTCAGCACCTCGGCGGTCAGCAGGACCTGGGCGACGGTAACGCCGTAGCGGGCAAACGATTTTCTGTATTCAGCCATAAGTAACGGCTGTCCGATGGCCGCGCAGGCCTGCCGCATCTTAATATCTTTTATCTTGCCTGGCAGTCCAGACATGTCCTCCCTCATACCTGATGACCTGATACCCTGATACCCTGATAACTGTCCCTTCCCCATACCGATAGCACCTGAGGTGATAATGACGATTTGCCTGCCGGTTTTGAGAAGAGAATATATCTGGCGGACGATTCGACGAACGTAGCCGGCGTCTATCCCCTCGTTTTTCGTCAGAATATTCGTCCCGATTTTTACTACTATTCGCTTTGCTTCACTAAAATCACGCATAATCTCGTCGTTCGTATCTCGTATATCGTATTGCGTAAATCAGTGGTTAAACCACCGACTACATACTACTCACTACTCACTACTCACCATCTTCCTATGTATGAATTTTTTTTTTGCATCGCTGCCGACATAATCGGCTACGACCTGGCCGGTGCCGAGGAGTTTCCATTTATAAATCACAAGACCTTCCAGGCCTACCGGCCCGCGGGCGTGTATCTTATTGGTGCTTATGCCCACTTCAGCGCCGAGCCCGTAGCGGAAGCCGTCGGCAAAGCGCGTGCTGCAGTTCCAGAGCACATTTGCAGAATCTACCAGGGCCATAAACCTCTCGGCTTTGTTCTTGTCAGCGGTAACGATTGTGTCGGTATGTCCTGACCCGTAATGGTTAATATGCTCAATCGCCTCCTCAAGGCCATCGACGATTTTTATCGAAAGGATATAATCCAGATACTCCGTTGACCAATCTTCTTCGGTTGCAGGCTTTACTTCGATTATTGATGCTGTTTTTTCGCAGCCGCGTAGTTCGACGCCGTTTTCCTCCAAGGCGGTTTTGACTTTCGGCAGAAACTTTTCGACAATCTTATTATCTACTAACAGTGTTTCTGCGGCATTACAAACCGCAACGTACTGGCACTTGGAATCGACCGTGATATTCACAGCCATATCCAAATCAGCATCGCTGTCAATATAAACGTGGCATATACCGTCAGCGTGCCCAAGGACGGGTATATTTGTATTGTCCATAATATAGCGCACGAATTCATTCGACCCTCGTGGAATAACAAGGTCGATATATTCATCTAAGGCCAACATCTGGGCCACATCCTGGCGCGTTTCCAGAAGCTGAATCCATCCTTTTGGTATTCCTGCTTTTTCACTCGCCTCGGAGATTGTCTCAGCTAAGATTTTATTGGTTTTTGCGGCTTCGCTTCCGCCTTTTAATAGGACGGCATTTCCGCTTTTTAGGCAGAGCGTTGATATTTGTACAAGGGCGTCCGGCCGGGATTCAAAAACAACGCCGATAACGCCGATAGGGCAACTGACTTTGTAAAGCTCAAGACCCTTATCGAGTTCGGTGGCGGTGATTGTTTTACCCACAGGATCGTCGAGTTTGATTAAGCTCTCGATACCGGCACAAACTTCAGCTATTTTACCTTCGTCAAACTTTAAACGTTTGAGTAAAGGTCCAGCCAGGTTGTTCTTTTCAGCCGTGACCAGGTCTTCTTTATTAGCTGAGACTATCTCTGCGCTACGTTGCTTCAGGGCTTTGGCAATCTCGACTAAAGCGTTGTTCTTTACATCGGTCCTGGCCACTGCCAGTTTGAGCGAGGCTGCCCCGGCTACCTTTGCTGTTTCTGAAATATTCATTTTTAGTTTACCATTGACTATTTGTGATTAAATGCCTATATTCCGATTACCGAATTGTAAGTAAACAGTACTTGATAATCAATAATCAATATCGAAGAAACGCTATAGGCGGAATCAATTGTATTGCGGGTGTAGCTCAATGGCAGAGCATCGGCCTTCCAAGCCGAGTATGTGGGTTCGATCCCCATCACCCGCTTTTGTTATAAAATCCTTTTTCTTTAATTACTCCTGCGATAAGCCTTCGATTTTCTTGTTGGTTTTGGATGAATTGTCGCGAAATTTACAAGGCCCTGTGGGAAACGGTCGGGGAGGTGGAAAAAATAATCAGCTCGGCCAGAAGTATTATATTTGCGTAAGCACTTTTATTTGCGTGAATTAGATTCTTTCAGGGACCGTCCTATAATAAAATTTCTTAGAAATTTTGAAAAAAATGTATTTGTTTGTTGACAAAGTGGTGGGAAGTGGTACGATTTCCCATAATGAATGTATCAAGTGGGACTAATGCCATGCTTTTATTAACAGGCGAATACCAACACGTTGTCGACAACAAAAGCAGAGTCCTCATCTCGAACAAGCTGAGAAGCCAGATTGATGTCGATAAGCACGGCAGCAATTTCTATCTTGTGCTCGGGGCAAACGGCATACTTTGTTTGTACACCGAAAGGTATTTCGAGCAGATAGCCCTGGCGGTTACACCCGGCACTACCGCGCCTGATGAGGCTGTAGCGTTCGAGCGAATCAGCTTTGCTTTGGCCAGTAAGGTGGAGTTAGACGGCCAGGGCCGATTGCTTTTGAATGAAAGATTACGAAAGAGGGCGGGATTGAAAGACCATATTACACTTATCGGCGTTAGAGACCATATCGAGCTGTGGAACAGTGAAAACTGGGAACAATATCTTTCAGACCATATGGCTCAATATCAGAAACAGGCATCGCAGGCACGACAGATTGTCCTGCAAGAGCAGAGCGAAGATATTTAATCTTTAGAATGGAGGCAGAATGATTGGAACGGATTCAAATCATTGTCGGATTGTTGCCGGAAGTCTCGTCGGTGAAAGGGAGGTTGATGAACGGACCTTCGCCTCCCTGGCAATTCTCGGAGAACAGTTGGAACGATTGAAGGAAATCGACGAGACTTATTCCGGCATTGAATTTTCGCCGGATGTACAGAAACTTCAAAGGCAGAAGAACACGATAAATGTCCTCTGACATGTAATGTGTAATGCGTGTTGAGTATCGCTGCCCCGTGCATCTGGGACCGGTACGATATGCGCGATATGATATTTGATATATGCGATACGATAGAAGTGAATGGCTCGATAATAGAGCATATTCCGGTTCTCGCTGAGATATTGGCCGAGCAGATAAAATTGCCACCGGATGGCATAATGGTCGATGCGACCATAGGACATGGAGGTCATAGTTATCTGTTCGGTAAGACCTTGGGCCCTGAGGGAGTTATCGTAGGCCTGGATGTTGATAAAAATGCTGTCCGAAGGGCCCAATTTATTTTAAAGGACCTTGCCTGTAAGGTTATTTTGCTTCATTCGAATTTTTCACGAATCAGCGAGCAAGTCCATGAGCAGGGTATAGATAAAGTTGATTTCATATTGACGGATTTGGGGCTTTGTTCGGCACAGTTGGCTGACAGCCGGATGGGGCTCAGTTTTCTTCAAGATATGCCGCTGGATATGAGAATAGACAAAAGATTAAAGAGCACCGCTGCCGATATAGTTAATAAGGCAGATGAAAAATCCCTGGCTGATTTGATATACAAATTCGGCCAGGACAGGGCCTCACGACGAATTGCACGGTTTATCGTGCGGGAACGAGAAAGTGGGCCGATAACGACGACCGGCCAACTGGCAAAGACAGTCTGCAAGGCGCTGGGAAGTGCCCGGCGAGGCCGAAAAAGTAAGATACACCCGGCAACCAGGACTTTCCAGGCCCTGAGAATTGCGGTCAATGACGAGTTGGAGAATTTGAAGAAGCTGCTTGCTTCGGCGCCGGAGCTGTTGAACAAAAATGGTTTTATAGCAGTCATTAGCTATCACAGTCTGGAAGATAGATTAGTTAAAAACGATTTTAAGCAAAACGGAAAGGACAGTATTTACAGGGTCATTACGAAAAAACCGATTGTGCCGACGCGGGAGGAAATTGTCGAAAATCGTCGGGCAAGAAGCGCAAAATTAAGGATTGCACAGAAACAATAATATAGAGCGTATTGAGTATTACATGCTGGTGCTGTGCGAGATGTGATTTATGTAGTTGTCATTGCGAGGCCTGTGTAACAGGCCGTGGCAATCTCATCCGTTACGTTTTAGATTGCTTCACGAAGTTTACCCTTGAGCGAAGCGAAGGGCTCGCAATGACAAAGAAAAGGGACGCTCGCAATGACAACCGCCACTTGAGTTGCTACAGGGTATCAATGCAATACGCGACAGAAAATGGAGTTTCATTATGACTTCCGATGCCAAGATTGGGTTGCTGTTAGGTTTAGTCTTTATATTTATAATTGCATTTATAATTAACGGCCTGCCGCGTTTTCGCAGTAACACGAACAATAATGAGCTGACAACTAATACGGTCAACTTGCCGGATGACTCGATGGGTATTGCAGCTAAGGAACGTAAAGCTCAGGGAATGTTCGGTCGTGTGGGGCGGCTCACACAAGAACGTGTTGATGAAGTTCCGGTCGTCTCAAAGAACGAGGGAGCAGTTCGCTTCGAAATGCCCTTGCCGGAAGGCACTTCGGCTGTGAAGGATGACTTATTTGTAGAAACTCCCATTGATAGGATCAAGCCGTCTGCTTTGTTGTCGGAAACCAATGAGAAAACCAAAGTCAATAAACCCAGGTCCGTCGAGCCGGCTTTGCCAAAAACCTATGTCGTTAGCGAAGGTGATAATCTGGCTATCATAGCGCAGAAATTTTACGGCCCGGATGAGGGTAATAAAAAAATAAATGTTACCAAAATATTTGAGGCCAATCGAAAACTGTTGAATTCGGTCGATGAGATTTATGTCGGGCAGGAACTTACTATCCCGCCGCTCATAGATAAATCAGGCAGCGTATTTTCAGGGTCACTGTTCGATAAAGTGAAATCCATCGGCCGAAAACTTACTTCGGATGACCCGTCTAAGGCACCCAGGACGGGACGGAGCAAACAATACGTTGTGCGGGAAGGTGATAGTTTATGGCGAATTGCTGCCCAACAGCTTGGAGACGGCACTCGCTACAAGGAGTTAAATGAGCTAAATGCCGATATTTTAGGGAAAGAGGACTATCTTGCTGTTGGGATGCGTTTGAGAATACCTGCTCGATAAGAATGGCGGATATGAAATTAGAAATCCGAAGTACGAAGCAAAATCAAGTGAACTAAAGTGCCTAAAGTGAGCTAAAGTGACAGCAAAGCTGTCATTCTGAGCGGAACGTAGTGGAGCGAAGAATCTCTTTATCGCTCCGGAGATAAGATCCTTCGGCTTCGCCTCAGGATGACACTTACGTGTCACTTTAGGCACTCTAAACTTTAGTCACTTTGATCTTGTTTTGATCTTGTTTTGATCTTGTTTCGGATTTCGATATTCGAATTTATATTTTAGGCGTTATATGAGATCCCGATTTCACCTTGTTTTTGTTGTTTTTTGTTTCACGGCTGTTTTGATTTTTGCTGTTTATTTGCGTAGTGCCAACAATCGGATCTTCTATGAGCTTTGCTCCTGCAGAGGCGAACAAAGCCAATTAAAACAGGAGCTTGGCACGAAACAGTTGCTACTGGAAGGTTTAATAAATCCCGCTGCGCTTTCGCGGCGATTTGACGAATTAAATACCAACGACTAAAAGTTGAAAAGCGTTCGAATTACCATTCTTTTTTCTTTGCTTCTCATCGGCGCATTTCTGGCGCTGGCAGGGCGGTGCTTTTATCTGCAGTTTCTCAAGAACGAACATTATATTGGCGAGTGTCTCAAACAGCAGCAGGGACGACTGCCCTACAAGCCTCAGCGCGGCGTGATTCTTGATTGTCGCGGCAGGGTGCTCGCTGCGAGCAATAAGGTTCAGTTCATTAAAGTTGAGCCTCGAAGGGTCAAAGACCCCAAAGATTTATCGAGCGAGCTCCAGCCGATATTGGGTATGGGTGCGCACGAAATCTGTAAACTTATCAACGAAAGCAACAACCCGGGATATGTAAAAATCAAGGCGGATGCCAAGCCGGGTGAATGTGATGCCGCCCGCAGAATTTCCAGTGCTGTCGGTGTCGAATCTGATTGGCAAAGACATTATCCGATGGGTCGATTAGCTGCTCATGCAGTTGGTTTTACGAGCCTTGATAATCGGGGATTAGATGGCATTGAGTACCAATACGACAAACAGCTCAGCGGTTCGGCGGCACAGGATATATTCTTTGCAGACGTACGTCGCCGTCCCATTCGTCCGGCGCCTCTTAAGCATAGTCCGGCGGATATTAACGATGTGGAGAACACTGTTTTAACCAATGGCGTCGGGATTATTTTGACCATTGATGCTACTATCCAGCAATTTGCCAGAGATGAGCTTATAAAGCAATACGAAGACTATGAGGCCGAGTCGGCTGTGGCGATTGTGGTTGAGCCAAAGACCGGGGCAATCTTGGCGATGGTTTCGCTGCCTGATTTCGACCCTGCCCAGGCCCGTTCGAGCAACCCTGATAATCTCCGCAACCGGGTTTTAACCGATGAGTTCGAGCCGGGCAGTATTATCAAGCCGCTCGTGGCCGCGATTGCCCTTGATGCAGGCGCTGTGAACAAGGTTGAAAAAATATTCTGCGAAAACGGAAATTATTCCGGTAGTGGTTTTGGAAGAATCGGTGAATATCGACGAGGATTCGGCGATTTGACCCTTCGTGAGATTCTGGTTGAGTCCAGCAATATAGGAATGGCCAAAATCGGACAGAGGCTCGGCAAAGACAAACTTTATGAAGGGCTGAGACTTTTTGGTTTCGGCAAAAAAGCGGGGATTGATGTGCCCGGCGAGGCCGATGGTCTTTTGTGGCCTGCACACAAGTGGACGGGATACAGCGTAACCCGGATACCTTTTGGTCAGGAAATTACTGTAACTGCGATTCAGTTGGTTCGGGCTTTCTGCATACTTGCCAATCGCGGTCGTATCGTTCGCCCGTTCCTGGTCAAAGCGATTGTTGACAACGATGGAGAGATTACCGAGCTAAAACGGCCTCTGCCGCCGGTGGGTTACGTGGTCAAGCCGGAAGTCGCTGAATGGATTGTCAGCGATGCTATGGTCGGTGTGGTTAATGAGGGTACGGGTAAAAGAGCCAAATTAGACAAATGGCAGGTGTTCGGGAAAACGGGAACAGCCAACATTGCAAAAAGCGATGAACGAGGTTATTCGGACAGTGATTATGTGGCTTCCTTTATAGCCGGTGCGCCGGTGGAGGACCCGGCGATAGTGGTTTTGGTTTCAATCCGCAAGCCAAACAAGAAACTTGGCAAAAACTATACCGGCGGAGTTGTGGCCTCTCCGGTGGCAGGTAAAATAATCGAAAAAACTCTTAATTATCTTGAATACAGGTATGCCCGGGCAGATTTCTGAGAAGAAAAAATAGGAAGATATTGTTTAATAGATTTCTCGACTCCGCCTTCGGCTGCGCTCGAAATGACGGTTGTGTTGCCTTCGGCTGCGCTCGAAATGACATGTGGTCTTTTCTACTGAGCATTATCAATTACAATTTACCTGTATCAAAATTTGAATAATAAGAAATGGCAAAGATAATCTATGCTGTTGCGGGGGAGGGATTCGGGCACAGCAGCCGGTCTCACCTGATAGGACAGAGACTTATCGATGCCGGGCACGATTGTATTTTTGTGGGGTCACAGAAATCACTGCTCTATCTGAAACAATATTTTGGTGAGCGTGTGAAGGAGATTTTCGGCCTTTCTTTTGCTTTTGTAGATGGACGGATAGATAAATCGGAGACGCTGAAAAGAAACCTTCTGAAGCTGCCTGAGGGCAACAGACAGAATGACGAGCTTTTCAAAAAACATTTTGAGCCCTTTAATCAGGATTTGGTGATATCAGATTTTGAGCCTTTCAGTGCGTGGTGGGCCTGGCGAAACAGGGTGCCGTTTATCAGCATCGACCACGAACATATGCTTACACTTTGTAAGCTTGAGCATCGAGGGAGGAATTGGTTTTCGAGGATGACTGCAAGTGTGGTGACCGAATGTCACTACGTGGGGGCGGTCGCCTATATTATTGTGAATTTCTTTGATGCGCCCTTGAGGGTCGATTCTGCGGTTTTGGCGCCGCCTATTATAAGGCCCATCGTCAGTTCGCTTAGGACCGAGCCGGGTGGGCATATTCTGTTGTACTCCACAACCGGCAGGGGGAAGGAACACTTGAGGCGGGTCCTTAATAAATTTAGTGGACAGAAATTTTATATTTATGGCTTTAACCGGGACCGCGAATATAAGAATTGCGTTTTTAAGGAGCGTTCGACCGAAGGTTTTCTGGCCGACCTTGCGGGGGCGCGAGGGGTGATAGCTTCAGCGGGCTTTTCTTTGATAAGTGAGTGTATGTACCTCAAAAAGAAGATGCTTTTGCTGCCTTTGGCCGGTCAGTATGAGCAGATAATAAACGCGCATTATGTTCAAAAGCTCGGCCTGGGGATTTCGGCTGAAAAATTAAATGAAGCGGTTTTGGCCCGGTTCCTCGATGAGCTCGATAAGCCTATGCCGGATGATGAGAGAATTATCTGGCCTGACAACGATAAATTTTTCCGGATATTGCAAGAGGTTTTAAACAGACTGCACAGACCGATTAGTATAGCACTTTCTTAAGCTGTATAAACTGAATACTAAGGATTTGGTAAATTCGGTTGAGTCTCCGCTTTCCCCACATATCCGGCGTCGATGCAGAACTGGATGATGTCACGGGCCAAAGGCGCGGCGTCGCTTGAGCCGGACTGGCCGCCTTCGACGACCACGGCGATTGCGATGCTCCGATTTTGGCTGTCAGTGGCGAAGCCTCCGAACCAGGCATTTTCCGGGGCTTGTGTTGAGCCGGTTTTGCCATAAACCTTTATGTCCTGCTCGGCAAGACTTGTAAGAATCGGTTGGAATGTAGTATAAGCTGTTCCGCCGGTCTCATTAACCACAGCGCTCATACCGTCATAGATTACTGCTAAAGTCTGTAGTGAAATACCAAGGTCGATTTTGTTAAAGTCGAATTCATAGGTGTTATCCATAAACAGCCGGGGAGGTTTATATGCACCGCCTCGGGCGATGGCGGCCATTGCATTTGCCACCTGAAGAGGTGTAACTCGCAGATTGCCCTGGCCTATGCCGAACCATCTTCTTTCACTTTTACTGAGCGGGGGCACTTGCTCAAAACTTGTGATTGTTTCCCTTGGGATAGTGTTAGAGATTACTCCCTGCAATTGGCGAAGGTTTCTGAAGAGTTCGGATTCATCAAAGGAAAGCGGTGGGAATAGTATGTTTCGGCCGTAGCCGAACTTGAAGAGCCATTGTTGAAGGACCAGAGGGTCGATTCTGTCTGCAAGGCGGGAAAAATAAATATTGCAGCTGCCCCTGATGGCGTTGAGGGCGGTGTTTTCCCACCTGCCGTCGTGGCCGGTTCTGTATCTGTTGTATAACAAGCAGCTTGGCCAGCCTTTTGGGGCCTTCTGAGCGGGGCAGCCTATAATCTCCTCGGGTGTGATTTTACCGGACTCGAGACCGGCGATAAGAATCAGCGGCTTTACAACGGAGCCTGGTGGATACCACTTATTTATCGCTCGATTTATTAAAGGCTTATCGGGGTCGTTAGCGAGGTCGCTGTAGTCATACCTGGCACGGTTCAAATCAAACACCGGCATCGAAACCAAAGCGAGAATATCACCTGTACCAATCTCGATGACAACTACCGACATTCCGGGTCCGCAACTCAGTTCGTGGTTATAGGTGGTCAGATAATTTTCTATTCTTTGCTGAAGCTCAATGTCCAGTGTCAGCGAGACGTCTTTTCCGAACCGGCTCATGGTTTGACTTATAAGCTGGCTGTCTATATCGTAAATGAGCTCCCCACGTCTGCCGCGCAGGATGGTTTCGCAAACATACTCAACTCCGTCCTCTCGGCCGCAGATTTCTCCGCTCAAATAGCTTGATAGTTTGTCGTCTGCGAAGAGCCTGCTATCATCTTCGCTGTGTGTTACAAGCCCGACCCAGCCTATAGTTTGGGCGGCAGCCGTACCATACGGGTATGTCCTTCGTGCTTTTGGCAGAATCTGAATATCATCAACTTTTAAAAACTCAAGCTGAGCGGCAAAGATATCGTCATCGGTTTTTAACTCCAGCAACGGCTTTGGGTCGTGCATATCAGCAATATCGATTTTGTTGACAAGCAGAAGCCGTTTTATTTCGTTTGGTTCCTTCGTTTCAAAGTCAGCTTTTGCTTCATTAAATGGAATGGCGATTTTGCTGTCATAGTTTTGAAAAACCTCAGAATTTGGGAATTTGCCCCGCCAGGCCTGAAACGTGCGCTGATTCCAGATGATATCGTTTATTCTCTGTATTTCTTTTTTTATCTCTAAAGGTCGGACTCCTTTGAATTGAGCACACTTGTTGATTATCTGGTTCAAATCTGCCAGACCGATATCCAGCTCTTTTTGTACTATGGCTACAGCGTCTGTATCTTCTTTGCCGGCGGCGCTTGATAATCTGGCATCCCGGATGCGGTCATCCATAAAACACGTGAGCTTGTAATTTATACACAACTGGAACTGTGGTTCATCGGTGGCTAAAACTTTTTTGCCTGTTCTGTCGAGTATTTTACCTCGGACTGTTTTAAGCTCCTGGGATTGGCCTCTTTGGCGTTTTAGCTCCTCAATATCACTTTGGACAGAAGAGCTTGGAAGCAGCTGCATTTGTGTCAGGCGGAGCAAACAGACCAGTAAGAGCAGTGTGCTTAGGATAACAAAGATTTTTATTCGCTTATCATACATCGTATTTTGTCTTTAGAGATTCGTGCTGTGATTGGTAATTCGGCATTCTCAGGGTACGGCTTTAACGTCGGTTGAAGCGATGTATCTTGATACGCATCCACCAGGCAGACGGTAAGAATAAAAACGGTCCCACAAGGGCCGAGTACAGGGCTATCCCGAAAAGAGCGGCGAATATTTTTGGTGGTGTTGGCTCACCTTTTAGAGAGTTTAAGAAATAGACCAGCGAGCCGGTCAAAAAAGCTGTGATGAATATCGCAAGGAATTGATAAGTCATTTTTCTGATAGCAATAACCCTGTGCAGGTATGCCAGGGCCGTGCCGAAAAGACCGAAGCTAATCATTTGCGGGCCCATCGTGCGACCAATAAGGTCCGCAGCGAATCCTATTGTGAAGGAAGTTATGATGGCCTCCGACGTATTGCAGTAAACTGCAAAGAATACCAAAAGTATTAACAGCAAATCAGGCTTGATATTCAAATCCGCAAAAAAGCTGGCCTGCAGCACGGTAGCAAGAATAATTAAAACTGCAAACCGGAACCATCGCATTTATATATCCTCAGCCGTTTACATCTTAAAATCTATCGCAGAAGAACGCTGCAGCGCAACTTAGTAACAATTGAACTAAAGTGCCTAAAGTGACACTTACGTGTCATCCTGAGGCGAAGCCGAAGAGCCTGCCCTGAGCTTGCCGAAGGGATCTGGCCAACGAAAAAGAGATTCTTCGCTGAGCTTGTCCTTGAGCGCAACGAAGGGCTCAGAATGACAGCTTTGCTGTCACTTTAGCACACTTTAGGCACTTTAGCGCACTTCCGGCGGATTCATCACGATTACATGTACGTTCTCTGCCTTTTGCATGTCACAAACCGGTTCGACCATTATATCCCAAACCAAAGGTTGGGCATTGCGTTCGCATCGAGCCACTTTTCCTATAATCATAGGTGTATCCAGGAATCCAGGTCTTTTACTGGCCATAACATCAGTGCCGATTTTGACTTTTTGCTTTATCATTTCTACTTTTGCTAAGTTGTTGCCGTTGCCTTGCATGAGCCAATCCGAGCCGCCTATTATTACGGCTGTGTTGGATTTTGGGTCGGTAAACAGTCTGACCTTGGCGGTGCGTGCGTCCACGTCGGATATGGTTCCGATTACGCTGTTGTCGGCCAGTACGAATTGGCCCTTAGCCAGGCCGTCATCCTCGCCGCGGTTTAGGATAAGCTCACTACGCAGCTCGTTGATAGAGACGGTAATCACATCAGCAAGCACAAAACCCATGCGTTCCCAGGCAGGCATGTTGCGCATTTTGGATAGCTTTTGTACAGTTTGCTGTGCATCATTACGCTGCTGCGTAACGTTGGTGAGATGGTTTAGGAGTCTTTCGTATTCATCTCGACTGACGATATCTCTAAGTGGCTGGCGAGTGCCGGCTGAAAGTGAAATATTTCTGCCAATACTTAACGGCCAGCTGAAAATGCGGTGAAAGGCAAACTGGAATTTATTCGTCAGATTTTTCGGGGAAAAAAGGAAAATGAATCCGGCCAGCGTAAACCAGGTAAACAGCATTCGTCTGGAGACTCTAATTTGCTTCCTTGCCATAATATGAGCATACAAGGGCATAGGAGCACAAGAGCAAAAAATAGCTTATGCGCTTATAACTTGTGCACTTATGCACTTTCTAATCATTCCCATCCGTATTCGTTGTGGTCCATCGTGTCCTTCCACAACTCCAGATTTTCAAGATAGACACTGGTCCCTCGAGCTACGCAGCTTAGCGGGTCATCGACTATTTCGACCTTCAGGCCGGTTGCATTTGCCAGGACCGTATCCATTCCACGCAGCAGTGAGCCGCCACCGCAAATGTGCACGCCGTTGTCGATGAGGTCGGCGGCCAATTCCGGCTCGGCCTTTTCCAGCGTTGCGGTAACCGTATCTATAATTGTAGCGATGGGGTCGCGGAGCGACTCTCTGATTTCCTCACTGGTAATAACGATTTTTCTCGGCAGACCGGAGATGGTATCTCTGCCGGCCACTTCCATCGTCAATTCTTCTTCCAGCGGGGCGGCGGAGCCGATTTGTATCTTGACTTTTTCAGCCCTTGGTTCGCCGATGAGCAGGTTGTAAGTTTTCTTAAGATGGTTGATTACCGCTTCGTCCATATCGTCGCCGCCTATACGAATTGACTCTGAGGTGGCGATATCGGCCAGACTCATTATAGCCACTTCCGTCGTTCCTCCGCCGATATCGACAATCATCGAGGCGGTAGGCTCTGTGATTGGCAGTCCTGCTCCGATTCCTGCCGCCATTGGTTCATCGACGAGATAGACTTTGCGTGCACCTGCCCGTTCCGCACTATCTATAACGGCCCGTCTTTCAACAGCAGTTATTCCGCTCGGCACAGCGATTACGACTCGAGGCCTGATAAGACCGCCTCTGCCGTGCACCTTCCTGATAAAATAGCTCAGCATGGCCTCGGTGATTTCGAAGTCACTGATTACGCCGTCTTTGAGAGGTCTTATTGCGCTAATCGAGCCCGGCGTTTTGCCTAACATTTCACGTGCAACCAGGCCCACAGCTTCGCCGTTGTTCAGGACGATGTTGGTTCCTTTGCGGACAGCAACTACGGAGGGCTCATTGAGAACAATACCTTTATCACGGACACAAACCAGGGTAGTGCAGGTACCAAGGTCGATACCCATATCCATACTGAACCAACCTAAGATTGTGTCCAGCACCACTTTCGACTCCTTTCTTGAATTACAGTTTAGAGACTTGCGGAAACCGCAATTTCTAACTGGCTATTTTTATATACTAAAGAGCGGTATTGTCAATAGTGAAATTTACGTTGGGATTTGGAATATCGTGCCGTACTGCGTATAGCACTGGTAAGCGACAAACGCGGAAGTAGCCAGAACTGCACAAAACGCCAAAGCAAGAATAATCGTATAGAGGTTATCCGGTACTGTTACCTTTTTGCCGCGGGTCTGCCCATTAGGACTCATATCAACCTCGCATAGTATAAACACATCATTTGGGTTTTCTACAAATTAGTACTGACGTTATCGCCGGCTTTAGGCTGTTCCTTTGTAACGTCCATAAGCTCCAGGGTGCCGATTGCCTTTTCAGGCTCAATGTCTAAAATTACAATGTCACAAATAAACTTATCGGCGCGAGTTACATGGAATCTCATATTTTGTTTGACGCCGTTTGCTGCGCCGATGGATATCTCAGCCAGAGAATTTCCCAGGTCCACTGCGATTATCAAACCGTTCAGGCTGATGTCTACCGTTGGCAGTGCTACCTGAGCTTTCTCTTTTATGGTTGTAACCCGTTCGGGAGCAGCAACAGCTTTGCCGGTTCGCTGGAAGAACTGGTCTAAACTGTTTTGCAAGTCTGTTTTTTCTTCGAGTAGTTGTTTCGATTGTTTTTCCAGCGTTGCTATTATTGCCAGTTTCTCGATAAGAGCGGCCGTAGTTTCTTTGATATCTTGGTCTGACTTGATTTGCTCAGCTTCGATTGTCTTTAGCTTGGCGAGCGTATCTTCTAACAACTGCCTTTGCTTGTCATTGGTGTCGTAAAAGTCTCTGGTTATGGCCTTCCATTTACCAGCTTCCTCAATCAAAGCAGCTTTTTGTCTTTCAGCTTCGGCGAATTTTGTGTTTAATTGCCCGACCTGGGTTACAAGGGCGCTAATATCACTTTTTAGCTTCCGTTCACGCTCGGCTGCATCCTCGATTGTTTTATTTTTATCTTTTACGGCTTGTTCCTTAATCTGCTCTGCAGCATCTTTTTCCCTCCTTTGGTCAAGATAATTTTGTCTATAGTTTTCAGCATTAGCAACATAAGTTACGACGATACCGCAGAGAAAAATCGAGGATATCGTTAGCAGAACTATTAAGACCTTTGTAAGCGTACTCAAAACAGGCTCCTTTCGTTAACTTTGTGTTTTCTTTTCAATACACCCGTTACCCTACGAGAGGGCATCCTAAACGCGATAAAGGGGTTTGGAAAACCTCCATTTTGCCCGCCACCAATTATTTGTGAGCCTGAACTCAATTGGTATAGGCTCGCAAAATAGAGCCTCCGGCCCTGATATTATATGTATATATTACAATTTTACGTTTAAAGCTCGGAAAGGTCAAGTTATTTTTGATAAATAGCCTAAATTAAAATGGACGATGAAAAATGGGCGATGCTAAATCCGATAACATAGGATTTTTAGGGGTCTTTTGTCATTTTGTACATTGCAAAACGGCTTTTGCAGCGGCGATACGGACAAATTTTGACTCATTTTGCAGCAATTGGGGCAGAAATTTTGTCAAAGTAGGTGTACAAATTTGGCCTATCGCCAGCGCTGTGAGCACATTGGCACGTTCTGCGGCCTCGGGATCCAGGCCGCTGGTAAGATTTTTCTCGAACACTTCCAGTACTTTGGATTCGCCGATGGTGTCTTTGAACACACCGAGCTGTTCGGCCGCAGCCAGCCGAATCTCCAGGATATCATCATCCAGCATTCTAATCAGGGCATTTTTTGCCTCCGGCATGCCGAGCTTGCCCATTGCCTCTACACCCATAAGTCGCACGTCCGCATAAGCACTTATAAGCATCGTCCAAAGCTTCGGATATATCCGCTCATCGCCGAGCATTGCTATGGCTTCCGCCGACTGATATATGACCCTGTCATCTGAATCCTTGCTTTGCATCGTACGCCACAAGAGCTCTAAGGAGCTTTTATCGCCACTCTTGCCTAATAGTAAAGCAGCGTTGGCCCTGACCGTCTGGTCGCTGCTGGATATTGCATTTCGAAGAGCTTCGATATACTTAGCAGAGCCAAGCTTAGTCATCGCGTAAGCAGCGGCAGTTGTGACATTTGCATCGCTATCTTTCAGTAATTGACTTACCGACCTTTTCGAAGGGGAATATTCCAAATCGCCGACAGCCAAAGCGGCGGCAAATCTGACCGGCATAGACTTATCATTTAGTAGTTGATGTACCTGAGGCATAAGTCTGATTTGCTCGGTGGCTGCAACCACTTCGAGGGCGCGAACCCTGACTAAAGGGTCGTTGTCGGCCAAACCCTCCTGGATGGTTCCCAGAGCTTTTGACCAGGGTGCACCTATGTTCGTGGCATTGAAATTACGAGATGTTGTTTGCGATGATTCATCGCATCCGAAGACGAATACCATTAAGCAAGCAAAAAGCAAAATCCAAATGCAGAAAACAGAGGACAGAGAACAGAGGACAGAAAACAAAGGAAAGGACTGACTTCTGACTTCTGATTTCTGACTTCTGTATAAGGAATCAAGTGTTTCAGTTTTTTTTAGCTTATGTTCCATTTAGCTTCCCTGCTGAAAGAGTTTTGAATTTTTTGGTTCTGAAGAATCTTGCCGAAAGCGATACTATTATGAGCAAAATAAGACAGACTTCACAGCAAAAACCTAACCATTCGCCGAATTTGCTGAAAAAAGTTGTTCTTTTATCTATCATTATTCTGTCGAGGAACCATCCCGGCATACCTGTTCTTGCCATAGTTTGAGGAGGTAAATTGCCGGCCACAAATCCGTATCTTATGCTTCCGGAACTGTCGATAAGGCAGCTTATTCCGGTATTAACGCTTCGCAGGATGGCAAGTCTGTTTTCGACGGCCCTGAAGGCACAAACGGCTGCGTGCTGGGCAAGTTCTGCGCTTGGCAGGACTTTTTCATCCTTGAACCGAACGAACCAGCCGTCGTTACTTATATTCACGAGCCAGTCGAGTCTCTTTGTACCCTGTTTGTCTATAGCAAATCTTCGGGCGATCTCAGGGACGGTGTCCTCGTAGCAAATCATTACGCCGAATTTGTAAGCCTGGGCTTCTGGGCCCTGGCCTGTCATTTCAAAAACCGTGTATTTGCTGCCTGCGTCGAGTGAATAATCATAATTGTAGGGTGTAAACTTCATCAAAAAGTTGTAAAGCCAAAGGCAGTTTTTCCTGAACGGCAGAAATTCCCCAAAGGGAACCAGGTGTATTTTATTGTAGCTCTGAGGAGCCTTTGTGCCGTCTATGTTGTACAGAAAAGCCGAATTATATCTCTTGGCTAAATAGATTTCTAAATTTTCCCGGATTTCCGGCATACCACCGTATGCGCCCACCAGCACAAAAGCGGTATCTTTCGAATGTTCGCGAAGCCTTTCGTCAAAAACTTTCCAGGTATGCGAAGGTTCTAAAAGCCGCAACACTTCAGGGTTTAACGTTGCCTGCACCATTGTTTCGGGCCAAACGATTAGCTCGGCACCGGCTTGTGCACTTGCTTTACTATGCTCCATCAATCCGTTGAATAAATCCTCGCTGGACTTGAATGTTCTCTTGACCGACTGAGGGACGTTCGATTGTAAAGATGCAACATAAGGGCCGGGCTGAATGCATTGGTCTTCCTGGCTTATTCTCCATCGTCCGTAGATAATGGTGGCCACGACAGCGGCACAGACAACAGCGATTTTCAAAAAAATTGTCATTCTGAGCGAAACGAAGAATCTCATTATTTTGACCGGGAGAGGAGACCCTTCGCTGCGCTCAGAGCCTGCCCTGAGCTTGTCGAAGGGGTGACAGGAAACGGCGGCAATTATTAGCTCGGCCAATAACCCGTTGACCATCGCTATTAGAAATGATATTCCAGCCGTGCCGAATATGTCCGCTATCTGGATAAGAGGTATATTTTGATACTGGCTGTGTGCCAGAAACCGCCAAAAAAAACCACCTAAAAAAAGGCCCTGCATTTGTTCGATACCGACAATTAATACCGCCGAGGCCAAAAACAATGGGATTTTTTTTATTCTGCAGTAGCGCAGACAAAGCGCTAGTATCGGCCAAAGAGCAGCGGTGTACAGACAAAAAGCAATCCAGCCGGCTATAGTGACCGGGATCAACCAGTATAGATTACCCAGCCAGTAACAAAGTGAAATGACGTAGCTTACAAGCGCCAGGCGCCGGTGTTTGGCATCCGGCGAGCAGGCTAAAATAAAAGGCACAAACGATACCCACGCTAACAGCGACCAGCTAATCGGTACCTGAATCACCGTCAGCATTACCGCACTGGCAATGAACGGCAGGGCACAGAGCAGAGTATTTTTCATCCATAAATTTTTCAATCGGCTAAATCCTTTAAAGCCGTTGCTATTTCTTCTGAACGGTAGCGTTTTTGATTGTTCATCCGCACGGTAAACTGATTTGCAAAATGTTTCAAAAGTTTACTGTCGGCGGCAATTTCCTTTATCGGTGTTTTTATGTCAGCCGAAAGCCGCTTTAGTTCGTTCAACTCGGTGGTGTTGAGAAACAGATTTCTCTGGTGTTGTTTTTTCAACCGGGCCAAACGTTCATTTGCATTTTCAACATATTTTTCAGATATTTCCACGCCGATGTAATTTCTACCTGATTGGACTGCTGCTGCTGCGGTGGTTCCCGAGCCGCTAAAAGGGTCGAGCATGCAGTCACCGGGATTGGAGCTTGCCGCTATGATTCTTTTTAGCAGGCTCTCCGGCATCTGGCAAGGGTGCCAACCCTGGCGTTCTTTGAATGTGCCGCACACACGAGGGAATTCGTCCCAGACATCGTTAGGCATTTTGCCTGTCGGATTAGCCCGTTTGTCGTTATAAATTAACTGTCGGTCTGAGGGGACCCGGATGGCGTGGTCATTAAAGGTGAAATTTTTATTGTCATTAACGAAGTAAAAAATATGGGTGTGGGCCCGTGCGAATTTATTTTTTGTTTGTTGGCCGAAGGTGTAATGCCATATTATCCAGTTCCGCATAAAAAGGCCTAATTCGTCGCCTATGATTTTTACGTTGGCGGCGTAATCATCACCTATCGCTATATAGAACGAGCCGTGTGGTTTTAACACCTTTTTACAAATGCTCATCCATTCTTTTGTCCAGGCGATGTAGTTTTTCTTTTTGACTTTATCGTAGTATTTATCGTATTTGTAGCCGATGTTAAATGGCGGGTCGGCGAAGATAAGGTCGGCAAACGGCTCGTCAATCTTGCCCAAAACCTCAATACAGTCGCCGCATATTATCTTGTTGAGTAGTTTTTGCATAGCGATATTTTACAACCTGGCGATGACTTTGCAAGTGGAATTGGAAAAGCAATGATTTGTATAGAGCTATTGTCGTGCGATTGAACTTGTTGGAAATTGTCCAGATAAGTTTAGCCACCAATAGCCTCATTTTTTTGTGATTTGAACAGCTATCTCCATTTCTCGAAATAGCATCGTCTGTCTTTCGTCCTAAGAAAAATTTGGCATAGGAATTAGTAAACACAGTAATAACGCAATAAAATGAAGTATAGTGATGCTGATAGCAGCCAACTTCAGTTTCTTCTTTCTTGCTCCAATCGCGAGAAAGATTCCATAAAAGGGTATCTGGACCAAAGCTAAGACAGCAAATGGCAGGGTAATTGTATCATCAAAAAAATGTGTCGAAAACATCGTGTAGGGAAAGAAAATTTTGGCGAAAAAGTAATTACCATGACCGCCACCAGTGGATACGAGGGCAAGAAAGATAGCAACTGGTGTTACAAGTATGGTACTGACTATAAACTTCCTGGTTAGACCAGACCTCATATATTAACCCTGGCCTTTAAGAATCACTTCTCAATATGAAGCACTGATTTAGAGAGTTGATGCTTAATGGTTTTGCTCCGACAGAGCCTTTTCCACTTGCTATACTAAAGCCGGCGGATATGATGCCGTTGGCAAAAATCAGCAATCTTGTCCTTCGTTATGACCAGATTCTTATTCATCGCGTAATACGAAATACAAGTAATGGGGCACGAGTCACGGGCTTTGTGGCTTTATTACTTTTTGTTCTTTGAATACTTTGCCGGAGAGGTAATCGGTGAAGGTTACCTTCACTGTCAAGGGCTCGTCGAAACTTCTGACCTTGTCGCCTATGTCGAAAGTCAATCTGTAATTGATGGTTACCAATGTGGCAAACCAGAGTTTTTTTAGCTCGCCCGGTTCTACGTGCCACTGGCCGAGCAAGGCCTGGTTTGTCTCTGACGAATCCAGGTCCCAGAGCTGAACGTCCACGGCGCCTGTGGCCTTTATTATATCACCCTCTTCATCGAGGGGCTGTATATAGACAATCAGTTTTTCCTTTTTGCCGTCATCGTCTTTATCGAAGAATCCGGTATATTTGCCAATCTTGATTTTTTCAAGGCGATAGAGATTTTCACCCTTGACTTCCTCGGGTAAGCCGGAGAGTACCTGCATTTGCTTTGTTAATTGTTCGTTTTCGGCTCTGGACTGTTCGAGCTGGTTATCTAACTGCTTTTTTTGCTTCGTCAAGTTTCCGATTTGCTCGACCAGCGGCGATTTTTGACTGTTTGCGTTTTCACAGCCGGCAACAACGCACAGACAGAAGACAGAAGACAGAAGACAGAGAACAGAAAACAAATGACAGATTTCTGACTTCTGACATCTGACTTCTGATTTCTGACTTCTGACATCTGACAATTCGATATCCATATCCATTATTCCTGCTCCTGGTTCTTTACGATTTCAGGTGCCTTTTGCAATATTCTGTCGGCCAGGCCGTATTCGATTGCTTCGGCTGCATCCAGCCAGAGGTCTCTGTCGCAATCCTTTTCAACTTTCTCGACCATTTGGCCTGTATGGTTGGCCAATATATCATAAAGCCGGGCGCGCAGCCTCAATATTTCCTGGGCTTCGATATCCAGGTCGGTGGCCGGCCCAATCAACTGTCCTGTGATTAATGGCTGGTGCAGAAGAATCCTGTTGTTTGCCAGCAGGAAGCGTTTGCCGGACTTGCCGCCGGCCAATAACAACGCCGCCATACTTGCCGCCTGCCCGATACAATACGTCGCAACGTCGCAACGCAGAAACTGCATCGTATCATAGATTGCAAACCCTGCTGTGATTGAGCCGCCGGGCGAATTGATATAAAAATGAATATCGTTCTTGTTGTCTTCATTGCTCAGAAACAGCATCTGGGCAATGATTAAATTGGCAGATGCATCCTCTATTGGTCCACCGAGAAAAACTATCCTGTCCTTCAGCAGTCTTGAATAAATATCGTATGCGCGTTCGGTTCGACCACTTTTCTCAATTACTATCGGCACCAGGTTTTGATTAACTATCATATTTACCTCTGAGACTAAAAACGTAAAGTTAAAAACGAAAAACCACAATATGGTTAATTGGTTATCAAAAAAGTGTCTAAAGTTTGAAGTGCCTAAAGTGACACGTAAGTGTCATCCTGAGGAGGAGCCGAAGGATCTCATCTCCTGAGCAATAAGGAGATTCTTCGCTACACTGCGTTCCGCTCAGAATGACAGCGAAGCTGTCACTTTAGCTCACTTTAGCTCACTTTAGCTCACTTTAGCTCACTTTAGCTCACTTTAGCTCACTTTAGCTCATTTTAGGCACTTTAGTTCACTCATTCTACTCACCACTGACTAAACTATTTACCGTCTTTTTTCTTTTTGTCATCTTTTTTATCTTTATCTTCTTCTTTATCTTTGTCTTCTTCTTGCAGCACCTCGTCGATAAGGCCGTATTGTTGGGCCTCATCGGCAGTCATATATCTGTCTCTTTCAGTCTCAGAGGCGATTTTTTCAACCGACTGGCCGGTGTGTTTTGAAAGAATTTCATTTATCATGGTTTTGGCCTTGAGGATTTCTTCGGCCTGTATTTTGATGTCGGCCGCCTGGCCGCTTACACCACCCCAGGGCTGATGCAGCATAACTTTGGCGTGTGGAAGGGCGTACCTTTTGCCTTTTGAGCCGGCTGCCAGTATCACCGCGGCACCGGACTGAGCCCTGCCGATACAGTAGGTCGCTATAGGAGAGCTGACGAAGCGTATCGTATCGTAAATAGCCATCGTATCGTCAACGCTGCCGCCCGGGGAATTGATATACAGGCTGATTTCATTCTTACGCTTGAGATTGTCCAGATACAGCATCTTCATAATGACCTCAGCAGCCCTATCATACGATATCTGCCCTATCAGAAACACAATCCGGTTCTCCAGCAGCATATCGTCCAGACTCATCTGGCGATAGCGCTGATACTGGCCATATTGATGGTACGGCTCTATATTTTTTCTCGCAATGTTTATTGCACGATGTTCAATAGACATTCATTGATTCCTTTATGAAATTCGTATTTTTGCAACTCGTGTTTCGTACCTTGTCCGAGGCTTTCACAGGACATATATTCGCCCTTTGCAGACTACCGACAAGCGGATACGTTTTTATCGGATATTTTTACTCGCTGATTCTATTTTTACCCCATTTTTGTAATATATTGTTCCCCTTTTAGCTGCTTTTTTTGGGTTGTTTTTTCTCAGCCCCGGCCGGCTTTTCAGCGGTTTTTTTCGCCAATTTCTTGGCGGTTTTCCGGGCTTTTTTGGCTTTCTTATCGGGCTTCTTTTCTGTTATTTTTGCTGTCTCGAGTAATTTAGAGATGCAGTTATTCTGACGTACCTCTAACTTGAACTGAGCTAACGAGCCATCGCGTTCCATTTGCTCTCTCATTCTTTCGGGCCTTTGTCCCCGCTTAAGGGCTATCTGGGCGATATGGCCGTTAATCTCTTCGTCACTGACTTCAATTTCGAGCTTATCGGCGACTTTGTCCATAATAAAGAATGTTTTTAGCTGTTCCCTTGCCTGCTCTTCGCTGGCGGCCTGAAGCTGTTCTATCTGCTCATCGAGCTGCTCGCGGGGCAATCCACGCATCATCAGATTTGTATATTGCCTTTGCAGCAGCGTCTCTGACTGCTGAGCGACAATGTCTAACGGCAGGTCGAAATCGGTTTTGTCGAGCAGATACTGGTGAATTTGCTCAGTCATTTCTTCTCGGACCTGAGTCTCTAATCGGCTCTGCAGCATGTCCTGCGTTTTTTCCCGCAGCTCGTTTTCATTTTCGACCCCAATTCTCGTGAGGAAATTTTCGTCTAACTCGGCGGGCTTGAGCCATTTGATATCTTTGATTTCGATTTGGACATCCACCTTTTTGCCGCGATATTCTTCCCTGAAATATGTCTTTGGGACATCGACGCTTATCTGTTTGGTGTCTCCGGCCTTGGCACCGGCCAGTAATTCGTCGAGCTTCTCAACCGGGATTTGGCCGACAAAACCATTTGGCCTTACATATATCTCGATGTTGTCGAGTTTCTGTTCTTCCTCGGTGCCCTCGACCTTGATAAGAGCATCGGCAATTATCTGGTCCTCAGGCTCAACTGCTCCATCCTTACGCGGAGTCCATATACCGGACCATCTTTGTAATCGCTCAATCTCTCTATCGATTTGCTCATCCGTAACTTCCAGTTTTGTCCTGGTTACCGGGATACCTTTGAGCTGCGGCAAGTCAAAGTCGGGACGCACTTCGACCTCAAAATCAAACTTCATCGGGCCTTCGTCCGGCATCTCTATTTTTTCAAAATCAATGTCCGGCTCGCCTATTATCTGCAGCTCGTTGTCCTTGACCGCTGAATCGCTCGCGTCAATCAGCAGTTTCAATTTGATTTGCTCGGTTGTCTCCTTGCCGAATCTTTTTTCCAGAAGTCGGCGGGGCGCTCGACCCTTTCTAAAACCAGGCACCAGCGCTTCTTTACGCAGCTCTTTGTATTTTTCATCAGTGGCGTTCTTAATTTTCTCTTCGTGTATCTCTATAGAGACCTTTTTTTTGCAGGGGCCTGCTTCTTCGATTGTTACTGTGTTTTTCGGTCCCTTTGATTCTTCTTCTTTCGGTGCCTTTGATTCTTCTTCTGGTGCTGTCGGTTGTTCTTCTTCCGGTGCCGTGGATTGTTCTTCGGCTCGCTCTTGGGTTTTTTCCGCAGTCTGTTCTGCCGTTTGTTCTTCGGTTTGCTCTTCTTCAGCCATTTTGTTGCTCCTGAACAATTTTGCTGCCTGCTCCCCGATTTCGCGGGGACGAGTTTACCCTTGCAAAAGCAGCGGGCAGGCAGGAATTTACACCCGCACAAGCGGGCGCAATTCTGAAATAATAAACAAAAAAGGCATCAACCCGCCGTTTTGCTTCGCTCGCACCTGCGGTAACGCGAGTACAGCCGCAAAAGCGAAGCAACGGGCTTTAGCCAGGTTTTCACGATTTCCTAAACATATCGGCAACCAACGCCAAACTACCCGTTAGCCGGTATCTCACCGATACTATAAGGTTCCTAAACGCAAAAAAATGCGTTTTCAGGCCCCTATCCCTGGGAAAACTCCTTTAAGCGGGTGATGAGATTTGAACTCACGACATTCACGTTGGCAACGTGACGCTCTACCACTGAGCTACACCCGCAATTATCATAGCTTAAAGTATAAAAGTTAATCTTTTTCTTGCAAGGGGTTTTTTTACAAAATTTTTGGTATTTGTACCGGCGGTATGGTTGCTAACTGATGATAATCACTTGCTAAAAAGCCTGGAATATTTCCTGTTTGCCATATAGGGAACAGTCTTCCAAAAATCTAAAAATGAGGTTTTTGGAAAAGATTAAATTGCGGTTGTTTTCTAAATATATGGTATAATATTACCTATTGCTGGGCCTTGCGTTATTAGAGAAGTACAGGGTGGCCGTAGCCAATTCTCAATCGGAAATTGTAGAATGCAAATTGGAGGGATAGAAAATGGCTGCAACAAATCCGGGACGGCTCAAGAAGTGGGTGTATGTGGCCCTGTGTTTGCTGATAGTGCCGGCGTTATTTACAATTATCTTTACGGTTAACTGTGCAAAGGAGCCGGAGACTGTTGTAGCTTCGCAGGAGATAGAATCGGATGCCAATAAGGCACCTGCCGAACCGAGCCGGCAGTCAGAGCAGGAGCAAAAAGACCCGAACGATAAGTTGCTGCTGCGTCTCGACCATAAGCATCCGGCTTTTGCCGAGCGCATCGAAGAGCGGACAAAAATGGTTGCCTGGCAAATCCAGGCCAGAGACGTCAAGGACCCCAATGTCCTAAAGGCGATGCGAATTGTGCCCCGCCACGCCTTTGTCCGGTCCACCGAGCAGCGCTATGCCTATACAGACAATCCGCTGCCTATCGGCTTTGACCAGACCATAAGTCAGCCTTATATCGTTGCTTTTATGACCGAGGCCTTAAAGCTCAGGCCCGATTCCAAAGTCTTGGAGATAGGCACCGGCTCCGGCTATCAGGCCGCGGTCTGCGCCGAGATTGCAAAAGAGGTCTATACTATCGAGATTGTCGAAGGGCTTGCAAATAGGGCCGAAAAGTGCCTGAAAGAGCTCGGCTACCCGAACGTATTCGTCAGGTTCGGTGATGGTTTCTTCGGCTGGCCGGATGTGGCCCCGTTTGACGCCATCATCGGAACGGCCGCCGCCGGACGCATACCTGAACCGCTGCTCGAGCAATTAAAGCCGGGCGGCAGAATGATATTACCTTACGGCCGTCCATGGGATTTTCAGTACCTCGTCTTGATTACAAAGGATGAAAAGGGAAATCTCCACAAGAGTAATGTCATGCCCGTTCGATTCGTCCCTATGACCGGAGAGGTAATGAAACCAGAAAAGGAATCTGAAAAATAGCTTGTTGCAATAACATCTTTAACAGGTCAGGTGCAGGGCGGCGGCAATTTTAATGTTGGTTTGCGATAGTTCATTAAATCGTTCGACGGCCCTTGCCGTATCAAGCGCTTCCAGCTGGATGTCCTCTTCCAGTAAAAAGTGGCGGGTCCCATTCGGTACCTTCATCATTCCCGATATGCCGCAGCCGACTATTAACAAGGTCGGCTTGGCTTTAACGACAGGCTCCAAATCATCCTCAGATAGCAGATGACCCCGCTTTCGCTGCCAATTGCTTTGGACATTGTCACCAAGGATTAAACAATCGCTGCTGTAATCTACCCCGTCAATGACGATTTTACCGAATTGATATGAATCTATGTGCATATTTTTGCCTGACCTTTTTGAAATCTAATATTACGCCTGTTTCTTATAAGTAACTTTACAGCAGCATTCCATACATATAGCACAAAAGCGGTTGTAATGCCATATCTGTAAAATTTACCCTCTTGCCTTGAGTGTATAAATATGCTATCAAAAACCCATCTCTTATATCGGGTTTTTATTGCTGTTACATCGGATTTTTTGGCTGTTATATCAATTTTTTTGGCTATTATGAACTCAAAGAAAACAGGCATATTGGCAATACTAGGGGCCAGTATAATGTGGTCGCTGGAGCCTGTTTTCGCAAAACTGGCTTATGCGAACTCGGATTATCTTCAAACCTCCGCCATCAGGGCGATAGTTGTTGTTTTAACCGCTCTTTTGTATGTTCTTATCACAGGCGTAAGAAAGCTTAAGGTTACCTCAAATCAGTTTTCAAAAATTCTTTATATTGCGATAGCCGGGACAATAATCGGGGATTTGTTGTACTTTTTTGCCTTAACGAAAGTTTCCGTGCTTAACGCGGTCCTGATAGGTCATATGCAGCCGGTATTTATTATTTTGATAGGGTTCTTTTTTCTAAAGGACGATAAGCTGACAAAATTTGATTACATAGGCATATTCACAATGATAATTGCAGCCGTGTTTGTTACGACGAAGACATTAGAGAATCTGTCAATGATGAAATTAGGCACGGTGGGAGATGTTTATGTGCTGTTGGCAACCGTGGCCTGGGCAACAACGGCTATTGTGACGAGAAAATATCTCAGAGAGCTTAATGCCGGCGTTGTTACTTTTTACAGGTATTTAATTGCCTCTGTGATATTTGTTGTTTACTTATCGCTTAAGTCTTCGCTGGTTCTTTCTAATATCTATCAAATCCTGGTCGGTGTTGTAGTTGGTGTGGGAACCATTCTTTATTATGAAAGCATGAAACGAATTAAAGCCGCTCAGGTTTCTGCTATGGAACTTTCAACGCCCTTTTTCGTGGCATTGCTGGGTTTTTTGATTTTAGGAGAAGGTGTTACGGTTATGCAGATTTCAGGTTTGGTACTATTATTTGTCGGAGTTTGCTTCTTATCCAAAAAAGAAGAGGCGTATTTTTAAAACGTATTCATGTCGAGGCAAAGCGGAACGTCACGCTTTGCATTATTATAATAGAAGCTGAGCAGGAGGAATTTGGGCCCCGATACCTTCGGTACAACTGTTTTAAAGACTGTTGCTTCTAATCCTTGGTGTACTATGGGCCGGAACAGCCATAAATAAATCATCTTCGATGCGTACATCGAAGGTTATCCGCCGGTATCGTAGTTGTTTAGACTGCGACCCTGCAATTCAGCGAGCTTTTTGAGAACACGCTCGGCATGACCCTGGGCGATTACTTCCGGCCAATAGTGCCTGATAGCGCTATCGGAGTCCACAATCATCGTCGTGCGAATCACCCTGCCATAGCTCAAGTTTCCAAGTGAGCTTCTTACCCAGGCCCCATAGAGCTTCATCACCTCATGTTTTGGGTCGCTCAGAAGCCTTACCTGAAGCTCGTGCTTGTCTATGAAATCACAATGAGATTTGGGTGAATCGTTGCTGATACCGAGAATCTCGGTGTTCATTTGACGGAACCTGGGCAGAAGAGCTGTGAAGTCTTTTGCCTCAATTGTGCACCCGGGCGTGTCATCTTTGGGGTAAAAGTAAAGGACAACCCACTTGCCTCTATAATTGCTCAGGGTCACAGGTTGCTTGTTCTGATCAACAAGTGTGAAGTCCGGTGCAGGGTTGCCAACGACCGGGGATAACTCCGAGGCAGCGCTTTCTATTTGCTCCTGCTGCATCTTGACGTTTATGTCCAGGGTCAATTGGATGGGCTGGACTTTGATTGGCTGCACTTCTACCTTGTGGGTTCCACAACCACAAATAAACAATGCAAGAAGTGCCATCGAGGTCCACCGTTTGTGTTTCATGATACACCTCATATTAGAAAAATGAAATTGCTCGATAACGACATAAAGACTATATCAAACACATTTTGGCCCAAGATAAGCTTTTTGTCAAGATTTGGGTCGTACTATTTCAATTTTTCTGTGGCTCGATTTATGTTCAGGTTGATCGCTGATTTGACGGCGATCAATTTGCGCAGATTCTCGTCAAAACGCGGGATGTCGAGCACAATTTCTTCAAATTCAACAGGAATCTTCTTATTCCGGCTGTGGCCCTGGGTGGTAATCCGGGCTGTGAGTCCGCCTTGCGCCTCCACGAAATCGATCTTAAATCTGCTGTATTCAAAATCAAGCAGTCCTTTTAACAATGACTCCTTGTCGGCGGTCCGGCTCGCTCCTTCAAATTTCGGGCCTAACTGTTTTTCCAGTACCTTCCAGGCCGGGCTTTGCGAGGCCTCGTCTGCGAGTTTCCACCACCCCTCTCCGGATGTCGAATAAAGGAATCCTTCGCTTAATCTGATATCAGCCAAACTGGACATTGAAATGCTCACGGGGATCATGCCGTATAGCTCGCCCCGGCCTGTTGCCCTTTGTCCGAAAGCAATGCCCAGAAGTTGCTGAAGGGCAAGGTCTTCCACATAAAGCTTGAAATCAACTCTTGGCAGATTAGGATCGATACGTAACGCATGGGTGTAGAGGTGTCCGCCCATCCATTCCCATTCTGTACGTTCTATGAACGCAGCCATTGGCTCTTTTTCAAGTCGAAACGCAATAAGTCCATCGGTAAACTCCAGTTTGCCTAACTTGAGGTTTTTAATTGTGAGGGTCTGATTGCCCGGGGTTGAAATTGGAGAGAGGCTGGTAAGTATAACAGAACCGGCGATGCCTTCTGCTATCGCTTCGTAAAGACTGCTCGAGAGCGAGGTGTTAGCAGCAGTGATTTCAAGCCTGGGCGTGAAATGTCCTCCCCTCCAGTTCAGATTAGCCTCTAACGATAAGTCGCCGCCGGCTGCAATGCCGGTAGAGGCAACCAGCATCTTGACTGCAGCTTGTTCCTCATCCAGATGCAATTCATCACAGACAGCCTTTAGCGAAACTGAGGGATGTTCTTCATTGAGGTCCAGATTACCCTGAATACTCAATATCGCCCCGTTATGAATAGACCACTTTGACTGAAATTCTCCGTTCAGACGCTCCAGGTCAAACGACCCTGAAACTGGCTTGATCCCCTCTTTATCCGCGGCTAAAAGTACCTCCGATTTCTCATTTAGCAGGGCGGCTTCGTCGAATGTGAGAGTTGTCTTTACGATTTTTTCTTCGGTGCCGTTAAGTTTGGAACCAACGTTCAGTATTGCATTTTGCAGGTCCAAATACAACCCTTGATAGCCGGGATAGTACTTGATTGTATCGACTATGAGCTTGCCGCCTGCTTCGTCTTGCTCCGGGGAAAAGGAGGTATCAAGTGACAGGTGAATGCCGCCCAGCTTCGCTATAAGCCTGTTATCTTTAGCCTGAACTTCGGTGCTGTCAGAGCTTGCCACGAGATTGATACTTGTAGCGAGGCCGTTTTCGCAAAACATAAAATCGACTATATTTTTATCATCAGCCTCTTTCAAGTTTAAGCTGGTTTTCCCGAGCTTTATGTTCTCAAAATTGGCGCTGTCGAGATTCAGGCTGCTGTCTGGCAGCAGCGAGATATGGGCCTCTTTTGTGCTGTAATTGCCCCGTAACTTTAGAATGCCGGAGAGGCCCTGCAATGCCAATCTACCGTGGTCTATATTCAATGTGCCGGGCGCCAAAGTTACCTGAAGGTTGGTGAGGTCAATATCCGGTTCTTTTGAGACAGTGGTTGATAGCAGGCCACTTATATCCATTTTGCCAAGTCCGGAGACATCGAAACCCTTTGCTGCGAGCTTGTGTGCAAATGGCTCAGGAAGTTTTCCTTCGAGCTCCCAGACCACCTCAGCCTGGTTCATTTGGGTGTTTTTTGCAAGCAACTGAGCCGGGAGTATGGCGGAGAAGCTTTTGAGATTCCATTCTTCTCCCTGAGCCTCACCCGAAAACAACAGCTTGTCCGAGAATTTTTCCAGGTCTATATGAACATTGGATGCTGGGGTTCCGGCGTATTCCACTGTTTCGGCGCTGAGTTTAGCCGTGATGTTTTTTAGCTGGGACAGACTTTCCAGTTCGACTTCGAGCTCGCAGTTTACTCCTTTTGCATCGAGAGGAAAATCAGCCAGGGTTGTCTTGCACCATGCATTGCTCAGTGATGCTCTGAGCCGGGCGTTTGCGTTGCTTGTTGAAATATCTCCTTGCAGCTTAAGGCCTGTCTTTCCGGCTAATCTGGCCGGTATAGAAAAGCCTTCGAGAGGCAATGCTGTCATCAAGGCTTGTAAATCAATGTCTTGCTTTTGTAAGGAAAACGCGAGAGATTCACCACGACTATAAAGTGAGACGTTCAGTTGCAGAGGGGTGCCCTGGAAGTTGAGGTGGAGGTCATGCATAATCCAGCCTGCCCCGTTGTTGTAGATCGTGCCTTCACAAGGGATGCAAATCTGTTTTTGCGGCCAGTCAATTAATAATGTACATGCACGCAGTTCGATGGAATCGAAAGGAGCTTCCGTGGCCTGCTGACTGCTTTTCACTGAGATTTGCGCCAATTCACCAAGCTCGATTTTACCGTTCCTGATGCGCAGAACGAGCTGGCCTCCGGTAACTTGTACCTTGTTAACCTTTCCGCGGAATAGTGAGCCCAGGGAGTAGTCGGCAGTCAGGGCTCCGATACACGCGCAGCGCTCTTGCCCCAATTCGACATCAGCAAGTTCGACGCTGCTCAAAGAACAACTGCGAACCTCTAAAGAAGCCTCTGACAGCCCGATAGCAGCTAATCGGGAGAGAATCAGGTGCTGGACAATGCGGGGCAGTACTACCAGTTGTATTGATAAGATTATGATGACCAAGATGATTAAAGCAAGGACGTATCGAACTGACTTTTTGACCCACTGCCTCATAGCTCAATACTTTCTGAAGTCGAAATATGCTTACAACGGACTTTCACGGCCGCAAAGTGTATCGCTGCATGGAAGGTGCCGGCAATAACATTTTTGACATTCGTCAAACGGAGCAGGAGGGATTCGAACCCCCGTTACCTTTCGGTAAAACGGTTTTCAAGACCGTCGCCTTCAGCCGCTCGGCCACTGCTCCGGATTCTATAACCTATCTTGTGAAGGGACCCCACTTCGTGGGAACCCAAGCGTATCTCGTGTCTTGAATTACTCCTCAGCCCTTATGTAGACCGGCCTGTTGAGCAATTTTCCAACTATTTTATACAGAAAAGGAGATTTTGCAAGATATTTTGGCAGAATTGATGCCTACATTGGCATTCGGAAAAATTTTTAAATTTTTTTTTATTTTTTAGTTGACATCACATAGTTTGCATAACATAATATGTTAAACATAATATAATGTAAATTTGTGAAATCTGTGGTTACAAAAGGAGATTTTTATGAAATTTGAAAGTCAACTGTTAAAAGGTATCGCACCGGTGGTCGTTCTGGAGATTCTCTCTCGCGGCCCAATGTATGGTTACGAGCTCAGCCAGGCCATCGAACAGAGGAGCGGTGACATCCTGACCCTCGGCAAAGGAACGCTTTACCCGCTGCTGTACAATCTGGAGGCAAAAAAACTCGTCAAAGGAAAGTGGGAAAAGAACCAGTCCAGCCGCAAGAGAAGATATTACTCCATCACCGGCAATGGCAAAGGCCAATTGGCAAAGCAAAAGGCACAGCTAAAGGAGCTGACGACCGGCCTGAATCTTGTCTTCGGCGGAGCACTTACACTGGCCTGACACCGTCATTCTGAGCGTAGCGAAGAATCTCAAAATATTTGCCCGCAGTTTTACTGCGGGTTCACAAAACGCAATACAATACACGAGGTGATCTGATGAGAGTCAAGAGAATCATTGTGGGAATCCTGATTGGCGTGGCGATTGGTGCAGCACTGGAGAGTCTCAATATTTTTTTCGCCTTTTTGTTACCACCATTCCTCGTCCTTCTTCCGTTGGCGGTACTTATTGGAGGTGTTGGTGCTTTAATGAAGGGAACCCAAGATGCCCGCTTCCTTGGCGAAACACAGAACCTTGAGCATTTGCCCGCCGGTATAGTAGAGTTTATAAGGCGGGTTTTAAAGAAGATGGGGTATCGCCGTAAGGTTCGTCAGGATGTTCAGGCTGAACTTACGGCTCATTTTGAAGATGAGTTTAAGGACTGCAAGACTGATGAAGAGAAGGAACAGAAAGCTCAGCAGCTAATTACCGACTTTGGTGACCTGAAGTTGCTCGCTATTCTTTTACGACGCGCCAAAAAACGCTGCCGACCCATCTGGCGAACGGTGGTTGCAAGGACATTTCAAGCCCTCGGCATGTTAATTTTATGCTTTATTCTTTACATTTTCTGGTTCTTGTCCGGCAGGCCGGTTATTACCACCAATTACGTTGCCGAGCTTAATAGCATGGTGCGACCTGTGGCTGATGAATCTCTAAATGCAGCTCCGTTATACCGCAAGGCGATTGACTTATATAAAGAGCTGTCGGACGACTTTCTTCTTTTCTTCGCGCAGAATCAAAAGGCAATCGTTGATAAGGAATTCACGCGGTTTGCAGATTTGTCCAGTAAAATTGATAGAGTGCTTTCAAATAGAGAGCGTCGGAATTTCCAAGAAGAAAGAAAAGATGTCCAGGACGAAGTATACGGAGCTCTGTCCCGGTTTCTGGGAAAGAAATATAATGAGCTTACGGTTGAGCAAAGAAATATCGCCAAGAGATGGGTCCAGGAGCACAACGATGCTCTGGAGCTTATTATTGAAGGCTCTCAAAGGCCGTATTACTGGCGAACATATGAATCCAACGATGAAAGCCTGGGTGAAATGATGGGTGTTCTTATGCCTAACCTTTCTGACTTTCGCAGGTTGGCGTTTTCTCTGCGATTGCGAATCTGGTTAAATGCCGAGCAAGGTCGTTTCAAAGATGCTTTTGACGATGCGAAATCCTGTTATCGCTTCGGTCAACAAATTAGAGGTGACAAAACCCTGATTGAGCAGCTCGTGGGAATAGGTATTGAAGCATTAGCTGTTCGAACTATTCGAGATATTGTAGGCGGATATGAAATTGACTCGACAATATTGGCGGACCTTCAGGATAGCTTTGAGCAGATTGTCGCCGGTGAAAATTTCGTACCAAGTTTAGAAGCGGAAAAACTGTGCGTTTATGACGAAATCCAGCGATGTTTTACCGAAGACCGCTTTGGTGGCGGCCATTTGTATCTTTCCAGATTAGGTACTTTGGAAAATGACTTTCAAATCGGCGTGGAAGAGATAGTTGTTGAGACGATATTTTCTCCCAGGGGATGGCCGAGGGCTGTAGAAGTTTTGTTCGCTCATCCCGACAAGGAGCAAACCAGAGAAATGGCTGACCGTTACTATGATTTTTGGAACAAGTCATATCGTAAGACACCAGGTCAAATTAGAGCAGAAGGAATAGATGCTGAAAAAGAAGCTATGGAAATCATTAAGGGTAATGTATTTCTGCAAATCTTTGCCCCTGCTCTTGCCAGGATAAACGAAATAGCCCATCGAAATAAAATCGAGGTCTATGCAACAGTTACCATCCTTGCCCTGCTGCGGTACGAAAAGGATAAAGGTTCTTACCCGAACGATTTGCAGCAGCTTATAACCGCCGGTTATCTTAAGCAATTGCCGATGGACTCTTTCGCCGATAAGCCGCTGTCTTACAGAAAAACAGAAGACAATTTCATCCTCTACAGCGTAGGCCCTAATTTTACCGATGAAGGCGGAGAATACAGCAGGGACTCAAAGGGCCGAATTAAGAATTGGCTGGACAATGGCGATGCGGTCTTCTGGCCTGTACCAAAATCGCTGGTAAAGAAATAACGGCAGTTCAGAATTATATAGCCAGGAAAAAATCTTCAAAAAAACCTCGACGGGTGGCAGCCTCAAAGCCGCTTGTCTCGTCGAAGGCCAAGCCGTAGCCTGTTTAGCTTTAAGGAAAAAATACGTTGTTTTTACCTTGTGACAAGCCACAGGGAGTTATCGAGTTAGGAAAGTTGTAGGAAGGAAGACCATGCTTAAGTCAATAATCAGAAAAGAAATACTTAATAACCTTCTCAGTTATAAGTTTTCGATCATAACTATTCTTTCCACAATATTGATTCTCGTCAGCATATTCGTCATGTACCGCGATTACTACCTGGCCATGGAAAATCATGACATCTTGCGGCAGGAATCCGGTGATAGTATCCAAATTATTCCGCCAACACCTTTGGGCATTTTCACAAAGGGCCTGGACGAGAATCTATGCCGCTCCTTTGAAATCGATCGTGAGGGAATCACCATCAGCAACAAAAAACAGAAGTCGGTGAACGATCTTTTCAAGCTTTTCACAGCGCCGGACCTGCTGTATGTCATCAAGGTCATATTGTCTCTTTGTGCGATGCTCTTTGCCTTCGATATAATTTGCGGTGAAAAAGAGACAGGGACACTGCGGCAATCGCTAAGCAACAGGCTGAAAAGGCCGATTCTGATTATCGGCAAATGGACCGGCGGATTTATTAGCTTTATCCTGCCTTTCTTTATTGCTGTTCTTTTAGGCACAACTTACGTAACCCTATCACCTATGGTAGATATAAACCTCCAGGATTGGGCAAAGCTGGGGCTGTTCCTGTTAAGCAGTGTGATTTACTTGGCCGTTTTCTTTTCCCTGGGACTTTTAATTTCGTGCCTTACACATCGTTCTTCCACATCTTTGTTCATCTCTTTATTTGTCTGGGCTATACTCGTCTTTCTCATCCCGAATCTTGGCAATATTCTGGCCCGTCAGCTTGTCGAAATTCCCACCGTTCAGCACCTTGAATTAAAACATCGACGAAACTGGATTAAGGGGAATTTTGAGCGCCGCAACGCGGTTGATTCTCGGCGTAAGGGAATCATTATTAGACCCATGATGGCGGAAATCGATAAATTAAACGAAGATTATCGCAACCGCTTCAATAGACTGGTAAAAGTATCTCAAAATATCACCCGAATTTCCCCGGCTGCTGCATTTACCTTCCTGGCAACCGACATTATGGGAACGGGTATGGCAGAAGAACGAAGGTTGAAAAGGGCGGTTTTGCAATCCAGGAACATCTTAATTGATTGGTATACGAATGAGAATAGGGATGAAAAGAGCAAACCTCCGATTTTCAATTACCAGCGAAGTTCGGTCAAAGAGATTTTAGGCCAGGGAGGCCTGAGTAATTTTTTAATTCTCATTTTGTTTAACATACTGTTTTTCACAGGAGCGTATGTGGCTTTCCTCCGATACGACGTGCGATAATTTTAATTAAAGGAAAAAACCATGTTAAAAACAATTATTGCAAAGGAGTTTTTGAGCAATATCCTCGATTTGCGGTTTATAGTTGGCTTTGTTCTATGCATCATTGTCACCATCGCCTGCATTATGATTTTGGCACATGATTACCAGCAGGAGATGAAGGATTACAACGCCAGGATAAACTTAGAGGATGAAATCCTGGATAATTATGCTCCAGCTGAACTCGTCCGACTTTTAGGGATGGTTCGTACACAGAAGCCGCCTGAACGGTTTCGGCCGCTAATCATTGGCATTCAAGGCAACGAGAACTTGGGGTCTTTTGATGATAATCCGCTGCCAATACTCTTTCCTCCTCTTGACTTCTTATTTATTGTGACGATTATTATGAGTTTGCTGGCGATGTTGTTTTCTCACGATGCCATAGCTGGGGACCGACAAAGCGGTACGTTGAGATTAGTGATATCCAATTCCATATCCAGAACAACGATTCTTTTTGGTAAATTTATCGGAGGCATCGCCAGCCTGATAATCCCATTTATCTTATCACTTCTGGCCGGTGTACTTTATATTTCTATAAGTCCGGCTATCCAGTGGGATGGCTCGACATGGACGGAATTTGCCTTATTAACCGCAGCCTCTATTATTTTCATTACATTGTTTTATCTTTTGGGGCTTATGGTATCTACATTTTCCAGATATTCTTCTACTTCGATTTTGAATTGCCTTTTCCTTTGGGTACTGTTGATTCTGGTGGTTCCCAATGTATGCACCTATATCTCCGCCCCGCTTTCTCCTATTCCGTCGATTAAACAAACTGAAAGGAAGCAGGATGAAATTAAGTATCCTGCTCTTAAAGGAGTACAGAAACATATGAACGAGGTCATAAAAAAATTCAAACTCAAATATGGAACACTATTCTCTGAATTTGTATCAATGGAATTCGGAGGCATTGGTTCCTGGCTCTTTCTTGATAGAGAAGCTGCCTCTACAAATAAAAAAGCAGCCCAGCAGCGAGCAGAAGCCGATCCCGAATTTAAGGCAATGATGGATGCATTCCGTCAGGAGTTTGAAATGGCAATGAAAGAATTTAGACGTATCTTAAAGGAAGCAGATTTTTATAAGCTTGGGAGAGATCTGGCAATAAAATCAGCTGTGCAAACGAAGCTCGCTAAGAACCTGGCTTGCATTTCACCTTTTGCAAATTTTGTTTATATTGCCAGAGATTTGACAGGTACAGGCCTGCGAAGCTTAAAGTACTTTGAACAGACTAAAGACGAATATGAAGAGCAGTTTGTATCGTATGCGGAAGAGAAAATAAACGATGCGAGAAAAAAGAATCCGGCAATTGATGAAGAGTATTTTTTGGACGTAAGCGACCGGCCGCGTTTTGCTTTCAAAGAGGAACCGTTGAAAGGCAAATTAGGCGAAGTTCTGCCTTACTGGGGGATACTCGTTTTGTTTAATGTAGTGTTTTTTGCCGCGGCGTTTGCGGGATTCATGAGATATGACGTGCGATAATAAAAGAACTGTTTAAATCAAAGAATATTAACTAACACGAAAGAATAATCAAAAATGATTGAGATTAATGAATTGACAAAACGGTATGAGGACGGCGTTCTGGCCCTGGACCATGTCACTTATAAGGTCGAGCAAGGCGAGATATTCTGCCTTCTGGGCGCCAATGGAGCAGGCAAGACAACAACGATCAATATCCTGCTGGACTTTATCCCACCGACGAGCGGCCATGCCTTTATCAACGGCCACGACTGTAATAAGTTCCCGCTTGAGGCCAAAAAGTATGTCTCCTATGTCTCCGAGAACGTGCAGCTTTACGGGATGTTCACGGCAAGGCAGAATCTGGCGTTCTTTGCAGAGCTGGCCGGCAAGAAGGGGCTGACAAAGAAGGACTGCGATGATGTAATACACACCGTGGCTTGGCATACGTGGTTGGCCAGTATCCTACTTGCAGGAATTTGTCATCCCACACTTGAATATTAACAAAGATACAGAAAAAACAGAAAAAGCTGTTAATATTCAGCAGAGATTAACGTCTTAATATAAAAGTGATGAGCCTAAAACCTGATCTTGGTCTAATTAAGTGAAGAAATGATACATAACGATAATAAACAGACGACGGTAATCGAATGTAAACAGTTAACAAAGGTTTACAAAGGTCACAAAGGTCTGTTAGTCGGTTGTTCGAAAGCTGTCTGCGCTTTGAAAAACATTTCGCTGTCGGTAAGCAAGGGCCAGATCATCGGTCTGATTGGTCCAAACGGTGCGGGAAAAACAACTTTCTTAAACCTGATGGCCGGGCTTATTTTCCCAACCAAGGGTTGTGTCACTGTATGCGGATATCCTGCCAGATCAATCGAAGCTCGAAGCGGCCTGGGTTATATGCCTGAGTATCCGGCATTTCTCGGTAGTTATTCCGCACGGGCAGTTCTAAGATATCACGGTGCATTATTGGGCTTATCTCATAAAGCAATTTCTCTTCGGACGGACAAATCGAGTCAACAGCTACAGATGAAGGAGTTCATCGACAGACCTTGTTCGGGCTTTTCTCAGGGTATGAAACAACGCCTGGCTTTGGCGGTAGCTCTGATGAATGACCCGCAGGTATTGCTATTGGATGAGCCGAGCAATGGTCTCGATCCGGTTGGTATTATCCAGTTGCGAGATATGCTAAAACAATTGCGGGATTCAGGCGCAGCCATTGTAATAAGCTCCCACCGTTTGGGAGAGCTGGAGAAATTGACATCTGATTATGTCTTTCTGTACCGTGGAGAAGTCATCAGTTTAGGCGACAGGATTGTCGCCGGCCAGGCTGGCCGGCTGCGAGTAGAGCTTGTTTCAAACGGCAATGATATTGCCGAGAAATTATTGTCACCGTCTAAAATACTTGGCGTTTCCGATACAGAGCTGGAAATAGCGGTAAGCAATCGTGAAGAGGTCCCCGACATAGTAAACAATCTGGCAAAAGGCGGAGCGCGGATAACCGGTGTACTCCTGCAGAGAGAAAATATCGAGGATGTTTTTCTTCGCTTATACAACGAGAGGAATTAGTCAATGAGAGCTTACGAACTGATAAAAGAAACGTTTTGTAAAAAGAGATACATTTTGATTATCCACTTAAGCTGGTTGATATTGTGTGGTATTTTCTGTTGTTTTTTTTCCATGAGTGCAAGCGAATTCGGCCGGTTTATTTTTCTCTGGGGAGGTTGTTTTCTCGCCTTGGCGCTAAGCGCCGGCATTTTCGGCGATGATATCTCATCCGGGCGGATATGTATTATCGTAACTAAACCTTTCTGGCTCGGAGAGCTTTATATTTACCGCTTACTGGGTCTTTCGTTACAGGCCGCTGTGGACTTCATCCTGGTCTGGTGCATCATATTTATTCTTCATATTCTTATGCGCAAAGTCAGTACGGACGGCCTCGCCTTGTGGCTTTTTGCATCCTGGCTGCTTTTCAACACCTGTGCGGCACTGTCAACATCCTTATCTGTCGTGGTAGAACGGGCGTATAACGCTCTGATTTTGCTTGTTGTGATTGTCACCGCCTTTATCGTGGCGGACCCGCTGATGGAGTACCTGAAAGAGCAGGCAGAAACAGGAGTATTGGTCAGCTTTACCAGGTTCGCATGCCCGCCATTTAAGATGTTGTACGAGTTCGCCGGTGGAGAATACGATAAAAATATCCTTACAGTCGTACGATTCAGCCTGGCCAAAAGTGTTGCCTGTGTAGTGCACAGTCTGATACTGACAGTGGTTTACAGCGTCGTCGGAATTGTTCTTCTGAGCAGACGACAGTTTTCATGCAGGCGTGACTAAGAGTCGAAGAGTCGAAAAGTCACTGGAATACAGATGAGAAACAAGATCAATGTATGGACAATTACCACCATCGCCGCTCTGGTATTGGAAGGCTGGGCTCTCTACGTGGTTGGCTCTTCGCCGGCACATTGGCGATCTACGATGATAGTGAAGGATGAACCGGCCGCACGCCTTTATGGTATGCCAAAGACAAAAGACATGACGAAATCGTTAAAATATTGCTCAAGCACGGGGCGAAGGAATGATGATTTTGCCGGCAGGTGGCATCCTCAAAGCCGCTTGTCTCGGCGAATACCAGGCCGTAGTTAGGGAAGGCTTTGGGGATGGTTTGTTGATGAGCATTGAGCATCGAGTATCGAAACAAGGAAATGCTTGAAATTCCATTTCACATTCCATATCATATTTTACACCTTTTGAAATAAAACAAATAGGATGTGCTCTGCACACCAGTCGAAAGAAATTTTTTGCAGGAGGTAACTATGAGTTCTGGAAGATGTCCCTTAAAGTGCAGCTGTAATCACAATCTTAGTCGGCGGCAGTTCATAAGCGGCTCAGCCGGATTAGTGGCAGGCTCTGTTCTCCTGCAGGGCTGTAATTCATTGATGAAAGAGCCAATGGTAACACAGAATCCCATCCGCGCGTGCGGGCCGGCGTCGAAGTACGTCCCGACAATCAGGGCGGCCTTTGTGCGCCGAAAAGAAGATTATGGTATGCGCTGGCCCGGGGCCGTCTATGATGGGCAGGCGGCTCTAAAAATGTACAGCGACAAAATGACAAGTACGACTAAGAAGCTCGGAGCTAAGCTTGCTCTTCGCAGCGAACCTTTCTACAGTCTTGCCGAGGCCCAAAGCTGGATTGCCGAAGCCGAGAAAGAAAATGTCGATGGGCTGGTGCTGGTCATGCTGGACCGCCAGGAACACTCCTGGCCGAGCGCCGAAAAAGTTGCTCAGAGCAAGATCCAGTCTATTATTTATTCGCCGTTAGGCACATCGTTTACGACCAATACAATCAATCTGGCCGAGGCGCCCGGCTGTGTGATTTATTCAACGGACGATTTCAGCCAGGCTGCTTACGGTATGAAGATGCTCTGTGCGGCGGCCAAGATGCACCGAACGCGCTGCGTTGTGATAAGGGGCCGGGAGCGCTCCGAGGCGACCCTTGCCGATACGGGCATTGAAATGCGAGTCGTACCGGCGACAACATTTATCGAGCAGTACAACCGGACCGCTGACAGCGAAGACATCTTGGCGATGGCCGATGATTATATCCGCCGGGCCCGCAGGGTCACGGGGGCGAGCCGGCAGGATGTCATTAACGGCGTAAAGAGCTATTACGTAGCCGGTAAGATTCTCGAAAACGAGCAGGCCGATGCCATAACGATGGATTGTCTCGGGGCCTTGGGCGAAATCAAAGTGAGTCTGCCCTGCATCGCCTGGTCGCGGATGAACGATGACGGCATACCCGCAGCCTGCGAGGCCGATTACGGTGCGGTCGCCTCGCATATTATCACGCAGTATTTGTTCGACCGTCCGGGATTTCAGCAGGACCCCGTGGCCGACACCGCCGACGATTCAATTATCGGTGCGCACTGCTGCTGCGCCACAAAGCTCAAGGGTTTCGACCAGCCACCTGAGCCGTTTGACCTTATGCACCACCACGGCAACCGGGATGCGGTGCCGCGCACTCTCTGGCGTAAAGGCCAGCGAGTTACGAGTATCGATTTGCTGCCGGGCAGCGAGGAACAGAAACGTAAAACAAAGGTGTTGATTTCAGCCGGTACGGTCCTTGAGAATATGAACGTTCCGCCCAGCGGCGGATGCGTCGTATCGGTTAAGGTCAAATTCGACGGCAATCAGGAAGTATTGAGCTTCCCCGGCTTCCACCAGATATTCTTCTACGGTGACTACAAACGCCAGCTCGTGGAGTTCTGCCGATTGTTCAACTTTGAAGCACAGGTAGTTTAGCCCCCAAAAATATTTATCCCCCCAATTTTATTGGGGGGTTGTAATCGGTACAAACCGGTAACATAGGTTACAGATTATGCTAAGAACATGGGTAACAGTTGTTAGTTTATAATTGCCTCCGAAAGGAGGTCAATTATGCCTTGGACTGAGACCTGTGTTATGGAAGAACGAG